>Ga0224555_1004682_pt1 | contig 12280 bp, 10 predicted proteins | sample 714S23034metaG_FD_180687 | JGI IMG/M metagenome (GOLD analysis project Ga0224555, IMG submission 180687) | Peat soil microbial communities from Stordalen Mire, Sweden - 717 S2 30-34 | ecosystem: Environmental > Terrestrial > Soil > Wetlands > Peat | place: Sweden: Norrbotten County, Stordalen...
CAGGCTTCGATCAAATCGGCCGTCTCAGCGTCTATCTCACTATCACACCAGCCACCCCACTTCGGCCCGGTGAAGTGGCGTTCAAGACATTCTGTGCTCCACCGTATTGGGACAAACACCCCCTCCAGGCCATGATCATTGCACGCATGACCGCCAACTTGGTTGTAAATCCACACCCCCGATTTGCAGGGCACAATTAAGCCCGCGCCGTGGTATCCGAGCAGGTCAATTTTGGGCAAATGTTGCTCGTTTTCAAAAATGTTCTCGTCCATACGTCAAATAAATCTGGTTGGTTAAGAAGGTGCATGGAAACTGCCTCACGCTTTTTTATTTTCACCATAGCCATACGACGAGGGAATACAGGCCACCCATCAAGATTGCCCACCCGGCCAGACCGATGGCATAGCCTTTCCAGGTTGTGCCCCAAAGGCGCCAGTGGTCCATCGAATGAACATCCCAATATCGAAACAGGTGGGGATCGAAATGAGCGATCACCCGCACCAATAAAATGAACGGAAAGAGGACAATTATTTTCATGCGTCAAGAAGGCTCCCCCGATTCCAGTTCGTAGAGCATTCGGCTCACTTGCTCCTCCGTCATCCCGTTCAATCTCCGCCGCAGGGCTTCGGCAATGCTCTCTCCTCGGTTCCGTTGTATTTTCCCAGCGTCCAAAAGAGCTGCCAGCCGTTGCAAGGCGGCAGACCGAAAGTCCTCTTCCGGGTCCGTGCTTGTTTCAGGTTCAAGAAATGAACCGGTGACACCACTCGGGCCCCAGCCGAGATCCTCGTCGATCTCCGCCCCGCTCTGGCGATCAAACTCCCAACCGCCGCAAATAATGCGATCTGCCGTGAGCTGTGTTACCTTGAACTTCATCGGTTTTGGAATTCCCCCGAACCAGCGCAAGACAAAATCCCCAACTGCTATTTCTGCAAGTTGTTTGCTCATAATTCTTTCCCGATGCCGGATGACTGCTCAACCGCCGTGACGGCTGCGGAGGGCACCTTCGGGGCTGTGCTTTTTGCAAAACGTCCGAACAACCGCCGACGCGCATGGGCAAGAACTTCCGGCGCAGAAATGTGGCAGGGCCAAAACAGTCCCACGACTTCGCCCGCCTGGCGCAAATGGATGGCCGAACTATCCCTGTGCCATGTGAACCTTACCGAATCCAACCGTCGGACGGTGTGGTCATACAAGATCGCCGGGACGGCGGCGCCGTGACTGAACCAAACATAGTCCAGCAATCCGACGCGGTGGTAAAACACAGGACGCACAGGACGACCCCGGGTTTTGGAGATTTCAGCGGTGAAAACCTCCTCTTTCTCCGTCGGCCTGAGACACTTGGGCGGGTGGCCCAACACCTGAACGACCGCGCCGGAAAGGTTGCGACCGCTCCCCCAGGCCGGGTTGTCCCGCAAATCCACAGAGTAAGCTGGCTGGTTTTGCCAACGGCCCAGGCTGCAACGCAATCGAACCCGCTTTTTCTCCAAGGGACCAGAATTCATGGGGAGAAAAATGTCCTCATCCTCCCGATGGATCCGCGTCCACCAGACCGCGTCCCGCAGGACCCGGGGCATCGGTATCGAACCAGGTTTCCAAAAAGGACTCGGATCGTTCTCGTAGAGCACGTAGAAGTTCTCTCCCGCAGCGCGCGCTGCCTGCGTGAGCTTCCCCCCATCCAACGTCAGGTCCAGGTCGGCCTGTTTGAGCAGCCGACCGCAGATGTTGCAAACCTGCGCATTGAACACAACAAAGTGGCTGCGGTGCCGCTTGCAATAGCCGCTTTTTGAATTCGCGATCAAGCGTCCCTCGGCAAAACCATGTTCCCGAAGGACGGCTATGAGTTGGTTGTAGTGCATGGATTACGTATGGACCCAATTATTCCTCAAAATCTCACATAACGCCGTCACGTTGTTTCGTTCTTGACGCCCAGGCCAGAAATGTCCAATCCATTGAACGGCCTTTTTTTCCAAAACCTCAGTTTCCCAGGGCATTTCGCCCGCTGCACGCGCCGGCAATTCACCAGGATCCCCTCCGGAACGGATTTGGCGGTTGAAAGCGTCAATACATGAATAGGGGTGGAGACCCTGGTCTTCAGGTCACCCACGTCCAACGCCCCCTCTTCGGCGATGACAACGTGCTTGAACCCGGCGCAGCGCAACAGATCCTCGCGAACCTCGGGCACTGTGGACCACACGCGGTTAAAAAACAAACGCGGCGCCCCCGACGTCAGAACCCTGGGCCATATTCTCTGAGTGAGTCGGCGGGCATGATCCGGGCCCAGATCTCCATTGATGTAAATCAGCGATTCCACCGGAACGAAAAGGTTGGAGCGATGAAGATCGATGCCCGCCGTAGCGGGAAGTTTCCCGTCCCCCCGGCTGGCGGCATGGGCCAGGGCGGTAAACACGAAGGCGCGTGAGAAATCCGTGCCGCCGGTGATGATGGTCAGGCCAGACTTCTGATTCAGCAACTCCAGCAATTTGGCTGCTTTTCCAGGGGCCTGGGCCAGGCGCGGGTCATCCAAAGTCGGGTAAGCCCGACAGTGGGCCTCGATGAAAGAATGGCGTTCTGCCGGCGGCAATCGCTCCAACAGGCATAAAAAGCCGAGCACATGCGGGTGGTGAAAGATGTCGAACCAGTTGTAAGTGGTGCTCTTGGACCGGCCAAGCATCTTGGCCAATCGCTCGAAGCTCATCGGGCACCGGTGCTCCACGGCAAGCCTGGAGCGCAAATCGCCGAAGATGTCGCGTGCCGAAAACGGATAGCCCGGAGCGGTCATAAATCCGGCATCGGGAAGTTTTGTTTTCCGAGTTTGCTTGTTCATGCCTTTTGGTTTGCCGGCAAACTCGCGGCGGCGGCCCCTGTTCTCTCGGCCTGAAAGGCCCGGAGTGGAGCGGTCGCCCATTTGCGTAGGCCCAGACGCGCAGTGCGAGCGGAGCGAGACCGAGCATCGTAGCCGGAGCAAATGGGCGAGTAAGCGGAACGGAGAGGCTTTCCGGCTGAGGGACAAGCTTGAATCCGGGGCGGCATGAGTGCGGCGGTTTTGCGGAGCGGAGTGGAAGGGAAGCGGGGCGCGCAGTCGGAGCAAAAGCCGCCGCTCTCATGCTGCGGGGAAAAAACCTGTCTGAGACGATTTGAGACGGTGGAACGGAGCGCAATGGAAAAGCGAGCCGGTGGAGCGGTTCACTGGTGGCTGTGGAACGGAGCGGAGTGGCACCGGCTTGAATTGGCGAAATCAGGCCGCTTCCCGAGCCGATGTGTCGGTGGAAGCCTCTTCCGGCGACCCAACGGCGGCGGGCGGGCAAGAGCGGCGGTGGTGGCTTGCTTGCCGCGGGATGGGTAGTGGTGGGGGCGGGGGCAGGCGGCGTGCGGGTGGCGGGACGGAAAACCGGGGTGGGCGGTGGCGGTGACCATAGCGGGTGATGGTGGTGGCGGCCATTAGACTTCTGGCCTTGCGACACATGGCAAATCTCGACTCGTGGAAATCGACGTTGCGTGATATTGCTTCCAAGAAATGAATGAAGAATCGGACGATATCCGTGGAATCAGGCAGGTGGTCGCGCTCCCTGAACAGGGCAGGGACAATCCCGTCTTGCCAGATGTGGCCAAGCAGCATTTTGAGCAGATACGCCAGGACACTCTGAGGGAAGATTCGCGCAGCTTGCGAGCGGCACTCAAACTTTTGGCAGAAGAACTCAACACCAAGGAGTCCCATTTCATTCTTGAGCTCCTCCAAAATGCAGAGGACAACGAGTACGGGGGTAAACATCCAGAGTTGAGCCTGAGCATCGAAACTAACGACCCGACTGGCACGCCATCGGCGGATGGTTGCCTTGTCGTGCTCAACAACGAGGTCGGATTTCAAGTGGAAAACGTCCGCAGCCTCAGTTCGGTCGGCCAAAGCACGAAGAAGAATCGCAACCAAGGCTACATTGGGGAGAAAGGCATCGGTTTCAAATCCGTTTTTCGCGTCACGGACAGCCCCCACATCTTTTCCAATGGATTCCAGTTTCGATTTCAGATTCCAACTGAATCAGTGGGCTTCGGCTACATCTTGCCGCACTGGGTCGAAACTGTCCCGCCGGTAGTCAAAGAGGGCTACACCGGAATCTTGTTGCCGCTACAGCCGGGCAAAAGAGAATTGATTGCGTATCAGCTCTCCAAAATCGCGCCTGAAACCATTCTGTTCTTGCGAAAACTAAAACAATTAGCTGTTGGCGAAAGCCGATCAATTTCGCGCGATGACGGGAACGGTTCACTGGTGACGCTTCGCAGTAATGGTGGAGAATCTTTCTACTTTGTCCACAGCGAGCCATTCGACAAACCGCAGAACTTCACCGAAGAAAAACGCGTGGGCATCAGTCAGCGTGAAGTGACCGTTGCTTTTCCTCTCAAGACTGCTGCCGCCTGCAAGGGACGCATCTTTGCATTCTTGCCCACGGAATTCGACAGCGGACTGCCTTTCTTGGTCAACGCGGATTTCATTCTGAATTCAAATCGCGAACGAGTGCTTGAAGACCGCCGCTGGAATCAATGGTTGCGAGATGAAATCGCGCCGACGTTCGTGAAAGCATTCCTGTTGGTCTTGAATGAACCGGAATGGAGAGCCGACGCGTATGGGTTGCTGCCAATTGTTGCCGACCTCACGCCCGGTGCCGATTTCTTCGCGCCCATTGTCGAGACTGTTCGGCAGCGACTTCAAACTGAGAAGTGCGTCCTCACGCAAGCCGGCGACCTCGTGTTGCCCGAACAAGCTCATTGCGCGAGTGATGAGGCCATTGAACTTCTTCGTGACGCGCCAGCGGAGCGGGCCAAGATAGCATTGCTCCACCCCACTTGGGGTCGCCACTGGGAAAGATTGAAACCATTAGGGGTCCAAACTCTGAAGTTCGTACAATTGTTTGACGCGTGTAATGACGACACATGGCTGAAAAGTCGCGATTTGGGTTGGTGGAAAATGCTATTCCAGCTTTGCGCAGACCGCAAAGTTACAGCAGAAACCATCGGTTCGTTTCCAATTCTTCGCTGCCAGGATGGCAAATGCCGGTCCTTGGCGTCGGGCGTCTTTTTTCAACCTGAAGGCCAGCCAGCGCGAATGTCCATTCCCTCCGGTTGGCCCGCCATTCATTTTCTCGATGCCGAACTTCAAAGTCACATCCAACAGAATCCGACGATTTGGGCATGGTTGACCCAGCTTGCGGGGCTACGTGCTTTCTCGGTTCAGGCTTACATCACGGACAGTCTGTTGAACTGGATGCGCGAACAAACTGGAAAACACGCTGCCGAACGACTCGTTGAAGCCGCTCGATTCGTTGCAACGAACCTCAATTCTCTCGACAAGCCAGCACAGCAAACGCTCCGGGGAAAAATGCCCTGGCTACTTGCTGACAAACGAGTGCTATTCCCAGAGAACCGCCTCGGCAAAGAACTGGTGACCCCGGAATGTGTGGCAGGCGAGAACGGTTGGAACAAGGTTTTCGACTCTGGAAACGACCGTCAGCATTTCTATGTGTTGCACGACGCGTACGTTGAAGCCCAGGCGGAAGCCGTGAAGTCGGCGATTTTGGGATTTATGAAAGAGGTCTGTGGCGCAACTGACGTGCCAGACCCAGCAAAACTTAGCCACCCGAGCGGAAATGTTGATTGGGGTTCTCCACAATGGCTACGCAACCTGACTTTGCAGCAGCCGCCAGACAATTTGGAGATCAGGATTGCAGCTTTGGAACGCTGGATAGGGTGCTTTAAAGATGACTTCGCTAAATTTCTGGTTCTGAGTGACGCAGAAAACGCATGGAATCGCGCTCCTGCAAGTGGTCCGTCCGAGCTTGGAACCGCACTTCGCGCACGCCGCTGGCTACGTTCGACCAAAAAGTTGGTGACGCCACCTGCCGGGTTCGTTGATGACACAGAGATTCGGGCGTTCCTTCAAGACTCCGTGCCCTATGTCCAGGCTAAACTTTCTTTGGGGCTGCTCGGCGAGCTTGGCGTTCACCTGCGCCTTTCAGCAGAAACCTTGCTCGATTTGCTCCGTCAGATGCGAGAAAGCGGCGAAGTGGATAAAACCCTTATCGTCCGCATTTACCGGCGGCTTCAGACGATGGACTTCGACTGCAACGTATTCCGCACGGAGCCATTGGTTTTCCTCGACAACCCTCTAGTGCGGTGGATGCCCACCGAGCATGTCTTCTGGAAGGATGCTGGCCCCGTTTTTGATGCGGAGTTTGGCTATGCCGCCCTGACCTACGAGAAAGACGAACTCCATAGCTTTTTTACAGGCAAGCTCGGCATTCTCGCCGAGCCGGACGCACGACGGTTTGCGGAAGTTTGGGCACGCTTGTCTCGTGTCGAACCCGATTCTTCGGAGACAATACAAGCACGGCTCGCGATGATTCTACCTAAGGTCGCGGAAGCTGTGGAGACGGAGAGTCCACCCGATTGGTGGGGCGAATTACGGGCGGCGATAAAAATCTGGACGACAACAAAGAAGTTCGTGAATCCACAGATCGCCTTCATTCCCGATGACGCCTTGGCGGAGGAGCTTTTCTCCCAAACAGCACTGATCGCTTGGACGACGACAACGCGAATCAACCGACTCCTTAGAAACTTGGGTTGTCACTCGCTTGCAGCGAGTCTTAGGAGCAGAGTGGCCAGTGCGGTCGAACCCATAGTAACGGAACGTCCGAGACTCCTCACGTCAGCGTCAAAAGAACTCATCGTAAGCTGGGTTTGCAATTCGGGAGCATGGAGCAAGCATCTGCAAAATTTGGAGCACTTGTTGCGAACCGAAGAGAGCGATATGAGCGCTATCGCCGTTGAATATTGGCTCAATGGCGCAAATTTGCCAAAGGTGAGTCGTGATGCTGACGCGTTTTGGGATGGAAACGACAGGCGGCTCTACCTTCGCCAAGGCGCGACAGCCAATGCCCAACAATCAGGCACAGCGGCCTCCATCGCCGCTCAGTTTGACCCGACCAACAAGCAGGCCAAAGACACAGTTCGTTGTCTTCTCGCACTTCAGCCAGAAGATGGGAAACGGGAATTGGCTGAACGAAAGTGGGAACTCTCGCCAAAACAGAGGGAATGGCTAGACAGCCTTGGGATCGAGCTGAATGTTCTGAAATGCACGCCCTCGGTGCTAAGTCCCGCCCTGCGCGAGGTACGCCCCGCAACCACACCCATCACATCTTCTGCCAACACATCGAACCAAGGCGAAGTGCTGAACAAAAGCAGCGGTGAGCAACAAAGTTCGGGCGGCAAGACAGCAGACGCGCAAGTGACGGGCGGTACAGTAAACCAAACCGCTCCGTTTGCTCCGGTTCAACGGAGTCAGGAGGCGCGTCGCTCAGACAAGCCGACAACAAGCCAAGAGCAGGAAACCCAAACACCACCAGAATTGTACGACGCCAACACAATCTCGGCAGATTTCGTCCCGGTGCGGGCGCACACCCGCTCTCGCCCACAGCGCCAACCACGCCAGCAATCATGTAGCAACGAACGCGACACCACCAGTGGCCTGACCACAGCCACCCAAGAGAGTAAGATAGTTTTGGAACAGTGCGGACGTAACTTCGCGACACAGAAACTTCAACACATGGGATATACCGTTACTCCAATGGGCCAGCGCAGCCCCGGATACGACCTGCTGGCAGTGAAGCCTGGAGACACTCTCAAGGTCGAGGTCAAGGCGCACGCTGACGAGGCAAGCAGCGTCTTTATCACGCAACGCGAATGGGAAGAGCATCTGAAAACTCGTAGCGCCAGCGGAGAAGCGTGGGAACTTTGGAATGTCGAGAACTTGGCGAAGTCATCAGGTAAGAATCCCACGATTCAGCGTGTCCGCCATATTCCGAAGTCAGCAATGAAAGAGAGTGGCTATTGGATTGATTTGAGCCAGTGTTTGCAGGAACCTCCCAAATCAGGAACGCCAGCGCCTCAATAGTCGCCTATATGCAGCACAAAATTACATGGTGTTATCTTTGCCGAAGCACTAAAACTTTGACACACGATCATGTTCCCCCGGCGAATCTTTTTCCTGAACCACGGCCATCAAACCTAATCACGGTGCCCTGCTGCAAAGTTTGTAACGAGCGTTTCAGCAAATTAGATGAGCAGTTCAGGGCCTTCGTGACCACGCCAGTCAATGCCTCCGAGATCGGCAAGCAGGTTATGCGAAAGAAAGTATTCGGCAGATCATTTAAAAAATCACCCGCGTTGAAAAAGCAGATGGCGAGGAACGTCTTTAAAGGGACAATGATGACGCTACAAGGTCCGGTCTGCGTGCCGCTGATTGCGATGGACCGGGTAGTCCTTGACCCGTTTTTCACTCGTCTGACCAAGGGTTTGCTGGCCACTTTTTACCCCGACGTTGACTATTTTGGACACGAGTTCGTTGTAACTCAGGCCAACCAGTTTATCTCGCAACATCCGAGATTCAAACAGGTGAGTTCAAATCTGACGGCTGACCAGCGCGGCGACGGTGTTTTTCGATTTTGGTATCGAGTCGAACACGAGCCGAGGATTGCTGGGATGTGGTTCTACCAATTTTACGACGCAGCGTTTTTCATCGTGCGGCACCAAGAAAGAATTGTGGAAAACAGTTCACAATAACTTTTCGCTGTACCTGACGACAATGCGTCAATCAGACCGATTACTGCGGTAGCTGCCACTGCCTTTAGTGTTCGCTTTCCGCTTGATGTTTCCCGATCCATTTCCTTGCCATCGTACTGAACGCGGCGACGCCAGCAGGCAATGCTTCGCGAAAGCGAATATCTCTATTCAAGAAGTAGGCCACCAATCGGTGATGGCCATCAATCACAGAAAGCCGTGAACCTGCATCGAGAAAAATGAGTGCAGGAGGTATGCAGCCGTGCTTCATCACGTAAGACATTATACCGGCCAGTCGTTCCTTGCCGTCGGTGATCTCTGTATAGGCATTCGGGATGCGATAAACATGCGCGTCGCGCAAACCGAACACTGCCTGTTGGGAAGCATCATCAAGATCGTTAAACTCGACAGGACCATCCTCCTGCCGCCATCGCACCTGAGCCCAGAAGGCCACCGACCTATTGCTGAGAATACCGCGCCATCTGCCCCCAGGCATTATGTGGATTTCCGGGCATGGTGGCCAACCGAGAATTTCAACATAAGGTTTCAACCAAACGTCTAGTACCTCATCTGGTGCGTTCGGTAGATGGTCTCGGAGAATAGCGATGGAATTGTCGTTCGCAGTCACAGATCAGTCCTCACTCGGGCGGCTTTAATCACGTCACCTCCGTACAACGACACATCCGGCCATCATATCGTGCAACGCCTGCCTTTTTGGTGTAAATGCAGCCATCCACCAGCCAATCGTCAGAATCAATGTGGAAATCCACTTGCCAAACCAACGACCGGTAGCCTGACCGAAAGTGACGCGATTGCCAGCGGCGTCTGTGACCTTTATGCCAAGCGCCAACTTTCCAAGCGTGCCCTGTAACAGAGAACTTTCCATCGCAGCAAAATAGATCCATCCAATCACACAACGTAGCGCAAAGCTCATCAACTGAAGACTGCCTTGTTCTGCAATGCCATTCGCGACAAAAGCCAATGCCCAAACATATACAATGATGAACCCTGCGACGACCTGAATAATCACGTCGAGCAAAAACGCGGCGATTCTCTGGCCGAACCCAGCATATTGCTGTTGTTGAGCCACCGCAGAATTAAATGTCGATGTATCAGCCATATTCCCCGCCCGCTGTCACCTGGGGGCCGTGAGTGTCGTTCTCTTGAACTCCCTGGTGGTTTGGGACATGGTTCCCCCGGCATAATCCTTGTAGAGGATGCCCACTTTCCAGTTTGGCGTCCTGGACGCCAGAAACGACTTGTAGCTGGCGATCACTTCGTCCCGGGTGTGCTCCACCATGCGCCCCTTTTCCTCAACCTCAAACTGATACTCGGTGTCGTTGAGTTGGCACAAGTACTCGCCGTAGTCAAACAGGCCGTCATAGGTCAGCAGTTTTCGTGTCTCTTTCATTTTGTTCCTTTCGCAACGCTTTCCGCATACCGTGAGAATGTCCGCCTCTTTCCGGCTGTGGTCAAGGCGATACGCGGCGACAACTGCGCCTTTGCGTGAAGCCCCTCCTTGCTTGGTTGATCGCAGCGGCCCTGGGTTGCCTGGTTGCTGCCCTGGGGCGGGCCGACGGGCGGGCGGTGGAGTTGTGGTGGCCGAGTACCGACGCGAAGCTGGTCACGACTGTTGGCTCTTGTCTGGGGCCTGGGGGTGCGTTGTGCCGACTTGTGCCGGCCGGGTGAGACGGGGGCCATCGCCTGGGGGGTGGTGGGCAGGCGTAAGGCCATCGGCTTGCCCGGACCGGCCAGAGGTCGGACTGATTTTGGGGGCGATGTGAGGGCGGGAGTTTCGGGAAGGCTCTGATACGCGGCCTGCTGGCTGAGGGGACTTGGCGAAAGCTTACGCGCTCACGGCACCGGGGCAGCCTGTCTTCGGCGATTTGAGACGGTGTAACGGTGTGGACCCGCCTTCGCCAGGCTATGGCGCGGGAAGCATGGAGGCGCGGGCCGGTGGAGCGGTTACCACACACACAAACGGGTGGCTGCCGTCGCAAGGGCCAAGGACAGCCCGCAGGTTCAGAACTTCCTCACTTGATGTCCGGCGGCGGCGCGCCAGGAACGTGAAATCAAGGGCAAGGAACTTCCCATAGCTCACAAGCCGGCTCGGCATGCGGCCGTCAAGGGCAGCATCGATCTCCTGCACCAAAGCGCCCACCAGATAATATCCCTCATCATCATCGACCACGTTCGGCGTAGTATATTTTCCAAGCAGTTCCGGATGAACACGCATGGCGAAGACGGCGTCCCACTGTCGGGCGGTTTTAGTGACGTCCGTCAAGGATGCTGATAAAGAACGCCGCCGGCATTCCGGGCGCTCGAAGATTCGATTTTGGGGCATAAACTCGGGAATCGTGGTTGAGAGGTACTATTGGAGGCTGCTGGGTTTCTCCCAACCTCGTTTTTGTACTGCCGGCCAGGTTGGCCATCGGAACAAGTCACCGCACAAATCCAGCCGTGCGCGTCAGATTTCGCGCTCCAGGGGAGGGGGTAACCGCGTTCGGCTCGCACGAATTGGCTGTGCCGCCGGTGGGATCGGCGATCAAAACGGCGGCCTACCGTCGGCTTCCCCACCGGCTGGAGGCGTCGCGTGTTCGTGCTCGTCGCCGTCGTTGGGCTTCGACGGATTCTGCGGCCGCGGTTCCGGGACAACAAACTGCACGGAATCGCAAACCAGGATGAGTTGCGAGCGTGATGTGCCCTCATTATTCCAGGTTTCGGTGCGCAGGCGGCCCTCCACCATGACCATGTCCCCTTTCTGGTGACGCGCCAGCGCGTCGGTCCAGCCTCCAAAACACTTGCACGCGACAAACGCGGTTTCTTCTTGGGCGACCTCCGCTTTGTCGCGGTAGCGACGATTGCTGGCGATGTAAAAGAAACCCATCTTGGAGCCGTTGTTTCGAATAATGGGGTCGCGAACAAGGCGCCCCATCAGCACAGTGACGTTCAGATTCGACATGCTTTTTCTTTCTGGTTGATTATTTGATTTTGCTGCCCGGCCCTTTCTCGAGCCGGCTTTGAATCTGTGTTCGGCAGCGTTTTCGAGAGGATGAGAAGCCGCCAATCGAAGAAAAATCACCGAACTCGCATTTTCCGTCCGACAAATTGACCTTCTATTCAGCATTACATGGTGGAAGGACAAATTATTATGAAACCGAGCGAGGACATATATCCGAAGGCACGCGAGATTCTCCGCGGCGAACCCACCATGGGAAAGAAGCGACTGGCTGTAAAGCTCGGTGTTAAAACTCCGACGTCGAGGCGGTTGATGGAACGGTTTCGCGGCGAGACTCAAGGCCACAACAACGACCTGGTGTATCAGAGAGTCCGAAAATTAAAGGAAGCGCAACCGGACTGGGGTGCTGGACGAATCTCCCAGGAATTGAACATCAGCGAGGATCATGCCAAGCTGCATCTGGCGCGCTGGATCGGCGCGCAAGGATTTCAATCGAAGGGGGGAACCACTGGGGCAGAGCCAACGGCTTCGGCTGCACCGGAGGCGCCGAATGCCGGCAGCACCTTGCAAGACGCGGTGGGGCAGACCATGCGTGACCTGTGTTACCGGGGATCGCAGATCAAAACACTCGAAGATTTACTACGTCACGCGGAAGTGGACACATCCGTCTGGCAGGTTGAGCGCTGGGTGGCCAACAAATGGGACGTGGGTGCGCGC
>Ga0224555_1004688_pt1 | contig 12262 bp, 10 predicted proteins | sample 714S23034metaG_FD_180687 | JGI IMG/M metagenome (GOLD analysis project Ga0224555, IMG submission 180687) | Peat soil microbial communities from Stordalen Mire, Sweden - 717 S2 30-34 | ecosystem: Environmental > Terrestrial > Soil > Wetlands > Peat | place: Sweden: Norrbotten County, Stordalen...
CGCATCGTCAATTGTTAATTATTAAGATGTGACCCCAATTTAAATTTACACACCCCATGTTATCTTTAAGCGCCGCTTCCCGTCAGCTCCTCACCTCACCCAGCGCCACACAAACAACCCCAGCACCAGCACCGCAACCATCCACCAAAACCAGCGCATGCCGCGCGGCCTGAGCTTTTCTCCGCCGAACTCACGCTTCACAAAAGCTTCGTAGTCAAAGCTGTCGTCCGGGAGACCCAGGTCGTCCTGGCGGGCTTTTTCGGACCAGTCGGTCGTTTCGTCCGCGCCGCATTCCGGACACGCGGTGGCGTTGGGTGGAACGTCGGCGCCGCAGTGGGGACAGGTCCCGGGAGACATTCCGATTTAGATTCTGGATTTGCGATGGATGCCCGCGCGGGCGGGCGACACGAGCCCCTGCGGCTGCTTCAATCAAAGCTCGCGATTCAGAAGCCGAAGGCCGCCTCAGCCGCCCACTCCGGCGTATTCCTCGTCCACCTTCAGGTTCAGCCCCATGAGAACATAGTCGTGCGAAATCGCCTGCATGTCCTTCACGTAATCTTCGAGCCGAAGCAGATTGCTGAATCCAAGCATTGCGAACATCTTGATCGCAGCCTCCTGTCCGCCGATGAACTCGGCCTCGATCCGTTCCAGGCCCAGACTCCGCGCGAGTTGGACCGCTTCGGTCACCAGCGCCCGGGCGAGGCCGCGGCCGCGGTAATGAGGTAGCACGAGCACGCTGATCCGTCCGATGTGCCGCTTCCAGCCGCCCAACTGCTGATGCAGCGTCGCGTCGGCGATAATCTTGCCGTCCGCAACGGCCAGGAGCGGAAAGTTGCGTCCCAGATCGATATTCTGGCACCAGCCGTGGATGACATCCGCTTCGGTGACGCGATGTTTGATGAACATGCGCTCCGATTCCGGCACATCGAGGAAGAACTGGTGGAATTTTTTTTCATCGTCGCGCCGCAACGGCCGCAGCGTGCATTGAAACTTGTCCTTCAGGACGATTTTCCTGGGGAACTTTTGCAATTCGAGTTCGAGCGACATAACGGTCTCCTGGGTTGAAATTGCCCCAGTCTTTGCTAAGAAGGCTGCGTCTGTCAATAGAGTCGGGGGGGCTTGCCGGCAATACCGCAGGCCCGCTCCAGGATGCGTTCATCCACGGCGGCAGGATCAAAACTCCACCGCGCCGCCAGCAAGGGGACCTTGTCGGTGTTTGTGGCGATGACATCCGACTGGCCGAGGCGTGCCCGTTCGGGGCCCTCGAGATAGCGGAAGCATTTCAATCCGAGGTCCAGTTCGGCGCGGGTCTTGATGCCTTGATTCCAAAGAGTCTTCCCCGCCCACGCGTAGGCACGGACCACCCGGCCGGCCTCCATGTGCACCCAGGCGTGATGGTTCAATACCCGGTGCGCGTTGAAAAACTGGACCTGGCCCAGCTTGCGGCTTAATTCGAGCAGGAAGCGGAAACAAACATCGATATCCTCGCCCGGATCGGGCAAATCCGACCCAACCACCAGAATCCACCCGTTCACGGGCGGGGAGATGAAAAGCCCTTGCTCCCCTGTAAATCCTTCCAACCAGGTGCAAGGCTTCGGGTTGTGAAGCCCCAACGCCGATTGCACGGAGTGCAGGTTCCGATTGCGGATCGTCATCCACAATCCCGGGCGATGCAGGGAGCCGGTGCGGATGGGGACACAGGGATAAACCGGCTCAAAGTTCGCCGCGATGATGGGGGCATGCTGAGGACGCCTCTTCCGCCTCGAATGCAGGACGAACAGGGCCACGACCGTCCCGACGGCCAATGAAACGCCGAGCAGCGACAAAAGAAGGCCCGGAATCAAATCATCCCAGCTGTTCACCGGATTCGAATCTACGCCCAGAAATGAGTTGTTCAACCACAATCTCCTTCCCGCGCGATTATTTCGCTGCCGGCGGCTTCGGCGCCGGCGATCGCGCCTGGCAACTCGCCTTCAGCCAGGCCAGATACCGTCTGTTCCCTCCCTCCAGGCCCAGCACAATGAATTCAGGCGTGTCGTACGGATGCGCGGCGATGATCAGGTCTTCGAGTTTCAAAAGCCTTTCCGGAGTGGTTTTCAGCAGGAGCAGAACTTCGGCGCTACGCTCGATCCTTCCCCGCCACCAATAATGTGATTCGATTCGCGGCACCAGGTTGGCGCAGGCGATCAACCGGGCCCTCAACGCCGCGCGGGCCAGAGAGCGGGCCGTTTTGGAGTCGGGTGCGGTCACCAGGACCAATTTGTATTTTCCCCCGGATTTCATGGCTCCTAAACAAAACCGGATATGAACCCGGATCAAGCGTTTTTATCGAAGAATGCGCCGCTCCCTCGGCCCCTCCAGCCGCCACGACATCCCCGCCTCTGGCGCGATTGGAGGTGAGGGTCAATACGCACACCGGACCGCTGTGTCGAAGACCAGGCGCAGCACGGTGGGGAAGTGGAAGGTCAGGGGATAGTCCCACAGCGGGGTGACGATGTTTGGGCGCAGCGACTGGTGCTGCGCACACAGTCGCGGTCCGTAACGCTGTGGAGCGCGGCAGTGTCCGCCGAGGACCAGCCGCAGCGCGCCAAGCCATCTCACGCGTGGAACAAGCTCCCGGGCATCATCGACGTGCCTGCCCGCTGCGGCTGATTCTTCGCATCCAACCGAACCTCCCGCCTCCGCCCGGAGTTGCATGACAGGCCGGGTCTGGTAGAGTCCCGCGACATCGTATGAAAACCCGATTCCTTTGCGACTCCGCTGCTTTCTCCCAGGTCGGTCTTTTTTGTCTGCTGGCGTTCTCGACGGTCGCCCGGCGCGATCTCTGTTCCGCGACCGAATCACTTCCGCCGGGAACGGATAAGACTGTCTTCAACGTGGCGCAGTTCGGCGCCGTCGGGGACGGCAAAACGCTGGACAGTCCCGCCATCAACCGGGCGATTTTGTCGGCGTCTCAAGCGGGGGGAGGAACCGTGTTCATCCCGGCCGGAACTTATTTGAGCGGGAGCATTCGCCTGACGAACAACCTCCATTTGTACCTGGATGCGGGCGCAGTCATCCTCGGCGCCCCGCAGGAAATGAACGCTTACGACCCGACCGAGCCTTGGGAGGGCATGGCGTACCAGGACGGCGGCCACACGTATTTCCATAACAGCCTGATCTGGGGCGAGAACCTCACGAATATCTCCATCACGGGTCCGGGCATGATCCGGGGCGGCGGCCTTGTTCGCGGTGACCGGCTTCTGGATCGCATGTGCGGGTTCTCCGACTGGAGTCCGACCAACCATGCGCGCCGCCCGGAGACCACCAACGGCCCCGTCCGACTTGGCAACAAAGCCATCGCACTCAAGCTCTGCCGCAACGTGTTGATGCGCGACTTCACGATCTTTCACGGGGGCCACTTCGCCGTTCTCGCCACCGGTTGCGAGGGCATGACCGTGGAGAACGTGACCATGGACACCGATCGCGACGGCATCGACATCGATTGTTGCCGGAACACGACGGTTTCGAACTGCCGGATCAATTCGCCGAACGACGACGGTTTGTGTCCTAAAAGCAGCTTTGCGCTGGGCCGGAATGTGATTACCGAAAATCTGACCATCATCAACTGCCAGGTCTCGGGATTCGAAGAAGGAACACTGCTGGATGGCACCCTGAAGCCCAGGCGCGGAACCGGCAGGATTAAATTCGGCACCGAGGCCAACGGCGGCTTCCGAAACGTCACCGTGGCCAATTGCACGTTTCGCGGTTGTCACGGCCTGGCGCTCGAAGAAGTGGACGGCGGCATCATGGAGAACATCACCATCAACAACATCACGATGATGGACGTGGTCGGCTACCCGATTTACATCACCAGCGGCGATCGAAATCGGGGCCCCGCCGTGACCGCGCCGGGCCGGGTGCGAAACATTCTGATCTCGAATGTGATTGCGACCGGCATCGAGCCCATGAGCGGCATTCAAATCACCGGCACTCCCGGGCGGCCGATCGAGGGGGTGCGACTGGATAATATCCGGCTTGAATTCAATGGCGGCGGAAGCCGTGAATATGCCGCGCGGGTGCCTCCGGAACTCGGCACGGGCTATCCGGAACCCGGCAGGATCGGCGTGATGCCCGCGTACGCCGTCTTCGCGCGCCACGTTCGCGACCTTGAACTGGCCAACATTCACGCGAGCTTCGTGAAGGACGACCTGCGCCCGGCGATGGTTTGTATGGACGTGGACGGGCTCGACATTGATAACTTCAAGGCGCAGCTGGCCCCCGGCGTGCCGGCCGCCCGGTTCAATGACATCAGGGGAATTGCGATCCGGAATTCGCCTCAGCTCCAGGGGATCTCGACAGACCAGGCGAACTAGTCTCGCTGTTCCGGCCGGTGCCTGGCCGCCGCACAATTCCCTTGAGCGCATCTTCAAACAACGCGCGCTGTTCCTCGCGTGTGCGGCGGTGGATGACGGTGAGGTCCAGGAATGCCACGAGCAACGCAAGGCAGGTGAACAGGAAGCAAACCAGCCAGAAGACGAGAAACGAGACGCGGCCCAGCCGATTCCGCAACACCGTTTCACCGGCGAGGAGCATGCCCAGGGCGGCCAGGAGAAAAACAGCGCCCAGGCAGCGTCGGCGAGTGTCTGCTTTCCAGCCCATGAGACAACAGTATCACCGGGCGATTTCGCAGCCGAGACATTTCATCGCGGAAAACAGACCGTCTGTTTTCCAGTTTGGCGGTTGAGGGCCGCCGTGCTAGGTTGCCCCCGGTTTCGAACGCCGAACGGACAAGACCATGCACATCACCAAACAGCTCGTGATATTCCTGGACAACTGCCCCGGCATGCTGGCCGCCGTGGCCGACGCCCTCGCCGAGGCCAACATCAACATCTACGCGATCTCCACGAGTGACACCGTGGACCACAGCGTGATCCGGCTCGTGGTGAGCGACCCCCGAAAGGCGCTCAATCTGTTCGAAGCGCGCGGCACGCTGGTGGAGGACGACGACGTGCTGATGATTGAAGGCAACAACAAGCCGGGATCGCTGGCCAGGATCGCGCACAAACTCGCCGCCGCAAAAATCAACATCGAGTACGCCTACTGCGCCACGCCGCCGAACGCCCGGAAGGGATTGCTGATTTTGCGCGTCCGCGACGCCAGGAAGGCGCTCAAAGTCCTGAACAGTTGAGAGCAATGCGTGACGCGCGAAACGCGGGGCGGCCGGTTCCTGACAGGCATCCCGCGCCGGACGCCACCATGCCCTTCCCGCTTCTCTACGAGATCAACACACGCTGCTGGCTGGACAGGCTCTCAACGGAGGAGTGCCGGGGCGTCACGCTCGACTCCGTTCCCGAGTCCGAATTCGAACGATGGCGGCAGTTCGGGTTCACCCACATCTGGCTCATGGGCGTCTGGACGACCGGCCCTCGCAACCGCGACAGCGCCCTGGCGTGGGAAGATTTGCACGGGGAATTCCGCAAAGTGATGTCGGATCTCCGGAGGGAAGACATCACCGGTTCGCCCTACGCCATCGCCGATTACCGCGTGCCGGACACCCTGGGCGGCGAAACCGGGTTGGAGTCGTTTCGACAACGGCTTCACGAGCGCGGAATGAAGCTGATCCTCGATTTCGTGCCGAACCACGTTGGTCTGGATCATCGGTGGGTGGCCGAACGCCCCGATTTATTCGTTCAAAGCCCGGTGGAAGCGCCGGGGACGTTCGCGCAGCGGACCCCCGAGGGCGTCCGCTGGCTTGCGCACGGAAAGGATCCGCATTTTCCGCCCTGGTCGGACACGGCGCAACTGGATTATCGCCAGCCCGCCACACGAGCGGCGATGCGGGAGAATCTGCTGGGTGTCGCCGGGCGATGCGACGGCCTGCGCTGCGACATGGCGATGCTGGTCTTGAACGAGGTGTTTGCAAAAACCTGGGCGCCCTTTCCACCCGCTGCATCCCGCGAAGCGGCCCCGGCCGCCGGTCCGGACGTCGGACAACCTCCCGTTGAATTCTGGCAGGAGGCAATCGCGTCCACCAAAAAACGTTATCCGGATTGCCTTTTCCTGGCTGAGGTTTACTGGGGCCTGGAGGAGCGACTGAGATTGCTCGGCTTCGATTACACCTACGACAAGGAACTTTACGACGCATTGGTGCGGCGCAATCCCGCCGGTGTGCAACGCCACCTGCTGGAGGCCACACCGGAATCGATCGGCACCGGCGCCCATTTTCTCGAAAACCACGATGAACCGCGCATCGCCTCGATTCTTTCCCCGGCCGAACAGCGCGCGGCAGCGCTCACGATTCTGAGTTTGCCGGGAATGCGATTCCTGCATGACGGCCAACTGGAAGGCGCACGCGTCAAAGTGCCGGTCCAGGTCCGGCGCTGTCCGCCCGAACCGGTGCGGAATGAAGTTGAGCGGATGTACCGGCGAGTGCTCGCCGCCTTGCGGCAAACGGCCGTGGGGCGCGGGGAGGCGTTGCTTCTGAAACCCCGCGTGGCGTGGGCGGGAAATCCCACCTCGGAAAATTTCGTCATCGTGCAGTGGCGGGACACGACGCCGGGGTTTGACCTGGCGGTTGTCAATCTCGCCCCGCATCCCAGCCAATGCTACGCGCCGGTCCGCCTCGACGACTTTGCGGACCGCACCTGGATTCTGAAGGATCGGCTGGGGTCGGAGACGCACACGTGCCCTGGCCGGGAATTGCAGGATCGGGGCCTCTATCTGGACTTGCCGGCCAACGGCACGCAGTTGTTTCACTTCCATCCGCTCTCCTGAAGGCCGCGACGCTGCGCACATTCCGGTCGAATTCCCGCGTCGCCAAAGCAACCTCCTTGCAATTCAGGGTTTTGGGCGGATACTGGGCTGGCCGATGAAAAATGAAATATTGCAGTGTCGGTCAGTTTAGGTAAAAACTGTGAAGATTTAACCAGTTACGGTGGCGCAGAAGCACATCCGGCCAGCGACAATGAACGATTCAGTAACAGGTCCAAGGGGCGGTTGCGACCCCTTGACGGGGTTGCCGAGGAAGCAGGGTTTGTACGATCCGCAATTCGAGCACGAAGCGTGCGGCGTGGGATTTGTCGTCAACATCAAGGGCCGGAAGTCCCACACCATCATCGAGCAGGCGCTTCAGATGCTCTTGAATCTGGACCATCGTGGCGCCTGCGGGTGCGAGGCCAACACCGGAGATGGCGCCGGCATTCTCCTGCAGACTCCCCACGCCTTCTTCAAGGAAGTGACCCGGTCGGCGGGGTTTTCCCTCCCCTCGGCCGCCGAGTATGGCGTGGGCATGGTGTACATGCCGCACGACCCGGCGCAGCGGGCCGAGTGCGAGACGATTTTTGCGGGCATTGTCGCCGAGGAAGGCCAGCGGATTCTGGGATGGCGCACCATTCCCACCAGCAACGATTCCCTAGGCGCGACCGCGAAGGCATCCGAGCCGTTCATGCGGCAGGTGTTTGTCGGGCGCAACGCGGCGTTGACGGACGACCTGGCGTTCGAACGAAAGCTCTACATCATCCGCAAGCGGGCGGAGAATGCCATTCGCTATTCGGGCAAGGTCAGGGGCGGCGAATACTTTTACCTCGCGAGCCTGTCGTTCAAGACGGTTGTTTACAAAGGCATGCTCATGCCGGCGCAGGTGGCCCCGTACTATCCCGACCTGACGCATCCGGCGATGGAAACCGCGCTGGCGCTCGTCCATTCGCGCTTTTCGACCAACACATTCCCGAGCTGGAACCGGGCCCACCCGTACCGGTATCTCGCGCATAACGGCGAGATCAATACCCTGCGCGGCAACATCAACTGGATGCACGCGGGCCAGTCCCACTTCGAGTCCGACCTCTTCGGCGACGACATCAAGAAGATCCTGCCGATCATCAACACCGACGGCAGCGACTCGGCCATGTTCGACAACTGCCTCGAGCTGCTGGTGATGGCGGGACGCGAACTGCCGCACGCGATGATGATGATGATTCCCGAGCCGTGGGAGAACCACGAGAGCATGAGCCCGGAGAAGCGCGCCTTTTACGAATACCACTCCTGCCTGATGGAACCCTGGGACGGCCCGGCGTCCATCGCCTTTACAGACGGCACCAAGATCGGCGCCGTGCTGGACCGCAACGGACTTCGTCCCTCGCGCTATTACGTCACCAAGGACGACATGGTCATCATGGCGTCGGAAGCCGGCGTGCTGCCGATAGAGCCGGAGCGCGTGGCCTACAAGGGCCGGCTGCAGCCGGGCCGCATGTTTCTGGTGGACACGGAGCAGGGCCGGATCGTGGCCGATGAAGAGCTGAAGAACCGGTTTGCGTTCGAGCACCCGTACCAGCAGTGGCTGGACGAGCATCACGTGCTGCTGGAAAACCTTCCCGACCCGGGGTTCCGCAGCGAGCCGGGCCATCAGACCGTGATGCAGCGCCAGCAGGCCTTCGGTTATACCTTCGAGGATCTCCGATTCATCGTGGGTCCGATGGCCAATGACGGCGTGCAACCGCTCGGTTCGATGGGCACGGACACCCCGCTGGCGGTGCTGTCGGAAAAGCCGCAATTGCTCTACAATTATTTCAAACAGCTCTTCGCGCAGGTCACAAACCCTCCCATCGACCCGATCCGCGAGGAGATCATCACGTCCACGGAGACGATGGTGGGTTCGCGGGGCGGTTTGCTGAAACCCGTGCCCCAAAGCTGCGCGCTGATCAAACTGAAGCATCCCATCCTCACCAACGAGGAACTGGAGAAGCTCCGCCACGTGGATCACCGGGGTTTCCAGGCGACCACCCTGCCCATCGTGTTCAAGGCCGCGGACGGCGCCAGGGGGTTGGAACGCGCGCTCGACAAGCTTTTCGAGGAGACCGATCGCGCCATCGTCCGGGGCGCGAACATCCTTGTGCTCTCCGACCGGGGACTGAGCCGCGAAAACGCGCCGATCCCCGCGCTGCTCGCCATTTCGGGCCTGCACCATCATTTGATCCGCGCGGGCACCCGCTCGCGCGTCGGCCTGGTGCTGGAATCGGGCGAACCGCGCGAGGTCCATCATTTCGCCCTGCTCATCGGATACGGTTGCAGCGCCATCAATCCGTATGTGGCCTTCGAGACGCTCGACGACATGATCCGGGAAGGGTTGCTGACCAACCTGGACCACAAGACTGCGGTCAAAAAGTACATCAAAGCCGCGGTGAAAGGCGTGGTGAAAACGATGGCCAAAATGGGCATCTCGACGATCCAAAGCTATCGCGGCGCCCAGATCTTCGAAGCGGTCGGCCTCAATAGCGCCCTCGTGGACAAATACTTCACCTGGACGCCGTCCCGCATCGAGGGCATCGGCCTTGAAGTGCTCGCGGACGAAGTGTTGAAGCGGCATGCGCATGCCTTCCCGGAGCGTCAAGTGAACGGCGCGACCCTCGATCCCGGCGGCCAATACCAGTGGCGCAGTGACGGTGAATTCCACCTGTTCAATCCGCAATCGATTCACAAGCTGCAGATCTCCTGCCGGCTGGGCAGCTACAAGGTGTTTCAGGAATACGCCGACTTGATCAACCGCCAGGCCAAGAACCTTTGCACCCTGCGCGGATTGCTCGATTTCCAATGGGCGGAGAGCCCGATTCCCATCGAGGAAGTGGAACCGGTGGAGATCATCGTAAAACGGTTCAAGACCGGCGCGATGAGCTACGGCTCGATCAGCAAGGAAGCGCACGAAGCGCTCGCGATCGCCATGAACCGGCTGGGGGGCAAGAGCAACACCGGTGAAGGCGGCGAGGATCCGGATCGCTACGTGCCGCTGCCCAACGGCGATTCGAAGAACAGCGCCATCAAACAGGTCGCCTCGGGACGCTTCGGAGTCACGAGCCAATACCTCGTCAACGCGCGCGAGCTTCAGATCAAAATGGCGCAGGGCGCAAAGCCGGGCGAAGGCGGCGAGCTGCCGGGACGCAAGGTGTATCCGCCGATCGCCAAGACCCGGGGCACGACGGCGGGCGTGGGATTGATTTCACCGCCGCCGCATCACGACATTTACTCGATCGAAGACCTGGCGGAGTTGATCCACGATTTGAAGAATTCGAACCGGAACGCGCGGATCAGCGTGAAGCTGGTGGCCGAAGTCGGAGTCGGCACGATCGCGGCCGGCGTCGCCAAGGCGCACGCCGACGTGGTGCTGATCAGCGGCCATGACGGCGGCACGGGCGCGTCCCCCCTGTCGTCCATCAAGCACGCGGGCGCCCCGTGGGAACTCGGCCTGGCGGAGACCCACCAGACCCTCGTGATGAACAATCTGCGAAGCCGGATCTATGTCGAGACGGACGGCCAGCTCAAGACCGGCCGGGACGTCGCCGTCGCGGCACTCCTGGGCGCCGAGGAATTCGGGTTTGCCACCGCGCCGCTGGTGGTGCTGGGCTGCATCATGATGCGGGTCTGCCATCTGAACACGTGCCCGGTGGGTGTGGCCACGCAGGACCCCCGGCTGCGCGAGCGGTTCGCGGGCAACCCCGACCACGTGATCAATTTCATGCGTTTCATTGCCCAGGAACTCCGCGAGATCATGGCCCGACTCGGTTTCCGCACGGTCAACGAGATGATCGGCCGGACGGACAAGCTGGTGCCGTGGAAGGCCATCGAGCATTGGAAGGCCAAGGGACTTGACCTCACACCGATATTGCATCGGCCGGAAGCCGGGCCGGAAGTCGGCCGCTACCGCCAGATCGACCAGGACCATGGCCTCGACAAATCGCTCGATGTCACCCGGTTGCTGGACATTTGCGAGCCGGCCATCGAACGCGGCGAACGGGTCCACGCCGATCTGCCGATCCGGAATGTCAACCGCGTCGTCGGCACCATCGTCGGCAGCGAGATCACGAAGAAGTGGGGGCCGAACGGCCTGCCGGAAGACACCGTTCATATCAAGTTCAACGGCAGCGCGGGCCAAAGCTTCGGCGCGTTCATACCCAAAGGGATGAGGCTCGAACTGGAAGGCGACGCCAACGATTACTTCGGCAAGGGCCTGAGCGGCGGGCGGATCATTGTTTATCCGCCGAAAGAGTCCACCTTCGTTGCCGAGGAGAATATCATCATCGGCAACGTGGCGCTGTACGGCGCCACGGCCGGCGAGATCTTCGTTCGCGGCGTGGCCGGCGAACGCTTTGCGGTGCGCAACAGCGGCGTCAATGCCGTCGTCGAGGCCGTGGGCGATCATGGATGTGAATACATGACCGGCGGGCGCGTAATCGTGCTCGGCAAAACCGGACGCAATTTCGCGGCCGGCATGTCCGGAGGCATTGCCTATGTCCTGGACGAAGCCGGGGATTTCAACCGCCGCGTGAACCTGCAGTTGGTCGGGCTGGAAAAGCTCGCCGACACGGATGAAATCGAGGAGGTCTGGAAGATGATCCAGCGGCATCAGACCTGCACGAAGAGCGAGCGGGCCGCGAAGGTGCTGGCGAACTGGGGCGGCATGGTACCGAAATTTGTCAAAGTCATCCCGCACGATTACAAGCGTGTGCAGCAGGCGCTGAAGAGGGTCAAAGAGCAAGGGCTGAGTGGCGAAGAAGCCGCCATGGCCGCGTTTGAAGAAAACGTGCGCGACGTGGCGCGCGTCGGCGGAGGATGAACTGCGCCTGGAAGAATTGAGCCATGGGCAAACCCACTGGATTTATTGAATATCTGCGGGAGCTGCCGGCGGACCGGACCCCGGACGAACGCATCCGGGATTGGAGCGAGTTTCACCATCACATGGAGGAACCCAGGCTCCGCCAGCAGGGAGCGCGTTGCATGGATTGCGGCATCCCCTTCTGCCACACCGGCACACTGATCAGCGGCATGGCCGCCGGCTGCCCCATCCACAATCTGATTCCCGAATGGAACGACCTGGTGTATCGCGGACTTTGGAAGGAGGCGCTCGCGCGGCTTCACAAGACCAACAATTTCCCCGATTTCACCGGCCGGGTTTGCCCCGCTCCCTGCGAAGGCTCGTGTGTGCTCGGCATCAATAATCCGCCGGTCACCATCAAGAACATCGAGTATTCCATCGCCGAAAAGGGCTGGAGCGAGGGATGGATCGTTCCCGAACCGCCGAAATTCCGCACCGGCAAAAAGGTCGCCGTCATCGGGTCCGGCCCCGCCGGCCTGTGCGCCGCCGCCCAGTTGAACCATGCGGGCCACACGATCACGGTTTTTGAGCGCGCGGACCGGCCGGGCGGTTTGCTCATGTACGGGATCCCAAACATGAAGCTCGACAAGGAGCAGGTCGTGCTCCGCCGAATCCGGCAGATGGAAGCCGAGGGAATCC
>Ga0224555_1004689_pt1 | contig 12260 bp, 7 predicted proteins | sample 714S23034metaG_FD_180687 | JGI IMG/M metagenome (GOLD analysis project Ga0224555, IMG submission 180687) | Peat soil microbial communities from Stordalen Mire, Sweden - 717 S2 30-34 | ecosystem: Environmental > Terrestrial > Soil > Wetlands > Peat | place: Sweden: Norrbotten County, Stordalen...
ACATACAGAAAGCCCTTCGACATGATCTTCGAAAGGGCTCGTTTTGAAGAATGGTCGGGGCGAGAGGATTCGAACCTCCGACCCCCTGGTCCCGAACCAGGTGCGCTACCAGACTGCGCTACGCCCCGAACAATGGATAAGGTGAGTGGCTGGTCTTCATCGGGCAAACGCAGAACTCCGGGAAAGGACTTGAGCTGCAATACCCGCTGACCAACGTTTTGATTTTAGCAGAAGTTGAGCGCGGCAGAGGTCGAGTTGTCTCGTTCGGCAGCTGCGTCAGGCTTCTCGGTTGGCGCCGAGTTCCCGACGATGATCAGTCGTGCATCGGTCTGCTGGTTCAGAGTCAGAGCGATGTCATCCGGGCAGCCCTTGGCTTCGCTGTCGATGCGCACTGGGCGACGATGATCGAAAAGTAAAGCTCGGGCTGCAGAGTTGCTGTGTCTGTGGGATGACTGGGACTGGCGGAGCCGTGATGATGACGTCAGTTGCCGCCTTGGCGGGCTGGCGGAGATCGTCGACGACGTTGCAGGTGCACAAAGGGGATGAATGGCCCCAATGGAAGTCGAAACACGGATCCGGCTTCGGACGTGTAGACCCTTTGGCTGCAGGTTTCGCCCGTGCATGAAATATATTTGGCGTGTTGGTTCGCGCCGGAGATTGCGGCGTTTCCTCCAGATATCTGTTCAGTTGAACTTTTTTCTTTCGACGGGCATTCGCAGAAGTCCCTTGGAATCAGTCTTCTTTGGTGAGGTTCTGCTCGGTCTTGACCCCTCGCATGCACCGCGTCCTTGAGGAAGACCCAGATTCAGTTGGCTCCCTGACTTGATGCGTGGCTTCGATACGAATAAGCTCAAGATGATGGGAAATTTCAGTCAACGTATTGCGCGATGTCCAGGGCAGAGTGGAATTCGTTGAATGAGTGCGCGAGAACCTGATCTTATCCTGTGAACAGCTTTTGATCTACAAGTTCCGAGCATTTCATACTAACCTATAGGCCTTTTGCAGGCATTACTTTTACGACAAACCGACCCGACGCGGGTCGATGAGGGGATGTTACTTGGTTATAGAGAGTTCTCCCGGCGAAAGTATCGCGAAACTCCACCAGAAACGATTGAATCATCTTCAAGCACTGGAAGCAGAGAGCATCTACATCCTGCGTGAAGCCGTTGCAGAGTTTGCGCATCCCGTGATGCTGTACTCCATCGGCAAGGATTCCAGTGTGATGCTGCGGCTTGCCCAAAAGGCGTTTTATCCGGGGAAGATTCCGTTTCCGTTGCTCCATATCGATACCAGCTATAAATTTCCCGAGATGATCTCGTTCCGCGATACCTATGCGAAGGAGATCGGCGCAGATCTTATCGTGCATCGCAATGAGACGGCGATCGCGGAAGGTGCGAGCCCGTGGAAGCTGGGAACGCAGAACTGCTGCGGCGCTTTGAAGACGCGCGCGCTACTGGATGCGCTGGAGGCGGGCGGCTTCGATGCGGCCTTCGGTGGCGCTCGTCGAGACGAGGAGAAGAGTCGCGCAAAGGAGCGCGTGTACAGCTTTCGCGATGCTGCGGGACAGTGGGACCCCAAGAATCAAAGGCCGGAGCTTTGGAGCCTCTACAATTCGCGTTTGCGCAAGGGCGAGAGCATTCGCGTGTTTCCCCTATCGAACTGGACAGAGTTAGATATCTGGCTCTACCTCTATGCTGAGCAGATTCCGATTGTGCCGCTCTATTATGCGGAGGAGCGTCTGGCGGTGATTCGCGGTGGCGCGATCACGCTGGTGCACGAGGGGATGCGGCTGCTGCCGGATGAAAAGCCGGAGATGATGAAGGTCCGTATGCGATCGCTAGGGTGCGTGCCCTGCACCGGTGCAATTCGAAGTGATGCCGAAACGCTGCCAGCAATCATCGAGGAACTCATCAGCTTCCGCCGCAGTGAGCGCGAGGGCCGTGCTATCGATCACGACGAAGAGGGCTCAATGGAGTTGAAGAAGCGGGAGGGCTATTTCTAATGAGCACAGTGCCCTCAATACGGGAGATTCCGCGAGAGCCGAGCTTTCGCGCGTTTCTTGATGCTCATCTAGAGCAAGAGATGCTGCGGTTTACAACGGCTGGTAGCGTCGACGATGGCAAGAGCACGCTTATTGGCCGCCTCCTGCATGACACCAAGAGTGTGTACGAAGATCAGCTCGCATCCATTCGCGCGAGTCGTGTGAATCGCTCGGGTGGTGCGGTGGACCTGTCTTTGCTGACGGATGGTCTTAAGGCCGAACGCGAGCAGGGCATTACCATCGACGTGGCGTATCGTTACTTCTCGACGGCGAAACGCAAGTTCATCATTGCTGATACGCCCGGCCACGAGCAGTACACGCGCAATATGGCAACGGGAGCTTCCACTGCCGATGTCGCTATCGTTCTTATCGATGCCAAGGCATTTCAGCGGGCGGGCGAACTTCTGCCCCAGTCGCGAAGGCACATGTATATTGCGAGTTTGCTGAGGATTCCGCATGTCGTCGCAGCAGTCAACAAGATGGACCTTGTGGACTATAGCGCGGAGATATTTGACGGCATATGCGCGGAGTTTACCGCACTCGCGAAGCAGCTTGGGCTGAATAGCATCGAGGTCATTCCGGTCAGTGCGCTTGTGGGGGACAACGTGGTGGAGCGCAGCGCGGCGATGCCCTGGTATCAAGGCCCGACACTGCTGGAGTATCTGGAGACTGTGCCGCTAACAATTACGGAAGCGGCAACTGGACCGTTGCGCTTTCCAGTGCAGCTCGTTGTGCGCCCGAACGCAGAGTTTCGAGGTTTTGCGGGACGCGTGGAGCGTGGCGAGGTGCGCCCGGGAATGCGGGTGAGAGCGTTACCGAGTGGCCGCGTTACGACTGTCAAGAAGATCGTCGCCTATGACGGCGAACTTCAGGTAGCGAGTTTCCCACTCAGTGTCACGGTGGAGCTCCAAGACGAAATCGACCTTAGCCGTGGCGAGATGCTGGTAGCTGAGACCCAGATCGCGCCACAGGTGAGCACGGCGTTTCGGGCGATGGTTGTGTGGATGCATGAGCAGCCGCTGGTTGCGGGGCGAACCTATCTGGCAAAGCATACGACGCGCACGGTGCGTGCCACGGTGCGCAGGATTTGTTACCGTGTCGATATCCAATCGACGGAGCATCGCGAGAGTTCGCAGTTGCAGATGAATGATATTGCTGAGGCCGAGTTCGATACCAGTCTTCCTCTGTTCTTCGATCCTTACGCCGAGAATCGTGAGATGGGCGCACTGATTCTGATTGATCCCGTGACGAATGCAACAGTTGGTGCGGCGATGATCCTCGCTGCCACTGCGCCGCTGGATGCAAACTCGACTCACGTAAAGGCGGCTGCGTTTGTTTGGCTGCGCGGACTCCCTGGCGAGGCGGCAGTTCTGCGTGAGGCGTTGCGAGAGCATGGCCGCGCTGCGGTCGTCGTTGATGATCCGTTGATTCTGGAGGGCTCGCTTGCAGGTGCGGTGCGCGCTTTGCAGTTGGCGGATGTCACTGCCATTTCGGCCCGTGCTGAGCTGAGCGAGTCGACGATCGCCGCAGTGAGGGAAGCTGCGGGTGAAGCATACTTTGAGTCATACACCGAAGCCGCAGCCTGGCTCAACAGCTCATCCATGCAAGAGGAGAAGAGATGAGTGAGGTTCTACATCCATCGCTTGAGAAGCCCGAAGCACTGTCAGCAGAGGCGCTTGTGGCTGAGGTTGTAAGACAGGCTATGCAGGAGGATGGAGGCGCGAGCGTCTGCCTGACGAGCAGCTTTCAGACAGAGGATATGGTCGTGCTGCACATGCTGCGCGACAGTCTGCCGCATGTTCCCGTGATCTTCCTTGAGACTGGCTATCACTTTCCCGAATTGATCGAGTATCGCGACCGCATCGCGCGCGAGTGGAACCTGAATCTCGTCAATGCGCTGCCTAAGACGACGCTTGAGGAGCATGAGAGGGAGTTCGGGCTGCTACATATCATCGAGCCAACGAAATGCTGCGCGATCCGCAAGGTTGAACCGCTGATGCGCTCGCTCGATCCGTTCGCGTGGTGGTTCACTGGACTGCGCCGCGAGCAGTCGCCGACGCGGGCGGGTTTGAAGAAGATTGAAGACCATCGCCTGCCGACGGGCAAGATGATGAAGAAGGTCAGTGTCCTGGCGGACTGGGATTGGGCGCACGTCGAAGGGTACGCTCGCGAGCATCAGATTCCGCGGCTCTCGCTCTATGATCGAGGCTATACGAGCATCGGGTGTGAGCCCTGCACCGCAATTCCGGAGGCTGGTGCGGATGCGCGCAGTGGTCGGTGGGGCGGCAAGAAGCTGGAATGTGGCATCCATACTTTTAGTGAGAAGCAGTAGATGGAAGTTTGCTGACTACGGAAATGCTGAAGAGGTAGCATCTCAGCATGCGGGAACGGCGAAAGATCGTGGAGCTATGGCGGCGGGGCAAGGCTGCGGCGCTGGTGACGCTGGTTCGCGTGGAGGGGTCGAGCTACCGGCGGGTGGGTGCGCGGCTGCTGGTTACGGCGGATGGGGAGTACGCGGGGTCGATCTCGGGTGGGTGTCTTGAGGCAGAGGTTGTGCGCAAGGCGCAATGGCTGACGCGTGCGGGAGCGGTGGTGGAGCGCTACTCGACCCTGTTCGACGACACGGCGGAGATTCCGTATGGGCTGGGTTGTGGCGGGACGGTCGATCTGCTGGTTGAGCCCACGGGAACGGCTGAGTTCGGTGCGCTGATGGAGGCGCTGGAGGCTTCGCTGCGCGGTGAAGCGCGGCGCGTTGTGACCTGGTTGCCGGAGCGCGGCCTGCCGTTGCGCCGAGTGGTGGGCGAGGAGTCGAACGGCGTCGATACGGAGAGCTGCTTCGAGGAGTGGATTGAGGCTCCGCAGCGGCTGTTCGTCTTCGGTGCGGGTGATGATGCGCAGCCGATGGTGCAGATGGCTGCGTTGCTGGGGTGGAACGTTACGGTGGTCGATGGGCGAGCACAGTGGGCGCGCGCGGAGCGGTTTCCCGAGGCTGCGCGGGTGATTGCTGCCGAGTCATTCGATGGGCTAGCTGGGCTGTCTGGGCAAGTAGCGGGGCTGTCGATCGGGCATCGCGATGCGGCGGTTGTAATGACCCATAGTTATGAGCAGGATCGGGTGTGGCTTGCTGGGTTATTGCCTAGCGCTCCGCGCTACCTGGGGCTGCTTGGAGCGCGGCATCGTAGCGCGCTGCTGGTGAGCGAGACCGCGGCGAAGCTGGGATGGAGCGTTGAGCGTGCGTGCGCGGGGCTGTTTGCACCGGTTGGGCTGGATCTGGGCGGAGATGGCGCTGCGGCGATTGCGCTGGCCGTCGTCGCGGAGATCCAGGCTTGCTGTGAGGGCAAGCTGGGCGTGTCGCGACGGATGACTGCGGAGATGGTTGCGGAGCAGATCGCGAAGGGTGGAGCGTCGCGCTATCTGAAGACGCAGTGCGCGCTGTGAGCTGCTCGTTTCGCGTGGCCGCGATCGTGCTGGCTGCGGGAGCTTCGCGACGGCTTGGGCGGGCGAAGCAGACAGTTGTGCTTGGCGGCGAGTCGCTGGTGGAGCGCGCTGTTCGGGTGGCGCTGGAAGCTGGTTTGGCTCCGGTGATCGTAGTGGTCGGTGCTGAGGGCGAGTTTGCGGCTGAGTTGGCGAAGAGCGGTTGCGAGGTCGTCGTCAATGGGCAGGCGAGCGAAGGCGTGGCGTCTTCGATCCGTTGCGGCGTGGAGCGGGCCAGAGCGTTGCCCGTTGATGGTGCGGTGCTGATGACCTGCGATCAGGTTGCGCTGCGGGCAGAGCATTTGCGGGCGTTGAGCAGCGAGGCCGGGCGCATTACGGGTTCGAGTTATGAGGGGAAGGTTGGGATTCCGGCGTACTTTCCGGCGGCGAGCTTTGGGGCGCTGCTCGAGCTGCGGGGCGATGTTGGAGCGCGCGATCTGCTGCGCGATGCGTTTGCGGTGGTGGATGAAGGGCTTGGGCTCGACATCGATACGGAAGAGGATCTGGAGCGAGCGAGAGCGCTTTTTGGAGACGCGCTGAGAGGTTGAGGGCGCGCTATAGGAGGGGTACCCCCCCTCCCCCTGATTTTGTAAAGTCTATGGTTGCAATACTTAGCAAAATGACCGTCGCGGTTGCACTCGGCGATGACGCCGTTGGGCTCGATGTAGAGCTGCTCCTGTGCGCCGGTTTGATATTCGCCTTCGACGATGAAGTCGGCGGCTTCAAAGGCTGCGGCGAGACCGTCTTCTGTTTCTTCAGCTTCGCCGGAATACATGAGGTACTGCTTGAAGCAGTTGGCGGTGCGGCCGGCGTCGGAGCTGGACCAGATGATGCGGTCGAGATCGTTGTTCTCGACGGCGGCTTCGGATTCCTCGATGGTGAAGACGCCGGGGAGTTCGTCGTAGTCGATCTGGATGGCGCGGACAGCGGCGATGAGTGCGGACTTGTCGGGATGCGCGAGGATCAGAATGGGCTCTTCGGGGTGGTTGACGAAGTCGGAGGCGAGGCAGGGATGGTCTTTGGTGAGGTGGACGATGGTGTTCCCGCCGGGGATGTCGGAAGCGCGGACGATGGCGAACTGCGACCAGTCGATGGCGGGCGAGAAGGTGATGGAGTGGATGCGGCCGCGGGCGATGGTGGAGCGTACGGTGGCGCCGTGCCACATACCCGGGAGGGTGAGGTCGTCGATGTACTGCGCCGCGCCGAGGACCTTGGCGCGGCCCTCCTTGCGAAGTGGTGATGTGCCGAGGATCGTCTTAGCTTCCGACATACGCCTCTTGGCCTCTTGGCCTCTTGCCTTCGGGGGTTTCGGTATCCGATGAGGATAGTACGAAAGGGTGACGATGGGTTAGAGCATTTCTCCTGCGGGTGTATATCGAAACCACAGCTCTCAACGCTGTTTTTTCCCAAGAACAACGGCACGCTCAGGCCTCGCCCAGCTCACAATAACCGGAGAAATGCTCTAGAAATGGCGCAGACGCGGGCGTGGAGGAGGCTCGGTTTCGGTGAGCGGGGGGACCTCGGTGGGACGGGGGGTGGTGGGCTTCTCCATGGTCTTTTCGATGGAGCGGCTGACGAGGTCGCGGGAGCCGAGGCCGATGGCCAGAGCGAGCGTGAGGACGATTCCGCCGAAGAGGATTCCGAAGGCGAGTTCGACGATGGCGCCGCCGATCTGCAGGTGATCGAGCGCCATGGCGGCGGTGAGGACCAGAACCAGCCACTTGACGCCAAGGGAGAGGAAGCGTGCGTAGTGCAGTTGCGCGTTGACTGCGCCGATGAGGACCGTGCGCGCGAGGAAACGGGCGAGCAGCGTGCCGGCAACGAGAATCAGGATGGCTCCGGTGAGGTGCGCGACGTAGGGCAGAAGGAAGACGGAGTAGCGCGAGTCGGCGGCGTAGGAGGCGTCGAAGGCGGAGATGCCAATGGCGATGCCGGCGAGGACGCAGACCCAGAAGGTGACGCGCGCGGCAAGCAGGGTGGGGGAGCTCGAGGGCGACCAGTCGGCGATGACGGCGGGCGCGCCGGGGAATTCGCGGGAGGCGAGGCGCTCGTCGAAGCGGACGGCGGTGAGCAGGCGGCGAAGCAGGGCGGAGAGCGCCCAGCCGATCAGCGTGAAGACGATGAGCGCGAGCAGGAAGGCGAGAATTCCCGGCAGGAAGCTGACCAGCACGAGGACGATTCTGTGGATGGATTGACGGAGCGCGGATTCAATTTGCTGTCCCATGGTTGATTGCCTGTTTCCTTCCTGAGTTTTGATTCTGGACCCGGGGTGAGTGCTGCCTAGGGGTTGAAACGGTCGGGCCAGCGCCAACGAGAGACGATGTAGGACTTTTCGGTCTCGAAGGCGGAGGCGGTGATTTCGACGGCGCGCGCGGCGCGGCCGGGGTCGTCGGAGACGGTGCGCAGATGGGAGGCGACCCAGGCGAGATAGAGCGGTGTCATGGCGCCGAGCAGGTGGTTGCGGTTGAGGGTACGCAGATGAAAGGCGAGGGTGAAGTCGTAGACGATGCGCGCCCAGAGGTCCGGTTCCATGACGAAGGCGTCGGGCGAGAGCTCGGAGAGCTTCTTGAGGGCGAGACGCGATTGCGGCGGGAGAACCAGGGACCAGACCTCCTGCAGGTTGTCCTGGGCGAGGTGAAAGGTCTCGATCATGGAGTGGATCTCGGAGGAGGCCTCGATGGCGGCGATAGGCGGCGGAGAGGCCTGGCCGGATGGACGCTTGGGCAGGCCGCGGGCCCGCTGCCAGAAGGAGGCCTTGGCATCGATGTCGGCGAAGAGCGAGACGGCGACGGTGGCGAAGAGGGCGTTGAAGTCGTCTTGCGGCGGAGCCGGCGGAGCGATGTCGGCGGCAGGGATCTCGCGGACGGAGAGGCCGGCGGCGGCGGCTTCGGAGACGGGCCAGAGCAGAGATGAGCCTTGATTGAGCGCCATGAGACGCTGGGTGCTGGTGGCGAGGCGCTGGGCCAGGCGGGTGGAGAGCGCTGCGTCGATGGGTAGAGGGAAGTGGATGTCGGCGCCGAAGAGGGCGCGCGAGAGGGGGTAGAGAAGGCCGGAGTTGACGAGGGCATCGTTGGGGCCGAGGGTGAAGCGCGGGAGGACGAGATCGATGTTCTTTGTGCGCACGGAGTCGGCGAGGCTGCGCAGCAGGTGCGCGTCGATGGGTGCGGTGTCGTCGCCGAGCAGGATGACGGCGCGCGCGTCGCGCTCGACGGCGAGGTGAGCTGCTGCGGCGTAGTCTCCGACGGCGAGAACCCAACCAACGCCGGTGCGCGCGTTGCTGTAGGGAATGAGTTCGAGCGAGGGCCAGTCGCTGGCGTTGGCGGGGGGATCGGACGAGGCGACGAGAACGGCCTCGCCGGGAAACGCGGAGGCGATGGCTTCGAGCACGGTGGGGAGTGCGTCGGCCGCGATGGCTGGAAGGCAGACGAGGACTTCGGCGACGGAGCGGCTCGCGGAGGTGGGCGAGGGCTGCGCGTCGGGTAGTGTGGCGTCGGCGGTGATGGCGGTTGAGGACATGGCAGATCGGGCCGGTGATTGTGAGACGTGAGGTTAAGAGGCGCTGTGGGCTATGGTGAGTAAGCCTGTGAGAGGTATGACGAGCCAGGTCGGGCGATTGTTCAATTCATATAAGAGTTCGTAGAAGGCTTTTTCGAGCAAGAAGGCGAGCAGCATGGTCTGGGCCTGCTCGGGCCGCGGGATGAGGTCCTGCGCGGAGTCCTGCGCGGACGGCGGGAGTAAAAGCGGATTGGCGGCGATGGCCTCGCGATAGCCGCGCAGGAAGGCGTTGCTGGCGGCGTTCTCCCAGGTCGTGGCCCAGGCTTCGAGGGTTGCGGCGTTCGCTGGTCTGCGCTGCCTGGCGGTCTGCAGGGCAGCGCGCGCAGCGTAGCTGAAGCTGCGCTGCATTCCGGCGACGTCGCGCAGCGGGGAGTGCTTGCGGCGGCGGTCTTCGAGCGGGCAGGCGGGCTCGCCTTCGAAGTCGATGATGAGGAAGTCGGGGTGGGTCCTGGATTGGGTGCAGAGCAGCTGGCCAAGATGGTAGTCGCCGTGGATGCGGATGCGCTGGCCGAAGAGGGTTGCGTCGCCGTTGAGGGATTGGATGCGGGCGAGAAGGGCGTCCTTCTCGCTGAGCAGTGTGGTGGCGAGCGCAGTGGCGTCGGGGGGAATGCTGGTCGAGGCGCGTTGGAGGGCGTCGAGGGCTGAGGTGACCTGCTGATCGATGCGCTGGCGATCTTCGGCGAGGTCTTTGGCGGTGTAGGGCTCGGCTGAAAAGGCTGCGTCGCTGGTGGGCGTGGCAAGCGCGAGATGGAGCTCGGCGGTGCGGCGGCCAAGGAGCTCGGCGGCGGCGAGATAGCCGCTGGCGTGTTCGAGAAGTTCGGCGGGGGCGGCGGCGGGGTTGAGGAAGCTTGGGGGCGCAGCTGGCGAGGTTGGCGGCGGGCAGGTTGCGACCGATTTGTAGAAGCGGGCGAGCTCGTCGAGCGTCCAGTCCCAGCCGTCGCCTTGATTGGGCGCGAAGGTTTGAAGGAAGGCGATGGTGGTGTTGTCGGAGGCGCGGTGCAGGTCGCCGAGATAGGCGGGGATGTGCTGGAAGTGGGCGACCTCGGTGAGGAAACGCGTGATTTCGACGTCGGGGTTTTCGCCGGTGGGCTGGTTGCTCCCGGGGCTGCGCAAGCGGCGAAAGAGCTTGAGGATGGCGAGATTGTTGTAGAGAATGCTGGTGTTGGATTGCTCGGCTAAGCCGAGACGCGAGGGCACGTCGGTGAGACGCCCGGCGTCGAGTGCGGAGGAGCGCGTGGCGATTAGCTCGGCGGCTGCGTCGGGTGCGGCTGCGGCGGCGGGGGCGGCGGCGGGGGCGGCGATGATCTTGTTGAGCAGCGCGGCGCGGAAGGCGGGGTTGGCGCAGGCGTCGAAGAGAACTGAGGAGTGGCCGGCGTGATCGAAGGTGGCGATGATGGAGGCGGGCGATACGATCTCGAGCGCTGCGGCCTGCTCTTCGGAGGCGATGGCCAGAGGGAGCTGATAGAGGTCGGTGGTTGCGTCGTCGTAGGCGACTTCGACGATGGCGATGATGGAGGCGGTGTCGATGGGAGTTGAGGAGGCGATGCGGGTGGAGTGGATGGTGCGGGATTTGCCGCCGAACCAGCGCTGCTTTGCGATAAAAGTGGGAAGCAGTGCGTTGAGGAGGTCGAGGCCGGATTCGTTGAGCAGGCTGGTGATGGAGGGCGGGCTGGCGGGGGTGGCTTGCACGAGCTCCGCAGGTGGCGCGGAGGGATGAGCGGCGGCGGGCTGGAGCTCGAGCCAGAAAAAGCTGTAGGGCGCGAGGGTGAGCTGGTAGGGCGGTGCGTTCGGATGGTCTGGGATGGGCGGGAAGGGGACGTAGCCGAGCATCTCGACGGGCTGGCGGCCGGCGAACTTGGAGAGATCGAGCGCGACGGGCTGCGCGAAACGCGAGAGGTTGGCGACGCAGAGGACGGTCTCGGAGCGGCCGTCTATTCCGACTTCGCCTCCGGGCCCGGCGTAGTCGCGGATGTAGGCGAGGATTTTGCGGTTGTCGGGGTGGAGGAACTCGAGTGTGCCGCGGCCGAAGACCTGGAATATTTTGCGCAGCGCGATCATGTTGCGCGTCCAGTGCAGCAGTGAGGAGGCGTCGGATTGCTCGGCTTCGACGTTGATGGCCTGATAGCCCCAGATGGGGTCCATGATGACCGGGAGGTAGAGCTTGGCGGGGACGGCTTTGCTGAAGCCGGCGTTGCGGTCGGAGTTCCATTGCATGGGCGTACGCACGCCGTTGCGGTCGCCGAGGTAGATGTTGTCGCCCATTCCGATCTCGTCGCCGTAGTACATGATGGGTGTTCCGGGGAAGCTGAGAAGCAGGGAGTTGAGCAGCTCGATGCGGCGGCGGTTGTTGTCGACCAGGGGGGCGAGGCGGCGACGGATTCCGACGTTGATGCGCATGCGCGGGTCGGCGGAGTAGGCGAGATACATGTAGTCGCGCTCGTCGTCAGTGACCATCTCGAGGGTGAGTTCGTCGTGGTTACGAAGGAAGAGACCCCACTGGCAGTTCGGCGGGATGGGCGGGGTCTGCGCCATGATGTCGGTGATGGGCAGGCGGTCTTCCTGGCGGAGGGCCATGTAGATACGCGGCATCAGGGGGAAGTGGAAGGCCATGTGGCACTCGTCGCCCTCGCCGAAGTAGGGGCGGACATCGGCGGGCCACTGGTTGGCCTCGGCGAGGATGAGGCGGTTCTCGTAGCCGGCGTCGATGGCGGCGCGGATTTGCTTGATGACGGCATGGGTTTCGGGGAGGTTCTCGCAGTTGGTTCCGTCGCGCTCGACGAGGTAGGGGATGGCGTCCATGCGCATGGCGTCGACGCCCATGTCGAGCCAGAAGCGCATGGCTTTGAGAATCTCTTCCATGACGGCGGGGTTGTCGAAGTTGAGGTCGGGCTGGTGGGAGAAGAAGCGGTGCCAGTAGTGCTGTTGCGCGACGTCGTCCCAGGCCCAGTTGGACTTTTCGGTGTCGGTGAAGATGATGCGGGCGTCTTTGTAGAGCTCGTTGGTGTCGGACCAGACGTAGAAGTTGCGCTCGGGGCTGTCTTTGGGAGCGTGGCGGGCGCGCTGGAACCAGGGGTGCTGATCGCTGGTGTGGTTGATGACCAGCTCGATCATGACCTGAAGGTTGCGGGCGTGGGCTTCGGCTAAAAACTGCTGGAAATCTTCAATCGTTCCATAAGCGGGATTGACGTTG
>Ga0224555_1004690_pt1 | contig 12260 bp, 9 predicted proteins | sample 714S23034metaG_FD_180687 | JGI IMG/M metagenome (GOLD analysis project Ga0224555, IMG submission 180687) | Peat soil microbial communities from Stordalen Mire, Sweden - 717 S2 30-34 | ecosystem: Environmental > Terrestrial > Soil > Wetlands > Peat | place: Sweden: Norrbotten County, Stordalen...
TCCTGCCCCGCAGATCGTCCGAATATGCTCGTCCCATCGGTTTCACGTCGCGGTAACTTCACCAGAGAACTCAAGCATAAAGGACGACTGCAGTCCTTGGGTATATCTATCTTGATACTGCTCTAAGGAAAAAACAAATGCAAAGACAAAAACCTTGACAACCCCAGCCGTCTCATAGAAGGCCCGGGCCTTTGCCTTTTTCCTCGTATTCAGAGCGAATACAACTGTACAGGCTGCGGAAAAACCCCTGATTCCGGGTAATATGTGCGAAAATCGTCCCTCCGTGGCTAAAGCCACGACTGATTCTAATGGCTTTACACGGGGGTTAAAACCCCCGTCTCCCTCCGAATTGAGTTTTTCCGCAGCCTGTGTAGTACTAAAACGCGTTGGGGAAGCCTGTTGGGCTTCCCCAAAGCTTCTTGGCGATCAGATATCCGCAAACTCGATTGCAGGATTTAATCGCTTGCTTGAAATAGCTATCCTCGACAGACTCCTAGGCTGGCTCCGCTGTTGCAGCAGTCAGAGTGAAATCCACAGAAGACACGCCCAGGCGCGGATGCTTGGCAGTCAGTCGAACCTTGCCCGCCTGTTCGCCGGCCCGAATCCAGACAGCGCCTGCGCCGCCAACCAGCGAGAATGGATTGTCGCCAATCAGTTTTGCTGGACCTTCCAGCGCGAAAATCACCGGATCGTCGGCATAGGTTCGCTGTGCGCCGAACTCGTCCGTTACGCGCAGGACGACGCGGGTTGTATCGCTGCCGTCTGCGAGGAGCGCATGATCGTCGGCCAGCAGAACGAACTTTCGATCCACTCCACGGCCCGACATCGACTTGGAAATAACCAGCTTGCCGTCCAAGTATCCATCGATACGCAAATCGCCCCATTTGGCAGTGATCTTGCTCGCGTCGACAACGAAGGGAGGATATTGCAGATGACTGAACTCCGTCCGATCCGGATCAACCTCGATGCATGGCGTCCACGGGTTTGCTTCGACGCTGCCGGCCCGCGTGAAGATCTTCAGGTGATCGCAGTTGGAGCAGATCACCGCCTTGGTGAAACCGATGGACTCATCGCTCGCCGCCCAGTGGAATGCGGGCTCAAGCACAATTTCCTCTAACGGGTCACACTGCGACTTGTAGAAGCCCGCTGCGGGTTTGGGCTCACGGAAGATGTCCGTTACGCCGTGATAACAGATGCGGTCGCCAGCGCCGAAGTTGGAATGCGTGTTATAGTCGAATGCGCACCAGCCGATTCCGCCAGCATATTGGGAATCGGACGCCAGTTGATCATGGATCCGCGCATGACGCAAAGTGTGCTCCCGCTGCCGTTCGTTGTCGTCGGTTGTCTTGGTAGGGAAGGTATGACCAACAAACTCGGTATTCAGGTAGCGCGGATGGTTGGGCTTCTTCAAGGGGAAGCCAAAGTCGTTCACCGTAAAGACGTCTTCAAGAAGCTCGGACTCCTGGAAGTTGCGGATGCCGCCTGTCTGCCGGGTATCGTCGAGTGCGTGCGCCAGTGCATTGGTCCGCGTATAGAAGTCGTGATCGTCTTTCGACTCGTTGATGCGCACTCCCCACAGAATGATGGATGGGTGGTTCCAGTCGCGGCGTATCATCCGGCCAACGTTGTCGATGGACACCAGTTTCCATGGCTCGTCGCCAATATGCTGCCAGCCCGGGATCTCCTCCAGAACCAGCAGGCCGATTTCGTCGCAGCAATCCAGAAAATGCCGCGACTGCGGGTAGTGGGAGGTGCGGACAATATTGCAGTGAAGGTCGTTGCGCAGAATCGTGGCATCCTTGCGCTGCACACGCGCCGGCATGGCCTGGCCGACAAACGGGAAGGTCTGATGACGATCGAGTCCGCGCAACTTGACGATTGTTCCATTCAAAGAGAAGCCATGGTCGGTGAAAGTTGCCTCGCGGAAACCGACGCGGCGTGTATCCTCATCGATTACCAGGCCAGCGGCAAGCAGCTTGACATGCACCGTGTAGAGCTTTGGCTGCTGCAAGTTCCAGAGATGAATGTTGCTCAGATGAGTGAACGAAACGGTATGGCGCGCTGGATCGTTCCTTGTCTCCGTGCTAGCATAGACAGCTCCAGCGGTTTCCGGATAGATGGCGTCAGAGGCATCAGGCGAAACGGACGGTATGCGCGTGACCGGACTCGCCTCTTTGGCAATGACCTGATCACCATCGCGAAGTTCGACTTCAAGCGAAAGCCGGGAATCTGCCGTGGGCAGGCCAGCCAGGAAACAATCCACATCCAGCGCCGGAGAACCGCTCAACACATTTTTGGGGTGGGCAAATATGTTATCGACGTAGGTAGTCGGGACGACACGCAGCGCCACCTCCCGATAAATTCCGCCAAAGGTAAGGTAGTCGATTTCGTTGCCAAAAGGAGGGATGTCCGCGCGTTCGGTCGAGTCCACCTGCACCGTAAGAACATTGTCCGCATCCTGACGCAGGTGGGATGTGAGCTCAAACGAAAAGGGAGTAAATCCGCCCTTGTATTCGCCCAGACGGATGCCGTTGATCCACACGGTTGAGGCGGTCATCACGCCCTCAAAATCGACAAAGACGCGCTTTCCCGCTGCGCCGCGCGGAAACTTGAAGCGGCGGCGATAGGTGGAGACAAAGCTGTAATCGTTCTCGTCGAAGCTGTGCCAAGGCAGCGCAACATTGGCATGGGGAATGACAACCTTCTCGAAGGTTGAATCGTTGAAGTCGGGCGATTGCGCACCATCCACCTTGGCCGGATGAAAACGCCAATCGCGGTTGATTGGCAGTACGGAGCGGCCTGCGGCTATCGGTGCCTCTGCGAACGCCGAAGCTGCGGGCAGGGAGGCTACAGCCAAAAGCGAGCCTGTCGTTTTTATGAAATCGCGTCTGTCCATCAGTCATGTTCCTTTCAAATAGCAGTTGTGGTCGAGACTATGAAAAAGTGTGGGTTAGTCAGGCTGCAATATGCAGCCGGAAGCCTGCGTACCAGATGCAAAAGGCCTGTTCCAGGGTTGCATTCAGTACATGCACTCGCAGGGTAGGAAACGGCTGAACGGTGAACCTGTTCCAGCGCATCTGCTGCTTCTTGACCATTCGTTTTGCGATGATTTTGTTGACCATGGGTTCGACCCATCCTGTGGCAATCGGCTGATTGGCACGGAAACGCTGGCTGTAATTCGGCAATGAATCTCGGTTGGTGTTCAGATACACCACCAAGTAGCGAAGCGCACCGCTCAAGCGGGCAAGAGCGGGGGCCTCGCGCGTTCGGCTGGGTGTGAGCCAGACTTGCACCGACTGTAAATAGCGAAGACCTTTCGCCGCCTTGCCGTTCCATATGCACCACTTCGCTCGATCAATTCTACTTGTTAGCACAATTTCGCCGGGGGAAAATCTGTTGCTGGCTCAATCCCCGCGCCACCTGAATTACATACTGAAAGCGCATGGCCAAGTGAAACCAGTCCAGGGTATGCGTAGAATTGGGAGCGACGTCTCTTTGTATGGCGCCCAACCCGGTATCTCTGTCCGGCATTCGTCTTCGCCGAGGCGGGCAGCAATTCGCCCAGGAAATCGGCCACTTTGCCAAACGGCATTAGTGCGGCCGGTTTAGGCGTCAGATACCGCAACTCTGGAGAGGTTGGGTTTCCCCCAGTTGCGAGGCTCGAAAACGTCTCACTCTCCGCGCCTCGACATTTGCAGCCCCAAACCCACCGTAGGCTTCGCATCTGCCGTTCTCAACAGCGACCACCCCACTCTTTTTCATAATCTCAGGGCGCAGCGTTTCCGCTGCGCCCCTTTGCTAGTGGTTCAGTGTGAAGGTTAGAAAGTGAACTTGGCGCTAGCCTGGCCAATACGGCTAGCCTCATTACCCCCCGAGGTGATCTGACCGAACGTTCCATCCGTCGGTGTATTGTCGGGGTTTCCGAAGCTCGCGTGGTTGAAGGTGTTGAACAGCTCGAAGCGGAGCTGCAGCTTGTAACGCTCGCGGTAGCTGATGTTTTTGCTGAACGCAGAGTCGGCAAAGTTCACATCCGGACCGCGGAAGATATTGCGTCCGGAGTTACCGAAGGTTCCCACCGCGTTTGTTGTGAAAGCTTTCGTGTTGAAATACTGCTTCAGCCACGTTGACCTGCTGCCGTTATGCGACCATGCGGGCTGGCTGGCAACAACATCGGCACGATCTCCGCCTTGCAGTGATCCCGAATTGTTATTTCCGTTGCCGCCATTGATACCGAACGGCTTGCCGGACTCCAAGGTGTAGATGCTGCTGATCTCCCAAGTGCCAAAGATATGCTTGGCAATCCGGTTCAGGCCGTTCAACGCAGGAGTCTGGTAAGTAAAATTGGTTACCGAGATAAGGGGAACATTCAGGTCTGAGATGCCCTTATTCCATTTGATGTTGAAGGGATCGGGAAGGCCGCTGGCGAAGGAAATGTTGCCCGAAGACGCTAGATCCTCAACCTTGGACCAAGTGAAGTTGGACTGGAAGGACAGACCATGGAATGAACGCTGCTCAAGCCCAACCTGCAGGGAGTGATACGGCGAAGTTCCAATGCTCGAGTCGACAAGAATAGTGCCAAAGTTGCTGTTAGGGCGAACACCAGAAGCCTCGCCCGCACCCACACCGGCTGCATTGGCGTCGACAATATCTGCCTGGTGATACGACTGGCTTCCAACATAAGCGAGATGCAGCGCAAGAGCGTGCGTCAACTGCTGCTCAATGGAGAAGTTCCAGCTTTCGGTGATGCCCAGCTTGAAGTCCTTGGAGAATGTTGCCTGAAGGCCAACTGGCGTGACAATGGGAGAATTCTGCGCAGGCTTGTAATTCAATGAAGCAAAGTTGCCCGACGCAAATTGATCGCCGCCAGTAAAGCTGTTCCAGGGAGCATCGAACTTGACCTGTTGACTCGGTGTCGGCGTGTTGTCAACGACAGCAGCTGGGTTGCTATAGAGAGTGAAAGTCGGGCTGAAGGGGGCAATGTCCGCGCTGTGGTTATAGGCGGAGTACGGCAGCGGCCCAGTAAACAGACCGAAGCCCGCGCGGAAGGAGGTATGCGGCATCGACTTGGGCTGATAGCTCAGACCAAGGCGCGGTTCCCAGTAGCCGTAGCTAGTCGGCATCAAGGCTTTGTTCAGCCCTTGGTCCCCAGGGAAAATCTCTCCCACGGGAGCGTTGGGGAACATGGTGCTCTGCTGTCCTGCACGGAAGGATGCGCCACGGCCGCCGGTGGTGTTGGGAGGCGTGTTCGGATCCCAGCGCAAACCTGCGGTAAAGGTGAGGTTGTGCTTCACGCGGTACTGATCCTGCCCGTAGATTCCGAGCATCCAACCCTTGACGCTGGCGATTTCTCCGCCGCCCTGCATATAGCTGTGCACATTGCCGGTCAGGAAGTCAGCCAGGCCGTAACCCGTCCACGAGCTATCGAAATTGATGATAGGCGTAGCCGGATAATCGGTGTTTTCCTGTGCAAACTGGTGTACCAGATCAACGCCGACAGAGATCGTGTGATTTCCAATGGATTTCGTCAATGCATCCGACAAGCCATAGGTTGTCCTTCTCTCGCCGGTAGGCTCGTACCAGCTCCCCGAGAATCCGCCGCTGATGGTAAATCCTTCAGTGTAGCAATGGCCCGCCTTCTCGGTCACTGCGATGTATTTAGACATACAGATCGGGGATCCGGTTGTATCCAGTTCCTGACCAACCTGCAACACATCCATCTGGGTCCAATACGCGTTGACGGTATTGACCGTGGTGTCGTTGATCATCCAAGTATGGCCGAGGACTTCGTTGTAGAACTCGCCCGTTTTGCCAGCAGAAACAGCCATGATGTTGCCCTTGATGGCCGAGCCGGTGTTGTCGAAGTACTCGATGAAGCTGCGCTGGAAGATGCGTTGTTTGTCGTTGATGGTGTAATCCAGGCGCGTCGTGAACTGCTTGAAGTTGTACAGGGTCGGCGAGCCGGGGTACTGGGTATAGCCAGGATTGCTGGCGTTATCCGTGCCTACGGGCATGGTCGCTTTTGCGAACTTGACCGCCGCGGCATTGAGGAGCGTGGGGTCAATCTTGTTATTGACAAAAAGATTGTCCGGTCCATTGATGGTTTTGCCCGCCAGCAGGGCTGCTGGTGCGGTAAAATCGCCCCCCAACATGGCTTCCGTCGGGAAGTTGGCGAACTGGTTGGTTGCCTGCTCGCTGTTGCGCTCGTACTGATAGTTGGCGAAGAAGAAGAACTTGTCCCTCAGGACAGGTCCGCCAACATAGCCGCCCACGGTGTTCCTGTGCAGCGGATCAACAGTTTTGCCCCAGTAGTCCGCGGCATTCAGCATACTGTTGCGAATAAATTCAAAGGCGCCGCCATGGAACTGGTTTGCGCCGGACTTGGTTTGAATGCTGACGACTGCGCCAGGCGCAAAGCCATAGTGCGCATCGAAGTTGTTGGTGATGACGCGGAATTCCTGCGTGGCATCGGGATTCGGAAAAGGAGCAGCCAGCGCCATGTAGGTATCCATGTTGGGTGCACCATCGAGCATATAGTAGGTGCTGCCCTGGCGTCCGCCGCCAGCCGATGCGCCGGATTCATCGGGCATCGTTGTTTCGCCCTGAAGCGTTCCGCCGCCCGTATTGATGACGTTGACAACGCCCGAACTCAACATAACCAGGTTGGACGGATTTCTTCCGTTCAAAGGAAGCTCTCGAACTGCATCCTCGCCAACTGTCGTGCCAATTTCTGCGGTGGTCGTGTTGATCAGTTCAGCATCGGCAGTCACAGTGACGATTTCCTGTATATCGCCCACTTTCAGGACGATATTCAGGGTAGCAGCCTGTCCGACCGTCAAGGTAATGCCCGTTTGGATAATCTTGTTGAAGCCCTTCTTTTCCACCGAAATTTTGTAGGAACCGGGGTTGAGGGGGGCTACCAGATAGACGCCAGATGTATTGGTTTCTGCTGTTTGGGTAGCGTTGGTAGCGGTGTTTTGCACTTGGATCAGCACTCCGGGGAGCACTGCTCCGCTCGAGTCCGTGATCTCTCCGGTCAGGCTAGCGTTTGTCACCTGAGCGAAAGTCATCGGGCATATGGCGAAAAGGCAGAGCAGGACTGGAACGAACATCCTGATACCGAATTTCAAATTCCTCATGTAAGCCTCCAGATTAAAGTCTTCGTCTTGGGATCCCGCCGTCGAAGAGCCTTCGCGGCGCAATCCTACCTGTACAGCACTGCCGAGTTAAGTAAACGTTTACGCGCAATGCCAAGCCTTTTACAACACACGGTATTACAACACACTGTAAACGTTTTCATCTTTCGACCAGCGCAACTCTATGTCATCGCACTCATCAATGTCAAGGACTTTTTTCTTTTCTCCGGTTTTCTTTTCATATTCTCTCCTCATGTCGGTTCCCGCACCGTCAACCGCTGGTCCGCTGCCGTCATCCCCAGCTTTTGCACCTGCCCCGGAGACCAGTGAATCTCAATCTCGGCCTCTCGCTCTTCTCCCAGCCCAAAATGCACGGTCAAATCGCTGCTTGAGGCATAGCCGACGCTACTGTTCACACACCGCATCTGCGTCAGGCTCTCTGTCTTGCAGTTCACCTGCGCTCCGATGGCAGAGCGATTACTGCGGCTGCCAACCAGCCGCAATTCGAGCCAGTGTCTTATAGGGCTTCGGTTCCACCATAGTTCCGTGGGGCCATTCAATGCTGTCACTGCCGCGTCGATCCGTCCATCCCGGTCAAAATCGGCAAACACCACGCCGCGGTGCAGCCGGGCTACCTCAAAACCGGCCCCAACCGCTCCGGATACATCGGCGAACTTGCCGCCCAGGTTGCGAAAGATCCGGTTCGGCTGCTCCTCTTTCAGGTCGAAACCACCCCCAGCAACGAATAGGTCCAACCAACCATCGTTATCCAGATCCACCAGTCCGCACCCCCAACCAGTGACGGGACGGCTCAATCGCAGCATCCCGGTCTGGGCGCCTCCATCCTCGAAATCTCCATGCCCGCGGTTCAGAAAGACATCAAAGGTCTCATTCTTCAAGCCGGTCATCACGATATCGAACCGGCCATCGCCATCGATGTCGCCAAAATCCGCGCCCATGCCGGAAATGGTGCGCCCGTCGCCGTTATAGGCCACGCCCGCATCCACCCCGATCTCCTCCAGGCCCTTGCCGCGATTGCGCAGCAGCAGATTGCGCGCATTGTCGTTGGCCACAAAGATTCCTGGCCTTCCGTCGTCGGCAAAGTCTGCCATCGACAGGCCCATTCCCTTGCCCAGCAGATCCGGCAGCCCCTGTTTGCGCGTGACCTCGGTAAAAGTGCCGTCTCCGTTGTTGTGATAGAGCTGCATGGGCTGAGCGCGGTAGTGGTCAGGATGGCAATAGGCCCGCATATCCGCTTCCATGCCGCCGCAAATCGGGTCCGTTCCCGGCTCCCAGTCGCAGTAGTTGGAAATGAACAGATCCAGCCGCCCGTCGTTGTCGTAATCGATCCAACAGGCCGCCACGGACCACGCCGGTCTGCCCAGAGAGCCAGCCCCCTTCAATCCCGCTTCCTGCGTCACGTCGGTAAAGGTGCCGTCTCCATTGTTTCTGTAGAGGTGGTTGGCGTGCACCCCCACAACGAACAGGTCCTCGTGGCCGTCATTGTTGTAGTCGCCCACAGCCACGCCCATGTTGTAGCCCTCGCCCTGCAGGGCCGCCTTCACCGTCACGTCGCTGAAAGTACCGTCGCGATTGTTCCTGTAGAGCCGGTTCCAGTACTCCGGGCCAGTCTTGGTGAGCGAAGGTAAAGCCGCGCCGTTGGTGCAAAACAGATCCGGCCAGCCATCGCCGTCAAAATCGATCACGCCCAGTCCGCCGGGCATGGTCTCCACCTGGAATTTGCGGCCCATGGCACCATTGCGGAGTCGAAAGTCCAGCCCGGCCGCAGCCGCGCCATTGACCATGCGAATTGGCCCAGCCGCTGCATCTGGCCATCCCTGCCGCGAGGCCAGCATGGCAGCCGACAAAAATGCAGAGCTGCGCCGAAGAAAATCGCGTCTACTATTGCTCATGCACTTCTCCCTGCCCCTTTTCCTGGGCGGCATCCGCAAGTCTGGCGGCTTCCCTTGCGGCCTGCTTTGCTTCCTCCTCACGCCCCACCCGGCGCAACACTCTCGAAAGGATCGCGTGCAGACCACCCTTTTGGTCGGGATACCCGCTCGCCAATGCCGGTTCCAAGTAGCGCAAGGCTTGCTCTGGTTGGTCCAGTTGGGCATAGGCGCGTCCCAGTTCCACACGCGGCCACGGATCCCCCGGATGCAGAACTGACAATTGCTTGAGCGGTGCGATGACCTCTTTATAGTTCCGCTGTTTAATTTCGATTTCCGCCAGGGTCCGCAGTGCATCATCTTGTTGCGGGTCGATGGCCAAGGCCGCAAGCGCGAGCTTCCGTGCTTCGTCCATCTGAGACAGGGCAATCAAGGCTTCGGCCGACCGCTCCAGAAGTTGCGGGTCGTTCGGGCGCAGTTTAAGCGCTTCTGCATACTGCTCTTCCGCCTGGTCCGCATTTCGGTTCAGTTGCAGAAAGACATCCCCTCGCAGTTGGAGGAACGCGGCCTTGTCGCCGGCATCGTTAAGCATCGCCGCCGCATGCTCCGCCTCGCCCGCATAGCAGATCTCCAGCCAGAAGAGTCCATACCTTTCGTCTCCAGCTCCAAGCCCACGCTCCAGCGCAGGAATGGCGCTTGGGCAGTTGCCTGTTTCCGCCAGGGCCACGCCCCGCCATAGCCACTCCGGCTTCCCCCAGTTTGCAGCGTGTGGCAAAGCCTCCAATTGCTCCCAGCGCCCCTGGGCAAAGAGCGCTCCCGCTCCCAGCCCGTGGGCTGTTTCCGGAGGCGCGGCCGTCAGCTTGCACGCCGTTGCTGGATTCCGCAGGCAATCCCAGACTGCCCCCTGAACCTCATTTCCCGGCACCAGGACACGCGGCCAAGCGACCAGCACCCTTTGCAGTTGCGCTGCGGAACGCCTACCCACGGAATGGAGCAGCATTTCCGCCTCGCTCCATTTGCCCTCGACCGCTGCCAGCAGCGCCTCAAGTTGCAGCGTCTCCGCTCCGTCGGGATCCCTCTTTTGTGCCTCGCTCAGACTCGCTTCTACCCCGGCGCGGTTCCTCAATTCCAGTTGTGCAACGCCCAACTCCCCCCAGATTCCTCTCTGGTCCGGATTGGCTTGCGCGGCCTGCTGCAGCAGCGAGGCCCGTGCCGCGCCGCCTTCAGCGTGGCTGGCAGCTTCCACACGAAGCGCTACGCCCTCACCGCTCTTGCTGCTCCGCAGCCGATTGCCAAGGACTCTAAACCGTTCCAGATAGAAGCCTGCCAGCGTCTGCACCGGCTTTCCGCGTTTGTCCGAGCGCTCCGCTGCGGCCTGAAGGACCTCCGCAGCCTTGGCAAAGTCACCTGCCTCAGTGGCGGCCATCGCCAGGGCCTCCGCGGCACTGCTCTCTTTCGGGTTGGCTGCAACGGCAATCTCCAGGTGAACCATCGCATCGGCCACCTTGCCACTGCGCAGAAGATCCACGCCCAGCAGCAGGTTGGCCATGTAGTTCCGCGGCTCCAACCGGACCGCTCTCTGCAAAACCGGGATCGAGTGCGCGTAATCCGCCTGCTCATGGAGGGCAAGCCCCTCCTTCACCAGCTTGCCGAACAGGGCGGAATCGGCAGCGCACGCCGCCACGCAAAACACGAGAAGGAAAATGCAGATCCAACCTGCGCGGGCACGGCTCCGCAACCCAGAAACTGCTGCAGGGACGGTCATCGATAGCCCGGCATCTAATTGAACAAATTCCATCTGCACTCCTGCGACACGTCTGTTCAGAACCTCCACAGAATACATCCTGCGCCTCAAACCTCAATGTATGCAGCGCTCCTCGGGTCTCACCGCTCATATTTGGGATCGTGCCGACACCACTCCCGGAACCCTGCGACTGGGAGGGGCTGACAATGACTGTAGTCAGAAGTTTGTTGCATTTATCTGACATGAGGTTACCCATGTCCACTCCGGCATCCAGCATTCCAGCCGCCATCCGGGTCCGTACCTCCGCCCCGGCGCAGCCGCGCGTCTGGACCCCGGAAGACTTCGCCGACCTTGGACCGCGCACCGCAGTCGATCAGGCCCTTCACCGGCTGGTTGCTTCCAGCAAGCTGCGGCGGATCGCGCGCGGCTTCTACGACACCCCCAGGACAACCCGCTCACCGGAAAGCCCACCTATCCCAACCCACGCGACGTGATCGACGCGCTGGCCCGGAAGGGCAAGGTTCGGGTTGTGGTCGATGGCCTCACCGCCGCCAACGACCTCGGACTAACCGACGCCGTTCCGGCGCGTATCGGCGTGCTCACCGATGGCCGTCTGCGGCCCATCACCCTCGGCAACCTCACCCTCGACTTCCAGGCCGCCGCGCCCAGCCGTCTTTACTGGGCGGGCCGTCCCGCCATGCGCTTCGTGCAGGCGCTCTATTGGCTGCGCGACATGCTTCCGTCCGATGACGGAAGCCTCCGCAAGCGCCTCGTCTCCATCCTCAGAGACCCCGATCATGGACAGGCCATTCAGGATGACTTGCGCAGCGGCGTGTCGGCGCTGCCGGAGTGGATGCGGGTGATCGTGCGCGACCTGCTCCAGCAGGCGAACGCTGGGGCGCCGCCGTCGGCAGAGAAAGCGAAGCCCTCCAGACGCGCACCGGCATCGGCCCATATCATCAAGAAGGCGACGGGTTCGAGCAGCCGATGACAGAGGGTTTTCAAATCGTACTGGCGGCGAGCGACGAATAGCGCCGCAACCTCTTTGTCGGCGCTGCCGACCGCCTGCGCACCAATGAGCAGATAAACAATGCGTGAGAAGCGCACAACACATATCGATCCAGGCGTCTACGATGCAGTCGAAAGGAAACTGAAGAGGCAAAAGCGTTCGCGCAAGCGGGCCTCCAGCACTCTCTGCGATTTGTTGGACGAATTGCGGCGCAACTGGTTACGAACGCATAACGTCGAGATCGAGTAGTTCATAGGCAGTACCAGTTGCTAACAGCCGCCAAGCTCCACCCAGTCATCGTCCAGCCCCAGCTTGGAGAAGCGCAAAGAAGGGGCATGGAGTCCTCTCCGAGCGCAATGGGCTGATATCGCCAACCGAGACCGAGCCTTGTCTTGCCAGCGATCCTAGCTTATTCCGTTGTGTGGTCACAGTGCGCCGTCTTCGCGGATAATCAGCCCTTAGAAGCATGGGTGATGTGCCGTTTT
>Ga0224555_1004691_pt1 | contig 12260 bp, 10 predicted proteins | sample 714S23034metaG_FD_180687 | JGI IMG/M metagenome (GOLD analysis project Ga0224555, IMG submission 180687) | Peat soil microbial communities from Stordalen Mire, Sweden - 717 S2 30-34 | ecosystem: Environmental > Terrestrial > Soil > Wetlands > Peat | place: Sweden: Norrbotten County, Stordalen...
GAATTCGGCGCTGCTGCGGGCTCGTAGCGCCGCGCGGTCGCCGGGCCGCAGGCCGCCGCCGGCCAGCTGGCCGGCCAGGCCGTCGACCAACCGGACGAGGTCGCGGTAGCTGATCGATGCGCGTTCTGCGCTGACGACCAGCGCGCGCGCGTCGGGTTGGCGACGTGCGGTCGTCGCGATCAGGTCGGCGATACGTGGGCTGGAACCCGTGTCCTGGGCCGTCATCTCACACACTCCTTAGCTGCTGCCGAAACCGGGGTCTACCTGCACCATGCCCGGATGCCGCGCGGTCGTCCAATACTCATCCGCTACCACTCGATAGACGTTGTCTATCGGTGCATAGCAACCTGGTCTTGGACGCCTGTGCGAGATCGGACAACAGTAGAGGCCATGAGCAACCAATCGGTACCCCCCGAGCTGACCGACGGTTTCCGCGTGTTCGTCGACGCGCTGAAACTCAACGGCGTTGACACGATCTACGGACTGGTCGGCATCCCGATCACCGACCTTGCCCGGGTAGCGCAGAAATCGGGGATCCGCTTCATCGGGTTCCGGCATGAGACCTCCGCCGGCAACGCCGCGGCCGCCGCCGGGTTCCTCACCCGCCGGCCCGGCATCTGCTTGACGGTCTCGGCGCCCGGTTTCCTCAACGGGCTGGTTGCGCTGGCCAACGCCACGACGAACTGTTTCCCGATGATCCTGATCTCTGGATCGAGCGAGCGGCCGCTGGTGGACATGCAACGCGGCGACTACGAGGAACTGGATCAGCTCAGCGCGGCACGGCCGTTCGCGAAGGCGGCCTACCGGATCGCCCGAGTGCAGGACATCGGTCTGGGCGTCGCCCGCGCTATTCGCACCGCAGCCTCCGGCCGGCCGGGCGGCGTCTATCTCGATATTCCGGGCGCTGTGCTCGCAGAGGCGATTGATGCGCAGCAGGCGGCCAACACCATCTGGCAGGTCGTCGACCCCGATCCACCTCAGCCACCTGCGCCCGAAGCGGTCGATCGAGCGCTGCATCTACTGTCGCAGGCCCAACGGCCGCTGATCGTCCTCGGCAAGGGTGCCGCATATGCGCAGGCCGACAAGGTTATTCGCAACTTTGTGGAATCCACCGGCATTCCCTACTTGCCGATGTCGATGGCTAAGGGGCTGCTGCCCGACACACATCCACAGTCTGTCGCCGCGGCGCGTTCGCTGGCGCTGGCCCGCGCGGATGTGGTCGTGCTCGTGGGCGCCCGGCTGAACTGGCTATTGCGACACGGCGAGTCGCCGCCGTGGTCAGCAGATGCGAAGTTCATCCAGATCGACATCGCGCCTTCGGAATTCGACAGCAACCGCCCGATCGCCGCACCGCTGGCCGGCGACGTCGGGTCGGTGGTGTCGGCGCTGCTCGAGCGGATCTGCACCCATCCGATCGCCGTGCCCACCGGGTGGACTGATGAGCTCGCCGAGCGCCGCGCCCGCAACGACGCCACCATGCGTAAGCGACTGGACGAAGACCCGCATCCGATGCAGTTCCACAACGCGTTGCGTGCGGTTCGCGATGTGCTGCAAGACCATCCGGAGGTGTATCTGGTCAACGAGGGTGCCAATGCGCTGGACGTCGCCCGCAATGTCATCGACATGCAGCTGCCGCGGCACCGGCTCGACAGCGGTACCTGGGGAGTGATGGGCATCGGCATGGGCTACGCCATCGCGGCCGCGGTCGAAACCGGACACCCGGTGGTGGCCGTCGAGGGCGACAGCGCGTTCGGGTTCAGCGGCATGGAGTTCGAGACGATATGCCGCTACCGACTCCCGGTCATCGTCGTCATCCTCAACAACGGCGGGGTCTATCGCGGCGACGAGGCCTTCGGCGACGATCCCGCGCCGACCGTCCTGAACGCCGCTGCGTGTCACGAGTTGATCGCAGAGGCATTCGGCGGCAAGGGTTATCACGTCACCACGGCCGCCCAGCTGCGGTCGGCACTGGCCGACGCACTGGCGTCGAAGGGACCGGCGATCATCGACTGCGAACTCGACCCTGCCGCCGGCGTGGAGAGCGGACACCTGGCCAGCCTCAACCCGAAAAGCGCTGCCGGAGGCGGGTGATCGTCAGCGCCGACCGGTGATCCCGAGCAGCCGCGGCGTACAAGTGTCTCAGCGCGTCCAGTGCTCAGCAAGCACGCCCTGCTGAGCACTGCCGTAGCCCGATATCGTCGCGCCTACGGTAGCTGATACGATTGGCGCCTCTAAGTTGTCTGAGCCCTCGTGAACCACGACAAGACCGTGCTGCCCGTTGATGCAGCCGAACCGAAGGTTGACCACACATGCCCAAGCCCGTCATCGTCAGTGCTGTCCGGACCGCTATCGGGACGTCGTTCAAAGGCTCGTTGGTCAACACGCCCCCCGAGGTACTCGCGACGACCATTCTGCAGGAAGCGGTCCGGCGAGCCGGGATCGAGCCGTCCGACATCGACGACGTGATATTCGCCGAATCGCATTACGGTGGCGGCGATCTCGCGCGTTACGCGGCGGCGAACTCCGGGATGTTCTCGGTCCCCGGCCAGGCGGTGAACAGGCATTGCGCAGGTAGCCTCACCGCGGTTGCCAACGCCGCCGCGCAGATCGGCTCTGGTGCCGAGAAGGTCATAGTCGGTGGCGGAGTGCAGTCGCTGTCGATGACCCCGCTGATGAATTGGCGTATCCCCGGGCCGACCCTGGAATTCGAAGAGCGATGGATCCCGCCCACGCACGTGGAGTCGCCCGACGCGCCGACCCGCGACATGTCGATCACGGTGGGGTGGAACACCGCCCAAGCGGTTGGGATCAGCCGCGAAGAGATGGATGCCTGGGCGTTGCGTTCGCACCAACGTGCCATCGCGGCAATCGACAGCGGCGCCTTTGTCGACGAGATCGTCGCGTTGAAGATCAAGGGCCGCGACGATGCACTGGTGGAGTTCAGTGTGGACGAGAATCCTCGCCGCGAGACCAGCATGGAGAAGCTGGCGTCGCTGAAGGTGCTGCACCCGGAGATTGAAGGGTTCTCCATCACCGCCGGCAACAGCAGCGGCACCAACGACGCGGCTGCCGCCCTGACATTGACCGACGACGACTTCGCCCGATCCGCCGGACTCACTGTGCTGGGCTCGGTGAAGGCCTGGGCCTCCGCCGCCGTCGAACCGAAGGACACCGGTCTGGGGGCGGTGAAGGTGATCGGCAAGGTGCTGGACCGGGCCGGCCTGGCTCCGGGCGACGTCACGCTGTGGGAGATCAACGAGGCGTTTGCATCGGTGCCGATCGCCGCGTGCCGCGAGCACGGGCTCGACGAGGACCGGGTCAACATCTACGGCAGTGGGTGCAGCCTGGGCCACCCCATCGCCGCCAGCGGCGCGCGGATGCTGACCACGCTGGTGCATGAATTGGGCCGGCGCGGCGGCGGGATCGGCGTGGCAGCGATGTGTGCGGGCGGCGGCCAGGGTGGCGCAGTGGTGATCGAGGTCTAGCCGAGCCGGGCAATCATCCTTCGCCCGCCTCGATCAGCCGACTGGCGTGATCGAGAATGCAATTCAGGCCGAATTCGAAGTTGATGTCGTCGGCGACGCCGATGCGGTGTCCCTTTTGGGTCAATTGGGCGATCAGTGGCATGGTTTCCGGGTCGATGACCGAGGTCCCGCTGCGGCGATAGGGTTCGGCTCCGCTGGATTTGTCCTGCAGCCGTTCCAGGACTGCCGCACCTTGGGTGTGAACGGAGATGCTGGCGTAGGTGTCGAACGCGTCCTCGGCTGACAGGCCCGCCTCCACCAAGGTGGCGACCGCCTTCTCGAGCTTGAGGAAGGCCGCTTGCGTTGCCTCCCGGCCGAAGGTGCCGCGGATCAGGATCAGATCGCACAGGATCGGGTTGCTCCGGAAAGTCTGGCGCATTTTTCGAGCGTGATCGCGCAACGAATCCCGCCAATCCTTGCCCTCGACGAACGGTGTCGCGAAGTCGTACTGGCCCAGCGCCCGGTCGGTCATCGCGTTGAGCAGATCGTCCTTTTTCCGGAAGTACCAATAGATGCTCGTCACCCCGACATCGAGATGCTTGGCCAACAGCGGCATGCTCAAGCCGTCAACCGAGACTTCCTTGGCTACCTGGAACGCGCCGTTGATGATTTCGTCGACGCTGATCGATCCGCGTTCACGCCGCTGGCGCTTGTCTGCGACGGACTGCCTCGCCAATTCGGGTAACCTCCGTGCGCTCAGGGCGCGCTCTGTGGCCCGCTATCGTATCAAATATCGTAAGCCTTCTGGTAGGGGCCGCAATCTCGCGTGGCCCGCAAATCTACGCAGTCAGCAGCGGTGCCATCCAGGTCAATTCGGCGGGCAGTTGCGAGCTCCAGAACGCCGGGTCGTGGCCGCCCGGGGGGAACCCGCCCGCCGGTGGGCTGGGGAGCTGAGCCACGAATTGCTTTGTCGCGCCGTAGAACGGATCGCTGGTACCGCAATCCACTCTGACCGGGATGGACGCCAGCGCGGGCATCCCGAAGACCGAGTTCGCCGACCAGTCCTCGGGGCCGTCGAAGGCGCCCGGGGCAGCCGCTCCCGGAGACAGCCACAGCGCCGGGCTCACCGCGCAGATCGCCGCGGTGCGGGACGGCCCAAGCCGACCGCCGAGTAACAAGGCGCCGTAACCACCCATCGACCAGCCAAGAAACCCGACCCGGGAGGTATCGAGGCCCTGGGAGCCCAGCATGGGGATGAGTTCGTTCAACACCATCGCGCCGGAATCTTCACCGGAAGCCCTTTTGTGCCAATAACTTCCGCCACCGTCGACGGCCACCACCGCGAACGGCGGCAGGCCGGCGCCAACGGCTTGAGCCAACCCTTGTTCGACGCCGCCGTCCATGACGGTGGCCGCGCTACTCCCCTTACCGTGCAGCGCGATCACCGGTCGCAGCGGTTTGGTTTGACCTGGCGGCCGTGCGATTGCCCAGTTGGTTGCGACCCCGCCGCGGGCCGCCGACACGAACGAGCCGGTCACCATCGTTGGGGCCGGAGAGGGTGTCGGCTCCAGCGGCGGCGGTGGCGCCAGTGGAATCCCGGTGCCGGTCATCGTCACCGGCGTCGCCAGTGGGGGTCGCCCGGGGAGCAGCCGGTCCAGCGCATAGGCGCCGAGTGCTCCGGCCGCCGCGCCGGTGCCCAGGCGCAGCACGGCGCGACGACTCAGCTCTGGCATGCGGGCCATCATAAAGTGCCGCTTGTTACGCCCTCGCCGCTGCGCGGCCGGGGTGGGTGTTTGTCCGAAAGGGCAATGCGGCGCCAGCCTGACTGGCAGCATGATCTAGGTGACTGCAGCCGTCGCTCCCGCGGGAGCTGTTGCTCCCGAGGTACCCGTGGCTGCCACGGGAGTTGTCGCTGCCAAGCCGGTCGTCGCTCCGAAGGCAGCCGTCACCCCCAAGGGAGCTGTCACCCCCAAGGGTGAACGTCGTCGGTACACGCTGGTCAGCGCCGCCGCCGAGCTGCTGTGTGAAGGCGGATTCGAGGCGGTCCGGCACCGTGCCGTCGCGCGCCGTGCGGGCCTTCCGCTGGCGTCGACCACCTACTACTTCTCCAGCCTCGACGACCTGATCGCCAGTGCGGTCGCCCATATCGGGATGCTGGAGGTCGCACAGCTGCGCGCCGCGGTCGCCACGCTGTCCCGCCGGCGTCGCGGCGCCGACACCACGGCCGACCTACTGGTCGACTTGCTCGTCGGCGGCGAATCCGAACCACGGTTAACCGAACAGTTGATTTCGCGCTACGAGCGTCACATCGCCTGTGCCCGCTTGCCCGCGTTGCGCGACATACAGCGCCGCAACTTGCGCCAGCGGGTCGACGCCATTGCCGATGTCATTGGTCGGTCGGGACGCTCGGCACGCCCGGAGCTCGTCTCGGCGTTGATCTGCACGGTCGACGGCGCCGTCGTTTCCGCCTTGGTCGACGACAGCCACGATCCGCGCACCGTCGCGCGCGCGACTGTGATTGATGTCATTGACGCGGTGGCGCCGTTCGACCGGCGACCCGTCCAGATTCGGCCGCGGGCCGACTGAATTAGCCGGTCGCACTAGTCTTTCCGGCGATTACTGCGCGTTTGCAGCGCTTTGAAAGCGCATTGACAGTTAGCCGTCGAGCTGTCGACGAATTGCGGTCAACCCGCGCTGCGCCTCGGCAAGGAGTGCGGCGACATGCGCGACCCGCTCACGTAATTCCTCGGTATCCGGTTTTGGGGCGGGGCGACGACGGCGGGCGGGCGCCACCTCGGGCGGCAGACTCGGCGTGACGATGTAGCCGGTCGCGAAGTCGCCATACACGGTCACGTCTTCGGGCCGGTGATACCAATACAGCGCAACATAGGCGCACACCACCGCGTCGACGGGATCCTCGTCCCTGTCGAGTTGTACCGGTCGAGTCGCGGCGGCGACCCGCTTGCGTAGTTCCACCCACGACACGCTGTGGTTCACCCGCAGCCGGGGAGTCGCCTTGTCGAGTCCCTCGATCAGCGTCATCAACTGCAGCAGCTCACCCTGGCGAGCCTCGAAGGAACCCCGTTTGTATTTGAGGGTCTTCTCCAGACCGAACAACGCAACGGTCGCCGGGTGTGGATACACCTCGATCGCCCGTCGCGTCGAACTCGATGCGGGATCCATGTCAAGCGTGAGTGCGGTTGCTATGCGGGCGCCGCGGGGATTTTTGAAGGCGGGGTTTGCGGTGTTGGCCGGATGTGCGCCCGCCTCGAACCGGTGGAAATCGCGGTTGAGCGCCGTCTCGCACGAACGGGATCCGGTCGGATTCCGCACAATCAGCGGCGCGTCGATGGCCACCAGGCAGTCGTCGCTGACATATGGCTCCACCGCCGCCTCGATGCTCGCGTCGTCGTGCGCGGCACCGAGTTGCAAAAGCCGGCCATCGGAATCGATAACCGCCACACCGGTGTTGTTCTTCTCGCCCCAAGCCAGATCGAGCCCAACGAAGTGCATGGGGCTACTGTGCCTGATCCGCGCCCCCAGCGGCGCCGTTAAGCTGTGTGTTTGTGACAATCCCGAACGTTTTGGCCAACCGTTACGCCAGTGCCGAGATGGTGGCGATCTGGTCGCCGGAGGCCAAGATCGTCGCCGAGCGGCGGCTCTGGCTGGCGGTGTTGCGAGCGCAGGCGGAATTGGGGGTCGAGGTTCCCGAGGCCGCCATCGGCGACTACGAACGGGTGCTCGACGAGGTCGACCTGGCGTCCATCGCCGCCCGTGAGCGGGTGCTGCGCCACGACGTCAAGGCCCGGATCGAGGAATTCAACGCGCTGGCCGGCCACGAGCAGGTGCACAAGGGTATGACCAGTCGTGACTTGACCGAGAATGTCGAGCAGCTGCAGGTTCGCCGGTCGCTGGAATTGGTGTTCTCCCACGGCGTGGCGGTAGTGGCGCGACTGGCCGAGCGCGCAGTGACCTACCGCGACCTGGTGATGGCCGGACGCAGCCACAATGTTGCGGCGCAGGCCACCACGTTGGGCAAACGGTTCGCTTCGGCGGCGCAAGAGACCCTGCTCGCGTTGACCAGACTGCGGGAATTGATCGACCGTTATCCGCTGCGCGGCATCAAAGGCCCGATGGGAACCGCCCAGGACATGCTCGACCTCCTCGGTGGCGACGCGGCGAAGCTGGCCCAATTGGAACGCCTCATCGCTGACTTCCTAGGCTTCACAACCGTTTTGACCAGTGTCGGGCAGATATATCCGCGTTCGCTGGACCACGACGTGGTGTCGGCTCTGGTGCAGCTGGGCGCTGGGCCGTCGTCGCTGGCGCACACCATTCGGCTGATGGCCGGCCACGATCTGGTGACCGAGGGGTTCGCGTCCGGACAAGTCGGCTCGTCGGCGATGCCGCACAAGATGAACACCCGTAGTTGTGAGCGGATCAACGGACTGCAGGTCGTATTGCGCGGCTATGCCTCGATGGCCGCCGAGCTGGCTGGGGCACAGTGGAACGAGGGGGACGTTTTCTGCTCGGTGGTGCGCCGAGTTACGTTGCCGGACGGCTTCTTCGCTGCCGACGGGCAGATAGAGACGCTGCTGACCGTGCTCGACGAATTTGGCGCCTATCCCGCGGTGATCGAGCGCGAGCTGGACCGTTACCTGCCGTTCTTGGCCACCACCAAGGTGTTGATGGCCGCCGTGCGGGCCGGCGTGGGCCGGGAAGCAGCTCACGAGGTGATCAAGGAGCACGCGGTCGCTGCGGCACTGGCGATGCGCGAGCAAGGCGCCGAGCCCCATCTGCTGGACCGGCTGGCGGCTGACCCGCGGCTGCCGCTGGATCGGGCCGCGATCGACGCTGCGCTGGCCGACCGCAAGGCGTTCATCGGCGCGGCCGGCGACCAAGTCGACGCGGTGGTCGCGGAGGTCGACGCGCTGGTGGCCCGTTATCCAGACGCGGCCAAGTACACGCCGGGCGCCATCCTTTGACGTCCTCCACCGGCTTAAGCCGGTGGATTCCAACCCGGTCGCACCTACGCAGCAGGAGAACAGAGTTGAGGTTCACGGTTCACAGACCGGCTAGCGCCGAGGTCTCCCCGTGCTGTCACCGCCCGTCCGGCGGCGATGTTGCGTGCGGCGTTCACGTCAGCATTGCACGGCCCCGCGCGGCAGGCGCCGCACTGGAAAACCGCTTGGCTCTTGCGGTTTTCCGGCGCGACATGCCCACAGGCAGAGCATCGTTGGGACGTGTACGCCGGTGGAACGAATTCGAGTCGCACCAGGGCCTTGTGCTTCAACCGGGCAACCAGCAAGCCCCAGCCTTGGCGGTGAATCTCACGGTTGAGACCCCGTTTCTGCGCGACGTTGGTGCCCGGGCACTCAGGAGTACCGCGCGCCGAGCGGGTCATCGCCCGCACATGCAGATCTTCGACGCGGATGGTGTCGAAGCGGCGCGCCAAATTGGTGGTGGTCTTTTCCACCCAGTCACGCCGGCGATCTGTTTCACGAGCGCGCAACCTAGCAATGGCCAGCTTGGTTCGTGCGCGCCGGTGAGATCCACGTCGCGCTCGGGCCAGACGCTGCTGCAATCGGCGCAGCCGCTCGGTTTCACCGGCGTTAAGCCCAGGGGCGTGCAGCAGCTCCCCGGTGGACAGCGCAGCCGATACCATCACGCCGCGATCAACGCCAACGACGCTGCCATCAGCCGGTCCCGGGACAGATGCGGGGATGGCGGCAAAAGCGATGTGCCACCGCCCGGACCGATCCCGAGTGACTCGGTAGGACTTCACCGTGTCGGGTATGTCGCGGGTCCAGCGGAACCGCACCCAGCCGACTTTGGGTATCCATACCTGCCCATACCGGCGGCTGAGCCGCTTAATGTGGCGCGGTTTGACGCCGACTTGCCGAAACCCCTCATGCTTTCCGGCCTTACGCCACACCGGGCGACGGTGGGTGCCGTGGAAAAAGTTGCGCATCGCTTGCGCGAAGTCCCGCAGCGCCTGTTGCTGCACGGTCTGCGACCCGGCCGCCAGCCAATCGTATTCGGCACGAGCCGCAGTCAGCTGACCACACTGCTCGTCATAACCGGGCGATTGGCGGCCCGACCGCCAGTGCTGCTGCTGCTCTACGGCCAGATTCCACACAAACCGAGCGTGCCGACAGTGTTCGCCCAATACTGCGGCCTGCTCAGGGCTGGGAAGCAACCGAAACCTGCACACATCAACAACTTAGGCATGACCACCGACAACCTCTCGAAAGGAGGCAGGCGGCGTATCCTCCCCCGGCTAAAGCCAAGGGCTTCCACGTCGCAAATCTAATGACTCTCGCTGGCGCTCTTTCGGAAATCGACTTCACCGATCTGGACAACTTCGCCAACGGCTTTCCGCACGAATTGTTCGCCGTCCATCGTCGCGATGCACCGGTGTACTGGCACCGCCCGACCGAGCACACTCCCGACGGCGAGGGTTTCTGGTCCGTCGCTACTTACGCGGAAACACTTGCAGTGCTCAAAGATCCGCTGACTTTCTCCTCGGTCACCGGCGGCGACCGACCGTTCGGCGGCACCCTGTTGCAGGATCTGTCCATCGCGGGCCAGGTGCTCAACATGATGGATGACCCGCGGCATTCGCAAATTCGGCGACTCGTCAGCTCCGGGCTGACACCGCGGATGATCCGGCTGGTCGAAGATGACCTTCGGGCCCGGACCCGTCGGCTGCTGGATGCGGTGGTGCCCGCCGAGCCGTTCGACTTTCTCGTCGACATCGCCGCTGAACTCCCGATGCAAATGATCTGCATCTTGCTGGGAGTGCCGGAATCCGAACGGCATTGGCTCTTCGAGGCCATCGAGCCGCAGTTCGACTTCGGTGGCGCGCGTGCGGCGTCACTGTCGCAGCTGTCCGTCGAAGAGGCCGGGTCTCGGATGTACGCCTACGGCCAGGAGTTGATCGCATCGAAGCGCGCTACGCCGACCGACGACATGTTGTCGGTTGTCGCCAACGCAACGCCGGATGACTTTGAAGGGGAAGCCGCGGCGGCCATGTCCGACCTCGAGCTGTATCTGTTTTTCAGTCTGCTGTTCAGCGCGGGTGCTGAGACGACCCGCAACGCGGTCGCCGGTGGGTTGCTGGCGCTAGCAGACCATCCGGAGCAGTTGCGTTCGCTGCGTTCCGATCTGGAACTGTTGCCGACTGCGGTCGAAGAGATGGTCCGGTGGACCTCGCCGTCGCCGTCCAAGCGGCGCACCGCCACCCGCTCTGTCACGCTCGGGGGAGCATCGATCGAGGCGGGACAGAAGGTGCAGATCTGGGAAGGTTCGGCCAACCGCGACGCCAGCGTGTTCGACGAAGCCGATGAGTTCGATATCACTCGAAAGCCCAATCCGCACTTTGGTTTCGGTCAAGGTGTGCATTATTGCCTGGGCGCCAACCTGGCGCGGCTGGAGCTGCGGGTGCTGTTCGAAGAACTGCTTTCGCGGTTTGGTGACGTGCGGGTTGTGCACGATGTCGAATGGACTCGCAGCAACCGGCATACCGGTATCCGGCACTTGGTCGTGGAATTGCGTTGAGGCGCCGCGGCTAGCGCGGCCTGACAGATATTCCGGCTGAGCGCAGCTCCAGGGCGGCGAGCCCGCGAATGGCGAGGGGATCCGCAACACGCCAGGCGCCGACCGGATCTGGACTGACGGCGGTCAGCCGGCGCAACGGCCGATTGGCCAAGGCGCGCAGAGCCAGCAACTGTTCACCGGCCGGTGTGGCCGCCAGCGTGCTCACGGCCCACTTGCGCCGGAAGAAGCGGATGCGCAGCACCAGCCACGGCATCACCACCCCAAGAGTCGGTGGCGCTGCGACCGCCAGGGCCAGCACCACGGCCAGCCAGGTCGCAGTGGTGTCCAAGTTGTGTCCGGCGCCCGCAATGTCGAGAGCGGCCTTACTGGCCGCGGTGAGCGGCTTGCTGACGGCATCACCGACCAGCGGGATGTGATCGGCGCTGTGGCCCGCTGATTTGAGGCTGTCGGCGACACCATCTGCACCCCCTTTGACTTGCCGGCCCACCTCGGCGAAGGTCGACACCGCGCTGTGGACGGCCAGCCCGACGAGCACCCACACGAAGGTCCAGATGACGACGACGATATCGCTGAACAATTGAGCCAGTAGTCGGCCGGGAGTCGTGGCGTAGGGGATAAACCGCGATTTCATACCCCTGATCCCAGCACAGGGTTGATTCCCGGGTTGGCTTTCTCGGTCCGCATCGTCGCCCGGCTGAGTGGGATTGCCGGGCTCCTCAGCGGGCCTTCTCGGCCCGCATCGTCGCCGGGCTAGACATCCCAGGGTCGTAATGTGTCAAGCCGCCGTGGCGGGTTGGCGGTGTGCCCAGGCGATGTGTTCGTCGTAGATGATGTTGTGGCGTAGGCAGCCGTGCAGGATGCCGACGAGCCGGTTGCCCAGAGCGCGGAGGGCTTGGTGGTGTAGGTCGCCGGCGGCGCGGTGCTGGTTGTAGAAGGTGCGGGCTCCCGGGCTTGAGTTCATTGCACAGAAGGCCCGTTGGTCGATGGCGTCGTAGAGCCGGCGGTTGCGGATGTGGCGGGCCAGCACGGCGCATTTCTTGCCTGAGGCGACCGTTAATGGTGATGTTCCGGCGTAGTTTTTGCGAGACTTGGCGGTGGTGTAGCGATTCGGGTCGTCCCCGAATTCACCGAGCACCCGGGCGCCGAGGATGACACCAAGTCCTGGCAGGGAGCGGTAGATGTCGGCGTCCGGGTGTGCCTTAAAATGTGTCGCGAGTTCGGCTTCGAGATCGCTGA
>Ga0224555_1004692_pt1 | contig 12260 bp, 11 predicted proteins | sample 714S23034metaG_FD_180687 | JGI IMG/M metagenome (GOLD analysis project Ga0224555, IMG submission 180687) | Peat soil microbial communities from Stordalen Mire, Sweden - 717 S2 30-34 | ecosystem: Environmental > Terrestrial > Soil > Wetlands > Peat | place: Sweden: Norrbotten County, Stordalen...
ATGCCCAGCCATTCAAAGGCTTTATTTTTCTCAGCTACCAGTACTTTCGGTTTAAAAACGCTAACTCTGTTGCCATTTTTCAACTCGGCACGCAGGCGGGTGTTCACTTCGGGCCTGCCTTCCAGCTTAACTATAAAAGGGTTCCATTGAGGAAATTTTTCAAAGTCGGCCATGATGCCCCAAACTTTTTCGGCTGAAGCGTTGATGATTATTTCAGTTTGTAATGTTTTCATAATTGTAATGACGCACCAAAAAGCCTTTTATTTTAGCACCACCAATATGCACCCGAAAAACCTTTCCATAGCCGGCTTTACATACCACTTACCCGATGAGCGCATTGCCAAATATCCATTAGCAGAGCGCGACCTTTCGAAACTTTTGATTTATAAGGACGAAATAATATCGGAAGACATTTACAGGAACACCGGCAACCATATCCCAGCCAAATCGTTGCTGGTTTTTAATAATACGAAGGTGATACCGGCCCGTTTATTTTTCAAAAATGCTACCGGCGCCAAAATTGAAATTTTCTGTTTAGACCCTGCCGATGACAATACAGATATGACCTCCGCTATGTCGCAAACACGAAAAACGCGCTGGAACTGTTTAATTGGCCGCGCCAACAAATGGAAAGAAAAGCAATTGCATTTGGCTGGTAACGATTTTACACTCACGGCAGAAATTGTAGAAAAGAAAGCCGATTCGTTTGTAGTTGAGTTTACCTGGCAACCTGAAGGCTTAACCTTTGCCGAGGTACTGGATAAAACCGGTATGATGCCCATACCACCTTATTTAAAGCGCGAACCGGAGCAGCTTGACCAACAACGTTATCAAACAGTTTATGCGCTACAAAAGGGCTCTGTTGCAGCGCCCACTGCCGGGCTGCATTTTACAGAACAAGTGATGAGTGGGCTGGTAAGCAATAACGTTGGTTTTGTGTATGTAACCCTGCACGTTGGCGCCGGAACTTTTAAGCCGGTTAAAGCAGAGCGCATGGAAGGGCACGAAATGCATGCCGAGCTGATAGATGTTGACACAGCAGCTATTCAATCTATACTCAACTCTCTTAACCAAAATATAATTGCGGTTGGCACTACCTCATTACGCACTATTGAATCGCTTTATTGGATGGGACTAAAGGCGCAACAAAACCCAGGTGCATCTTTACACCAGCTTGAAATAAAGCAATGGGACCCCTATGAAATTATTACTGAGCACACCGGCAAAGAGCAGGCGCAACATGCATTACAGGCGCTGCTAAACTGGATGCAAAAAAACGGTTTAAGCAGGCTGGTATGCAAAACGCAGATTATGATAGCTCCGGGCTATAAGCTTCGCATAGCGGATGCAATCATTACCAATTTTCATCAGCCGGCTTCAACGTTGTTACTTTTGGTAGCTGCAGTAATTGGAAATGATAAAGAGGATTGGAAAAAAATATACGACTATGCGCTGGCAAACCAGTTCAGATTTTTAAGCTATGGCGACGGGTCGTTGCTATGGGCTAAGAAATAGAGATGATATCTTTTTTTAAGATGTCATCTCTGCAAGGCAATGTCGTTAAGTTAAGGAAATGCATCCGCGTAAACCCTCTAACTCCTCCCGCAAAAAAGCGGGATAAACTTCACGGGAGAATCACTACCCAGAAATACAAAATACAACCACTCCGGCAAAGTTGTTCTTTTTGCTGTGTGGATGCCCCTCCGCTTCGGAGGCTGGGAGGTAGCGAAGCGCAAAAAGAACAGGCTAACGGCTTAACTTAATGACGTTGCTCTGCCGGACCTGATAAATAAAGGTTGTAAAAGTGAGAGAAACTATCCACTCATCAGATTTAACGAAACAAAGATAACATCTTGAAAAAAGATGTCATCTTAGCTTATTCTTCTCCTTGTTCTCCTGTATTATCTTCTCTCTAAACTGCCTTTGCCCGCGGATATTATACCAGATAAGGCCGCAGAATACTGCACAGAACAACGGGAAATAAACCCGGTTATCGAAGGTGTGCAGCATTACAAGATTATACAGCATAACCACCAGTGCACAAATACCGGCCAGTATCCAGGCTGTTTCTAAGTATTTAAGGAAGTTGTTCATTTCAGGGTTTGTAGGTGTTTCAAAGGAAATTATTGCAGCAAACAGCTCAGATAGCTGAAAGTTACAAATCTCCTGATTTTACTTTAATAGTGCCGGTAATGTTTTTAATTACATAGCCGGTAAAGTTTTCATTGGCGGTCATACCATTGCCGTAAATTATTTCATCGGGTGTAGTAATTTTTACAAAAGAGTTTGAATAGATAATCTTCTTATCCTCATCCCAAATCAACTCGTCGGTATTCAGTATCTCGCCCTTATTATTAATTACTACCACACTATCGCGGGCTGTCATTGAGTGGCTGTTTTCGTAGGCTGTGGCATATTTGGCCGTAAGGGTACTTTCAACGTTATGCCGGTCATCGTAAAAAAGGATTTTGATGCCATCCGAAAATTCGAAATATGGGCGGTCTTTATTAAAGCGGGTGGCAGTAGCAGCAATGGCTTTAATTCTTACTATGCCGTTATCGGAATAATTTATTTCAACCTGTTTGCCCTTTTCAATATTTACGTTAGCGCGCGAAACAATAAGCCGGGCTTCGTTCATATCATTTTTACAGGATGGCAACATCAGGGAAACCAGGATGCTTACAGTAAAGATGTAAAGCAGGCCGGGCGATGAAAAGCCACAAACCACAGTTTGGCGCTTAAAACCCCGGGCTATACACATGTTAATCAAATTTGCGCTTAATGAACCAGATATCGTTCAAAACAAAACCGATGGTAAACCGGTAGTAAGTTTGCTGTAAAACCTGCGAGTTTCCGGGGTCGCCCAGTTCGCCGATGTCTGCTGTTAAATTGATGTGCGCAACAGATTTAAATGGAAAGCCGAGTCCTATAGTAGCGCCGCCCTGGCCCAGGTGATCGCCATTAAACGATATTTCGCTTTTGCCGTAGTATGCACCCAGGCGGTACTGCATGTGTAAAAAATAGTTCCGGTCGTCGTATTTTGGGGTTAACTGCGCCCCGAATGAAGCTTGCCAGCTGTTTGCCAGTCCGCCGTTATCCAAAGGGGTAGTGTAGTTGCCCCAGGTATTATACTTAAAGTCAGCCCCTATCAGCCAGAATCTTTCATTGCCGAACATTAAGCCTGCTCCAAGGTTCATTGGCATAGTTATTTTACCGGTTTGCAAAGCACCCTGTTGAAGCGTATCAATTACGGTTTGCGCATCGGTTGAGATAGGGAAATTATATCTGTCCCAATAGCTATTTATCTGGGCCGTCATCTTTAACCCACCCGAGCCATAAGCGCCAAAAAACAGGTAAATATCCCTTCTTGCATCCGGGTCATCGCGGTTATGATATATCAGCTTTTGATACTGAACACCAATGTTGTACGAAAAGCTTTTCATGTTAACCGTAGTAATATTCCGGGTAACATAAGAGCCTGCGCTATCCAAAGGGAAACTGATGATTTTCTGATATTCGAGGTTGCCAAAAATAAAGCCTGCATTGGCCCCTATGGCAAAGCCCTTTATTTTATATGCGCCGCCTATATAAGCGTTATATAACGAACCCGAGCCCACATAGTTTTCGGCATATTGGCCAAGGTTAGGGTCGTTAAAATTTTGCACAAAATTGTAATTAACGTTGGAATAAGGCAGAAGCCCAACCGTTACAGCCCATTGGCCGGTTTTACACTGTGGCACAAAAGCAATAGCAAAATGGTTTACCGAACCATTGCTTGCGCGGTAAACTGAATCGCCGGTACTAAGGCGGGCGCCATCTATCATAACACCAATTTCAACGGTTGTACGGGTAAGTGAGGCGTAAGAAGCAGGGTTGGCGTAATTGATATTTACCCCGCTGGCATAAGGGGCGGCCAGGTAACCCATACCTTCATTAGCAGAAAATACAGGATTGCGCAAAGTGCCTAAACCATATCTTGAATAGGGAGACTCTGCCTGCGAAAATGCACCCATGGATGCAAAAAGGAATATAAAAGCAAGTACACATTGCAGTGAAAAACCTGTAACAGGAAACTTATTCGTCAACTTTGTTTTCACTTTAAATATTATAATTCAAAATATGGTTTAGCCCTTCCAGCACAAGATAAGGGCGGGCAAATATCTCATTTTTGAGCAGAGTAACAAAAAAACCTGCATCTCCGCCTGTGCCAACCACTTGCAGATTGCCAAAACGGAGATTGTATTCTTTTATTATGCCAGCCACTTCTTCTTTTATTCCGTTTACCACCCCGCTAAGTATGGAAGTGGCTGTATCAGAGCCGGTCAGCTCGTAATTCAGATATTGCATGGGGTCAACCAGGGGTAGTTTAGCCGTGTAATTATGCAGCGCTTTAAACCGCATTATCAGGCCCGGGGAGATAGCCCCGCCTAAATACTGATGTTTATTATTAACAAAATCGTAGGTAATACAGGTGCCAAAATCAATTTTTAAAACGTTTTTACCTTCAAAAAGGGCGCTTGCCGCAACTGAACCTGCAATCCTATCGGCCCCTAATGTTTCAGGGGTTTTGTAAAGTATCTCCAAAGGCAATTTCAACTGGCTGGATAAAACCATCGTTTTTATCTTCTTTTCCTTTAGCCGGTACTCTACCTCATCATTAGCCCCGGTTTTTGAAATAATGGCGTGCTTAATTTTCCTGTTCGATAATATTTCTTCAATACTATCTTTTGCAGCAAACACCTCCACCAGTCCGTCTTTATCAAACAGCCCGATTTTGATTTGGGTATTTCCTATGTCTATAGCCAGGTTCAATATTGTAAAGATATTATTTTAAGGAAAGCGGCGTAATGCAAGATAACTAAGACAAATGCCAAAATGAAATCACCAGAATAAAGGCAACAAAACTATATCCCTGGCCCGATTGCCGGGGAAACTGTGGAAGATGGATATACTTAAAAAAATAATTGAGGCCCGTTGAAATATGATATACCTGATATCGTTATAATGCCCAGTTACTATGGTTGTAGTTTACCCATATGAAAATAATGGTTCCCTGTTTGTGCTGCTTTTTAAATATTGCAGTGAACACCTATGCGCAAAATTTAGTGCCTAACCCGGGCTTTGAGAATTATAATAACTGTATGCCTGGTGGAAACCTGATGGACACCAGTAGTACGTATTTCCCCACTATTAAAAACTGGATGTCAGCCAGTCCTGTATCGCCGTATATTTTTTCTTCCTGCCTGGGCAATGTACCTAACACTGTGCTTTACGGATACCACCAGGCGCATAGCGGTACGGGCTTTGTGGGTATTACCACCTGTACTCAATTTGCAGAGGAAGATACCATCTGCCATTTATGCTGGGATGACCGCACTTACGTGCAGGTACAACTTACAGAGCCATTAAAAAAAGATACTCAATACTGCGTTGAGTTTTATGTAGAGTGTGCAGTTATAAGTGTTAACGGAACTTTCTATGTTTCAACCGCAAGGGTTGGGGCATACCTAAGTACCACGCGGCCTCAAAGCCATTTTGCAGGCGGCCCTTCGTCCTTATTAAAAAATATAAGCCCGCAGGTAGAAAATGCTGCTAACAATTATATTACAGACACCCTGCACTGGCAAAGCATACATGGTATATACAAAGCACTGGGCGGTGAACAATGGCTGACCATAGGTAATTTTTATACCGATAGCTTAACGCCTGTTAAACTTTTTACGCCGGCAAATGCAAATGACATTGACAGCATTTCGGATATGCTGATAGACGATGTTTCGGTTACCCCGGTTACCTTTCCGGAGGCATCAAAAGATACGCTGCTATGCGATACCAGCCAGTTTACTAAAACTTTAGTTGCGCAGCCGGACGGCAACTATTATCAGTGGAGTACCGGTGATACCGGCCTGTCGGTTATAATCCATCATCCCGGCACCTATTGGTTTAATACCGATTTTGGTTGCGGGCAGGTGGTAGATTCGATACACATTAATTTTCAACCGGTTTTATCGGGGCGCCTGCCGGCTGATACCAATACGTGCGCGGTTAACCTGCCGCTTTATTTAGCCATGGATAGTGGATTTGAGCATTATACCTGGAATACCGGCGATACTGCACAGGCAATTGCCATATCAGATTCTGGCACTTATAACGTACATGCAGTGTATGCCTGCGGGGCGTTTTCAGATACTGTGCATGTGGTTGTTTATCCGCAACCGGCTTGGCCCGTGGCAATGGACACCAACATTTGTGTAAATACGGGTAATTATCCGGTGGTGATAACCGGCACCAATATTCATTACTATTCATCTCTGACAGACAGTATTGGCAGTTTGTCGCCACCTTTGATTGCAACAACCAACGCCGCTGATTTTACTTTTTACGCCGCACAGCAAATAAGTGGTTGCTTCAGTGGCCGCAGTATTGAGCAGGTGCAGGTTATTGCTGCACCGGTGCCGCAGGTAGTAAACAATCTTGTACTTTGCGCAGGAGAATCTGTACAAATAGGCGATGTGAATAGCGGTTACCATTATAAATGGAGCACCGGAGATACAACAAACCTTATATTAACCTCAACCGGTGGCTTGTTTATACTTACCGAGTCAAATACCTGCGGAAATGTTGTTGAACAAATAGTAGTGAAGGAAACCAATTGCGGTTCATGCCTGTTTGTGCCCAATGTATTTACCCCCAATGGTGATGGTAATAATGATGTTTTTAAAGTGTTTTCCAGCTGCCCGCTTAACTTTTTCCGTTGCATGATATTTGACAGAATTGGCGAAAAGGTATTCGAGTCGTATAACCCGCTCGAAACCTGGGATGGAACTTACAGGTCAACACAGTTAAACCCTGCTGTTTTTGTGTACGTAATCACTTACCTATCTGCCAATGATGAAACAGAAACATTAAGAGGTTCGGTTACCCTTATCAGATAATTACCCCAGTGGATAAAACAGGCTGCATAAGGCAAATCCTCCAGTCTAAATACTTAATACTTGCTACTAAATACTTTTACCTGTCTATTTCAACGCTTTTTTGCCATTTACAAACTTTACAATAAAGCTTTGTTTATAGCGGGGTTGTATCTGGGCTTTCCAATAATCGTAACAGGCCTGGTAGGTTTTATACTTTCCTATTACGTATTTAATCATGTCCTTTTCTTCATATACCTCGTAGCCCTTTAAGTGCTCATAGTAATTGGTATCCATGGGCATAAATTGCTTTAAGGCAAAAATCTGTATCCTGTAAACCGTATCGGGTACAAACTGCATAATGGGCATCTTATCCCTGTTAGGGTCCGGCTTGGTATCCAATTTCACCGGTGGGGCTACTTCGGCGGTTTTGGTAGTTTCTACAGTTGGCTTGGTAGCTGTGGCATCGAAAGTGCTTTCGGCTTTTGCCTTTTCATTGTCGTACGCAAGGTTCTTCTTTTTGGCAGGGGCCGGTGGCTGAACTAAAGCTTCGGCCGGGCCGTTTGATTGCTGATATATTTTTTCGAGTGAGGCCGAGCTTTTGGGGTCTGTGCTTGCCGCCGGTGCAACCGGTGCCGGACTGGGGATAATATCGCCGGCGCGTGCCATGCTATACTTATTATTTAACGAGGCGCTGGTAATTTCAATCGTTTCTTTTACGTTGTTTACTATCAGCTCGTTGAGGTTATACTGCAACTCATCTGCACTGGCGCCCAGCATTTGCCTTACCGAGTACGCACCGTTAATTACCCGGCGTTTTTCAATATAAGGCAAGCCGGGAAAAATATCGCCGCTCTCAATGGCTGAACAGGGCACCGAAAACACCTTGGTTTTGCCTTTGATAGAGGTAGTATCATAATACGTATACACAGGTATAATACCCCAGTCGTCAATCTGCGTTTCGCGTGTAAAACGGTTTTTGCGCAATTCCATGTCTATCAAATAACCCTTGCAGTTTCTTACCTCTTCATCGCTGGCAAGCAGGTTTCCTAAAGAATATGCCACTATGCCCTGGCGCTCAACGCCTTTATAATAATAGCTTACATTATCAATGCGCATGGGTGCATTGGGGCAGGTGCCTACTACCAGGTTGGCTCCTTTTTCAAAGGCATATTGCGCCAAAGCCTGTTGGGCCGGGTTGGGCACCTCCTGAAAATTGTCGCTCCAGTCAAAATATACGATAATAAAATCGGGTTTGTAAGCCAGGGCCATGCGCATGTCTTTTTCAATCGCACCCCTGTCGGCTTCGTTAATTACAAACTCCTTTGATACATCAGGCCTGCTGGGTAATTTGGTATAATTCAGTATCGCTACTTTAAAACCTTTTTTTTCAATAATCAGCGGGTAATTTCCGTTTCGCTCGGCCTGGTCAATAAACGCACCGGTGTGAAACATATCATACTGGTTAAGCACATCGCGCGTGCGTTTAAGGGTCGACTTACGGATATTGGCCGTATGCATATTGGCATGCATAACCGCATTAATGCCCGAGTATTTAAGTGTAAGGGCAAACTCATCGGGCGATGAAAACACATCGCTGCTGTCGTTACCAAAGCTGGTTTTAAGGTCTACAATGGTTATATCGCCCAGGTTCAACAACGGCTGAACGTATTTGAATTCGTTGGTAAAATCGTACCTGCCGGTGGCGGGGTCGTAGGCGTAATTAACGTGCTTTTCGGTTTGGTAAACATTACCGCCAATCATCAGGTGCAGGTTCTGGAACGAATCAACGTGCTCATCCAGTTCCTGCGCGGGGCGGCGCAGCAAGCGCTGCCTAACATTTATTACCTCTTTATTTTCCTGTGCCGATGCAACAAATGCAATTACCAAAAGCAACAAAAACAGGGTACTCTTTTTATTCATTGCTTTCACTTTTCGGCTATCTCAAATATTTCATTGTTTTCTATAATTCGAACGCCCGAAACATTTTCACCGGCCTCTTTTATCATGGCTTTGGCCAGCAAATCAACGGGTGTCCCTTTATACTTTGCCAGCGGGCCTGCAAACAAAAACGAAAGTTTTTCGGCCGCAAACCGGCCAATGGCCTCACCGGCGCGGTACTCTTTTCTGTTGCCCAGCAAAATTGAGGGCCTGAAAATAAGAACAGCCTTATATTTTAATTGGGATAATGCCTGCTCCAGTTCGCCTTTGGTTCTGCTGTAAAACACCATCGATTTTGCATCGGCACCCATTGACGACACTAAAATAAATTTTGCTGCGCCGTTATCCAAAGCCTGTTTGGCTACCAGCAGGGGTATTTCAAAGTCCACTCTTTTAAAAGCTGCCTGGCTACCGGCCTTGCCAATGGTAGTGCCCATAGCACAGTATACATCATCCGCCTTTATACTGCTGTATTGCCCGGGCTTATCAAAATCAACAACCGGGTTTTCCAGTTTGGCGTGTTTAATATCCAGCGGCCTGCGGGTAAGGGCTATTACCTTGCTATATTGAGCAGAACTCAACAACTGCTTCAGGGTTTCTTCGCCTACAAGTCCGGTTGCGCCAATTACCAATGCCGTTTTATTTGCCATGTGCATCAAAAATAATAATTGAATTGGCTTATTGAAGCTATAATTTTGCCAGTGATATGAACGTGCTTGCCTTTAAAAGTCCTTCCCTTTTGGGGAAGGATTTAGGATGGGGCCTGTTTCATTCTTATTGGCCAACTGGCCGCAGGCGGCGTCAATATCCTTACCCCGGCTGCGGCGCACGGCCACGTTTACGCCTTTGTTACGCAGGTAGGCCACAAACTCGTTGCGCTTTTCCGACTTCGCCTTTTTTAAAGTAACACCTTCCACATTGTTGTATTCAATCAGGTTAATAAAGGAAGGCACCTTGTTATAAAGCTTTATCAGGTTATCGGCATCTTCAACCGAATCATTGAATTTATCAAACAGGATATATTCAAAGGTTACTTTGTTTCCTGTTTTTTGATGGAAATAAGTCAGGGCTTCCATAACGGTTTCAAGGTTATTGGAAAGGTTAATCTCCATAATTTTATCCCGCTTTTCATCGGTAGGCGCGTGTAAACTCAGCGCCAGGTTAAACTTCATTCCCTCATCCGTTAACCGGGTAATTCCCCGTGCAATACCTGAGGTAGAAACGGTAATTCTTTTCTGCGCCATGTTCAGCCCTTCGGGCGAGGTGATAATGCGTATGCTCCTCATCACATTATCATAGTTCAGCAACGGCTCGCCCATGCCCATATACACTATATTGGTAAGGGGCTTATTGCTGTACTCCAGCGCATATTTATTCAGCAAAACCACCTGGTCGTATATCTCGCCCGAATCCAGGTTGCGCTCGCGTTTTAAAAAGCCGGTGGCGCAAAAGCTACAACTTAAACTACAGCCCACTTGCGATGATACACAGGCTGTATTCCGGTCCTCATCCGGTATCATTACTCCTTCAACCAGGCGTTTATCATGCAGGCTCATGCCCAGCTTTACGGTGCCGTCTTTACTTTTCTGCACTATGTGTTCCTGCACCGGTTGCAGCAAAAACTGCTCCTGCATTTTTACCCGCAGTTCTTTCGAAAGGTTAGTCATTTCATCAAAACTACGCGCCGACTTTTGCCATAGCCACTCATACACCTGCTTCGCCCTGAATTTGGGCTCTTTCAATTGCTCAAATTCAGCCACCATTTCTTCCAGGCTAAACTTTCTGATATCCTTCATCGCTGTTATAAAGATGCGAAGTTACGGAAGTATTTGCAGAGGGCTGGAAAGGGTGCAGGACGGTTTCCACTTTTTTTCACTACTTGCGTGATTATCAACTACTTTGATCCTTTCCACATGGTTTCAGTGATAACCGTCTGTTTTCAATTTTAAGCCACCTGAAAGTCGTTTTCCCCTCAAGCCGTTATTGCTTTTGCCGAAATGCATGGCCCTTAAAAATGACCTGCAAATTGCCCGTAGAGACGCAAAATTTTGCGTCTCCTGTGCCAGGTGGGCCGTATTTATGATTTTGCCGCATTATCGCTATCGGAATATAAACAGGGGTTCGCAGCACACGCTATAGGAGACGCAAGATTTTGCGTCTCTACAAGGGCCTTACGATTTAAATACAAATGATACTGTAGCTGGAAGCTACAAACATAGCAGAGCGAAGATAGAATCTTCGCTCAAGGCACACGTGTTGTATAATGGCATACATGCTACGCGCCATGAAGTTTTCAATTTGGCTGACGTGAAGGAATATTATCAGCCCATCAAAGAGAAATATTTGGGAACAGGGCCGGTTTATTGGTGATGGGGTGGTGAGAGTGGGATTTTACAATTTACTCCATTCATTACGCGATATTCCTGCCTGCTTTAGTATTTTACCAGGCAGATCAACACTTATGTCACCTTGATGTGGATTTGGAATAGTAAGCCTCAAAGTTCCCTTTAAAAGGAATTGATGTTTGCCACCGGAATATGGGCCATCAAAACCGGACTGTTGTAAATAATCAATCAGGTCACGTCTGCTGATTGAACCGAATTTCGCCATCAGGCCACTTTTTTTATTTCCAATGACATATCGTCTACTATTGGTACAGGTAGGTTTTTAGAAACACTAAAAAGAATCCAATCTTCCAGGACGGAGAGTAATTCTTCCCGGCAATCTTCGAGATTTTCAGACGTAGCGTATACTCCATCAAATCCAGGTATTTCGCCATAGTAGACTTTATCATTCGGCAGAAACTCGTATATCGCCCTACGCATGGCAGCATGTAGATAATCGTTGATCATATTTGCTAAATTAAAGCATTTATTTCATTTTGCCCAAGTCGTATTTTCACCGACATGCCTGTGGTGCTCAGATTGTTGGGTAACGCTTTGCTAAAACACAATAACACGGAATCATTCAACTGTTTCGACCTCTATACAAAGCGCCATGAAGTTTTCAATTTGGCCGATGTGAGCCTTACGATTTAAATACAAATGATACTGTAGCTGGAAGCTACAAACATAGCAGAGCGAAGATAGAATCTTCGCTCAAGGCACACGTGTTGTATAATGGCATACATGCTACGCACAATGGGGCTGTTGTTAACGGTATTGGCAGTGCGGCTCTTGATGAGTTGGGATACAATAAATATGTAGAATTGATCAAACTCATTACTGGAACCAATCCGATGTTTAATAATATTTTGCCTCCCATTGATCCCTTTCATGATCTTGGAGTTTGGATTGATGGTTATGAACCCAGGCCAGAGGACAATCATCAATGTCATCCGGCAGGTGGCTCTGTTTGTTGGGTTCCGAATATTAGTGTAAATTCGGGCGGGTCACCTTTTTAAAGTCA
>Ga0224555_1004695_pt1 | contig 12255 bp, 10 predicted proteins | sample 714S23034metaG_FD_180687 | JGI IMG/M metagenome (GOLD analysis project Ga0224555, IMG submission 180687) | Peat soil microbial communities from Stordalen Mire, Sweden - 717 S2 30-34 | ecosystem: Environmental > Terrestrial > Soil > Wetlands > Peat | place: Sweden: Norrbotten County, Stordalen...
CCAGGAGCTGGCCACCCGGATCGCGCACCGCAACACTGGGCGTGCGACTGGCTGCCCCCTTGCCGAGCAGTTGCTCGCTCGCATATCCACGGACGAGAACCTGCACATGGTCTTCTACCGCAACCTGATGGACGCCGCGCTCGACCTCGCGCCCGACGAGGCGATGCAGACGATCCGCGACGAGGTGGTCGGCTTCCAGATGCCTGGCCAGGGTATGACGGACTACGCCAAGAACGCCATCACCATCGCCAAGGCCGGCATCTACGACCTGCGCCTGCACCACGACGCGGTGATCCAGCCCGTGCTGCGGTTCTGGCGGATCTTCGAGCGCACCGACTTTGGCCCGGCCGGCGAGCACGCCCGCGACGAGCTCTCGTTCTTCCTCGCGATGCTCGACGCCAAGGCGAAGCACTACGAGCAGAAGCGCGCCGCCCGCGAGGAGTTACGAAGGACTGCATAACGACGCAACGCGTGTGCTCAGTGCTCGAGGCGGCCCAACAGATCACCAACCGTCGCCATGACGCGAAGCTAAACAGCGTCACCGACAACATATTGGCCGCCCCGAGGGGGTGGGTCGAAATCTAGAGGAACGCGACCGGCGTCGCCGATATGGCCTCCGAATTGCCGAATCGTGGGTCGGGGTGGCGGGATTTGAACCCACGGCCTCTTCGTCCCGAACAACCCCACCTGCGGGTTTGCCTGGATCGAGGCTGCTGGCGCTGCTTAAGACGGCAGGTCGACGGGTTGCTTTCGTTGGAGCGGCTGGCTGCCGCCGAAGATATTGCGGACTGACTGCGGACTGGCGGAGCTGCTGTGACAGCTTGACGGTCGCATGGCCCCGTGACGGGTGGCTGATTCAATCCCAGTAGCGCGCACCAGAGTTCCAATTTGGCATTCATCTTGAGGCCGCGTCACCTAATACTGCCGAAACGTCAGTGTCGAGTATTTTTCAGTTGAAGCACTAACTTCGATCATGCGGTGGCGTGCATTGACATGGGCTAGACAGCAAGAAGCTCGTGCCCAATCCGCTCAGTAGTTGTTGCAGGTGGCGGCGACCTGTTGGATAAGTCCAAAGTTCTGCTGAGCCCCTGGCGAGCTCTCCATCTGCTGGGCCATCTGCAGGCGTCGACTCGGCGGCGAGGCGAGGAACTGACGCAAGGCGGACTGCGCCATCGGCGATGCGTTGAATTGCGCGGCAGCTGCCGGATCTTGCGCGTTGAGCGCCGCCATCACCTGCGGGTAACTGCAGGTTGTGTTGACGATCGGACCCAGATCAGGATCTGCGGACGCGACCCCGGCCCCAACGGTCAACGACAATGCCAGACCGCCAACCGCGACAGCCAGTCTGGTCAACGACAGTTTGATCATTTGTGGCCTCCTTCCAACTGATTGCACCGACTCTAATCGCCCAGCTCAAACCTTGTAGGCCGTTCGTAACCATCCACACGCCGACCACGCCGAGGACGACGACGGAGATCGGCCGGCGGTCAGCGCGAAACCAATCTTGCAGCTGCATTACCACGCGTCTTCGCCGACCAGACCGCGAGCACCAATGCCGGGCCGACGGTGGAAAACACTGGGTCGACGAACTTCGGCTCCGTTGTGAGCCCGGGTTTCGCCGAGGCATTGGCCATAGTGTCGGCGATGGTGTGCGACCGGGTCGACAAGGTCACGGTCACCGAGGGCGCGAACACCACCTTTTACGACTCACCGGCTACCAAGCTGCCGGTGGGCGCCGGTGGGCTTCGGCAAACCGATCGGGCACCCGAACTTCCCGGTGATGACCGTGTTCGGCGAGGCCGTGCGGCTGTTCGCCGACGCCCTGGGCGACGCGTCCCCGCGGCGTGGTCCCGTCCTGAACCGGAAATCCGCCACTTACGGGCTGCTCTCTCAGCAACAGGGAACGAACCACCGGACGGGGCCGACTGGCTGAAGTAGGGCACTGGCGGGGCGGGGGCGCACTATTTGCGGCCACCAGAACCAGCGTCCCAGCAGCGCGGCGATAGACGGCGTCATGAACGAGCGCACGATCAAGGTGTCGAACAACAGACCGAGGCCGATGGTGGTACCCACTTGAGCGATAATGCGCAGGTCACTGACCGCCATGGCCATCATAGTGAAAGCGAACACCACGCCCGCGTTGGTCACGACCTTGCCGGTACCGCCCATTGCGCGGATGATACCAGTGTTTATACCGCCGACTATTTCCTCTTTCATCCGGGATACCAGCAGCAAATTGTAGTCAGACCCCACCGCCAAAAGGACGATGACAGACATGGGAAGGACCATCCAGTGCAAATTGATGCCCAGAATATACTGCCAGACCAGCACCGACAGCCCAAACGATGCGCCCAACGAAAGTGCCACCGTACTCACGATAACTAGTGCGGCAATAAAACTTCGCGTGATGATGAGCATGATGATGAAAATAAGGCAGAGCGCACCAACTCCTGCGATCCATAGATCGTATTTGGCGCCGTCTCGAAAGTCCTTGAATGTCGATGCAGTGCCGGCGATATAGATCTTGGCGTCCTCCAGAGGTGTCGTTTTGAGCGCCTCCTCGGCCGCCGTCCTTATCTGATCGATACGCGCTATCCCCTCGGGCGTCGCGGGGTCGCCCTTATGTGAAATGACGAATCGAGCTGCTTTCCCGTCCGGAGACAGGAAGGAATCCATCGCGCGCTGGAAGTCCGCGTTCTGGAAAACCTCCGGCGGCAGATAGAAGGAATCGTCGCTCTTTGCCGCGTCGAACGCCTGTCCCATGGCGGTGGCGTTCTGGCTCGATTCGTCTATTTCGCTGAAGATCCCGGACATGGTGCTGTGCGTCGCCAGCACCATCGTCCGTATGGACTCCATGGTCGCGATTATCGGCAGGAGCTGCTGATTTAGCAGCGGCATTATCACGTCCAGCTTGCCCTGATCCTTCAGGAGATCATGCATTTTCTCGGTTTCCTCATCGACGGCGTCGATCGAGCCAAATATCGACTTCAACGCCAAGCATATTGGGATATCGGAGCAGTGCTTTTCCCAGTAGAAGTAGCTTCGAATTGGCCTCCAGAAGTCGTCGAAATCCGCAACGTGATCCCTTAACTCATCCTCAATGGCGGTCATTTCTTTTGTCAGGCCGAATGAGTGGTGAGTAATGGCGTTGAGCTGCTGCTGCAATTCGTACATGCGCTTCGTCATCGCGATTTGCTTGTCCATCAAGTCGGCCTGCTTGAGCATGTCATTTACGCGGTCTTTCATATACTTCATAGTTTGTAGCTGGCTCGCGTTTTGCATGGTGATCAGGAAAGGTATCGAAGTGTGTTCAATCGGTGTTCCCTCGGGGCGAGTTACGGCCTGCACCCGAGAAACTCCTCGAACCCGGAAAATTCTCTTGGCCAATTTATGCAGTACGAGAAAGTCTGCTGGATTGCGCATATCGTGGTTTGATTCGATCATCAGAATATCGGGCATCATTCGCGATTGGGTGAAATGACGATCAGCCGCCGCATACCCCACATTGGCGGGAATGTCTTTGGGTATATAGAGTCGGTCGTTGTAGCTCGTCTTGTAGCCCGGCAATGTCACTAGACCGATCAGCGCGACTGCTACTGTCGCGACGAGAATGGGCGCGGGCCAGCGGACAATCGCCGTGCCGACCCGGCGCCATCGACGGAACCCGATCCTGCGCTTGGGGTCTAATAGCCTGAAGCCGCTTCCGATGGTCAGAACTGCCGGAACCAGCGTGAGCGCGACCGCGACCGCAACGACCATGCCCACTGCGCACGGGACGCCTATGGTCTGGAAGATGGGCATCCGGGTAAAGCTCAGGCACAAGACTGCCCCGGCGATCGTCAAACCGGAAGCCAAGACAACGGGAGCGACCCCGCGGTAGGTGGTGTAGTAGGCCGTTTCCGGGTCCTCGCCGGCCTGACGCGCCTCTTGATATCGACCGAAGAAGAATATCCCGTAATCGGTTCCGACCGCGAGCCCGAGGGACACCAGTAGATTAATGGCAAACGTCGAGAGTACCAGAATATTGTTATCGCCGAGAAACGCGACGATTCCCCGGGCCGCCGCTAATTCGATACCAACCATGACCAACAGCAGAACCACGGTGATGATCGAACGGTAGACAAGAAGCAGCATCGTGAAGATCATCGCGACGCTTAACGCAGTGATCTTCAGAATGGATTTGTCACCACTGTGGACCATATCCGCAACGAGCGCTGACGCGCCGGTGACATAAGCCTTGACCCCGGGAGGCGGCGGCGTCCGCTTTACGATATTCCGGACCGCCGCCACGGATTCGTCACTCAAGGTCGTACCTTGGTTGCCGGCCAGAAACATTTGCACATATGCGGCCTTACCATCGGCGCTTTGCGCGCCCCCCGCCGTGAGTCGATCTCCCCATAAATCCTGCACATGCTCGACATGCTTCGGATCGTCTCTTAACTCGCGAACCAATTCGGCATGGTAGGTGTGAGCATCGTCGCCGAGCGGCTGCTGCCCCTCGAGCACGATCATCGCGAAACTGTCCGAATCGGATTCTTTGAAGTCCTTGCCCATGCGCTTCATGGCCTGCACCGACGGCGCGTCTTGAGGACTCAGTGCTACGGAATGCTCTTCTCCGACTTGCTCCAGCGATGGAACTGCCAGAGTCACAATCAGAGTCAGCGCTACCCAGGCCAGGATGATGAACGGCGAAAGCCTGCGGATCGTCCGCGCTATAAAGGGGATCTGAGGGCGTTCGGTGCTCATGCGGCCTTCAACAGGCAGAAGGTAGCGGCGTTCACTTCGTGCGAAATCGTCTCGGCTTTGGCCACACCGTCCACCACGATGCGGCAGCCAATGCTGTGGCTATCGCCCCGTGCCACGATGGTCCCCACGATTGCGCCCCGTCCCGAACTGGAAATCCGCCACTCACCGCGGCTGTCTCAGCAATGCACGTACCACTGGACGGGGTCCTGACGGCCGAAGTAACGCACTGGCGGGGCGGGGGCGCACTTGTTGCGGCCACCAGAACCAGCGACCCAGCAGCGCGGCGGCGGACGGCGTCATGAACGCGCGCACGACCAGCGTGTCGAACAGCAGACCCAAACCGATCGTGGAACCCAGTTGACCGATGATGCGCAGGTCGCTGACCAACATGGACGCCATGGTGAACGCGAACACCAGGCCCGCGTTTGTTACGACCTTGCCGGTGCCGCCCATAGCACGGATGATGCCCGTGTTTATACCGGCGCTTATTTCCTCTTTCATCCGGGATACCAGAAGCAAATTGTAGTCAGACCCTACCGCCAAAAGTACGATCACAGACATCGCGAGCACTACCCAATGTATCTGTATGCCGAGTAAATACTGCCAGACCAGTACGGACAGCCCGAAGGACGCGCCCAGCGAAAGCAACACTGTACCTACGATAACCAGGGCGGCAATAAAACCGCGTGTCATGATCAGCATGATGATGAAAATAAGGCAGAGCGCAGCGACTCCCGCGATCATAAGATCGTATTTAGAGCCTTCAACCAGGTCTTTCGTCATCGCTGCGGTGCCGGTGAGGTAGATCTTGGATTCTTCTAGCGGAGTTCCCTTGAGCGCTTCCTCGGCCGCGTTCTTTATCGCATCGACCCGCGAAATGCCCTCGGGCGACCCGGGATCGTCCCTTAGCGAAATAAGCATACGGACGGCTTTCCCGTCCGGTGACAGGAACACTTTCATGACTCTCTGGAAGTCCTTGTTCTCAAAAGCCTCCGGAGGAAGGTAGAAGGAATCGTCGTCTTTGGCGGCGTCGAAAGCCTTCCCCATGGCTGTCGTGTTACCGCTACTCTCATCCATCTCGCCGAAGGTCCCGGCCATGGTGCTATGCATGGCCAGCATCATGGTCCGCGTGCTCTGCATGGTCTCGATCATCTCCGGGAACTGGGTGAGCAGCTGCGGCAGAATCAGGTCTAGATGATCGAGGTCTGCTACCAGTTCCCTCAGCTTATCGTCAATCAGGTCAACACCGTCGATTGAATCAAATACGGATCTCAGCGACCAGCAGATGGGAATATCGTAGCAGTGCCTTTCCCAGTAGAAGTAGCTACGGAGCGGCCTGAAGAAATCCTCGAAATCCGCAATGGAACTACGCAAGTCTTCCGTGATGGCCTCTATGTCATGCGTTTTGCCGACTATGTCATGAGTCGTGGTGACGATTTGTTGCACCAGGCCATACATGCGCTGCATTGTGCTGATCGTTTTCGTTAGCTCGTCGGCCTGCTTGAGGATGTCATCCATGCGTCCTTGCTGGAACGCCATATTTTGTACCTGGCTAGCCTGTGCCATGCTAAGCATAAACGGTATCGACGTGTGTCCGATCGGGGTTCCCTCGGGCCGAGTTGCGGCCTGCACCCTAGAAATGCCGGGGACCGCGAGAACACCCTTGGCCAGTTTGTTCAATACGATAAAATCCGCCGGATTGCGCAGATCGTGATCGGCCTCGACCAATAGCATCTCGGGCGTCATCATTCGCGCTTGAGGAAAATGTCGCTGTGCGGCGTCATACCCCAGCTCGCCGGGAAAGCCTCTAGGAAGATACTTCATGTCGTTGTAGCTGGGTTTATATCCTGGCAGCGTCAATAGCCCGATAAGTGCCACTGCTAATGTTGCGACGAGAATGGGCGCGGGCCACCGGACGATCGCCGTTCCTATTCGCCGCCATCCATGGGACTTGATCTTGCGCTTGGGCTCGAAAAGACCGAAACGGCTTCCGGCAGCAAGAACTGCCGGAACCAACGTGAGCGCGACCGCGACCGCAACGAATACGCCCACCGCGCAGGGGATGCCCACGGGTTGGAAGAAGGGCAGCCGGGTAAAGCTGAGGCAGAAAAGCGCACCGGCGATAGTCGAGCCGGAGGCTAAGACAACCTTGGCGACCCCGTGATATGTGGTGTAGAAGGCTTTTTCCCGATCCTCGCCGGCCTGACGTGCCTCCTGATACCGCCCGAGGAAGAATATCCCGTAGTCTGTTCCGGCCGCGATCCCGATGGCTACCAACAGATTAATGGCGTAGGTAGTCAGGCCGATAAACGCGTGATCGCCGAGGAACGCGACGATTCCCCGGGCGATCTGCAATTCTATCCCGACCAACAGCAACAAAATGATTACGGTGACAACCGAACGGTAGACGAGCAGCAACGTACCGAAGATCACCGCGAGGCTCACCAACGTAATTAGGATGACCGTCTTATCGCCGCTGCCGCTCATATCCGCAACGATTGCCGCGGGGCCGGTGAGATACGCTTTGACCCCCGGCGGCGCCGGCGTCCGCGCCACGATGTCCCGGACGGCCTCGACCGATTCGTTCGCCATGGTCGAAGCCGGCCTACCGGCGAGGTTCAATTGCACATATGTGGCCTTACCGTCGGGGCTTTGCGCGGCGCCCGCCGTGAGTGGATCGCCCCAGAAATTCTGGATGTGCTGCACATGCTTCGGATCGTCTTCCAACTGACGAATCAAATGATTGTAAAACCTGTGAGCATCGTCGCCGAGGGGTTGTTGACCCTCCAAGACGATCATCGCCACACTGTCGGAATTAGTTTCCTTGAAGTCCGCACTGATGCGCTTCATCGCCTTGAATGACGGCGCATCGTCGGGACTCAGCGTTACTGAATGCTCTTTCTCGACCTGCTCCAGTGGGGGAACGCTGATAGCCACGATGACGGCGATCGCCAACCACGCCAAGATGATGGGCACCGAAAATCGATGGATCGTCCGCGCTACGAATGGTGGCGTGGTGTGTTGGTTGCCCATGTGCTCGTCGCTCATGCGGACTTCAGCTGGCAGAAGGTAAAGGCTTCGACTTCATGCATTGTCTTCTCGGCTTTGACCACGCCGTCCACCAAGATGCGGCAGCCAATGCTGTCACTATCGCCCTGCGCCACGATACTTGCGGCGGCCGTCGCCGGGGTGATCGGGAACTCCAACGTCCACGGCAAGTGCACCCCTTTGACCTGCTGCGGGTCACCATTGCCGTCGAAATAGCTGATCTTTGCCAGGGTCCCTGGTGATCCGAAGACCTCGTACGTCACATGCTTAGGGTTGAAAAGTTTGGTGTCGTCGATTCTGGTGTCGGCATAAGAGGCGCGTTTCTCAGAGCCGAAGACGCCGTGCAGCCGCGACACAGTCAATCCTCCGGCACCAATCACCACCAGTATGATCAGCGGAATCCACAGCCGCCTCAGAACTCTGAAAATCGCAAATCCCTGATTTTGGCGACTCTTTCGAGAGCCACCTCGTGCTCGAGGTGCGAGTGAAGGTTGGCGAGCACGTCGCAGAAGAGCGAGTCGGCGGCCAGACCGTTGGCTACCGTCTCGGCGACCCGTGATGGCGACATCGGACCGGGCTTCCGCAACGTCGCGCACACCGGGTTCGACCACCGCAACCAACCTTCCACCCGTTTCCATACCCCTCGCCATGTCACCCGCTCGAGCATGCAACTACACATCGGCCGCGACACGCCAGACGGCGGCACATCGAATGCGGTGGGCGTCGCAGAATAGATGTGCGGCGGTCACCTCAAGCGAGCCGCGCCTCGGGGAGCGTGACCCGATCTTGATGAGTAAACCATCTAGGTGGCCTTCATGTCGGCTCCTCACCCAAAGTGATTTAGGATTGTAACGCATACCGCGTGCGTAAACACTCGGTACTGCCTTCCGTCTCGACTCGCAAATCACATGACGTGCGTTATCCTCGGGCGGTGGCGCAACTTGCCTTCCAGCGCGCCCGCACTGAGGAGAAGAAACGCCAACGCGCAGCGGTGCTCACTTTTTGGCGGCCCCCTTGTGGCAGATCGCCCACCCGCCGGAGGGGCTAGCCGACGCCTACGCCGAGGAACCGGAGGTGCCAGTCGACTGGAACCTCGATTTCGCATCCGCGCTTACCCGACTGCTGACCGCTACCTGCGTCGGTCTCCTCTGCGAATCCCCTGAGCGAAGCCACACCTGATAACCCGATGCGGTTCTACGACGAGGACATCGTGGCGACACGGCCGAACCCGGCCTTCATTCCATTCGGCGCCGGACCGCACGGTTGCTTCGGTGCGGGGCGATGGGCTATCTTCAGGCGCAATTCCTGCTCGACCAGGCCCTACGGCCGGACGGTCGCGGGCGTTGCCGCGCGTTGAGGCCGCACGGGGGCGATTCGTTAGTCGATCTCGCCAGTCAGGTCGAACTCGGCCAGCGTGCGCGCAGCCAGCTCACGCAAAGCGGGCTTTGTGTTCTCGGCGCCCGGTTGGTAGGCGCCGACGCTGATGCGAATCGTGTCGCGGTTGAGCCAAATCTGCAGGATCATTTGGCCGCCTGTTCGCTCGAGCCACTGTCGGCTTTCGTGTTGGTTAGTCACTCGTGCCATGACGAACTCGGAGGCGGTGCCATCGAGGCGGCACATCACCCAGCCGAGGTCGCCGAGATTAGAACAAAACACCGGGACATCGGGGTCGGCGGGCATGGCATCGGACATCCGTTTCCACGCCCTCTTCGGCGTGAACGGGGCCAGCCAGAGGAACTGCAATGAGTCATCTGGCGTCTCCCGCAGAGTCCTCAGCGCCTGCTTGATGGTGGCGCGGGCGTCACGCAGATCCGTCGTTACCCGCGTCGGGTCGACGCTGACGGTCGCAAACGACATTGCGTTCGCACGCGTATCACCCTCGACGCGGTCGCTCATAGGGAGTTGCAAGGTGACGGCGCCGTCACCGGCACGTCGGCGCCCAAGGCGCTCCCCGAGTTTCGCAGCCAACGCGGCGACCAGCGTGTTCCTCGTTCCGCCAAGAGCTTTCGCACGGGCATCCCAATCATCCACGTCGATGTGCATTGTGACAGTCGGAACGACGATAGCGTCATCGCCGTCGCCTCCACGGAGGGCGACGGGTCGCGATGCCGGTGATCGGGCAACATCCGGCCGGCGACGGGCCTGTTTTCGGGCCTGTTTTGCGACCGCGACAAGCGCCCGGGCAACCTGAGGTACGTCCCGAGCTGTTTGGCGGGCATCCTGAACCACCGCGCGCGGTCGGGTGCGTGAACGCGGCGGTGGGTAGCCAAGATCGCGCGTGTTGCCCAGGACCGCATCATCTAGCGCGATGCGAAGCCCGAGGCCGTCGAGCAGGTAGTGGGAATGCACCAGGCTGACCGCGGTCGAGCCGTCCGTGAGGGGAAGGACGCCGAGATGCCAGCCGGGCCCCCATTCCGGGTCGATAGGCACTAGTGAGCGTTCATCAGCCCAGTCGCTGACTTCAGCGCGTGGACGGGCGCACTCAGCGATATCGATGTCCGACGGCCCCCGATCCGAGACCCACCGATACCGGGCGAACGGCAGCGGCGAACGCTCGATGCGCCGTCCCAACAACCCGTAACCGAGATTGTGGTGAAAACGCCTCAGCCCATCGAAGTCGATAGCGTGCTCATAAACCCACACGCACTGGATGACTAGGTTCCGGCCGATGGCGTGATGCTGTGCAAACATGCCGTGGTCCACGCACGCGAGCCGATTATCCGGCCGCACATCACCGTCGGATGCCCGCCTGTTAAAGGATGCGCGTGCAGGACGTATCCGGACTGGCACTGATCAGCCTCCGATGACACAGGATTCGCTCGTGACGCCCTGTGGGGCGTACACGTGGTTGCGGAGGGCAACGCTGCGCGGGACGGCGTGGGCCTTGGTGGGGTCGAACCAATTCATCACATGAGAGTAAAACCTCGGCCAGCGTGTGCGCGGCCAGCTTACGCAAATCGACCTTGGCGTTCTTGCCGCCGACTTGGTAGCCGACGACAGTGATGAAGACCTTGCCGCCGATGCGCCTCGAGCAGATCTTGATCGGGCCGCCAGCCAGCTGGCGCATGATCTCGCCGCTGTTGTCGCGGATCTCGTTCTGGTACCGCCTGGTTCGATTCCGATCACCACCAGCGGCAAGGTCAGGCGATCGGCTTGCCGGGGTGCTCGGTGAGTTCGCGGACGACCCCGAATGCCTCCGATTCGCCTTTGTCAGCCAAATCGCCGTTGATGACGATGGCATCCGGGCGCTTGCCCGAAAGTTCTGGATTTCAGGTAGATAGCGCGGGTATAAGGTTATATTGACGGGTGGCTGAGCCGGGGACGCGAGGCCCCGCTTTCATTTCGCAGAACGCGCACGGGAAGTGAAAGGCTAGGATCCGCGATGCCTGAAGGCGTGTTCGGACGTAGTGACGCTGAGATCGACCTCCTGGTGCGTGGCAAGCGGTCGGGGATCGCAGTTGTGGGCTTCGGCTACATCGGCACGGTGATTGGTGCCGTGCTGGCTGATCGCGGCTGGCCTGTGACGGGGATCGACGTGAGACAGAACGTCGTCGACGAGATCAACCTGGGCAAGACCACCGTGCCTGAGCCAGGGCTTTACGAGCTCGTTTCCAACAACGTACGAGTCGGCCGGCTTCGCGCGACAACCGATTTCGGCGTTCTCGCGGAAAATGACTTCGTCATTGTGACCGTCGGTACGCCGCTTGGTCGAGACTTCGAGCCCATCGTCGACGACATCACGGCAGCGGCGCGGGCCGTGGGGGAGCACCTGCATGCCGGCCACCTCGTCATCCTCAAGAGCACGGTGCCGCCCGACACCACCGAAAAGCTCGTTCGGCCGATCCTTGAAGAGACCTCAGGGCTGCGGGCTGGGGTCGACTTCGGGTTGGCGTTTTGCCCTGAACGGCTCGCCGAAGGCCAAGCCATCCATGAGCTGACGTCGATCCCCGTCGTGGTCGGTGCCGTCGACGAGCGCAGCGCTCGCGCCTGCGCCACCCTGTGGCGGCACGCCCTGGGGGTGGACTCCGTTATCGTCGAGAATCCGCGGACCGCCGAGATGGTCAAGCTTGCGGGCAACGTCTGGGTGGACCTCAACGTCGCGCTGGCCAACGAGCTGGCCAAGGTGTGCGACCGGCTAGGGATGGACGCCCTTCAAGTCATCGAGGCCGCCAACACAATGCCGAAGGGCGGCAACCCCGTGAACATCTTGAGGCCGAGTATGGGCGTCGGGGGCTACTGCTTGACCAAGGATCCGTGGTTCGTCAACCATCTGGGAAACTCCCTTGGGCTGGACCTCGCGATTCCGCGAACCTCGCGGACCGTCAACGACACAATGCCGGCCTACACCTACGGGCTGCTCACGCAGCTCCTCGCCGATCAAGGCAAAGCAATCGAGACCAGCCGAATTGCGGTGCTGGGCATCGCGTTCAAGAACAACACGGGCGACTGCCGACTCACGCC
>Ga0224555_1004697_pt1 | contig 12246 bp, 9 predicted proteins | sample 714S23034metaG_FD_180687 | JGI IMG/M metagenome (GOLD analysis project Ga0224555, IMG submission 180687) | Peat soil microbial communities from Stordalen Mire, Sweden - 717 S2 30-34 | ecosystem: Environmental > Terrestrial > Soil > Wetlands > Peat | place: Sweden: Norrbotten County, Stordalen...
GCGGCTGGGCCTACGGCAACTTCTCCGGCGACACCAATGGCGAGGGCTCCCTTTGTGCCACCGCCAACAGTTGCCTCCTCTATCCCACTGGCAGCACCTTTGCCGCCAGCGCCAGTGTCATTGGCGAGTACAATCTGACCCCGAGCGTTGCTTTCAAGCTAGCCCCGGAGTATTTCGCCACCGGCTTTGGCTCGACCATCCAAAACAGCCTCGGCTTTACGGGTGGCATTATCTATCGCTTCGGAAAGCAGTAACAACAGGGATCAGGGGCCAGGGATCAGGGGCCAGGGATCAGGTGTCATTTTCTGAACCCTGATCTTCGGCTGCTTGCGCAGTTGCAAACGGTTTCACAAAGCTCAGAAAGAGAACGACCATGAAAAACCGCATTTCGCGCCGCAACTTCATGCAATCGTCCGCGCTTGCCGCGGCATGCGCCGCATCGGGCGCCGTTTCGGGAGTCGGCGCGGCGTTGGTCAGCGCCGCACCCGCACAAGCTGAAGCCGTTCCCGCCGCGGGAAAGCCCTCACCCGTTCGTCTTGGAGTTGCCAGCTACACCTTCCGCAACTTCACGCGCGCGCAACTGCTCGGCTTCATGAAGCAGCTCAACCTCACGGATCTGAACTGCAAGGACGTGAAGGACCATCTGCCCATGGATCCGGCGCTCGAGGCCGCTGCGCTGGCCGATTACGCCGCCGCCGGCATCAAGCTCCACGCCGCGGGCACCATCTCTTTTCTCAAAGACGACGATGATGACATCCGCTCCAAGTTCGAGTACTGCAAGCGCGCGGGCATCAACGTCATCGTGGCTGGCGATCCCGCTCCCACCACGCTGCCGCGCATCGAGAAGTTCGTGCGCGAGTACGATATCCGCCTCGCCATCCACAACCACGGCCCCGAGGACAAGATCTACCACTCCCCGTTCGATGTGCTGAAGATCGTCAAGGACATGGACCCGCGCATCGGCTGCTGCATCGACGTGGGCCACGCCGCCCGCGCCGGAGCCAACCTCGTTGAAGCCATTCACGCCGTGGGCCCGCGCCTCTACGACATGCACGTGAAGGATTTGACCAATTTCACCAGCCGCGAAAGCCAGGTCCCGGTGGGCGAAGGCATCCTGCCCTTCCGCGAGATGTTCGAGGCGCTCATCAAGATCGACTACAAAGGCTTCGTCGATCTCGAGTACGAGATCCACGAGGACGATCCCATGCCCGGCGTGATCGAGAGCTTCGCGTTCATGCGCGGCGTGCTCGACGGGATGGGCTATCTGACGAAGACCGCGAGCTAAAAAGCTGTCATCCTGAGCGATGTTGGCCGCGCTGCGCGCGGCCAACCACTCGAAGGATCTGCGGTTGTTCTTGCCTTTGCATTTATCACTTGCCTGCCGGGGCCGCCTTCTTGTGCTCCGCGAAGGTGTGTGCTTGATGACAGCTCACACACGTCTTGCCATTCATGAATGGATCAGACTTCAGTTGTGCCACCTGATCGCTGTGACAACTGTCGCATGTGCTTAACGCCGGCACGCTCGCGAAGTCCTTTGCTGTGGTCTCGCCATGGCACACGGTGCATTCGATACCGTTGTCGGCATGCGGGCTGGCTTTCCATTGGTCATAGATCGCCTTGTGGCAGGTGGCACAGGTATCCCCGGCTGGAAGCAGCCGATGGACAATATGCTTGGCTTGATCCTGCTGAGCCATGGCAGGGTGGACGGCAATAGCCAAAACGAGAAAAACCAACAGGGTGAGACCGAACATGCGCGCACACAAACGATTCACGGACAGACTCCTGAGTACGGTCTCCAAGTATCGAACCGGCGATGGCTGCAATCAGTGATACACATCACGTTTCACCGGTTTGCGAACTGCGCACTGGCTGCGAGGCCTTCGAGTCGCTTTTTTGTTCCTCGTCGTGAGGGGGATTCAGGTTGGGGTCTTCGTTGGGATGGATGCCTCCGCTGAGGCCGCGGACGAGGCGGTATTGGAGACACCTCTCGCGGCCTATGCATTGCTTACAGTCTTCGGGAGTGTCGCAATCAAATTCCTGGGGCGCCAACTCGCCGCCATTGCGGGTGCGGGTAACATTCATCACGGTGCCGGAGGGGACGGAGGCGTCGCCGGAGATATTGGTCGAGGCGATCTGTAGGCCGTAGAGGAGAAGGCCGGCCTGCTTGGAATCGATGCGCGCACTGGCGAGGGCGTCGAGGATCTGGGCGAGAGCCAACTGGATCGCGGAGCGATCTTCAAGGACGGGGAGCTTGAGCGGCGCGTTCTTGGGCTCGGGTTTGGCTTTGGCGAAGTGGTGCACGCGGGTATGGAAGTAGCAGTAGGGCGTACCGCGGAGCGCGGCGGCGCGGCACTTTTTTCCGCTGGGCATGATGTGACGACATTCAGAGTGCATTCTGGCACCTACCCCCCTTCCCCTCCACTATTTCTGTAAGCAAATACTCTGTTTTCATGGCTTTACGCGATGGGTTGCCGCGTAAATATCTGAAAAGGCATATAGTTGCTTGCAGAAATTAGACAACAAAGGGGTTAGAGGCAGGTGTCAGGTTTCAGGGATCAGGGTCCGCGAACCGCGCTCCCTGCCTCATTGAAGGGTTATGGGAAAAGTATGCGCTGGGAAGGGGAAATTATATGCAAAAGGGCGGCTGGAAAGTTTTGGGTAGGGTTCGGTGTGGAATCGGCGTTTTACGGGAGCGATTTCGCAGTGAACTCGATCCCGGCCTCACTTGGAATGGGGAGCACTGCGGCCGAGATCGTCAATCTGCAACAGAAAATCGCCAGCTTTTCGCAAAGGGGTCTTCCGAAAAAGAAGCTCGTGTCCCTCGCGTAATACACTGCATTCCCGAACCCCGTCGCGTTCGAGAATACCTTGGGGGAATCCAAGGAACCATTTGATGACCAGCGTGCCCCTCTTAATCGGCGGAAGGACAGAGAGAAAGTCCATGCCCATGTAAAAGCCTTTCACCTTAGGTGGGCCGTCCTCCTCCTCCCTGGCAAGCAGAATGCACGTCGCGGAAAGATTCTCTGGCTCCGCGACGCGGAGGCGGTCCAACATCACCTCATAAGATACCTTGAACCGAGATACCACTTTGCGAACGAAATTAACGTCGATCCGGCCGCCTACGCCAGGGGTTGCTTGGAGCTGAGCGAGCAGCAGCCGCGTTGGTACAAGGATTCGCTTTGCCGCGTGGTCGCAGATTTCCTCCAATTCCCTATACTGCTGCCGGGTCTTTACGCTGAAGGTCGGAACTGGCACCTTTTCCATACCTTCATAGAAAAATGTATGGGCAATCTCGTGTGCAAGCGTAAACCGTTGGCGAGCAGTCAACTCCCCCGGGGGCTCGGGTGCCTGGATATCTAGCTCCTGCTCCTCCGTCCCCTGCAAAAAGATCTCGAATCCCCGTTGGACCGGAACGAGCGCGCCGAGGTGAACCATGAGGCGTAGCCCCACCCGCGTCACCCGCCTGTACCGCGCCAGCGCATGAAGGTCCACGGGGGGAGCTTTACATCCCGCGGACGAATAGAGGAGGTTGGCCCGCGTTTCGATCCAGTGCCTCGACACCGGAATCATTCCTTGGAATCTCCAAAAAGGCCGCCATTCGGGAAATCTGGGAACTCCTCGAGAAGCTTGTCGAGTAACTCGAAGAACGGCTTAATCTTGTCCCCTCTGAACGGGTTGTCGCCTTTGATGTCTTGGAGGGTCTGCCTGGTCCCGGCTTCAAATTTGGACAAAAGGATTTGGAACTGTTCGTCCTTTAGCTTCGCTAGGCGAGCTGGATAAACACGGTTGAATCTCCCTTTGCCCTGGGATCCGCCCACATAGGTCTGGATGATCCGGAACACCTGCTCCGACCTTGAAAGCAATTCACTCTTCGCCGATTCGGCAACTACCTCGTTGCGCGCATCAGTTATCGCCTCCACGATCGCATCCGCAATCCGGCCCCGCATCTCGACGGAGAACACGCCGTCGGAGTTGTCGGCGGATGGGGCATTTATCGGGATGCGGCCCGATCTGAGAAGCTCATCGCCAATTTGCCCGAGGACCTCGCCAAGCGCAGTCAGGTCTTGCATTGTTCCCGAGCTATCGAGTGGGAGCCTGTTCTTTCCCTTTTCCTCGAGCTCTTTCTCCAATCTTTCATCGTTTGGCCACGCCCGGCTCGGCAATTCGGAGAAGTGATGATGGACGTCAACTACTTCGAAGATGACCCGACCAGCGGCCTTAGCAATTTCCTCCCAACGCTCAAGGTGTTCAGGTGCGACATATACGTGTAGCCGCCACATGGACCCGTACATTTGCTCCACGGCTTTAACCGCCCTTTGGTGGTCGCCAAAAGTCTCCTTGTCGAGGGATGCGATGTCCTTGAGCCTGCAAACGGGATCGTCAATGCCGTCAGCGGCCTCGCCCGGCTTTGTCAGAAACACGTTAGCGATCTTCTTTGCAGTGGATCTCTTTGGGCAGTGAATCGTTACGGTGCCGGTTGGAAGTCCAGCCTTTTTCTCAATCTGGCGTTCGGCATCGAAACGCAGGTCGGGGTCCTTAAATAGATCGGAGAGCACCTCTGGCCCCGCCTGCAACATCGTATCGATGGAGCTCGGCAATGCGCGGAAGACCGGGCGAAAGTATCGCCTCGACATAAGTCGACCCAAGAGGAGCTTCGCGGCACGAAGCTCTTCCTTCGCTTTGCTTGCAGCCCAACCTTCGTGCAGCTTCCAGATGGCCGGAACAAGCCCACTGTGAACTCTTTCTAGGTTCAAGAGTTCATTTGGCGGCGGCTCGCCGATCTTGGCATCATCTGAAATCTCTGAAACGGCGCGAAGAACGAGGTCAAGAGCGGCGCTGATGTCGTGCAAGAAAACATCGTCGCCGATGAATCGGAGGTTCTCCGGCAGTTTTCGCGAATCGCCAGACCCTGTGCCCCTCCAGCCGAGAAGCTGGAGGGCGGTCCCGAGCATCGACCCCGCGGCGCATTTGGTGGGGTGGTAAATGACCCGTTCGTACAGGTAGAACCTGACGTTGAGCAGATTCATCAGCTCACTCGGAACGTCGGTTCGATACTTATGCGACACCAGGGAGATCGCCGTTCGGAGGCACCAACCTTGGAACGGATTACGAATCCCGACTGCATCTTCTTCGCCTCCTGAGGAACCGGCCTCAGAGGCCTGCGGGTGATTTAGGTCATAGGCTAAGGCGTCCACGGAGACAAGGGTGAAGTTCTCGGCGATCCTATCGGGGTCATAATCCAGGCGGAGCCCGGAGAAATGGCTATCCCGCCCAGCGTAATCGAGCAAATCCGCGCACACGGTGTTGCCCACGATGTCGAGCATGTACGCATCACGTCGAGGCTCGAATTTGAACCTCTCTGTCAGATCCTCAAACTCGGTCCCCTCCAGGGCGAGTTGGATCACCTCTTCGAATGGGTATCTAGATTCCCTGGGGATGCTCTTTGGATCGGGCTTTGCCTTGTTCAGTGCTTCGAGATACAGAAGCGCCCTCATCGCGCAGCCAAGATGCGCAAACATCTCGGCAACCTCCGTTGGCGATAATCTTAGCCGGAGCGTCGACCTGGATTTCGTGATCTCAATGATTAACCCTTTTGCCGCCGCCCCCACCTCGGAGGCAGGTGGAAGCGTTTCGGGCGCACACTGAGACAGAAATGGCATCAGCGATGGTGAGGGGTGGCTCTTAGTGGGGTCAAGAGCCTCAAGCGAGAGCCAGGCAACGAGTTGACAAACAAGCCTGTAAAACGCATCCGCCTGGCGTTCAGGGTCGTCGTGTTTTGATTCGACGATCCCGATCTCGTCCTCGACCGTGTGTCCAAACGGTGCGTGAGTGAGATCGTGAAGCAATCCAATAAATCTGATTACATGCCTTTGCGTCCCAACCAAACTGGCGAGCTCTTGCGCCGTGTACATCTCGGAGGGTTCGCTCTTCACTCCTATACTGAGCTTCCGGTCCCTGCGACGGAGATTCTTGCAAATGGCGTCGACAAGCTTATTTACTTGCTCAAGGACGCCCACGACGTGGTGAATCCGGGCGTGCGACGCATCGATGAAAATTCGATCAGTCAGACCGAGCTGCCTCAGTCCATAAAGGCGCTGCATAGCCGGGGTGTGGAGCACTTCCAACTCCGCGCTCGATAGTCGCTGATCGCCGTATAATGCGGTTCGAATTCGCTTGTTGTTGCCCACGACTGAACCTTCCCGTCAATCTAACATATACATTATAGGAGACATATAATGCAAATCCGTCTATGTGCCCTGTGCCCTGGAGTCGCGGCTCGATTGATGCGATCCTGCAGCGCCGACTGCCGAATTAGCCTTTTGGGCCTGAACCGTGATATCGGTTCCCATGAGTCGGCTTGTGGTGACCTTTGCGCGTGTGAAGGGTGCGGGGGATGAGCGATTGCGTACGCGCCTGTGTTTGGGCGCGGCTTCGTAGAAGCAGGGAACAGGGAATAGAAAAACAGGCCGCTGTTCGGCTTCGGTCGTGCGAAGAACAAAAGCAGAAGCAACCGCAGGTTCTTCGACTCCCCTTCGACTTCGCTCAGGGTCGCTCAGAATGACATGCGATTTATGTCGCTCGGGATGACCGAATTCGGTTGGGCCTTGTGCTGTCCCACCCATTCGCCCAAAAAACGGGCGAATGGATGGGGCACGGGGCGGAGTAGTGGGGGCAAGGGCGGGGCGCGGCCTTGCCGCGTATTTGATTCTTTGAAGGACGGGCGGGGTTTCCCCCAGGCTTGCGCCGTGGGGCTATCGTCTGACGCCCGCTACGCGGGCTGGTTTGAGCGCGGCTGCGCCGCGTGCTTTGTTTCTCGAAAAATGGGCGGGCGGATTTCGTGGGGCTGAAGCCCCACGCTCCCTCCGTGGGTTGGGGCGGGGGCCGCGAGACCGGCAACGAGAAAGACAAATTCGCCGACGACGCAAACGCAGCCTGAGGGATCGTCTGTTCCCTGTTCCCTGTTCCCTGTCCTCTCGTTCCCTTGGTCCCTTGTTCCCTGTCTTTTCGTTCCCTGCTTTATTGCAGGATCGGAATTCCCGCGATGCGCTGCTGCCACTCCGCCGGGCCGGTGACGTGCACGCTGGTTCCCTTTGAATCGACGGCTACGGTGACGGGCATTTCCTGGACGTCGAACTCGTAGATGGCTTCCATGCCGAGGTCCTTAAAAGCCAGCAGGCGCGAACCGCGAATCGCCTTTGAGACGAGATACGCCGCGCCGCCTACGGCCATGAGGTAGACCGCGCCGAATTCGCGGATCGCGTCGACGGCTTCAGGGCCGCGCTCGGCCTTGCCCACCATGCCCAGCAGGCCGGTCTCGGCGAGCATCTGGCGCGTGAATTTATCCATGCGCGTGGCCGTGGTGGGTCCAGCGGGGCCAACCACCTCTTCGCGCACCGGATCGACCGGGCCGACGTAGTAGATGAAGCGATTGCGGAAATCGACGGGGAGTTTTTCGCCGCGCTTGAGCATGTCGGTGAGGCGCTTGTGCGCGGCATCGCGGCCGGTGAGGAGCTTGCCTGTGAGCAGCAGGACTTCGCCCGGCTTCCACGTCGCGGCTTGCTCGCGGGTCACGGTGTCGAGGTTCACGCGGCGCGCGCCGCTGACGTCGTGGGTGAGCTTGGGCCAAGCTTCGAGCGATGGCGGATCGAGAAACACGGGGCCAGAACCGTCGAGCACAAAGTGCGCGTGGCGCATGGCCGCGCAGTTGGGGATCATGGCCACGGGCAGATTGGCGGCGTGGGTCGGATAGTCGCGCACCTTGACATCGAGAACCGTCGTCAAGCCGCCCAGTCCCTGCGCGCCAATGCCGAGGCGGTTCACCTTGTCGTAGAGCTCGAGGCGGAGTTTCTCGGCGGTGGTTTTGGCGCCGCGGGCGATGAGGTCCTGAATGTCGATCGGGTCCATGAGCGATTCTTTGGCCAGGAGCATGGCTTTCTCCGAGGTGCCGCCGATGCCGATGCCAAGAATGCCGGGCGGACACCAGCCCGCGCCCATGGTGGGCACCGTCTTCAGCACCCAATCCACCACCGAGTCGGAGGGGTTGAGCATGGTGAACTTCGACTTGGCCTCGGAGCCTCCGCCCTTGGCCGCGACGGTGACCTCAACCGTTGAGCCGCGCACCAGATCGACGGTGACTACGGCGGGCGTGTTGTCGCGGGTGTTGGTGCGCGCGCCCGCGGGGTCGGCGAGAACGCTGGCGCGCAACTTGTTGTCGGGATCGAGATAGGCGCGGCGCACGCCCTCATCGACCATCTCTTGCAGGTCCTTGAGTTCTTCGCCGGGGCCGGGCTCGAAGCGCACGTCCATGCCCAGCTTGACGAAGGCATTCACGATGCCCGTGTCCTGGCAGATGGGCCGGTGGCCCTCAGCGCACATGCGGCTGTTGATGAGGATCTGCGCCATGGCGTCGCGCGCCGCCGGCGACTGCTCGCGCTCATAGGCCTGGGCGAGCGAACTGATGTAATCCACCGGGTGGTAGTAGCTGATGTACTGCAACGCGCCTTGAACGCTCGAGATGAAATCTTCCTGCCGGATGACGGTCATTCTCAGGGAGGCTCCTCGCGTTCAAGATTAATGGACGGATGGCCCTCCTGTCCCGCCGATCCAGTCAGGTTTGGCCAAGGCACGCGGCTTTTGCCGAGGCACGTCACGCCGCGACGGAGCCGCTTACTCGTCGCGCGAAAGTATGGCTGCGCGAGGCCCTAGGTGCTCGCCACAAGGCCGGGCAGGACGGACACCGAGGTTTGGCCGTGCGCGGAGAGCTGCCGCGCTTTCAGAGGTGCGACTCACGCCGCGTCTCCGCGGGCGCGTTCAACTGCTGGCGCAGGCTGCCGGCCAAGTCCGCCACCATGCGCAGGCGGTCGGCCACGGCGGCGGGCACCCCGCCCCCGTTCAACGCCAGTTGCGAGTGCAGCAAGAGGCCGGCGACCGTGGTCTTCAACTCGCTCTCGATGGCTGCCGCGGCGGCCCGGCGGGCCAGCGTCTGCTCGCGCTCACGGCGATGCAGTGCCGCGCGGATCTCGCGGATCAGCCGCGCCGCTCCCGAGATGGCAAAGTTGATTTGCATGGGGATGGCCAGGCCGGCGTTTTCGCAGATCTTTTCCGCGGCCGCCGGATCGCACTCGGCCAGGGATTCATCGATCACCAGAGCCAAAAACTCGCGGCGCCGCAATGCGGCCAGCGCGGCCCTGCGCCCTTCCGCCACCTCGACCTCCATGCCCAGCTGCGCACCCACCACGGCGGCGCAGTTGCGGGCGCCTTCGATTCCAGTCACCATCAGAATGCTCATTTTTCAGCTCCTAGCTGCTAGCTGCTAGCTCCTAGCTTTAAACTTTCTGGTTCCGACATCCAGCTGCCAGGGTCGCTCCCAACCTTGATTGCCTGAGTTCTGCTAAAGGAACGCAAACGTGCGTCATGGGCAGGAACAAGCTAGAGGCTAGAAGCTAGCAGCTAGAGGCTGTCTTTATTGCTCATGCAGCGGGTCGGCGATGCCGTACTCCTTCAGCTTGCGATAGAGCGTGGTCTTGCCGATGCCCAGGAGCCTGGCGGCCTGCAGCTTGTCGCCGTTCAGAGTGCGGATCGCGCCCATAATGGCCTCGCGCTCGAGATCAGCCAGCGTCTTCAGCTCCGGCGCCCCGGCTGTCGCGGAGCCTTCGCCCGTGGCTACGGCCGCGCGCCGCGCTTCCAGGCCCCTTTGTTGTAATTGAGTGGGCAGGTCGCCCAGGTGCAGCACCGGCCCCGAAGAGAGCGCACAGGCCCGCTCGATGGAGTTCTCGAGCTCGCGCACGTTGCCCGGCCAGTCGTGACGCATCATGGTGCGCAGGGCCTCGTCGGAGAGCGTGAACTTGCGCCCGTGCTCCCGGCTGATGCGGTCGAGAAAGTGCGCGGCCAGCAGGGGAATGTCCTCGCGGCGGTCGCGCAGGGACGGCAGCCGCAGGTTGACCACGTTCAGGCGGTAGAAGAGATCCTTGCGGAAGCTGCCCTTCTCGACCATGGCAGCCAGATCGCGATTGGTAGCGGCCACGATGCGCGCTTTGATGGCAACGCGATGCGTGGCGCCCACCGGCCGCACCTCTTTCTCCTGCAAGGCGCGCAACAGCTTGGCCTGCAAGTCAATCGAGAGCTCGCCGATCTCGTCGAGAAAGACGGTGCCTCCTTCAGCCGAGACCAGCAATCCGTCCTTGGAGCGATTGGCCCCGGTAAAGGCGCCCTTAACGTAGCCGAAGAGCTCGCTCTCGATGAGCGTAGGCACCAGGGAGCCGCAGTCGACGGGCAGGAAGGGTTTCTGCGCGTTGGGGCCGTAAGCGTGGATGGTCCGCGCCACCAGCTCCTTGCCGGTTCCGCTCTCGCCGAGGATGAGCACCGGATGCGTGCTCTGCGCGACCTTGGAGAGGATGCGGTAGATCTTCTCCATCTCCGCCGAGCGGCCGATCATGGAGCCCAGCCCCTCGGAGAGGCGCAGCCGTTCGCGCAGCTGGCGGGCCGCGGTGTCGGTGGTGTGGCTCTGCGCGGCACGATCTAAAACTGTTGACAGCTCGTCCATGGCGAAGGGCTTCGTCAGGTAGTCCGAGGCGCCGCAGCGCATGGCTTCGACGGCCGCGTTCACCGAGCCCGTGGCCGTCATGGCGATGACCGAAGTGTCGGGGTAGAGCAGCTTGACCTCGGAGACCAGCTCCAGCCCCTCGTTCGTCCCCGCCGGCAGATTCACCAGCAGGATGTCGGCAGTGTGGCCGCGCAAGAGACTCCGCGCCTGGGCCAGGTCGCCCGTGCTTTCCACGGCGTAGCCCAGGCTGGCCGCGATCTCTGCGCAGGCCGAGCGCACCGCCGCGTCGGCATCCACCACCAGCAGGTGCAAGCGAACCACCGGCTCGGCGAGTTGTGGTATGAACTCCATGGCCCGTGTGTTGAAGACTGTATCCAGCATTGTATTCGCCTCATGCGTGGTTGGAACATCGTAAAGTTTTGAAAGACAGCTTCTAGCTATTAGCTTTTAGCTTCTAGCTATGTATCGCACTGCCAAACTCCGCTGACTCCGCTATTCCCGCTTCCAGCTAACATCCCGCCTTGCGCACCGGGAGCTCGAGGGTGAAGCAGGCTCCGCCCGGCGTCCGGTTCGAGGCCGTGATGCGTCCGCCGGCGCCTTCAACAATGGAGCGCACGATGGCCAACCCCAGCCCGCGATGGTTTTGCGGCCAGCTGCCGGCGGGCGCCGTTTCGCCATTTGTCTCCGGTTCCTTGCCCCGCGAGGTGTACCCGGAGGTGAAAATCATGTCGAGAGCCGCCTCGGGAATGCCCGGCCCGTTATCCTCCACCGTGAGCGCCAGGCACGGCGCCGCGCCCTCGGCGGTCTCGCGCTCGCGCAGGCCGATGTGAATGCGGCAATTCTGGGTCTTGCCTTTGGGCATGGCCTCGGCCGCGTTCTTTACCAGATTCACCAGCAGCCGGGTCAGGTCCTCGCCGCTGAGGCGCACCGCTTGCGCGCCGCCGTCGGCCTCCATGGTTACGACGATGGAAGGGCCGGCCAGCGCGGAGAGTAGATTGCGATTAGCCAGCAGTTCGGCGGCAAGATTGGAGATGGGCAGAGCGGGCAGAAGATCCCAGCGCCGGTTCCGCTCCTCAGGGATGGCGTTCGCGGCCGGGCTCCGGCCGGAACCTGCAAGGGCGACGCCTGCGGCGTTTCCCCCGGCCCGCGTATCGGCACTTGGGCCAGCGGCGCTCGCGAGCGCGGTCCCGCGCACGGCGTTGGCCTGAAGGAGGGTCTGCGCGTTGCCGTCCGGGAATGCGTGGGCATCGAGCGTTACCAGTTTCTCGACCAGGCGGCGGCTGGCCGCGGCCACCAGACGCAGCTCATGCGCGTAATGCGTGAAGGCAGACGCAAGCACGCCCGGCTCCTCCAGCAGATCGCAATAGAGCCCCAGCGCCGTCACCATGTTACGCGCATCGTGGGCTACTTCGGAGAGGCTTTCGCCCCGGCCGCGCAGCGTGGCCAGAGTTTCCACCACCTTTTCTACGCGCCTGCGCTCGACCCCATTCCAGGTGCTGTTGGTCCTGGCCGTTGTCACGACTTCTACGGATTGCTGCATACGCCGGTTCCTTTCAAAAGCAGTGGACAGTGTGAATGTGAGTGCGGTTGTGCCTGTCACACTCACATTCACACTCACACTTGGCACTTCTCCCTTGGTCCCTGTCTTTCCGCTTCCCATTTCTGTTTAACTGCCGGTGGTTTTGTCCTATTTCTATACACGT
>Ga0224555_1004699_pt1 | contig 12238 bp, 11 predicted proteins | sample 714S23034metaG_FD_180687 | JGI IMG/M metagenome (GOLD analysis project Ga0224555, IMG submission 180687) | Peat soil microbial communities from Stordalen Mire, Sweden - 717 S2 30-34 | ecosystem: Environmental > Terrestrial > Soil > Wetlands > Peat | place: Sweden: Norrbotten County, Stordalen...
CACGGCGGCGATCACGACGGGATGGCAGTTCACCGGCCTGCTCAGCGCGCTTCGTGCAGCCGACCTGCGCGTCCCCGACGAGTTCTCCGTCGTCTCGATCATCGCTGCCGAGTTCGCCGAGATGTTCACTCCCGCACTGACGGGCGTTGACTGGCCGGCATTCGAATCAGGTCGCCTCGCCGCGGACATGCTGATCGACAAGCTCACCGGCAAGGACACCTCGCCCCGCCAGCACGTGGTGTCGGCCGAGCTGATCGTGCGCGAGTCGACCGGCCCCGCGCCGCGCGAAGAGAGACTCACGGCAAAGCGCCACAGACGCCGCAGCGCCCTCCTCGGCTCAACGTGAGCCGCCGTTCGCGGGTGACGCTTAGGCCCGCGTCTGCCGACCGTTTCGCGATGCGGATGAGAGGACTCGAACCTCCACAGAGTTACCTCCACACGGACCTGAACCGAATCGAGGCCCCGTAGATGCGTCCGCACGCGTCCAATACGTCCAATTTGCGGGCTTCTGAAGACGCATTGGACGCCCTGGACTGTTCGGATGTTGTCACGGATGTTGTCACGGCCGAGCCCGGTAGCGTGCCGTGTGCTCCTATCGTGTTGCGTCTATGGTACGCGTGGGTGTATCGTATGAGCAACGTTCGAGGGGACCACGAAGGCAATGGCCCGGGCGGCTTCTGACTATTACGAGCGCGGCAAGGCGGCCTGGCTGAGTGATCCCGAGGCGCGCGCGCATTACGAGCGCGAGCGTCGCGAGATCGAGCAGATCGACGCGGTGATTCGCTCGCTCGATCAGCTGCGCGTCGACGCCGGCATCTCGAAGACCGAGCTCGCCCGTCGCATCGGCCGCAACCCGTCGAGCATCCGGCGCCTGTTCACGGCGCAGACGGCACGGCCCGAGCTGCCGCTGATCGTGTCGATCGCCGACGAGCTCGGCGCGCGCGTCGCGATCACCGCCTTGCCTCGTGCTGCCCAGCGCTAAGCGAGCGAGTCGTCGCGGGCAACCTCTCTCCCGGTGCTATCGGCGCGGAGCTATGGGACCGACTTATGCTGCGACCGGCTCGCGGTCCTCGACCTCGACGACGGTGCGCTTCACCTGTACGCCGATTGCGGCGGCGTAGCGATCGATCATCGACTCCTTCGCGTCCTCCTGGCCTTCGAGGCGCGCGACGGCGGACTGCGAGGTCTTCATCAGCGCCGCCACGGTGGTCTGCGAAAGCCCCTTGCTCTGTCGCTTGGAGACGAGCGTCCTGAGCAGCTCGCGGCGTTGCTCCGCCGCGGCCAACAGCGCGGGGAACTGGGAATCAAGCTCGGTGGACTCCTCGATGATCTCGTCGAGGAAGTCGCGCTCATCAACCATGTCGCTGCATCCCTTCTACGTCGCTCTTGACCCTGATACCGATTCTAGTATCGCCAAATCGATATCTCACTTTAGATGTATCGGCAGGTTCTGGCAAGTCATCGCGCCCGGGTCTTAACTTCCACGCCTGCTCTTCTCCGTTGCCGCCTGGTCCTTCCTGAGCCGCTTGCCCTGCTCGCGCCAGTCCTTCAAGCGCTCCTTCGCGAGGTCGAGCTTGGCCTTCGGCGTCTTGCCGGTTTTCTTGGCGAACGCCTCGAGCGACAACAACACGTGGTTGTGCTCGCCTTCGGCGGCGAACAGGACGCGGAAGAACTTGTCGTTCGTGTCCGCCTTGACCTCGTAGATGTCGCCGGAGAGATGCTTGGCCGCCGCGAGTCCGTCCCGCGTGACCTCCTTCATCGCCGCGACGATCACCGCGCGCTCGGTAGACGTCAGCTTCATCAGGAACTTCTTGACCGGTCGACCACCCGCAGTCGTCCGGTAGTCGCGCCACTGACGTCGGTACCTCGGCTCCTCGCTCACGCCACGGAGGAGTACAGCACAGGGCCGCGGTGCGCGGCCTTGGACACCAGCCGGACAGTCAGCGGCGTCAAACCGGTCCGAAGTGCGCCGCCGTGGACTCGACGGCCGGCGATCACGGGAATGCGCAAGCTTTCGTCGCGCGGTCGTCCACGAACGCACCTACGCCGCCCTCGCGCCCGCCGCTCACCCGCGATACGTCCACGCCACAGACGCATGCGCCCAACAGCATCCCGCCCGCGCACGTCACCGCTGCTCCGCGCCTGCCGCGTCGCCAACCGCAACAACAAGCAGCTTCGCTCGGCTAAGAGCAGATACACTTTACGCACTAGATGCTAAACTCGGCCGGCGTGAGCGTCCCTGTAAGCCCATGTCCGGCGTTCTGGCGGCATGATCCGGTCGGTCGCGGGGTGTTCCTCGTTCTCAGTCTCACTGGCTGTCGCGGGCGGTTGTCGTGTTGACGGTGGCGAAGGTTTCGGCCGGTGGTGGTGGCGCGTACGCGTCGTATTTGGAGGGTCGCTCGCAGCCTCCGGAGGAGGGCGACTACTACCTGAAGGACGGTGAGCGGGTCGAGGCGCCGGGCCGTTGGGTGCTCGGTCCGGGCGGCGCGGCGGCGCTCGGCGTTGATCCATCGTTGCCGGTTGACGGTGACGCGTTTCACGCGGTGATGGCGGTCCGTCATCCGGTGAGCGGCGAGCAGCTGCGACGGGTTGGTGCGAACGGTGAGGCGGTGGTCGCGATCGATGCGACGTTCTCGGCGCCGAAGTCTGTGTCAGCGGTTTGGGCGCTCGGCTCACCCGAGGTGCGTGCGGCGTTGGAGTCGGCGCAGGAGCGCGCGGTCGATCGCGCGCTAGAGCATGCGGTGGAGTTCGTGCCGATGGTTCGCCGGCGTCTGGATCAGGACACGGTGGTGCGCGAGAACGCGCGCGAGGTGTTGGCGTCGAGTTGGCAGCACACGACCGCGAGGGCGGTCGCGGGTCAGGTTCCGGATCCGCAGTTGCACTCGCACGTGCTGATCCACGGCGCGCTCCGTTCGGATGGGCGGGTGGTTGCGGTTGAGTCGCGGGCGTGGCTTGTGCATCAGCGCGAGATCGGCGCTACCTATCGCTCGGAGCTCGCGCGTGAGTTGCGTGGTCTCGGGTTCGTGGTCTTGCACGGGACGGGTCGCGGCAACCGCTACTTCGAGTTGGTGGGTGTTCCGGATGGGTTGCGTGAGCGGTGGAGTTCGCGCCACCATCAGGTGACCGGGGCGATCGAGCGGCGCCTCGCGGAGAAGAAAGCGGCGCTCGAGTTGGTGATCGAGCAGGGCGGTCCGGACGCGGCGGACGCGGCGGTCCGTCTTGACGGTCTGGAGCGGAGTGGCCGGTTGATGCCTGGGGAGGAGCGGCGGTTCGCGATCTCGAGCCGCGCCGCGAAGGGGACTCTTGAGACGGCGGGGGATCTTGACCGGGCGTGGTGGGAGACCGCTGTCGAGCACGACTTCGACGCGCGTTCGGTCGAGCAGCTCCTTGAGCGTGGTCGCGGGGTGGAGCCGGTGTGGCGGGATCTCGACAACGAGATCCTCGCGCGGCTGACAGAGTTCGCTGCGACGTTCGCGCCACGCGAAGCGCGTGCTGTCGCGCTCGAGTCCGCGGCTGGTCTCGGACCCGAGGCGGGGTTGGCTTCGCTGGGGCGGTTGCACGAGCAAGGCCGGGTTCTTGATCTTGTCGATGGTCGGCAGACGACCGCTGTGCATCGCGCGCTCGAGCGCGAGACGCTGCGGAGCGTCGGCGAGCTTGCGTCGGTTCGCGGCGAGACGATCAACGACGTGTTCGTCGCTGCCGAGGTTGAGTTGCTTGCGGCTGGGGTTGAGGCGCGTGGTGGTGAGCTTGCGGGTGAGCAGGAGCGAGCGGTCAGGGTGGCGTGCTCCGATCGGCGGCTCGTTGTCGTGGTCGGTCAGGCGGGGACGGGGAAGAGCACTGCGCTTCAGGGTGTCGCGCGCGCCCACCAGCGGGCCGGCCGGACGGTCCTTGTAACCAGTACTGGTGCGCAGGCCGCGGAACGACTCGCCGGTGAACTCAACGAGGTTGGTGTCGAGGGTCGCGGCTATTCGACGACCGCGCTCCGCGTCAACGTTGAGCGCGGTCTCGTTGTGTTGGACGCCGGGGTGACGGTGATCCATGACGAGGCGGCGCTCGCCTCGACCAGGGAGCAGGCCTGGCTATTCAAGGCGGTAAGTGAGTCGGGTGCCAGGGTCGTGGCGATCGGTGACCCCAGGCAGTCCCAGGCGGTGGGTGCTGGCGGGTTGTGGGGCGAGATCGAACAGACCGCGAAGGAGCACGACGCGTTCGTCGAGCTGTCACGAATCGTCCGCGCCCAACACCCGGCTGACCGTCGCGACCAAGCTTTGTGGCGTGCTGGTCAGCACGAGCACGCGCTGACGAACTACTCAGAGCGCGGGTTCGTTGTGATCGAGGCTGATCAGCGACAGCTCGAGGATCTCGCGCTCGACGCCGCCCAGGCCGATCGTCGCGCGGGCCGTGAGTCGCTGGTTGTCGCGGAGACGTCGAACGAGCAGCTCGATGCGCTCAACGCTCGAGCCCAAGCGATCCGTCTGCAAGACGGCGAGATCGGAGCTGACAGCGTGCCGATGACAGGCCGGCCCTACGGCCTGGGAGCCGGCGACGACATTGTCATCCGCGCGCCGGTCCAGCACCCGGACCTCGGCTCGATCCGCAACGGCGTCACCGGCCACGTGATCGACGTCTACCCGGAGGCGGGGACCGTGACTCTGCGCTTGAGCGATGGTCGCGAAGCCGCGTTTGACCGCGGGACGCTCGATGGCGGTCAGGTCCGCCTCGCGTACGTGTCGCACCCGTTCCCCGCGCAGGGACGGACGACAGACAGGACACACGTGATCGCCGGACCGCTCTCCACCGCCGAAGGCTCCTACGTCGCGCTAACCCGAGCGCGCGAACACACCCAGCTGTACGCGTCGAGCGAGCAGCTCGAACTGCCCGAGGATCGCGAGCAAGCGATCGCCGCTTTGGCGGAGCGGCTCGGGCACTCCGAACCCGACCTCCCATCGATCCGCATCCCGCTCGCCCACGAACAACACGTCGAGCAAGAACACACGCAACTCACACTGCCCGAACGCGCGGGCATCGGGCAGCTGCTCGAACGCATCACGCTCCTGCGCGCGCAGCTCGAAGCGCTACCGCTCAGCGAGCTGCAAGAGCTCGACGAGCTCGACAGCCGCGCGCGAGAGCTGACCGAGTTGCGCGACCGTGTCCGCGGCGAGCTCGACCGGCTACCGGGACCGCGCGAGCGACGCTTCGCCCGTAGCGAAGACCCGCACATCGTCGACCGCGTGAGCCTCACCTCAGCACTCAACGGAGCCGAGACCCAGCTCGAGCGCGTACTGGCCCGGCGCGGCACGCTCGCACGACGGCTCGGCGACCCGGCCGCCCCGCGCGAGGAACGCGACGGGCTGACGAGCGCGGTCGACACGCTCACGCGCGAGCACACCCAGCTGCGCAACCAGCTCGCCGACCGCGAACTGCAACAGCGACCCCGGTGGCTGCGTGACGCGCTGGGCGAGCGACCCGCAACCCCAGCGGCCGCCAACCGGTGGGAGGACGCGGCACGCAGTCTCGCGCGCTACCGCATCGGCTACGAGATCCCCGCGGACACTCCCGGCCTCGGCGAGCGCCCGCCGCGCGGCCCGCAGCGCGACTACTACGACATTGCCGACCGCGCGCGCCAACAACTCGGACGCGAACACGAGCGTCACGCGCCCGGACACGACATCGAGCTCTGACCGATCGGGCGCCTAGCTCCGCTGCGCCGGGAAGTCAACCCCCGCTGTCGCGTGGGTTCCCCTCACTTACGTTCGGTGACTTGCCCGGCTCCGCTGCGCTATCGGGCAACGAGGGGTCGGCCAGGGCCGACCCCTGATCGAGGGGGCCGGTGTTGTGTGCCGATCGCCCGCGTATCCTGGGCCGTGACCGACGATGGCTGACGATGAGATCCTCACTGTTGCGCAGGTCGCGGCGCAGTTTCATGTGACACCACAGACGGTGCGCTCGTGGATCGACAGCGGCAAGCTGAAAGGCGGCCGTGTCGGAAAGGCCTACGTCATTCTGCGCCGCGATGTCTACGCGATGGTCGAGCAGGCCGCGAGCGAGCGCCAGCACGGTGAGCGTGCGCCGTGGGCTGACGAGCGCGAGAGCGAGCTATCAGGAGCCGGCGGCTCGAGTGGGCCGGGCGCGCTGTGGACCGGCGCCGCGACCGCTACCGCGCTCGTCCCGCCGAGCCTCCGCTAAGCCTGTTCAAGCGCTGCGGCGCTGGCGAGCCTCCAGTTGCGGCAGTAGTCCGCTGGCGCGGTCCTCGCGCTCGACCTCGACGGCGAGTGCACCGGCCGCATCGGCGAGTAGCTCGTGCGCCTCCGCGACCTCGATCAGGTCGGTTCCACCGCCCGCGCGGTTTAGCTCCGCGGCTGCAGCATCAAAGCGCGCCCACAGCGCTGCGGGGCCGCGTCGCCCGGTGCCCGGCCGCAACTCGTACGGCGGCTGCGCAGTCGCTGTGTGCGCCGGCCACGAGTAGCCCTCAGCGGCCGCCTTGCGACACACCTCAGCCTCCCTGCGCGAAACCGCGGCTAGATCGGCGAGCCGCTGGCTAAAGCCGGCATCGGGCGGGGCCAGGCGATGGGCTTGGATCACCTCCCGCCAACGCTCCTGCACTGCCGCAAACGCTTCCTGAATCGGGTCGCTCCGTGCGCTCAAGCCGCCGATCATAGGCCTACATCAGGATAAATCCCGCTAACCACCGCTAACAGCAACTAATCAATGCTATTTCAGCCTATCTCGTGTACAGTACGCGACGTGGACCTACTCGCCGCGTCGATAGAGGTCACAAGGCGTGCGGGCTTCGGCAGCCGCACAAAGTGCGGTCGTCGTGCGCCGCGACGAGAGGAGTGGCCGGTCGATGGCCAGCGACGCGCCGCGTGAGCCGGCGCTCCTCGATGCCAAAGGCGCGAGCGCGCTGCTCAACGTGCCGGCCTCGTGGGTAGCGGCCGAGGCGCGCGCCGGACGAATCCCACACGTGCGGCTCGGACGCTACGTCCGTTTCGAGCCTGAGGCGCTGCGCGATTGGTGCCGGGAGCGCCAACGAGGACCGTGGCGAGGTGGCCGCCCAGCGGCGTAAGATCGATGCGCCGGGGAGGCGGTCCACCGGCACCGCACAGCCCCGTGATCGTGGCGACCGCGAGCCGCAGGAGGTCTTGATGCAGAGCGAGGACAGCGCGGCCGCGGGGCAATCGCAGAGGCGGTCCTACGGCACCGGCTCGCTTTACGTACGAACCGATCGAAGCGGGCGCGACACGTGGTACGGCTATTGGCGAACGAACGGCCGCGCGGTCAAGCGACGCATCGGCCTACGGCGCGCCGCCGGATCTCGAGAGGGTTTGACGCGCGCGCAGGCTGAAGCCGAGTTGCGCCGACTGATCGGCGAGGTCAAGGTCGAAGCCATAGTCGGCGAGCGACTGACGGTCGAGCAGGTCGGACAGCGCTACCTCCATTACCTGCAGAGCAAGGGCCGCAAGCCATCCACGATCGCCGCCGTCCGCGGCCACCTCACCCACTGGCATTCACCGTTCTTCGCCGAGCGCTCGCTACAAGCGATCACGGCCGAAGACATCGCCGACCTGATCTCGCTTATGCATGCCGGAGAGCGCCCGAGCGGAATCACTCGCTCCAAGCAGCTGTCGCCGGCGTCGATCCGCAAGATCGTCAGCACGCTCCACGCGCTGTTTGACTTCGCAACGAAGCGCGGGTGGGCGTCGCGTAACCCCGTGGACTCGATCGAGCTGCCTGAAGTCACGCGCAGCGAAGACATCCGTTTCCTCACGCCGACCGAAGTGCGCGCAGTCGTCGCGTCCGCAGTTCCAGGGGCTCACGAGGCGATCGACCGTGCGCTGTACATCACGGCCGCGATGACCGGCCTGCGTCAGGGTGAGCTGATCGCGCTGCGCTGGCGCGACGTCGACTGGACGGCCGCCCGGGTTCGCGTACGCCAGAACTATGTGCTCGGCGAGTTCGGGACGCCGAAGTCAAAGCGCTCGACGCGCAGCGTCCCGATGGCCGACGACGTGGCCGCCGAGCTCGAGCGGCTCTACCGGGCGACCGAAGCGCGCATCGGACGCGAGCCGCGCGAGGACGAGCTCGTCTTCGTCGACCCGTTGACCGGCGAGCCGCTCAACAAGAAGATGGTGCTGCTGCGCTACCGGCGAGCGCTACGTGCGGCGCGACTCGACGAGACCCATCGCTTCCACGATCTCCGACACACCTTCGGAACCCAGATGGCCGCGGCCGGCGTTGCGATCCGCACGCTGCAGGAGTGGATGGGACACCGCGACATCCAGACGACGATGCGCTACGCCGACTACACGCCGAGCACCCACGAGGCCGAGCTGATCGCGGCCGCGTTCGATCAGACCGTTGTCGGGCTGCGTGGTGGCGAGACGGAAGACATCGTTGGTCCGCAGACGTAAAGCTAGCGCGAGTCTGTTGGGATATCCCGACAGCGTACCCTTGTCGTGATATTCAGCCATTGCTACAATGTCGGATTATGCCGACAGATCGCGATGAGGCTGGCTCCCGGCGTCCGTTCCGGATCTATACGCCCGCCTCGCTCGGCGATGCGATCCGCCATTACCGAACTGAGGCCGGCCTGACGCAGGCTCAGCTCGCGGAGATGGCGGGGCTCGGGCGGAGCTACCTCTCCGAGCTGGAGACTGGGAAGGAGACCGAGCAGTTGAAGCGGATCCTCCGCGTACTGAGACAGCTCGGCGTGCGTATGACGTTGGATGAGGCGGATTGGTAGTGGCCGACGAATTGGCGGTCTGGCTCTACGGCGAGCGCGTGGCGGTCATCGATCGCGAGCGGGGGCGCCCTCGACTCGTCTACACGAGCGAGGCGCTCGACCGGTATGCCTTGGGCACACCGCTGCTCTCGCTCTCGCTGCCCGTCGGGAACCGCCGGTATTCGCAGGGCGTCGTCCGCCCGTTTCTCGATGGGCTGCTTCCCGAGGAGGAGTCGCGGAGGTCAATCGCTCGAGACGTTGGCGTGCGCCCGGATGACACCTACGGCTTGATTGCGGCGCTCGGTCGTGACTGCGCTGGCGCGGTCGTGATTCAGCCCGCCGACGATCCGCCGCCTCCGCGCCCGACAACCGCCACCGCCGAACCGCTCACTTCTAATGAGCTCGAAGCGCTCGTCGCCGACTTGCGCAGCGCACCCCTCGGCGCGGGCGGACGGGTGCGAATCTCGCTGGCCGGCGTCCAAGAGAAGCTCGTCCTCACGCGGATGCCAGACGGCAAATGGGGCCGACCCGTCGACGGAACGCCGTCGACTCATATCCTCAAGCCGGAGATCGCGGCATACCCGCAGACCGTCGAGAATGAGGCCTTCTGCATGCGCCTCGCGAGGCATCTCGGTCTCGCCGTCGCCGCAGTCCAGACCACCGAGGTCGCCGGGCGCAAGTTGATCGTCGTCGAGCGCTACGACCGTACCCTGAGCGCTGATGGATCTGTCGAGCGTATCCATCAAGAGGACTTCTGTCAGGCGACCGGCACCACGCCAGACATGAAGTACGAGGAAGACGGCGGGCCTTCGCTGCGGCGGATCGCGGGCATCTTGCAGTCGCTAGCAGCGCCGGATTCGCTCATCAGCCTGCTCCAGGCCGTCACGTTGAACGTGCTGATCGGCAACGGCGATGCGCACGCCAAGAACTTGTCGTTGCTCCACGAAGCTTCCGGCGCCCTGACGTTGGCTCCACTGTACGACCTGATGTGCACGCTGCACTACGGCGACGACCGGCTGGCAATGTACATCGACGATGTCCGGCGCACCAACCGCGTCACGATCGAGCGCCTCGCTAACGAGGCCGTGTACTGGGGCATATCCCGCGAGCGTGCGACCGCGACTATCGACGGCCTTCTCGCACAGGCGCCTGCGGCGATCGCCGCGGCGCGCGCGGAGACGAGAGGCGTTCCCAAGGAGATGATCTCCGTTGTCGAGCGCCAGCTGAAGCATCTGCGTTCCACGGGGTGAAGCACAGTCGGCGCTGCGCTCCAGACCTCGGGACGCGGCCGTGGTTGCAATATGGTTGCAATTTCACGTGATTCCACATCATCTGAGAGCACCTTAGAGCCCGAAAACACTGGGTTTGTGACCCAGGCTCACCCCCGGATTCGCTTTCGATTCCCGTATCCCGCTTTTGGTCGATCAGCGTTTGCGCCCGAGAAATCGGGCGCTTTCGCGTTGTAGGGGGCAGTCCGTGTCGCCAATGTGACGCCATTCGTCGGCGGCACGGGGCGCCCGCGCCAGCGTGCCCGCCGCCTCCTCGTTGGCGTGCGCCTCGTGCGACTGCTTCAGCGTCCTCCCGGCGAAGAGCGCCGTCGCAAGGGCCGCGCTGGCGCTTACGACGAGCAGAAAATCCCCGTTCGCGGATTTTGCTCCCTCGGCTCGTGCTTTCCCCGTTCGTGGCTGTGCTCGGCCACGGCTAGCCCTACGGACGCCTCCTTTTCGCGCTCTGCGACAGCGTGTTGGCTGTGTCGGGCGCTGTTGCTCCCATCCAATTGCGACAACGCGGGCTCGGCGCGGTCGAACGGTCTTGGCTGTGGATTCGGCCGCCGGGCGGTCGGTACCGGAGGTGGCTGTTCAGGACTGGTAGGTGGCTGCGAACAGGCCGCGCCCCTGGTTATTGAGGAACTCGTCCCAGATCACGAGCGCGTCGCCGCGAGCGTCGATCCCTTGGGTTGTGAACCAGCCCGGGTTTCGCGTGAGCCGCACCACATGGTCGCTGGTAGCGAGTGGTCCGCCGACTGCGGCGGTCGCGGTGTGAGCGGCGCTCGCTACGAAATCGCCGGCGGCATCCGCGCTCACCGAGCCCACCTCCCCGAGTCCGTTTAGCGGGACTCCCGCCGACAGGCTGCGCGCGGTTGGCGGGATCGTCTCGACGCGGTCTGGTGTGCCGCTGACGATCACCATCGTTGCGTTCGTACTCGCTGCGGCGAGCGGGTCGGCTCCTGCGATCGACCCAGCGAGCACGCGGTAAGCGCCGCCGATCGGTGCGATTGCGGCTCGCGTCGTGCTGCTCGGCCCGTCGTCGGCAAGAACCGTCACCTCGCCCGAGTTGTTGAGCGAGACCGCAACATTGAAGTAGTGCGGCCAGGACGGGAACAGCGGCACCGACGCAGTCACGCTGCAGCGCATCGACCGATCACAAGCGACCACTCGCACATGACTGCCGGCGGTGTTGCCGACGCCCCTCACCCAGGCGACGGCGATCGCGCCCGCATCGTTCACTGACACCGCGACCGCTTGAGAGTCGTTGCCTTGGATGTTGGACAGCCGCACAGTGCGCCCAAGCGCACCCGCAGCAGACAGGCGCGCGTAGTCGTAACTGTCCGGCTCATGCACGCCGAGCCGAGGCGACACCGCCCAAACGGCGATCACCGGACCACCCGGAGCGGCGGCGAGCGCGACCAGCTGGTCATACGCCGGGAGCAATACCCGTGCACGCCCAAAGCGGCCCGCGTGCTCGACCGCCACGATGATCGGCCCGCTCGGCCCGCTGCGCCACGCCACGAAACCCACACCGGAGCCGGTGAGCGCCGCCAATGGTCCCTGGATCGCATTGCCCACCTCACTCGCGTGCGCGGCAAGCAAGACCGGCGAGCCAAACCCGTGGCCGAGGGTCCCCACTGCCGCAAACAGCTTCTCGCCGACGTAGTAGTGATGATGCCCCCGTAGCGGTTCCATCGACACGATCGGCGCCGGCCCGCCGAACCAGCTCACAAGGCTCGCCCCGCCGGCATTGACCGCCAGCGACGGCGAAGCCGTGTACCGCGTCGATGGCACGAGCACCCGCACGCGGTCCGCGCCGGACGCTCTGGTCGGCGTGGCAACGATCGCGAACCCACCAATAAGCAACGCGACGGCGAGCACCCGGCGAGCAATCGCCAATTCACGCCGACTCACGAGCAACGCCAGCACACGACATTCATACCCCTGCCAGGACAACCGCGCAGCCCGCCACGCTGCCCTCGTCGCACTCCGCGGTCGTGGGACCGTTGTTTGCGGCGGTAGAAGCGTCGAAGCGGCCCGGTGAGACGCCGAGCGGCCAACTTGCCGCGCTCGCTTTGACCGGCGAAAGGAGGCGCGCACCGTCGACCCGACCACGCGCCCCCCTTCGCGTGAGGCTGTCGCGTAAAGGGCGGGTGTTTGGCCGGGGTTGAGCGCTGACGGGCGCTCAGTGGTCGCCGGAGCGGGCCGTCTTTGCGTGCTGGTCAGGCCGGGAGTGCTTGGAAGTGCTTGT
>Ga0224555_1004700_pt1 | contig 12237 bp, 12 predicted proteins | sample 714S23034metaG_FD_180687 | JGI IMG/M metagenome (GOLD analysis project Ga0224555, IMG submission 180687) | Peat soil microbial communities from Stordalen Mire, Sweden - 717 S2 30-34 | ecosystem: Environmental > Terrestrial > Soil > Wetlands > Peat | place: Sweden: Norrbotten County, Stordalen...
CCGTCTCGGACTGCGTGGCCGTCGGCCCGCCGCGCGCTTTTTGGCACTGCACCTGCAGTTGTCGGGGCTCACCCTGCCAGTGCCCGTCGACGAAATGCAGAGTGCCGGTATTGCCGGTGCCGGTGGCCTTCGGCGTTTGATGGCTGGTGTCGTCCAGCTTGGTCCCGGTGGCAGCGCACCCGGCCGCGGTGCAGGCAGAGGAAAAGGCCCACCAGCTGGTGACCCCGCCGTTGTTGCGAATGACGCCGTTAGACGTCTGCTTCGCGCGGTCGTAGTCCAGTCGGTAGCTGCCGTTGAACGGCGGGGCGGCGATGGCCGACGCAGAGGATGCCGACGGTGTCGCGCTCACCCGCGGTGGTGACGCAGGTCCCGCTTGAGGTTGGTCGTCCCAGGAAAAGAATGAGATCGCCCACGTCACGGTCAGCGCGAGGACCGTTGTGACGATCATCGCGAGGGCGATGCCGACTTTCAGGGAGGGCCGTCGACCGGCTTTGCGCACGCCGGAGCGGCGCCGTGGCCGCGCCCTCGCGCCGAGGGCGCCCAACGTGTAGCCGTGATCTCCGGCAGCGCGGCGGGAGATGTGCTCGCTGAAGGCAGCGGCGAATTGGCGGCATCGATCGAATCTGTCCGCAGGATCCTTCGCCAGAGCTTTGAAAAATACGTCATCGAGGTCTGCCAGATCGGGGCGATGGTCGCTCAGTCTGGGCGGTTCTGCATGCAGGTGCTGCCCGATCACCGCGACCGGGTTGGAGTGCCGATACGGGGGTGCACCGGTGAGTAGGTGGAATGCCGAGGCGGCGAGCGCGTACTGGTCGGCGCGGCCATCGATGTTCGATCCGACGAGTTGCTCGGGCGCGGCGTACGCGACGGTGCCCACCGCGACGTTGGTCTCGGTGATTCCGCTGATATCGGCGAGTTGGCGAGCTACCCCGAAGTCCGCCAACAGGATTCGACGGTCGTCCTCGTCAGGATGGGTAAGCAGGATGTTGGCGGGTTTGACGTCCCGGTGCAGCAGCCCTCTGGCGTGGGCATAGTCGAGCGCGCCAGCGACCGCGGTGACGATGTCAGAGACGTCTTGCTCGGGCATCCCTCCCCGGAAACCCTCTCGCATCAGTCGGGCCGCGTCGGTGCCCTCGACGTAGTCCATCGCGATCCAGAGGTGACCGTCGAACTCGCCGCGGTCGTGCACCGCAACGACATGGGGATGCCACAGCGTGGCGGCCAAGTCGGCTTCGCGATTGAATCTCTCGCGGAATTCAGCGTCGGCGGTTGTCCCCTCCGTCAAGACCTTGAGCGCATCAAGACGCGGCAAGCGGGGATGCTTGGCCAGATAGACGTCGGCCATCCCACCAGACCCCAGCGGACGCATGATGGTGTAGCCGGCAAAGCTGGTCGGGGCAGCCAGCGCACTGCTCGGCGCATCGTCCTTGCCGGGCCGACCAATTTGCCCCGAATCCCGGCGAGGCCGCGACGCGATTAGCGGAACCCGGGTCAGTAGGCGGGTCACCGCAAGATGCGGAAGCGACGCGTAGCCGCGCCGCAGCAAGCTGCGGGCGCGCGGCGGCTCCGCGGGCGGGCCCGATTGGGCGTCCCAGCGCTGCGTCGCTCTGGTCGCCTCATCCATCTACGTTTGCCCCCTCACGTGCACAATAGGCGTGTCGACCACCACGCTCCCGGCGCCCCTGTTGCGGGACTAAGCTCGTGAATCAGTTGCGGGCCGGACGTTTTCGACCTCCGATGCGCGGCCGACTTCGGACAGTTTCCTTCTCTTCGCAATCATGCCGCCAAACGCGGTGAGCTCCTGTTGTGCCGCTTATGAAACAGCTGTGAATCGCGGCGTCGACGCAGCTCGCGGCAGGACACAGGCGAATCACAGTGCGCAACGTGGAAGCCGGGCCGCCGCGGAGTCGATACTGGAGTGGTGAGTCGACCAGCCCCGCCCCTCCTGACCATTTGGCACGACGGCTCAGAACGTACCTTTGCGCCGGGTCACGACGTCGTCGTCGGGCGTGACCTGCGCGCTGACATCCGAATTGCCGATCCGCGGATCTCACGCGCGCACCTGATCCTGCGCTTCGACCAGGGCAAGTGGGTGGCCATCGACAACGGTTCGGTCAACGGGACCTTCGTCAACGGCTACCGCAGACCGGTGATCGACATTCATGACGGGCAAAGCATCAACATCGGCAATGCGGCCGGACCGCGGCTGACCTTCGAAATCGGACAACGCCGCGGCAAAGGGGGTCAACCCCCGGGAAGCGCGTCTCCGCGCGATGCGCAATCGACCATGACGTGGTCGGCACCTGCCCCGCCCGGTCCGCCTCCCGCCCAGCCGCCGGGCCCGCTCGCAGGCTCGCTTCGAAGCGGCGCCACGCCGACGCCGTCACCCGTACCGCCGGGACGTCCCGCTCCACACGTCCGGCAGACGCCGCCGCTGTCACCGTCGGAGTATCCGACCAACGTGCATGCCGCCCCGCCACCCGCCGGCCCGCCGCCCGACCAGATCACAGTGGTCAACGCCGGGCCCCCGGCGAGGACGCACGAGGTGCCATCCACCGAAGTCACCACGCTCGCAACACCGTCCGGTGATGCGTCGAATCTTGCGACCAGATTCGTCAAACTCCTGTCGCCGAGGTCGGTGCCGGCCGCCAAACCGGCCGGCTCGGTGACGATCGGGCGGGCAACCGACAACGACATCGTGATCCCCGACGTGCTGGCCTCGCGATATCACGCAACGTTGACTCTGACGCCGCTGGGCACCGAGATCCGCGACACCAGTGTCAACGGGACGTTCGTCAACGGCACTCGGATCGGCTCGGCGATCCTGACCGAGGGCGACGTGGTGACCGTGGGCAACGTCGACCTGGTAGTCAGTGGCGGCCTGCTGGTCCGCCGCAGCGAAACCGAGGCCGCGACGCGCACCGGCGGCTTGGAGGTGCGCGGGGTCCAGTATGTCGTCGACAACGGCAAGCAACTGCTCAGTGACATCTCGCTGACCGCGCGTCCCGGGACGCTGACTGCCGTGATCGGCGGATCCGGCGCCGGAAAGAGCACGCTCGCCCGGCTGATCGCCGGTTACACGACGCCGAGCTCCGGCTCGGTGACGTTCGAGGGGCACGACATTCACAGCGAGTACGCGTCGCTGCGCAGCAGGATCGGCATGGTTCCCCAGGACGACGTCGTGCACCGCCAGCTGACGGTGAACCAAGCGCTGAGCTACGCCGCAGAACTGCGCCTGCCACCCGACACCAGCAAAGGCGACCGGGCCAAGGTCGTCGCGCAGGTGCTCGAGGAACTCGACCTGACCAAGCACGCCAACACCCGGGTCGACAAGCTGTCTGGCGGACAACGCAAACGCGCCTCGGTGGCGCTCGAGCTGCTCACCGGGCCGTCGCTGCTGATCCTCGACGAGCCGACCTCGGGTCTGGATCCGGCGCTGGACCACCAGGTGATGATGATGCTGCGCCAACTGGCTGACGCCGGTCGCGTGGTGATCGTTGTGACGCACATGCTGTCCTACCTGGACACCTGCGATCAGCTGCTGCTGGTGGCACCGGGTGGGAAGACGGCCTACTGCGGGCCGCCGGACGGCATCGGCGAGGTGATGGGCACCACCAACTGGGCCAAGATCTTCGGTCAGGTCGGCGCCGACCCGGACGAGGCCAACCGCCGGTTCCGGGAGCGGGACCAGCAGCAACCTCCCCCGCAGACCGACAAGCCGGTCGACTTGGGCGAACCGGTGCATACCAGTGTGCGCCGCCAAATCTCGACGATCGCGCGCCGACAGGTCCGCCTCGTGGTCGCCGACCGGGCGTATTTCATCTTCCTGGCGCTGCTGCCGTTCATCCTCGGCGCACTGTCGCTCACCGTTCCGGGCAGCACCGGATTCCACGTTCCCGGCCCGCACGCCGCGACGCCCGACGAGTCCGCGCAGATCCTGGCCTTGCTGTTGCCGGCTGCCGCCTTCATGGGTACCGCGCTGACGATTCGCGACCTGGTCGGTGAACGCGCCATCTTCCAGCGCGAGCAGGCGGTCGGCCTGTCGACCACCGCCTACCTGCTGGCCAAGACGCTGGTGTTCTGCGGGTTCGCGATTCTGCAGTCGGCGATCGTCACCGCACTCGTGGTGGGCGGCAAGGGCGCGCCGGCGCGCGGAGCGGTGCTGCTGGGCCACTCGACGGTGGCGGCCACCGCCGAGCTGTTCCTCACCGTCGCCGGAACCTGTGTCGCCTCGGCCGTCCTCGGCCTGGCCATCTCGTCGCTGGTCCGATCCAGTGAGCAGATCATGCCGTTGTTCGTGGTCGCGGTCATGGCGCAGCTGGTGTTGTGCGGCGGGATGGTCCCGGTGACCGGCCGGCTTGGCCTGGACCAGCTGTCGTGGCTGATGCCGGCGCGCTGGGGTTACGCGGCGGCGGCGTCGACGGTCGACGTCCGGCACCTGGTACCGGCTACGCTGCTCCCCCAGGACCAGTTCTGGCAGCACACCCGACATTTCTGGCTGCTCGACATGGGCATGCTGGCCGGGCTGGCCATGTTCTTTGCCTGCTTTGTCCGCTGGAAGATCCGGCTCCGCCGGTGAGCCGCGCCGACTCGAGGTGACACCATCCACCCGCCCAAGCACGAGACGTTCGACCTGCGCGCCCGCACCAACACCGATCCGAAGGGCATCGTGCGGGCCGTTGACGACTACATCGTGCGGCCATGGGGTCTGTACCTGGCCCGCCCCACACCCGGCCGCGCCCAGTTCCACTACCTCGAGTCGTGGTTGTTGCCGTCGCTGGGTCTGCGGGCAACGGTTTTCCATTTCAACCCCGGCCACGAACGCGACCACGACTATTACCTCGACGTCGGCGAGTACTTACCCGGCCCGGCCGTGTGGCGTTCCGAAGACCACTACCTCGACCTCGAGGTCCGCACCGGCAGCGGCGCGGACTTAGCCGACGTTGACGAACTGTTGCAAGCCGCGCGGCACGGCCTGCTGGCTCCGGAGGTCGCCGAACAGGCCGTACGGCGCGCCGTGCACGCCGTCGACGGCCTGGCCCGCCACGGCTACGACCTCAATGCCTGGCTGGCCGACGACGGCATGCCGCTTGCATGGCGCTGAATTGCCGAAACTGTTGCGATACAGCCGATTAGACGGCGAGCAAGCGTTCGAAGAATTCGCGGTAGTGCATCAGAGCCAGGCGTAGGTCTTCGGTCGATGCATCCTTGCCGCGAGACCACTGCTCTTCCAGACGCGAGCGCGCCTGGGCGAACCCGGTGGTGAGCTGCTCGACCAGATCGGAGACGAGGACGTCGGCCTTGCGGACGCAGTCCTTGGGATCATCGACGAAAGCCGCCTGAACACCGGCCCACCGCGCACGCAAATCCGCGAGATCGTCGCCGGCGAAGAGCACTTCTTCGGCTGACGACTCGCGTCGCGCGCTGGGCCGCTCCGCCCCGACGGCGTCGGCGCCGGGTCCCGCTGTGTCGGCAGCGGGTGCAGGCTCGGGCTCAGCAGCCAGGCTCTCATCCTCCGTTTGCGGTGCTTCCGTGACGGGGATCGCGGCCTCATCGGGCGAATCGGTGATTGTTTGTTGGTCGTGGGTGGTCATGCGCTTGCCTCCTGTGCTGCGTCCTTATCGGTCGAGGTTTCGAGCAACTTCTCAAACAGCGCCCGGTAGTGCACGAACGCCTCCCGCTGTTGCTCGGTGTTGGCATGCTGCTGCGAGACGTGGATACCGTGGGCGGCGCGGTAGTTGTCTACGATCTGCGGGTGATCGACCGAGATGTCCGCGGCCCGCTGGTCGAAATCGTCGACGGGGTAACCCCGTTGGCGCATCACCTCAGTCACCAAACGGTCGGCGACGCCGACGGCGCTCGCTGGGTTGTCCACGAACCCGGCCTGCACGTCTTGCCAGCGGGCGGTCAACTCCGAGAGCGCCGAAGGCGTGAGAGGAACGATGTCGAGCTTGCCGCGCTTGCGTTCTCGCGTAGTGAGTTCCCGCACGGCACCTTTCTCGCTTCCGGTCTCGGATACCACGCGCTCGTACTCACTGCCGTAGTGCTGTTTGAGCCGCTTCGTTTTTGTGCGAAAGCTGACCATGCTTATTGCGACAATCGCCGCGACAATCGCCACGACGACGACGGCCGCGATCAAGATCCATTCCCAAGTGGGCATCACAGGCTCCTTTCTGACGTATGTCTAATAACCCTTCTGCCGATGGCGCAAACGCGATTTTGTGATGTGTGGCACAACGCCACGATGCCGAGGCAGACCTGACGTCCGGCGGCTCAGAAATAGTGCCGTCGGCCGCCGATGGCGTGTCCGGTGCCGCCCAGGATGGCCAGGATCGCGCCGACGACGAGCAAAATGATCCCCAGGGTCCACAGGATGGAGATCTTGAGTAGAAATCCCGCGATCAGCAGCACGATGCCGAGAATGATCATGATTAAGCCTTCCCTCAGATTGATGGTTGACCGATGTTCGGGTCGGCCGGCCCGAAACCAAGTCGACCACCCGTAAGGGGGGTACTGCTACACCCCTAGGGAGGTAATGTCCCCAGCATGCCACAGCCACCTCGCGCGCCGATCACCGTTGCGCTCGTCGATGACTACGACGTCGTCGTCAAGGGTGTGGCCAACATGCTGGAGCCGTACCGCGACCGCATCGTGGTCGCGGAACTTGACTCCAGCATGTCCGTCAAAGACGAGGTCGACATCGTCCTGTACGACTCATTCGCCCAACCCGAATCCGATCACGAAGAGATCGGGGTCCTGGTGGCTAATCCCCGTGCACGCCGAGTTGTCGTCTACACCTGGAACTTTCACCCTGAACTCATCCAAAGCGCGCGGCGACACGGCGCGCAGGGGTATCTGTCAAAGACCCTGCCCGCGCGCGAGTTGGTCGCGGCCTTGGAGGCCGTGCACTCCGGGCAAGAGGTCGTCAGCGACGCGGTAGCACGGACACGCAGCGCGCCCGGGCTCGACTGGCCCGGCCGCGCCGAGGGGCTCAGCGAACGCGAGGCGGAGATTCTGGCGCTGATCACCCAAGGCATGAGCAACGCCGACGTTGCGCGGCTGACATACCTGAGTCCCAACACCGTGAAGTCATACATCCGCACCATCTATCGCAAGCTCGGCGTAAGCAGTCGCACCCAGGCCGTGTTGTGGGGTGTGGCCCACGGGTTCACGCCCGACCACCACCGCATCGAGCACTGGCGCGGCGGTCCCTAGAGTTTCCCGGGTGCGGCCGGGCGGGTACGCGCCACGCCCGCGAGGGTGAAGAAGAGACGTGGCTGTTGATCAAGCGCCGAGATGAGGACGCTCGGCATCCAAATGCCGGCACCAACCCGGTAGCGTAATCTGCACGGCCGCTGCCTAATCCGTAGGCCGCCAGCCAGATTCGTCGGCCCAGGCCCACGCCCGGCGGTAAGCCTCGAAGAACCACGGCTCCTTGACGGCGAGATAACGCTTGATGTCTCCCCCCGGCGCCGCGGCCTGCTCAGCTTGACGTTTGACGGCCCGATATTCATCCTGCACATCGGGGTTGGCCACCAGCCAATCGACGAACAACAGCGCGAATTGCTGTTCCGGCCAACCGTCGACACGCAGATGCACATTAGTCGGCCGGCCAGGGTCCGCTGAGCCATGAATCCGCTTCTGCCACAGACCCGGGTCGTCACTGTGGTCGTAGCGGCTGAAAGTGCTTCGCGCGTCGGGCTTAGCGACGTCGGCGGTGATGTGGTCGATGCATGGGTAGCCGACGGACAGCAATGACCCGGCGAGTTCGTCTGCCGCCGAGAGTGACTCGACGGTGACCTGGATGTCGATGGTGTCCTTGGCGTCCAGCCCCGGCACCGCGGTCGAGCCGATGTGGTCGACGCGCAACGCCTTTGCCCCGCAAGCCGTCCTCAGGCGCGCGACGATGCGCCGCGCCTGGTCGGGCCAAGTCGGATCGGCCGGCGCCAGCCGCGCCGGGGCACGGACCACCTCGCGGGCACTGAGGTTGGCGGCGAACGGCGTGATTCGCCGATTCCACACCTCACCCGCGCGCTCGGCCAGTTCCTCGGAAGTACCCGAATTGTCCAGCCAGACATCGGCGACGGCGCGACGCTGCGCGTCGTCGGCCTGCGCCGCGATGCGGGCACGCGCGTCGGCCTCGGTCATGCCGCGGTGTTCGATCAGCCGCTTCACCCGCAGTTCAGCATCGGCGTACACCACGACGACCAGTGGGAAGAACGGCGCCATCCCGGACTCGACCAGCAACGGGATGTCCTCCACCACAACGGAGTCCTCCGGAACGGCGGCGATGATCTCGGAGCGCCGCTTGCCGACCAGCGGATGAACGATCCCATTGAGGGTTTTGCGGCTTTCATCGCTGCTGAATGCCTTGGCCGCCAACGCCGGTCGGTCCAGTGCACCGTCCGGCAGCAGAATGTCGTCGCCGAACGCGTCGACGAGTGCCGCCAATCCCTCGGTGCCGGGCTCGACCACCTCGCGGGAGATCACGTCGCCGTCGACGATAACGCCGCCGTGTTCCGAAAACGTCGCGGACACCGTGGACTTGCCGGCTCCGATACCGCCGGTCAGACCGATGCGAAGCATCCGGTGTGGGGGTGACTCAATGGCCCGACTCCTCCCCGGGCCGTGCCGGCCCGCATCGTCGTCCGGGCTAGGCGCTGCCCGCGAGCTTCTCCCGCAGGGCCGCGAGTTGCGCATCGCTGGCCAGCGAGCCGCCGCTCGGCTGGTCGTCGCCCGAGGAGCCGTTGGCCTGCGGGGGCTCCGCAGCTTCAGCTTCGGCCTCAGCGAACTTCTCCATCTGCGCGGTGTGCATCTTGTGCCGGCGCTCGGCCTCGGCGTAGCGAGCTTCCCACTCGTTGCGCTGAGTATCGAAACCTTCGAGCCATTCGTTGGTTTCGGCGTCGAAGCCCTCGGGGAAGATGTAGTTGCCCTGCTCGTCGTAGCTGTCGGCCATGCCGTACTTGGCGGGGTCGAACTCCTCGGTGTAGTCCTCGTTGGCCTGCTTGAGGCTCAGCGAGATGCGGCGACGCTCCAGGTCGATGTCGATGACCTTGACCATCGCGTCGTCACCGACGGCGACCACCTGGTCGGGCACCTCGACGTGGCGCTCAGCCAACTCGGAGATGTGCACCAGACCTTCGATGCCCTCCTCGACACGGACGAAGGCGCCGAACGGCACCAGCTTGGTGACCTTGCCCGGCACGATCTGGCCGATCGCGTGGGTGCGAGCGAAGTGCCGCCACGGGTCTTCCTGAGTCGCCTTGAGCGACAACGAAACCCGCTCGCGATCCATGTCGACGTCGAGCACCTCGACGGTTACCTCGTCGCCGACCTGGACCACCTCGGACGGATGGTCGATGTGCTTCCAGGACAGCTCGGAGACGTGCACCAGACCGTCCACCCCGCCGAGATCGACGAACGCGCCGAAGTTGACGATCGAGGACACCACGCCCTTGCGGATGGCGCCCTTCTGCAGCTGGTTGAGGAACTCGCTGCGCACCTCGGACTGGGTCTGCTCCAGCCAAGCGCGCCGCGACAGCACCACGTTATTGCGGTTCTTGTCCAGCTCGATGATCTTGGCCTCGATCTCTTTGCCGATGTAGGGCTGCAGATCGCGGACGCGTCGCATCTCGACCAGCGAGGCGGGAAGGAAGCCACGCAGTCCGATGTCGAGGATCAAACCACCCTTGACGACCTCGATGACGGTGCCCTTGACGGCCTCGTCCTTTTCCTTGAGCGCCTCGATGGTCCCCCAGGCACGCTCGTACTGGGCGCGCTTCTTGGACAGGATCAGCCGGCCTTCTTTGTCCTCTTTCGTGAGGACCAGGGCTTCGACCTCGTCGCCGACGGACACCACCTCGTTGGGGTCGACGTCGTGCTTGATGGACAGCTCGCGGGAGGGGATGACCCCTTCAGTCTTATAGCCGATGTCGAGCAGGACCTCGTCCCGGTCAACCTTGACGATTGTCCCTTCGACGATGTCGCCATCGTTGAAGTACTTGATTGTTTTGTCGATGGCGGCGAGAAAATCCTCGCTCGAGCCAATGTCGTTGACGGCTACTTGCGGCGAGGTGACGGTGGGACTCGGCATATTGTTGGGTTGCTCCGGACAGGTTGAGGTCGTAGGGACACAGCTGGTGTACCCGTCGAGGTTACTCGACTGTGCACACGCTGGCCAAACTCGGTCCTCTCGACTGGTCGAACCCAGGCCGACACCGCGGCGCTCACCTACTCGGGCGCACTGCATCGGGCGGCGCATCCGGGGTGAGATCAGAGCTCGGCCCGTCGCCATCAGCTGGTTTTCGTTGTGGGCGCGTTAGAACTTGGCGATCAACGCCACGCCGGAAATCAAGAGCAGGCCGCCCACGATTCTGCCGAGGCTGATCGGGTGAGGATGTACCCGAAGCCAACCAAAATGATCGACCAGCAGCGACATGATGAGCGCAGCGGTCACCGTCAAGCCGATAAAAACGCCCGCTCCAACCCTGTGCACCAAGGTCAGACCCGCATAGACCTGGACGGCTCCGACGAGACCTCCGATAACAGCCCACCACGGCATCGACGCGGCGTCGTGCGCGCTAGGCAGCGGTTTCGACCTGACGAGAAATACTGCGATAAAGAAAATAGCGACCACGACAGCCGAAATCGCCGACGCCAGCCATGGTCGAGGTGTAGCCGTCTTTACGAGCCTGCTCGACCACTTCCAGCAGCTAGTCGCGCACCCCGCTGGCCAAATTCGCCCGAAACGCGTCGCCGACCTTGCCACGCACCGAATCGACGTCATCGACCAGCGCTTGCAGCGAGCCGTATTCGATGATCCATTTCGACGCCGTCTTCTCGCCCACCCCCGGAATGCCGGGCAGGTTGTCGCTCGGGTCGCCACGCAGAGCGGCGAAGTCGGGGTACTGCGCGGGGGTCAGGCCATACTTCTCGACCACGGCCGCCGGGGTGAAGCGGGTCAGTTCGCTGACGCCTTTACGGGGGTAGAGCACCGTGACGTCGTCGGTGACCAGCTGCAACGAATCGCGGTCACTCGGCGCCCTCAAGTTTCGTCAGTTCATCGTCGAAGACGGCGCTCACATACCGAAGCCGCTTGCCAAGGTCGCCGACCGCTTCCTGCCTGAGTTTCAACCCGTCGACGATGGATTCGGCCAAATGGAGAGTGTGGTCGGATAGCCCCGTTGCTCCGCAGTTGCAGCCGGCGTCGGCGCCCTCGTCATTCTTCTGGCGGGCGTGCTGGTCGATGATGCGGCGGACAAGTTCAGTGGGTTCGATCATGGCCCGAACTATGCACGTTTGAACGCCGATGTTCTGCGGCCGGGTCAGAATCAGGCTGGGACAGAGCCGGTGACGCTGTGCGCTACCTTCTCCAGCTTCTTGGCATCGCTTCGGATGCCCAACCCGAATACGACCTCCGCGATTCCAAGAACAATCAACCAAATACCGACAACGAAGGTCAGCGTGACGATGGAGTCGAATGGGTAGGCGAGCACCACAACGCCTGCGATGATGCTGATGACACTGAAGACGATGGCCCACCCCCGGCCAGGAGTGCCAGGTTCGCCGAGTGCCGCACCGCCGGCGCCTACGCCGCGGAAGATGAAGCCAATGGCAATCCAGATGGCCAACAGCAGAAACGCGTAGCCCTCGTCGAAATGCCTGAACGCCAAAACTCCCAGGATGATTGAGGCCGCCCCGCTGACGAAGCTCAAAATTCGGTGACCGCCTCCGGCGACCGGCAGGGTAAACGCCAGCAAGACCAGCGCTATACCGGACGTCACCAGGTACACACCGAACAACACGGCAGCCACAATGAGCGTAGGTCCTGGCCACACCAGAATCACGACGCCCAAAATCGCGGCCAGCAGACCAAATACGATCGTCGAAACCCACAGGCGCTGAGCCAACTCAGCAGGTCGAGTAGTCATAGTCGCAGCGTTTCACTTCACCGTTCGCGTCGCACAGGTTTTTCTTCGACTCGCGTTAAATAGTCCGGCCATTTGGTGGCGACTGAGCGGGATCGTGTTCGTCCTAGCCTCCGGTCGTCGTTTGGCTTGACCAGTTCGAAGTTAATGCGCCGCGGTGTCCCAGCTGAGGCCGTAGCCCACTGAAACCTCCAGCGGCACGTCAAGCGGGTATGCGCCACCCATTTTGTCGCGCACCAACGCCTCGAGTTGCTCGCGCTCACCTGCCGCGACTTCGAACAAAAGCTCGTCGTGGACCTGCAGCACCATG
>Ga0224555_1004701_pt1 | contig 12235 bp, 6 predicted proteins | sample 714S23034metaG_FD_180687 | JGI IMG/M metagenome (GOLD analysis project Ga0224555, IMG submission 180687) | Peat soil microbial communities from Stordalen Mire, Sweden - 717 S2 30-34 | ecosystem: Environmental > Terrestrial > Soil > Wetlands > Peat | place: Sweden: Norrbotten County, Stordalen...
TTGGGAGAAATGCCGCGCGCAGTCCTCAGTTCCCCCTCGGCGGAGACATCAAGAATTACCCTCGGCTTGAATTCGGATCGATGAACGCTGTTGAATCAAATCTCAGTCGCCAGGACCTATTGTCCTTAGGTACGGAGCGCCGCTCCAATCAAGATCATGCGGACCGACAAGACGTCGGGCTCGTTCGCGCGAATCTCACTCTCCCAAAAGGAGGCAACAGTCCTATAGAAGGACGCAAAATACCTCGCGGCAGGCACTCGTGTACTCCCCGCGCAGGGGCGATTCGCTGTCCTCACGAGTGCCAGTAGCGTCTTGTCATCCCGTTCCTCCACGGACTGCCATGAGCCGTTTAGACGAAGGTCTGCGGCCCGCAAAAGGCGGCGCACCTTGCCGTCCTCATGCACGACGTGGGCAAGACAATGAATCCACACAACGGGTTCGGTAGCTTCGTCTTGGCTAATGTTAGTCAGAGCGCCTGGAAGGCTGTCGCGTTGGAACTCATTCAGAAGGGCGTCAATCAACGGATGACCGATGCCAAGCAGCGTAGCGTGTTTCCGCCTCATGGCGAGTTGGCGGTCAAAAGTTGCAGCGCGGTACACGCGATCAATCTTGGAGCCGCTTATGCGGGAGGGGACGTGAATTCTATAGAACTCGCCATCCGGGAGGATTGCACCACCCAGCCTGGGTAGAGCGGCGAGGCAGAAATCCCGAAGGTCCTGGAGATTGAAACGTCCGCTAAGAGCCACGTAGTGGGCTAGGTTGAAACCCTCGAGATCTTGCGCCAAGGTTCGCAACGCTTCGCTGGCCTGCCGGGCCTTCTCGATAGCCTCGACAATTTCGCACTCCGTTCGATTGTAGTCCTTATCCAGCACCGCCTTCTTGTAAAGGTCCTGGTAGTTTGGCGAGGTGCCCAAGAAACCAAGGATCTCTGAGCGGAAATCTTCTGTGGCTTCTCCCGTCGCTGGGTCCAGCTTGCCGATGGTCCGGGCGATCTCCCGGAGTTTCCCCTCAAGCAACCCATAGATCCGCTGCTCGACTGTGTCCTCGGCCACCAGGTTATACACCTGCGCCGTATCCTGCTGCCCGTAGCGGTGGATGCGGCCGATGCGTTGTTCCACCGCCATCGGGTTCCATGGCAGGTCATAGTTAAAGAGGATGTGGGCGCACTGAAGGTTGATTCCCTCTCCACCTGCAGACGTGCTGATAAGGAACTGCGCTCCGTCTGGTTCCCAGAACGTCTCAACTGCGGCGATCTTGTCCGCAAGCGGCCCACCTTTGACGGTCACGATGCGTTCCAGCCCATAGATCCTACCCAGTTCTTCACGCAGGTACTCAAGCGTTTCCCGGTACTGCGTGAAGACGATGAACTTCTCAGCCGGGTCGAAGCGCCGCAACTCTTCGATAGCTCGCACCAGCGTATCGAACTTCCGGTCGGTACCCTCGGGCACGAGCGTGATGAGCGTTCTAACCCTAGCGGGGTCGTCTGGAATCTCGACCTCAGAAAAGATCGCCTCGGAGTCCTCCTCGTCGCCGTCAAGCGCCCAACTCGTTTCCTCGACTGCCGCCTTCCGCGCCAGACGCTGCTTCAGTTGCGCAATATGCGCTCCCGCTTCGGCCCGCTGGGCGCTCCCCGGCTGGAGATCCAAGATTTGGATCGCCAAAGACCTCATTTCGTGTTCTAGGCCCTGGATTCTTTCGGCGGTCGCCGTATCAGCGCGTTGGGCGGCGCGTTCCTCTAGAGCCATTTGCTGCCGGGCAAGGAGGACCAGGAGGCGTCGGCGCAAGGCTTGGCGTATGGCTCGAGGGCTAGACGCCATGATTTTCTGAAAGCTCGCCATCACGAACCCGATGGCGCGCTGCTTGGAGGTTGTCTTAACCTGCCCGACACCTGCCACTCCGTAGCCCTCGCGCAGGTAGTCCGTCAATTGGTCGTAGAAATCCCGTTCCCGATGCGCCATCGCGAAGACTTGGCTGTAGACCTGACGCCGCATGAACAGCGGCTGCCCCTTTGCATCGGTCACCTCGCGTTTGATTCGCCGGATCATCACCCGGTTCAACAGGCCGCGGTGGTCCAACATCGCTTCGGGCGAATCAAACAGGCTGTCATCCAGCAATTGGATCAGCGACCAGAACCGAAACGGATCGCCTTGATGCGGTGTTGCGGAGAGGAACAAGATGTCCCGTGACCGCCCTCGTAGTACTTCGGCCAGCCGATAATTCTGCGTAGTGTGGGTCTTGCCCGAAGTACGCGCCCGGCTCAGGTGGTGTGCCTCGTCGAAGACGATCACATCCCACCGGCTGGCTTCAGCCAGCCGGTCCTTCCGGCGCGGCTGCTTCAGGCGGTCAATGCTGGCAATAACCCTAGGATGTGTATCCCAAACGCGCGGATTCGCATCGTTGAAGTCGATTCCCAGGATGTCGAAGTGAAGGCCGAAGCAGTCGGCCAGTTCACTCTGCCAGTTTCGCGTCAGGCCGGCCGGTGCCACAACGAGTATTCGCTCCGCTTCCCCCCGTGCCACCAACTCCCGAATGATCATGCCCGTTTCGATTGTCTTCCCTAACCCGACTTCGTCTGCAATCAGAAACCGTCTGCGAACGGCGCCCACGATGTCGTGCGTGAGAAGAATCTGGTGAGGAAGCAAATCGGTCCGGCTGGAGGATAACTCACCCCCGGTATTCGCCAGCGGAAACTGGAATGCCAGTTGCCTCAGAGCGAAGTCGAGCGGCTGATCGAAATCGCCCTGCTCCAAGCGGTCCCAAATGCCCGGTACAGACTCAAGGCGGTTGAGAGGCAAGGTTTCCAGGCGGCGACCATCGGGGGCATCAAACGCAACGTCGGCGTGCTCGTTGCCGTTGGCTCCGCTGAGGCGCAAAACTTCGCCCGTCCCCAACTCAGGACGACCCTTCACTCGCACCAGTTTGCCGATTTCCACCACAATCGCGACCTCAGTTGCCGTTCGTCAGGTTGAAGCCGGTGAAGTAGACGTGATGCCCACCGGGCTCCGTTCGCGGATGCGGAGAACCGAAGATGTGGCCTACTGGCAGGCGCGCGCCGCGATACTCTACCCACAAGTCCTCACCCCGCTGAATGCGCCCCTGGAACACCATGCTAACGTCCACTAGCCGGTTCTGTAGTAGAGAGGCCCCAACGCGCAAGCGTCGGCGAATTTCCAGAGCAAGTGCCTCTGCCTCACCCTGCGCGGCAAACAAAACCTCCTCCAGGCCCGTTACCACGATGTCGGCATACCTCGGAATGGCCGCGTCGTCTTCGGCCAGTTCCCGGAGGAAGTCTAGGAACCCGAGAGATTCTGAGGGTCGGTCGGCCAGTCCACGTGGTACCAACGTCCCCTTCTCCATTAGGTGATAGCCCGGCATCAGGTTGTTCCTTTCAGCAACGGCCCGACCTCCAGCAGATTGAGCACTCTGCGACACCCGGCCGCCAAATGCTTGCTGTGGCCTTCGATGTACTCCATTGCAGCGCGGATCTGCGGCGTTTCGGCTCGAAACCGCTCCAGCCAGGGCAGAAGGTTCTCGCCCGCTTCAACCAGGCCCAAGAGCAGATGTACGCGATCCACGAACAAGGTGCCTACGTAGCTGCTGGGCAGACTGTCACTGAAAAGACTCGCCTGTGTGCTCGGAGCCATGCTACCGAAGCGCTCTAGCAACTTGGTTACGCGCTCGCCCGGTTGTTTCACCTCATAGCTCCGACCGCGGCTGGCGCGCATCTTCGTGATCAGTCCTGCCTCGATCAGGTCGGCCGGTTCGAGAACGCCTCGCGTCGCTTTGTGCACTTCGTCGCTCTTCACTTCCTTGACTCGGCACAGCGCGCGCAGATAGATCCGGCTCTCCGGATCGATGTCGTCCAGTTCGGAGGGTAACGGGTGCTCGCGCTCCACCATCTGGTCGGCAATATCCCGGATCTGCTTCAGCGCCTCGTGGAGTGGCACAGACTTACCCTCGTGAACAACCGCGCCATAGTGTCTACTGTACAGTTCCAGACACTTACCGATTAGCACGATATTGAGATCATTCAGGGGCAGTGGATTGTTGCCGTAACGTCCCGCCTCGATGGCCGCTATCTCAGCCCGCGCACGCCGACGGATTTCCTGTCTGATTCCGGCCCATGAACGAGGGGCGTGTGAGGCATCTGCGGAGCGCTTTCTGCATAAATGAATCAGGTCGTACGAAATGCCTTCCGTAGCCATTAACTGAGAGGAAGATTCCTTCTCGCCGTGAACTGGATACGCGGCGACAATCTCGAAGCCCGCATCGCAAACCGCCCGTAATACAGCCTCCCACGCCGTGTTTTCCGCGTGATGAAACGTGAAGGCTAGCAGCCCCTCTGGTTGAAGCCGCGCGGCCGCCTTTGTGAAGGCAGCGGTCAGGCCGTCCGTAAAATCCTGTCTGCTGAGGTTTCTTGTTGGGTTCTCAACGATCTCCGAAACCCAAGGAGTCTGGTCAGGCGCAAACTCCGGATACCGATGGGAGAGAACTAGTCTGAGCCAGACGTAGAAGAACTCGGCAAGCTCTGCATAATTCACATTGCCGACATACGGCGGATCAGTCACCAGGAACTCGCAAGTTGGCCCGCCCCTAATCTCTCGTGCATCCATGCAGAGCAGATCCGCACTGCCGGCGTAAGTCGTTTCTGTGCTGCGGACATGCTCCGATTTCCCATCGCAGGCTGTCAGGTCATATGGCTCTAGGCAGTAGCGCTTCGCATCCACCGTTCGCGCGTGCATATTGGGAACGGTCCCTCGCCAGGCTTTCCTGCCCCACACGTTCGCCTCAGCTGTGGTTAGCTTGGGCTGGTAGTCGTGTCGAGCGAAGCAGCCCTGAACCGTGTCTCTGTCGTCAAAATACCGGCAAAAGAGGTTATTCCGCTCAAGCAGCGCCTGGAATGTGCTCAGTAACATATCTTGTAGAACGGTGTTGCTCTCCTGCTGAATCCCGCCAAGCACAGTCGCCAAGCAGAGCAACTGCCGCGAGTGAAACATCTGGTGCCAGTATTGATAACGGTGTTCGAGAAGACGATGTGTCTCCTGTCCATTCGGGATCGCCTGCTTTGGATATGGCAGACTGCCCTTTTCCCGTTCCCACGCTGCAACAGCATCGTCGATACGACACAGGTCGACAGGGGTCACTCTTTTGAAGAACCTCCCGCCATTCTTGAAAGTCCGGCAGTCGTGTTTCCTTGCCTCGGCGTCAACCGCCGGGGAACTCTTGGCAGCAAACAGGTGGCCATTCCGTTCGTCCTCAGATCCCTCGGCATCGACATCGTCGCCAGCGCAAGAGGCGCAGTAACCCTCGATGGCATAAGGATGGATCGGCAGTAATCGCCCCTCCGGTAATTGACGAATCGAGCGGATGATGTCATCTCGGTGTCCACAGGAGCACTGGAATTCACCCTTGTCCGGTATATTGGCGACCAGCGGGTTGTACTCTTTGCGGCACACCGGGCAGTTAACGCGCTCGGGCAACTCGCCTCGCCACTGCCAGACAGTCTGGCAAAATGGACACAGGAGCACAGCCAATGGAATCTTCTTTCGTTCCCGCTTCGCCTTCGAAGGGAGGGCCGTCGCTTCCTCGGAGCACCACGGGCAAGTCACGGTCTTGCTGGGGGAGTACGCCCACCGCACCGTAGACCGCCCCACTCCAGCCGAGTATGCTGGGCTGTTGACTTGAAGCGCGGCTTCGGCCACCAGGGCCGCCGGTTCCAGCTCCCAGTCAAACGTCTTGAGACAGCGGGGGCAACTGACATCACGGAAGTAACGGATCGACGGGCTCTTTTGTGCGACAACGTAGTCCTTAAACAGGTGTACTTGTTTGTTACAAGCGGTACAGATGGCAGACTTCACCCAAAGAGTGCACATGACGTCAGCATCCACAGCGCCGCAACAGGGGCACTGTGTTCGGTACTGATCCAGGAGGGCCTCCCGCAGTGGCTTCTTACTCCAAGGCACCGTACGGCGGGCCAGGCGCTCAAGGGCATCCTCCAACGCTGCGGGGTTCACCGGCTCGACTTCCGTCTTGACGATGAACCACGCCACTGGATTCAGATCGATTCCGATGACACGACACCCTAGCCGCAGCCCCTCCACCACCGTCGTACCGCCACCCATGAACGGGTCTAGGATCACCCTGCCATTCGTATCGGGGTCATTCGTGTGGTCTCGGTAGAACTCTCCCATGATGACTTCGGCACCGGTCTTGGTCGGCCTTCCGTCATCACCGACAGGAAGTGGCTTCAAACACCCTAATAGGATTGCCCGAAATACGCACGATGCCCGCCGGGCGAACCACTTGTGCATCTGGTAGATGGGCTTGAAACCGTTGCGTTCGGGCACGGCCAGTCTATTGATTTCAACGATGGGGAACGAATCTTCAATCGCCCGGACGGTACGTGTCCCTGATTTGTCCACCGTCACAGTTCAGGCTCCAGGATCAACCAAGGCGTAAGCATCTCCATGAGCGACAGGCCGCCATGTTTGTATAGCTTGCTGGCAGCAGGCCCCGGCGGATGCGGCTGCACTCGCCCTTTGATCACGGCGAGATCCCGCGAACGAAAGACAACCAGATCCGCGTGCGCAGGGGGGGCACCACGCTCTGAAATACGGGCGAACCTGTCCCCGCCAACGTAGGCACTTAGCTGCCGTAAATCGTCTCTGTGGCGCGAGAAGCTGAGACCCGAACCGAGGAAGACGTAGCCGTGATCGCTCGTCACGAGTATGCGTCGCCCGCGTGGTATAGCCATGACGGTAGCGTTCCAGGCCGCCTGGAGGAGTGACTGGATGTGCGCGAAGTGGTCTACGAAGCGCGCGCCAGAATCGGAGTAGGTGTTATCCGGAAACGCCGACCAGAGCAGGCAACAGCGGGCTCCTGAATCAAGCGTGTGTCGCTCGCCCGGGTGACCATAGTAGTACACAGCCACGCCTCGATCTCGCAGGTCCCGCCGGCCAGGCAACTGCGACGGGCTGCAGCGCCCACAACCCAGCCGCGCTTCGATAAAGTCTACGGTTTCGCTCGGCAGGGCGGCGACACTGACGCCCTGTTCTACTACGCGATAATGGGAGTCCCCGGCCAGTCGCAGCAGCGCTGGGATCTCGCGGAGGGAGAGGCCATCAAAAATCACGACTCCCGATGCCTCCGAACCATTTAGAAATACTGCCAGATCACGGGTCGGCGGGGGGACCGTCAATTCATCGTAGATACGCGGTGCCGCGGCGGCAATGATCTCTTCCACTTCGTTGACGAGGCGTTCGCCCTGCTCGAGGTAGGTGCCGGGTGGGAGTTGTGCGAAACGCTCGGGGCTCCAAACGCATCCCGTGAGCCATGTTGCCAGCCATTGCAGGCGCGGACCGGGAGAGCTAAGGTGATCGAAGATCTCGCGGGTGAGATTAGGCATGCTCGGTCCTTTCTTCTTGAGGCGAAGGGACCTGCACGTCCAAGCGCGCGCTGTAGGACGCCCCCGGAACGTTGGGAAGCCGCTCCACGAACTGCTCGACCTCGCCCTTACTGCTAGGCTGCTCGGTGGTGATGGTGATCTCGGCGGTGATCGACCCTGGGCCCGAAATACTGCCGCGGATCGCCTGGGGCAGCGTGCTCAAGTCCCCCGAGGAAACTTCCAGAAAAATGGCGAACCGTGCCTTTGTGACTACAGCGCCCGAGACTCCTTCCAGGCGGGCCGCGACTTGCTGACGCAGCGCCCCCACTCCTTGCTGGGAAGGAATCACAACTTCCCGTGTCTCTGTCCTTCCGACTGGGGGAGGGGGCGGAGTTGTCGGAGGCTGCGGTCCCTGCGGGCGCGGCGATGCGATTACCGTAGGCGGGGTGTGTTGACCCTGGCGCGAGCGTTCAAAAGGAGCGTCAATCGTTGCGTTGAAAAGCTCACTCTCGCTAAGGTCTGGCACCTGCCCGCTGAAATCTCCACGAGGGTGTCGAACGCCGATGACTCCCTCCTGACAAAGACTACGAATCGCCTTCAGGACCGAACTCGCATGCGTAGGAAGTGGGAAACCTAGGATGGTTCGGTAGTCGCGATCCACGTCCCGGACCGTCCGGCCGCGAACTTCCACGATTCGGCTGGCGATGTGCTCAGCGACAAGTTGAACGGGGAAGACTTCCTGGCTGAGTCGTTGAACCACTTCCTCGCGGGTTAGCCCAGTGCCGACGCTCTCTTCTTCGAACACATCTTCGGCCACTGTGTCACCGTACTTCTCCACGCGCATGTAGATGAGACCGCCACGGCGGAGTGCGTCCAGGATGGCTTTGCGGTCCTCTCGGGCGATCCGTTCGTAATCTGCCTTGCGAGGGGTCTCAGGCGTGGCAATGAGTTCTTCAGCGGCCAACACCCGCTGTCCCCATTTGACCAGGTCGCGGTTGCCTAGGATGTCAAAGCGCGGATCGCGGGGTTCCAACAGTATCAACTGGTTGCGTTCGCTGATACCGAAATAGAGCTCGTGTCGCTCTTCAGGGCGCAGGCGGCGCGGAGCGAGCACAAACCGGAGGCGGCCAGTGGACAGCGCTTCCAGTTCCGCCTTGGTCTGTTCCGCACCGGTGAAAACGACAGCCGATTCGGGTTCGCGAAAGAGTTCCTCGCGCCACAGGCGTAGAACCAGATCCCTGGCCCGGTCTTCCGGGACCAGGAGGGAGCGGAACTCGACCCTGGCATCCGGATTTTCTTCCGTATCGAAGAAGTACCTTCCCTCCTGGGCGTGGAAATAGGAACCGTAACGTTGAAGTGCAACCAAAGCCAGCTCAAACTCGTTGATATCGGTCGCCGGCTCGCAGACCGCTCGAATCAGGTGCTCACGAGAGGCACCGCGCTCGCGGCCAGTTCCCGAGACAGTGAACAGCATGGCCGCTGAGCCGATTCCTTGGACCAGAGGATAAGATGCCAGTTCGGTAAGGTTGTGGCGCGCTTTGCGAATCAGATCCCCGGTGGGATCGAGGTCTGCCAATCGTAGTCCGATCTCCTGATCCAGCAAGTCAGCATGGGCCGGTGTGATCAAATCAACCTTGGTGTGCGTGAGCTTCACCAGTCGCGCCAGGAAGCCCAGCGCACCCCGCACATTCTGGAATCCTCCCCTGGCCGGTATCCGGTCGAGCACAACTTCAAGCACGTCCGGCGCGAAAGGAAAACCGTCGAACAGCTTCGCTTCGATGCCGTCGCCATGCACTGCGCCGTGGCGCCGCCATGTATTCAGGTAGCTCTCAATGACTGGCCGCAGGGTTTCACGAGGCAGATTTAAGGAGTTCTCGAAGAGGCGATGCAAGACGACGCGAGCCTTGTCGGCAGCGTGCTCGAAGCGAACCCGGCAGGCCGGAACCCGCTTGAGAGTGCTACCAGGTTCCTCCTGATCCGAGTAAATTGAGGTGAACATCGTCACCTGGTTCTCGCGGTTTCCCCATTCAGACAACATCTGCAGAAAGGCGACGTTCTGGCTCTTGGTTGCGGGGTCGGCGATGACACGGATGCCCTGTTCAAGCTCGTCGAGGATCAGGATCAGTTTGCGGTCCCCGAGCGCCTTTCGAACGTCCTCGAGGCCGGGCTGGACTCCCGTTCGTTTCGGGCGCTTTTCGGTGAGGCGCTCAAAAACGAAGTCCCAGATGGAATAAAGCGGTAGGTCGGTGAACTTGACGACGATAACGACTGCATCCGTCGGTACTTCGCATGCCAACTGGTGTCGATCAAGCCAGGCTTGCCCGGCTGCTCTGTTCACGAAGAGGTGGTAGACGAGCACCAGCAGGTGGGATTTTCCGCTTCCCTTCAGACCCTCGAACAGGAAAAGACCTGGCGCATCCCGATCCCCAGAAAAGCGCCGGTGAATCGTCTGGACCACCCGCTGCGTATCGGCAGTGGGGTAGGTAAGGTCAAAGAGGTCGGCTGGGCGGGCTTCCAGTTTGCGCCTGCGCCGGTCATCGACATTCGCCAGGTCGATGATCCCTTCAACGCCTTCCTCGCTGAGAACTTCTCGCCGCGGCTTAAGAATGTCGGAGTAGCTCATCCAGTTTTCCCGAAAAAAGAGCCGCCATGCCCCAAAAACGTCGAGTAGGCGACGTGGCGTTTGGGTCAACCGAAGAAGCATCGGCTGGCTCGACTAAGCGTCTATTGTAGACTAGCGCGCCGCAACAGCGTATTAGGGCCACATCCGGCTCGGCAGAGGGCTCGGGCACGATGGTTGCGGAGATGAAACAATTCTACAGCTTCTTGTTGTTTGGTAGCATAAATGTAAAGAGAGGCCCAGGTACCCGCGAATGGGGCGGCTCGGGCCAGATCGGGCGTACAAAGCCACGGCAGCTTCTCTTGCGAGGATGGCGGGGTTCGTATGCCAGCCCAATATAGTCCAAGACTCTTGCTTCAGCAAGTCCCGTACAAGCTGCTGAGGGAGTTCTTTGCTCGGCGAGCAGAGCTCCTCGAACTCGCACGGGACGAGCTCGATCTCACCCATATCGACCAGATCTACGACGCTTGGCACCCCTTGCCGGGAGCCCAGCGAGCGGATGTTGAGCCGGTATGGGCGCTCGGCGGCAGCAGGTCAAGCCAATCGGTTCTGCGGCATGAAATTCCAGTGAAGCCCGGCGCATCCGGCCCAAGCGCTCAACTTCTGGCTTTCAACAGGGTCGCGAGGGTGACATGAGAATCGAGTACAACCCACGAAAATTCCTACTTCTTATTCCAGTGGCGATGCTGCGCCAGTATTTTGACAAGCGCGGCTTCTTAGGTGGCCTCGCTTGGGATGGTCTGAACGACGCGGATCACGAAACCGTGTACACGGCATGGCAAGAACTGCCGCAGCGATCACGCGACTCCGTCGGAGTTGACTTCCAAAACGTCGCCGGCCTCGCATCGAAGCAAGGTGTCCAGATCATCATTGAGGAGGGCAAGTTTCAGGGCATTGACTTCGTCCCCAAGTTGACGGATTTCCCGAGCCACAGCGAGAAGGCGTTTTACGTGTTGCTCAATCATTCGCGAGTATTCCGCGTCGCTAGCCAGTTCAACTATGCCGACAATCTGACCCGTTACTGGCATCCTCGGCATGATCTCCCGAAGAAGCCACCCAATCTCAGCCCGGAAGCGCGCGCAGCTCTCAAGAAGGCCGTGTCCGACTACTACGTGAAGAACCAAGGCCGCGGTCAGTACAGCGATCTGGACGTGTATCTCCGGCACGATACCGTCCACTACTTCATGGTGTACCTGTCAGACTATCCCGACACCTTCGTTGGATACAACGACGACGGGGCACTGGACCGTCACCCTCAGACGCCGGCCTTTGACGTCGTCTTTCGTTACGACGAAAGTTGCGGGCATCTGGACCTCTATGCTGAGGGCCCGAAGCAACTCCGGCGCGACCTGGAGACGATCTTCGGACTAACTGCCCTTGCCGAAGACCTTTCACTGGAGCCGCCGCCTGGGGCTGCTTTCCAACTCGACCATCTGAAGGACCCGACATTCGAGTTCGCCACCGAAGCCGCCGATGGAATATTCAATGTCCAGCTTCGCACCATGCAGCTTTCCGTTCCGGACAAGAAGTCCGGCCGGATCACCTTCGAATTGCTCCCGTACTCGGACGGCGGCAACATCCACGATCTAATCGCGGACGCATTGAACCAGGTCAACTGGCAATTGGACGACCTCCGCGTCGATCAGGTTAGGTTGAAGGTCACATTCCTCCACGGGAAGCCGAGAGCGAAGACGGTGTCGTTCAACATCTCGCCGAATTCTTGTCCACTGAAAGACCATGTGCCCGAGCATATCACGATCCGTCGCTGCCTCAAGAAATGGCAGATCGAGAGTGAGTGAAGCTCTCGATCTGATCTGGCGACGGGCGGATGTCCAGGACCATGCGCTGTTACACGTCGAGATCATGGCTTGGCCGCCAGGTGAGCGCGAGACCATTACCCGGCTCGGCGTTATTCGTCGAACCACCGATGCAGCGGCACTGATTTGCGAGGACTGCGGTGAGTCTCATACCGCTGAAATCATCCGGGACCCAAGCCGGCCAGAATTGCCGTACTATCTGTGCCCCAGAATTGGGCGCGTTCCCATCGCGGTGGAGGCAACCCATCGGTGGGAGGTCGATTTCGATTGCCTGGCCGCCCTGATACGCAAAGCCATCGGGTTGGGCGGCAAGGCCGCTACGCTTGTGCCGTCGCGGGTTTGGTTGCTCGGTCGGCAGCAGCAGGCCGACGGCTTTTGGGAGTTATTCCTGGTTCGAGGTGTCTGCTGGCCTGA
>Ga0224555_1004702_pt1 | contig 12232 bp, 10 predicted proteins | sample 714S23034metaG_FD_180687 | JGI IMG/M metagenome (GOLD analysis project Ga0224555, IMG submission 180687) | Peat soil microbial communities from Stordalen Mire, Sweden - 717 S2 30-34 | ecosystem: Environmental > Terrestrial > Soil > Wetlands > Peat | place: Sweden: Norrbotten County, Stordalen...
ACGGCAAGGAGAAAATGAAACAGGACCTGATAGCCGCCATATCCGGGCTTGACACGGCAATAAAAGTGGTAAATTTATATTTCAATTCCCTGATGATGCAGTAAAAAAGGAGGGGAAAAATTGATGGCATTAATTGAGAAAAAAGAGAACGGAGTAAAACTGTACGATTTCAAGTCGAACATACTCCTGCAGCCCGATGAGTTGAAATCCATAAAATTCCTCGCGGAGAGCTTTACGGAGACGCTTTCGTTCGCTTTTTCCGGCCATTTTAAGAGGCCCTTCACGGTCAAATACAGGGAAACAGTGGTCAATAAGTTCGGGCAGGCCGCGAAGAAACTTAAGATGCCCGTAGTTATTGCCAGGGCCGGGATAGAGGGTATGGAAGGCGAAATATTTATGCAGATAGACAGGAACTTAAGCTACCTTATGACCGACGGATTTTTGGGCGGCGACTCGGTGAAATGCGAGGAGCGGCAGGAAATTACGGCCATTGAGGAGAGGATATTGTTCAGGACCTGCGACAGGATACTGCGCCACTTTGAAAGGTCGCTTCCCAGGAACCTGAAGTATTCATTTGAAATAAAGGAAGTTATAAAAAAAGCGGAAAACTTCGAGATACACTCGCTTGATGACCTTGTAACCACCATACATTTTGACGTAACCTTTGCGGATAATCAGGGGGGGATAATGCTGGGATTTCCATCCTTCCTTCTGGAACCGGTGCTGAAAAAAGGGCTCAAAAAAATTCCCCAGCAGGAAAAAAAACCGCCCAGCCAGGATTCGATAGAGGCCAGGGCAAGGCGGCTCAATAATGTACCGCTTGACTGCAAGGTCGTCCTGAGCGGAATAAATATCAGATTGAAGGACCTTGTCGATATACAGCCCGGGGATTGTGTTACGCTTGATCACGACATTTACAAACCGCTCATTGTGATGATAGGTGGAAAACCCAAGTTCCTGGCTATGCCCGGGCTCCGCGGGAAAAAAATGGCGGTCAGGGTGACCGACTTTATAAAAGGAGAAAAAACAAATGGATGAGGTTAAAAAGGCCGAGTTCGCCGCGATTGAGGGTGTGGAATCCGCCGGGGTAAAAGAGGCCATTACCAAGGAAAAGATAGAGAAAATACTCGATGTTACACTGGGCGCGACGGTGGAACTGGGCAACACAAAGCTGACCCTTGAAAGGGCACTTAACGTGGATGTGGGCACTGTTATCGAACTCGACAAGGTGGCGGGAGAACCGGTTGATTTTTACATCAATGACAACCTTTTTGCGCGCGGCGAGGTGGTGGTAATCGGGGAAAAATATGGAGTGCGCATAACAGAACTGGCATCGGGTTCTGCTGTAAAGGCGGCAAAGCTGTGAGAAAAACAGCGGCGGCATTGATGCTTGTCCTTTTGCTTTCGGGGTTCTGCCTTGGAGGCACAACACCCACGGCAAAAGACTCCGGTTATGAATACAAAGGGACCGGATACCTGACCGTCGTTTACGCGTTAAAGGTAATTGTAGCGATTTCTATTTTAAGCGGAATCGCATACGGCGCTTTAAAATTAATGAAAAAATACAACCTGAATCCCGCAGCGTTCAACGACGAGATAAAACTCAAGGCGGTCAAAACCATACTGGGCGACAAGAAGGCCGCGATAATTGAGGCACGGGGCAGGGAATACCTCGTGGCCATATCGAGGGATAATATTACCCTCATTGCCGCGCTTGAAGGGGCCCCAAAAACAAAAAAGGGCGCGTCGAAATGAGACTCAGAATATTGCTCGCGGCCGTGGCAATACTGGCGCTTTTCACACCTGCGTTCGCCTCCGATTCCATAAACCTGAATATAGGCGTCGGGTCGTCCAACGGCGGCGGCATCGTCAATTCGCAGGGCAGTAACGTCTCAATAAACCTGGCTGAGCCGTCCAATGAAAAGGAATTATCAGGGGCGGTAAAGGCTTTAATAGTCCTGACAGTGCTGTCGCTTGCTCCGGCCATATTTGTGCTGTGCACATCATTTATCAGGATAATAATCGTGCTGTCGATATTAAGGCAGGGCATAGGCCTGCAGACGCTTCCGCCAAACCAGGTGCTGGTTGGTTTCGCCGTCTTTCTTACCATATTTAACATGCTGCCGGTAATTCAGCAGATAAATGTGAACGCGGTAAAACCATATTACGCCAAACAGATTTCATGGCAGGAGGCGCTCGACAGCGGGACACAGCCGCTCAAAAAATTCATGCTGGCGCAGACAAGGGACGAAGATCTGTCGGTATTTTTATCCCTGGTAAAGGAAAAACCGAAGTCGAGGAAGGACCTTTCAATATTTGTGGTCATTCCGGCATTCGTGCTGAGCGAACTTAAAGTCGGGTTCGAAATAGGCTTCATATTATACATACCGTTCCTTGTGGTCGACATGATAGTTGCGTCCATTTTAATGTCCATGGGCATGATGATGCTTCCGCCTATCATGATATCTCTGCCTTTCAAGATACTGCTTTTTGTGCTAATTGACGGCTGGCGGCTCGTTACAGAGGCGCTTCTTAAAAGTTTCCATTGACGGCCCGGCGGCATCATACACGGGGATATTCCGGCTTAAAAAAATGAGAAAGGCGGGCAAAGTCGCATGTTAAATAAAAAATATTACAAAGGCAGCGACCTTTATTCGGACGGAGACGTTGAAAATGATATATTGAAGATTGTAAGGGAAGGTAAGGATCCTGAAAAGGCAATAGCCGAAGACAGCCGCTGGCCCATACTTTATCATCTTACTTCCACCAGGGAAAATTTGCTTGAATGGATACCTTTTGAAAAGAACGCAAGCCTGCTCGAAATAGGCGCGGGTTGCGGCGCGCTTACCGGACTGCTGTGCGAGAAACTCGGCAAAGTGACGGCTGTCGAGCTTTCGGCCAGAAGGGCGGAAATAACAAATGAAAGGCTTAAAGATAAAAAAAACCTTGAAATATACGCGGGAAACCTGAGCGACATTGAATTCGGGGAAAAGTTCGATTATATAACTCTCATAGGCGTGCTTGAATATGCCGGCAAGTACAAGAACTCGAAAAACCCGTATATGGATTTTCTTAAGGACGTCAAAAAACTTCTTAAGGATGATGGAACGCTTATTATTGCCATTGAAAATAAATTCGGGATGAAGTATTTTTCCGGCGCGCGTGAGGACCACACCGGAGCGGCTTTTGACGGCATACAGGGTTATACGCGCAGTGACGTGAGGACTTTCGGGAAAAACGAGCTGATCAGCCTTCTTAAAAGTTCGGGTTACGGTGAAAGTCATTTTTATTACCCCATGCCGGATTACAAATTACCGGGCGTGATATTTTCGGATTTCCGCCCGCCGAAAATCGGTGAGATAGGCAGGACGTTTTCTAATTTCGACAGGGATAAAGTGTCGGTTTTCAGCGAATGCCTCGGGTTTGAGAACGCGGTTAACAGCGGCGAATTCGGATTTTTTGCGAATTCATTTCTCGTTTTTTGCGGCAAAAAACCGGCCATTGATTTTGTCAAATACAATAACCTCAGGATGCCCGCATTCCAGGCAGCGACGGAGATCATGAGCGGCGGGGCGGCCTCGACAAAGAGAAGCTTGCGCGGGGACGGGGAAAAACACATATCGCGCATAGTACAAAATTTCTCAAAACTCGGGGAAAACCACGGTGATTTTAAAATAGCGGGATGCAGGTTTGAAGCGGGAAAAGCGGTTTTTGAGTACATAGAGGGCAGGTCGCTGGATGAACTGCTCTATGAAAACGCCGTAAAAAGGGATAAAAACGGTTTTTTCGGACTGCTTGCGGAGTTTAAAAAGAATTTTGATTCGCTGGACAGGTCGAAAATAAGCAATTTTAAGGCTGACGTCGGTTTTACGGAAATATTCGGGGATACGGCGATAGATTTTGACTTCGATTCCTTCAAGGTATCGGACATAGACATTATATTTGACAATATTATCGTAAAAGACGGCGCACAGGTGTTGATTGACTATGAGTGGGTTTTTGAAACCGTACTGCCGGTAAATTATATTTTGTTCAGGTCAATATTCACCTTCTGGAACAAATACGTGGAGCATCTGGACGGTTTTGTCACGCCCGAGGAAATATTTAATTTTTTTGGAATAGCCTTTAAAGAGATACCGTTTTACGGGCAGATGGAAAGAAAATTTCAGGCATTTGTCCATGATCAGCCAAGGCTCTCAAATCTGGCGGGTTTTCAGAAAAGAAGGGACGAAATAAAAATTTACGACATGGTAAAACATTCGGGCTACCTGGAAACGCGCGTGAAGGCGCTTAATATGGAAATGGAAAAGACAAGAAAGCTGATATGTGAAAAAGAGGATATTATAGAAAAACTCAGGGTAGAGCTTGACGGAATGAAAAAACAGCCGGAAAAGACCGCTTAGATGAAAAAATCTTGGCGAACATTGATAACCAGGTCGATATGATGAGATACTGTCAAGAGTAGTGTGTAAATTGATTTAGCCATAATAAGACAACTCGCCGGTTTCTTTCGAATTTAATTCAACAATCTGCAAAAAAATATGATGATACCGGATTGATTATAATATACAACAATGATAAAATGGCACTGTCGAAAAACCGGTTGCACGGTTTATCCTGGATATATGCGCGGGATCAAGCAACATTGGCGGGGTTTTCCGAAGGTACCATAAGGGAGCGATTGTTTGTAAAATGTGCAAAAGATAATGGCGGAAAGATGTTTTAGTCTGGCGGGCGGGTCTGCTGGATGACCGATATTTAGAAAAAAATGTAAGGTGTTCGTCTGCGTTGTGGATCTTGGCGTGCATGACCCGGTATTCAAAAAGCCATAACAGCCAAACTTATGGTATTATAAGCCGTAGTTTTTCGCAATATCAAAAGGTGGCTCTAAAAATGACGATAAGTATTTTTGCGGCAATATCATTTTTCACGGCAATAGCAGCTTTTCTAACCGGTATTTATATTTACCGGCAGGATCCCAGAAACCCGATGAACCAGACTTTTATGTACGGTTCGGCCGTTGTTGCATGGTGGGCCCTGTGCGAATTTCTTTACCGCACGGCGCCGGATGCTGTTTACGCCGCATTCTGGATAAAAATGTGTTTCGTATGGCCGTTCGGGCTCGCGTTCTTCCTTGACGCGATCATATATTTCCTGGATACGGATGCAAAAATAAAAATGATGCCGCGCATGCTTGCTTTATACGCGCCCGCGGTTGTTATTGCCTTAATACACCTTTTTTTTACGGGGCTGTACTTCGGGCCGCCGGTAAAAATGTGGTGGGGATATACGGTATCAAAAGGGCCGCTTCTGGGTGTTATAAATTTTTATTCCATCTTACTTTTTGCCGTTTCAGCGGCCTGGCTGCTCGTGTTTGCGTTAAAAACAAAAGACGCTGTAAAAAAGAGGCATGCTTTTGTAATAGCGGCCGGGCTTTTAACGGCCACCCTTATGGCATTTTCTGTCGGGATACAGGAGATTTTCTTTAACCGGCAGACTCCGGAACTCTCGACGGCGGCGATACTCGCGGGAATAATTATAATCGTATTTGGCTCGGTTAAGCACGGGGTTTTCTCGGTAAATGTTAAGAATTCAGCCGGGCACATATTAAACGTAATGAAAGAGGGGTTTGCACTTACGACCCCGGATATGCGCATCAAAACTGTAAATGAATTTTTCTGCCTGATGACGGGCTACCTTATGGAAGAAGTGGAAGGCATGAATCTGGGGTCATTTGCTGGGCTTAATTCCGATGGAAGAGGAGAATTTGAAACCCTGCTGAAAAGAAAAGATGCGGGCCTCATGCCGGTCGGCGCGTCGCACACTGTTGTGAGGGATAATCGCGGCAATATTGCGGGGCATATTTTTGTCTTCGCGGATATTACGGATAAGAAGAAAAAACTTGAAATAGAGGCCGAATACAGGAAATTGATCCAGGGTGAGGCATCTAAAAATGAGATTATCAACGTTATTGGCCATGAGATGAAAACTCCGCTTACATCAATAAAGGGATTTTCATCGCTTCTGATAAGCGGGGCCGCGGGACGGTTGAATGAAAACCAGAGGGAATACACGGAGGCAATCAAGGCTAATGCGGACAGGCTGGTCGAAATGACCTCGGATTTTATAGATATAATCAGGATATCGTCCGGCAGGATGCCTCTCGTGAAAGAAAAATTCGACATGTCGGCGGTGGTGAATAATGTTTCGGACAAATTTAATTACATTCTTGCGGGTTCCGGGATAACCGTTACCGCCGGAAAAAAAGCCGTTTGTATGGTATTCGGGGATGAAAAGAGGCTTGAACAGGCCGTTTCAAATATGGTGCTTAACGCGGTAAAATTTTCGCAAGACGGTGACTGCGTGAAAATTTATTGTTCCGCCGCCGTGGGGACCGCAGCCGCGCAGGTATGGGTGGAGGATACTGGCAGGAAATTGTCTCCGCAAGAGGTCAATGAAATATTCGCCGGACTGCTTATAATAAAAAATAATCGTTCCACAAAAAAGAACCACGGGACACCCTTTGCGATGACCATTTCCAGGGCCATTGCCGAGTCACACGGAGGCAACCTGGTTTACAGAGATAACGGAACAAAAAAGGGCAACACGTTCGTAATGGAAATACCGCTGAGTTAACTTTTATCAAGAAAACGCGGTTTTACGCCTATCAACAGTAATTTCTGCAAGTGAAATCAAAAAAAACAACACATGGAATAATTTCCACAAAATACCATGGAAAACAATCCATACTTTTCAGTAAAGGCCTTGTTTTTATAGGTTTTTATCCGGCATACTTCGTGCAATATGGTATACCTGCCATAATGTATATATTGATTTTCCGGAGGGAACCATGGGAACTGGTGATGTGATGATGATACTGAAAAATGCGGCGGCGGTTACATTTATTACGGTCGCGCCGATAATGGTTATCGGCCTGGTGCTTGGGCTTTCAATTTCCATTTTTCAGGCGGTGACGTCAATACAGGAAATGACTCTTACGTATGTCCCGAAAATACTCATCTCGCTTTTGTGCATAATACTTTTCGGCCCCTGGATGATGCAGATGGTGATTTCATTTTCCACAAATCTGATAAGGTCGATTCCGGACCTTGTAAAGTGAGGTACACGTGGAAGCATTAATACTGGTTCTAAAGTTTTACGTCCTGATGGCGGTCAGGATAAGCGCCATAATAATACTTTTTCCGGGATTTGGTTCCACGGGTTTCCCTGCAATCGCAAAGGTATTCATAATAGGTGCGCTGTCGCTTGTGGTCATGATGGGCACACCGGCAGTCGCCGCCCCGGTGCTTGCGGATAACATAATATTTTCCATATATATAGTCAAGGAGGCTTTCATAGGATTTTTTATAGGATTTCTTTCACAGATACCGTTCATGGCGGTCAGGGCCGCCGGCGATATGATAAGTTTTAACACCATGTTCTCGATGGCCAATGTTATAGACCCGACAATGGAACAGCAGGTGACCGTATGGGGGGAATTTTACAACATTATGGCAACCCTTGTATTTTTTGTCATGAACGGCCACCTTATAATACTAAAAGCGATAACCTTTTCTTTTGCCAAAATATCAGTACTCGCGCCTGTAATGCTTGATCAGGACGTCCTGCGGCATGTGACAGGTGTGGCAAGTTCCATATTTATAGCGGGAGTTTTGATAGCGGCTCCGGTTGCCGTCACCCTTTTTATGTCAAATGTAAGCATGGGCGTGGTTTCGAGGACAATGCCCCAGTTTAATGTATTTGTGGTGGGTATGCCGCTGCAGATTATGCTCGCTTTCATACTTATAATAGTTACCGTGCCGATGGATACGGAGCTGGTTGGCAACGTGATTGGAAGGATGTTCGGGGAAATCAACGGCTTAATAGCCGCTTTAGCGAGGTAAAGATGGCAGATTCGAGCAAGACGGAAAAACCGACGCCAAAGAAGATAAGAGAGTCCAGGGAAAAGGGGCAGTCCGCCAAAAGCAGCGAGGTTTCGTCCGTAATACAGATAATAGGATTTCTGTTAGTAGTGTTCATGTCTTCCCGGACAATGTTGTCAGTAATGATTAAGAGTTTTTATTCCTCCATAGAAGAGGCCGGGAGCGGAAAGGTCCTTGATTTTGACAGGGCGCATGCTCTGCTGACCGGGGGAGCGATGGCCGTGTTTTCCGCAATTACTCCGGCATTAATAACTCTTCTTGCGCTCGCGCTTGTTTCGGGTGTGGCCCAGTCGGGATTTTCATTCGCGGAAAAGGCTCTCTCCCCGAATTTTGGGAAGATAAACCCGCTGAACGGATTTTCACGCCTGTTTTCATCCCGTTCATGGGTTGAACTTCTGAAATCCATATTCAAGATCGGTGTTGTTTTTGCAATATTATACAACGTATTCATGACGGAAAAGGACCGCATTATGATGCTGTCCGGTACGGATGTTTACACGGTGCTGAATTATTCGGCCCATCTTTTTACGGAAATAATAAAAAAAATAGCCGTTTTTCTTATAGCGCTTGCAATTGTGGATTATATATGGCAGAAACATGATTTTATGTCGAACCTTAAAATGAGCAAACAGGAAGTCAAGGATGAAATGAAACAGACCGAAGGCGACTTGAGAACCAAGGCAATGATAAGAAACTGGCACAAACGCAAGATCAAGCACGCGATGATGGAGTCGGTAAAAAAGGCTACTTTTGTCACGGTAAACCCTACGCATTATGCGGTTGCGGTAAAATATGAACGCGGCATGAGGGGGCCAAAACTGCTTGCCAAGGGGGCGGACCTGATGGCCAAAAGAATAAGGGAACTTGCCAAAGAATACAAGGTGCCAATAGTCAAAAACGCGGAACTTACCCGTTCGATTTATTTTTCCACAGAGGTGGGCAGATTCATCCCGCCAAAACTATTTAAGGCGCTTGCAAAAGTGCTTGTGTTTATATACAGGATGGAAAGGGAGAAAAAAAATGGAAGATAAAAAACCGGTAAAACAGGGCGGAGCCACGGTGGCCGTGATGATAGTCAGCCTGATAATGATAATGATCATACCCCTGCCCCCTTCGCTTATAAGCTTTTTGATTGTTATAAACTTTACACTTTCACTGCTTATACTCATGATAACCCTGTATATAGGCAATCCCCTTGAATTCTCGGTTTTTCCCAGCGTGCTGCTGGTAATGACCCTGCTTGACCTGGCGCTTAATATATCCATAACCAGGATGATACTTTTGAGCGGCAACGCCGGCTCGGTCGTTTCGGCTTTTGGCGAGTTTGTCGTCGGCGGGAATGTGGTGGTGGGGCTGGTTGTATTTATAATAATAACAATCGTCCAGTTCGTGGTCATAACAAAAGGCGCCGAGAGGATAGCCGAGGTGGCGGCCAGATTTACCCTGGACGCCATGCCGGGAAAACAGATGTCCATCGACGCTGACTTGTCCGCGGGGCTCATAACGAACGAGGAGGCAAGGCGCCGCAGGAGGGAAGTTGAGGACGAGGCCGACTTTTACGGGGCAATGGATGGAGCCTCAAAATTTGTCAAAGGGAACGTCATTGCCGCAATAATAATAATATTTATAAACATTCTTGGCGGCATGGTTATGGGATATTTAAGGGGCGGGATGTCCCTGCTTGAAATAACAAAAATATACACAATCCTGACCATAGGCGAGGGGCTCGTGGCCCAGATACCGGCACTGGTGGTATCCATGGCGATGGGCGTGATCGTTACCCGCGCGGCGTCAAAATCAGACCTGGGGTCTGATTTTACCGCGCAGATATCAATGCAGCCAAAGGCGATAAAAATAGTAGCCGGATTCCTGTATGTGTTCGCCGCGGCCGGCCTTTTTACAAAATTACCGGTGTTCCCGTTCCTTTTAATGGCCATTCTGATGCATATAGTGTCCTCAAGGTTGAAAACGCAGCCGGAAACCTCAAAAGGAAGGGATGCCAGGGATGATAAAAAAAAGGACGGAGTCCCCCCGCTGTACAATATTATAAAAGTTTACCCGATAGAGCTTAACATAGGTTACGGGCTTTTGTCCCTGATAGACGAGAACAAAAAAGGAAATCTTCTGGACCGGCTTAAGCTCGTGCGCGAGAATGTTTCAAAAGAGCTCGGGTTCCTTCTGCCGCTGATAAGGGTTAAGGACAACAGCGAACTTACCACGAACCAGTACGCAATCAAAATAAAGGGCAATGAGGTGGCACAGGGGGAAATACTCATCGGCCATTATCTTGCAATGACTTCGAACAACAAGGAGACAAAAGTAAAGATAAACGGCCTCCCGACGCAGGAACCGACATTCGGCCTGCCGGCAATATGGATAATTGAAAAAGAGAGGTTAAAGGCCGAAACCGCCGGGTATACGGTGGTTGATTCCGTGTCGGTTCTGGCCACACATCTTACGGAAGTCATAAAGACATACGCCCACGAAGTGTTCACAAGAAAAGAACTCACGCAGATGATAGATATCATAAAAGCGGACAACCCGTCGCTTGTCGAGGATCTTATCCCGAATACGCTCTCCGCGGGTGATGTCGAAGCCGTGATAAAAAATGTCCTGAAGGAGAAGATTCCGGTGCGCGATATAGAGACCATACTTGAGGCGCTTGCCAACAACGGCAAGAAGATAAAGGATACCGGGGTCCTGACGGAAATCATCAGGGAGGCTATATCCCGCTCGATATGCAGCCAGTTCAACAACGGAAAAAACCATCTTACCGTCGTTGCGATGGATCCAAACCTTGAAAAGTTAATAACGGAAAATGTCAGGCAGGTGGACAATGACGTGGTATATTCAATCGAACCGTCGCTTATGCAGAAAATAGTTAAATCCATAGGCTCTGCGGTGGAAAAACTCCTCGCCGTGAGCCCCATGCCGCTCGTGGTGTGTTCCCCGAATGTCAGGATGCATTTAAAAAAGCTCACCGAAAGGATAATCCCGAACCTGAACATAATTTCCTACAATGAGATCGACCCCCTTTATAACGTCGAATCCGTTGCGATAATCGGGCTGCCCGAGGGGGCCGTGTCAGACAAGAATGTTATGGATTAATGGGGAGAAAATGATTATCATTAATGCGCCGGTTGTTGGTGAAACAGAAGAAAAACCGAGGAGGAATAATGGACGTAAAAGCGTATAAGATCCTGATAATAGACGATGACCCGGAGATAGTCTGGTACATCAGCAGCCTGATGAAAAAATTCGGGTATGAATTTGAAAGCTCTCCGAACGGCGAGGACGGGCTGGCAAAAATAGATAAAACATCATTTGATCTTGTCATACTTGATATCACCATGCCCGGGTTGTCGGGCGTCGAGGTCATGAAGCGCATGAACGAGCGGGGGTTTAAGTCGCCGGTAATAATCCTTTCAGCATATGAAAATGTCAATTTTGCGGTCGAGACGACAAAGCTGGGGGCCTATGATTACCTTGTAAAGCCGGTTGATGAGGAAAAATTAAGGGTGACGGTCCAGAATGCCCTGAAAACAAGGGAACTGGAAACCGAGGTCAAAATACTGCGCAATAAGATAAAGGCCGACGACCCTGACGGGGAAATAATAACCGGCCATCCGATTTTTATAAAAACAATAGAGACTGCAAAAAAAATATCGGGCTACGAGGTTTCGGTGCTGATCCTTGGAGAATCGGGGACGGGCAAGGAACTAATAGCAAGGACGATACACCGCAACAGCCAGAGAAAAGACGGCGCCTTTGTTTCCATAGACTGCGCCACGCTGCCTGACAACCTGGTGGAATCGGAACTCTTCGGACATGAAAAAGGGTCCTTCACCGGGGCCACCGAGGCGAAAACAGGAAGGTTTGAACTGGCCAACGGAGGATCTCTTTTCCTCGATGAGATAGGGAACCTTTCCCTGAATGTGCAGAAAAAACTTTTAAGGGTGATCCAGGAAAGGAAAATAGTGAGGATAGGCGGCAAAAAAACCATCGATCTTGATATCCGCATTATAACCGCCACTAATGTGGACCTGGCTGAAGCCGTTAAAAAAGGGGAATTCAGGGATGATCTGTTTCACAGGATAAACGAGTATTATCTTGAACTGCCGCCGCTAAGGATGAGGGGGGACGACATTCTGCTTTTAGCCGGAAGGTTCATACTGAAATACAACTTAAAATTCGGCAAAAATGTCAAAGACATTGATGACGAGGTAAAACAAATATTTACGGACTATTCGTGTCCCGGCAATGTAAGGGAGCTTGAAAACACGATAAAG
>Ga0224555_1004704_pt1 | contig 12231 bp, 8 predicted proteins | sample 714S23034metaG_FD_180687 | JGI IMG/M metagenome (GOLD analysis project Ga0224555, IMG submission 180687) | Peat soil microbial communities from Stordalen Mire, Sweden - 717 S2 30-34 | ecosystem: Environmental > Terrestrial > Soil > Wetlands > Peat | place: Sweden: Norrbotten County, Stordalen...
CATTCGTCCGCGTTGTTGCTTTGATAAAAGTGGATGGAATAGGGCAAAACCTGGGTTATTATATAAAATACTGGCTTGAATTTAATGGAATTTGTTGTTAAGGGGGGATAGGATATGAAGTCTAAACCTGTTTTGTCCAAAGAATATAAGACATGGCTGGAAGAGCTTAAACATAAAGTCCGAAACGCCCAGCTTAAGGCCGCGGTGAAGGTTAATTCGGAAATGCTTCTTTTTTATTGGGAGATGGGCGCCGATATTGTTTCCAGGCAGGCAAAGGCAAAATGGGGTGAAGGGCTTCTTGTCAGGTTAAGCAAGGATTTAATGTCGGAATTTCCGGAGATGAAAGGTTTTTCATTAAGCAACCTGAAATATATCAAACAGTGGTATTTGTTTTATTCGGACGGCATGCCAATCAGCCAACAGCCTGTTGGCCAAATTACGAAAAAACCTGTTTCACAATCAGCAGTAAATGCGGTTGCGCAGGATGTTCTTGCGCAAATAACCACGATACCATGGGGACATAATATTGCCATTATTTCAAAGTGCAGGGATACCAGAGAGGCCTTGTTTTATGTTAAAAATACGGTTGAGCACAACTGGAGCCGGAATGTTCTGGTTCATCAGATAGAAAGCGGCCTTTATAAGCTGACGCATAATCTTCCGAAAAATTTAAAATCCAGCCTGCCGACGATTGAGGAAATTGAAAAAGAGTTTGCAGGGCTGAAGGCAAAGGGGGATAAAAAATGAACGTTAAAGATTTGATAGAAAAACTCAAAACATTCCCTGCCGGCACGCAGGTGCTGGTGCAGGGTTATGAAGGCGGGTATGACGATATTGCGCGTATTGATGAAAAAACAGTTATAAAAGACCCGGAGGCTGCAGAATACTACGGGGAATATGATGACGCGGAAAACAGCGGAAAAGGAGCTGTTGAATCCGTTGTGATTACGGGGAATAGACGGTAAGGGGATAACGAAAACAAGAATCTGCCCGAAAGATGTTTAAAAGAATTTGTCAGGTATAAGGTAAAGGCCTGCGCTTAACAGCGCAATTGATTCGATTGCTTAATTTTCGCAACTCTACACCGCGCCAAATGGAAAAATAAAAATTGAAGTATTTTTGAATGAAGAAACGGTTTGGCTTACGCAAAAGGCAATAGCAGTTTTGTTTGGCGTAAATGTACCGGCAATATCCAAATATTTGAAAAATATATTTGAAAGCGGTGAGTTACAGGAAAGTTCAGTTATTTCCATATTGGAAACAACAGCCGGTGACAGTAAAAATTATCGGGTGCAGTATTATAATCAAAAAAACATAAATTGCTGAAAATATTTTAAAGCAAGGTTGAAACACGAAAAGAATCAACTTGGTAGCAGCACTACCCAGTTCAATTTTAATCCAAATTTAATTTTAAAAACACTTGCTTTTATCCGTGTTTAATGAGATTATACTTCTGTTATATGTTGCCGGTATCATCCGGCCGTGTGATTTTAACGTAGCGTAATAATGGACCAAACCCTTCATTAAAGCTGCCTTTTAAAAGATCACAAAACCATTTTATGCGCTTTTATGCGTATTTTTTTGAAAAAGGAAGGAATTAAAATGATCAAACTGAAATTTACCGAGTTAGAACTCTCACCCGACGTCTTGAAGGGAATACAGGACATGGGATTTGAGGAAGCAACACCCATACAGTCCGAGACAATACCGCTCATGAGAAAAGGCATGGACCTCATAGGCCAGGCTCAGACCGGGACCGGAAAAACAGCGGCATTCGGCATACCCCTGCTTGAAATGGTGGACGCGTCCGTGAAAAAGGTTCAGGCGCTTGTCATGTGCCCGACGCGCGAGCTCGCGGTGCAGGTGGCCGAGGAGATAAGGCAGCTTGGAAAACATGTGAAAGGCATAAATGTCCTGGCGGTTTACGGCGGACAGCCTATTGACCGTCAGATAAGGGGCATTAAATCCGGAGCGCAGATAATAACAGGCACGCCGGGAAGGCTCATAGACCATATAGAGCGCCGTACACTGAATCTTGATACGGCAAAAATAGTGGTGCTTGACGAGGCCGATGAGATGCTCAACATGGGTTTTGTCGAGGATATCGAGCTTATATTAAAACAGGCGCCGCCGGACAGGCAGACCGTGCTTTTTTCCGCGACGATGCCCAAACCCATACTTGACATCACAAAAAAGTACCAGAAAAATCCGAAATATGTAAAGGTGACCCACGAGGTTTTGACTGCCCCCCTGATTGAACAGAGTTACTTTGAGGTAAAGCACGGAATGAAAGTCGAGGCGCTTTCGCGCCTGCTTGACGGAAACGACCTTAAAACCGTTTTAATATTCTGCAACACTAAAAAGATGGTGGATGAACTCACCGACCAGCTGCGCTCAAGGGGCTACCTGGCGGAATGCCTGCACGGCGACAAGACCCAGCAGCAGCGCGACAGGGTGATGGAAAAATTCCGCGCCGGCAAGATCGACCTGCTTGTGGCGACCGATGTCGCGGCAAGGGGCATTGATGTCGAAAATATTGACGCGGTCTTTAATTACGACCTGCCGTCCGACGAGGAATATTATGTCCACAGGATAGGGCGCACCGGCAGGGCCGGAAAGACGGGCAAGGCGTATACTTTCGTATACGGCGGCGAGATGTATAAATTAAAGGAAATCCAGAGGTACGCAAAAATAAAGATAAAACCGGGAATTATCCCGACTGCCGGAGACATAGAGGAGTTGAGGATCAAAAATTTTCTTGATAAGGTGAAAACCACCATAGACGCCGGCGCGCTTGAACCTCAGATAAAGGTGATAGAAAAATTGATGTCCGAGGATATTTCGTCCATGGATATAGCCGCGGCCCTCGTGAAAATGGCCATGAAAGAAGAAGAAAGCTCAGCAGGTGAAGAAGCGGCGGCCAAATTCGAGCCGTCGGCCGCGTCAAACAGGATAAGCGCGGGCGATATGACCCGTGTATTCATCAACGCCGGAAAGGCGCAGGGGGTAATGGTAAGGGACATTCTGGGGGCCATAACAGGCGAAACGGGCATAAGGGGCGAGCGTATAGGCAGGATAGACCTTTTTGACAAGTATTCATTTGTCCAGATAGACTCGACAGCCGTTGACCAGGTAATAGATGCCTTAAAAAACAAGAAAATAAAGGGCGTAAGGATATTTGCCGACAGGGCAAAAAAATAGTTTTTGCCTTTTTTAAAAGCTTATAATATTGACAGAGCGTAGTTTTTTTGTTATTATAATTTCAAAGGAAAAATAGAAAGTTGCGTTAAAAACAAAGGCTTTTTCTTGTTTTTAACCGGGAAAATTTTTATTTTTTCTTTTGTAATTATTCTTATAAATGAAAGGGGTTTTCATGAAAAGAAAATTCGCTTTATTTACAGCGGGATTATTCCTTATTGTATTTGCTTTTGCAGGGTGTTTCGGGGGGCAGCCGGAAGAAAGCGCCTCTGTCGATATAAATGTCAGCGAAGACATCAAGGAAGTCGAGAACCTCCAGAAACAGGTCAAGCAGCAGAGCGAACAGCTGCAGGTAATGCAGTCAAATCTAAAGATAAAAAAGGCCTCAAAAACCGCCGGTTCCACCGAAGAAGTAAAAAAGCTTGAACAGGCCATTGTGGTACAGCAGAATGAAATAGTGCAGACATCAAAAAAAGTCACGACCGTAAAGGCTGAAAAGGGAAAATATATATGGGCCATGTTCCGCTCGGTTCCAAGCCATGATTTTTTCAACGGATATAACATTACGCCGCCCCTTGATTTTAAATGGAAATTTAAGTCCATCGCGGGCGGGTTTAAGGCCTCGCCTGTAATGGATGCTGAAAATATTTATGTGGGTTCCACGGACGCCAATTTTTACGCCATTGAAAAAGGCACGGGCGTCAAGGCGTGGAACACCCAGTGCACAGGGCCAATATCGTCCAGCGCCGCGCTGTACGGCAACGCGCTCTATTTCGGGACAGAGGCGGGTTATTTCTACGCGCTCTCGCCATCGACGGGAAAAGTGCTCTGGTCCAAAAAACTCGGCGGACCAGTACAGTCTTCATCGCCGGCAGTATACGCCGGAACGGTTTACATAGGATGCATGGATAACAATGTTTACGCAATGAACAGGAGCACCGGCGACATAATCTGGAAATTTGCGACCCAGGCGCCTGTGGTTTCATCTCCAATAATCTCCAACGGTATGGTTTATATCGGCTCCATTGATACAAATATGTACGCGCTCGACGTTGATTCCGGAAAGGTCGTATGGCAGTATGCGGCGAGCAAAAGCATAGCTTCAACGGCGGCGGAAAGCGAAGGGACGCTGATATTCGGTTCCGACGACAAGAAAATATACGCGGTTAATGCCCTCAACGGCAACGTTAAATGGGCTTTCCAGGCGGACGGCTGGATAACAGCCGGAGTCATAAAAGACGGAGTATTCTTTACCGGCTCCAACGACAGGAATGTTTACGCGATAAGCGGGGATTCCGGGAAACTGTTGTGGAAGACGCCGTGCGAAGGAAAGGTAATGACCACGCCTTTTATCGTGAACAACCTGATTTATATTGCGGCAGGCAAGGAAGTGATGGCCCTGGACACCAAAACGGGCGAGAAAAAATGGTCGCAGAAATATGATTACAATATAAATACTTCGATAATCGGCGAGGACGCCGTGATTTATTTCGGCGATACGGATTCATCATTCTACGCACTCGAGACCACGGCTAAGTAGCGGGAGTAAAAATGGCATCCAAAAGAAAAGTAAAGTTTTCGCTCCAGTATAAAATAACGGCGCTGATATTTACCCTTTTGATTATCACGCTTTCTTCCATCGTCTATTATTATATGTCCATGAACTGGAAAAGTTCAATAACCGAGATGAAAAATTCCGGCATGAGGGCGGCAAAAAACCTCGGGGCGCTGTGGCCCGTGGCCTCGTCAAAGAGCGGGGTCAACTGGACCGTTTATGAAAGCTATATGAACCAGTTCGTCCAGATAGACAAAAACATAATCCTTATGGCCATAATCGACGGCAAAGGCGATATGCGCGCGGCCGTCATAAACACCCCGCTTATCAAGGATAAATTTTCATCGTTGAAATTAACGGACGACAAATACCAGACGGCTAAGCTTATCGCCGACACTCCCGTTGATGACTGCCTTAAAGTTGTCGGGAACATAAAAATCAAGGAAAAATCCGTCGGCCTCGCGAAGCTGGTCATCAAATTTTCGAAATACGGAGTATACCGCACGCAGAACTTTATGATTCTGAACACTTCCATTCTTGCCATCGTCATACTGTTAGTCGGTTTTATCGGGGCATGGTATCTTGCCAAATATATCTCCACCAATTTTAATATTATCGTGGCCGGTATGCGCAAAGTCGCAGAGGGGAACCTGGACGTCGAGGTTGACGTAAAATCCAACGACGAAGTGGGAGTGCTGGCCGATGATTTTAACAGGATGATCGTTGAGCTTAAACAAAAAGTCAGGATTAAAGACGCCTTTGAGACCGTCGCCGACGGGTTGAAAGATATGGAAGGCATCAAAAAAGCCTACAAAACCCTTACTTTTCAGGAAATGACCGATAAAATGATGAAAGGCTACGCGCCGATAGCCGGCCCGAATGACACAAAAGCGATCTTTATATTTATAGATATTTCATCGCTGATGAATTACGCTTACGACCTTATGAGCGAAGAACTGAAGGTCATAATAGAAAAACTTATTGAAAAAATATCCATGACCGCACTGGAATACCAGGGGGCCGTTTTTAAAGTTACCGAGAAATACATACTTTTGAGCTTTGGTTATCCTTTCAGCCATGATGATGACATGAAAAGGGCGCTTATATCGACAGCCGAGATCAGAAAAGAGCTTGTCGCGCTTGTGAAGGCCAAGCTTACGATGGGATATAATGTCGAGGATTTTGCGGTTAATTTTATAATGGTGGGCGGAAATGTAACCAAAAACTTTGTGGATAAGCTGACCATTGATAAATACAGTGTTATAGTGGATTACCTGAATTTTGCCTCGAAATACGGCGGCAAGAAACAGTATTCAACGGATATTTACGCGTCAGAGGATATCGCGGACGGAACGGCGAAACTCGCGACGTACGACAGGGTTGATTCTGTCGCGATGCCCGAAGGCGGCACTGTGGAACTTATGAAACTCAAAGGGACAAAATTTTAAATTATATGCCCTGTTAAAATAACAGGAAAAGGAAGAGTTCAATGGCCAAGAAACTGAATCATTATGAACTGCTGGAGATTTTTCCGGCGGCGACACAGGACGAGGTTGAGAACGCATTTCAGAGCATGCTTTATAAATATCATCCTGACCATAATCCGGACAAGCCGGACTGGGCGCATGAAAAAACATCCGAAGTTGTTTCCGCGTACAAAATATTGAGCGACCCTCAGCGCAGGCCCATATATAATTTCCTTATATTCGCGACGCTCAGGGAAATTCCTTCCGAGGAAAAATTCTCCATATTCCAGATGGGAGACAAAAAGAAATATGAGGAAGCTTGCGCGCTTTTTAAAGAGGGCGTGGACCTGTATGAGACAAGCAAGACGCAGTCGCTTTTGAAATTTCAGCAGTCGTTCGGCGTCTACAGGCTGGCCGATGCGGTATATAATATGGGTGTAATTTATATCAACACAAATAAAAAGCAGGAAGCCATGAGGGCTTTTCAGGAGGCTTTTAAGATAAACCCCGAAAGCCAGTTTTTCTCAAGAACCGTGGACAAGCTAACCGAACTTATGAAAGAAATGGACAAGGCCAGCGGACAACCAAAACAAAATGAGGGAAGATAAATGTCAAAGATAATCGGCATCGACCTTGGTACGACAAATTCCTGCGTGGGCATCATGGAAGACGGGCGCCTTCTGATAATCCCGAACGACGAGGGTTTCAGGACGACTCCTTCGGTTGTGGCATTTACAAAAGAAGGCTCCATACTTGTGGGCAATGCGGCCAAAAGACAGCAGATCATGAACCCTGAAAACACCGTTTTTTCCATAAAAAGGTTCATGGGGCGCAAATACACGGACAAAGAAGTGGCCAACGACATAAAACTTATCCCCTATAAACTCCAGCCTGCGGATAACGGCGACGTCCGCGTAGAGGTTCTGGGGCGTATATACTCGCCGCCTGAAATATCGGCCATGGTATTGATGAAACTGAAAAAAGACTCCGAAAATTATCTGCACGAACCGGTCAAAAAGGCGGTTATTACCGTTCCGGCTTATTTCAATGATTCGCAGAGACAGGCGACAAAGGACGCCGGCAAAATAGCCGGACTTGAAGTTGTCCGTATAATAAACGAACCAACGGCCGCTGCGCTGTCGTCGGACTTTGATTCGAAAAACAAGATGAAAATAGTCATATACGACCTTGGCGGCGGGACATTTGATGTGTCCATATTAAAACTCGGCAAGGGTATTTTTGAGGTCATGTCTACATCCGGTGACACACATCTCGGCGGCGATGATTTTGACCAGGCCATAATAGATTATCTTATAGATGATTTTTATAAACAGGAACATATAGACCTGCGCAACGACAGGGTCGCGCTTCAGAGGCTCAAGGATGCCGCGGAAAAGGCGAAGATAAACCTTTCAACCCTTGATTCCGTGGAAATAACCCTACAGTTTATAGCGGTCGGCAAGGACGGCCCCAAACATCTACAGACCATTCTTACAAGGGATCAGCTTGAGCACATAACAAAAGACATCGCCGAGAGGACCGCAGGGCCGTGTGAAAAAGCCCTTGACGCCGCGAACTTAAAACCGTCGGAAATTGATGAAGTAGTGCTTGTGGGCGGGCAGACAAAAATGCCGCTGGTAAGAAATGTCGTCCAGAGGATATTCAGAAAAGAACCCTATCTGGGCTTAAACCCGGATGAGGCCGTGGCGGCCGGCGCGGCAAAGCAGGCTTCGGTATTAAAGGGCGATATAAGGGATATACTTCTGCTTGATGTTACGGCGTTTTCACTCGGCTTAAAAACCGAGGGCGGGATATTTTCAAAGATTATAGACAAAAACTCATCAATTCCCACAAGAAAAAGCGACATGTATACAAACACCATTGACAACCAGTCTTTCGTAAGGATTGAAGTTTACCAGGGAGAAAAGCCCATGGCTGCTGACAATAAAATGATCGGCACATTCGACCTGATGGGTATACCCCCGGGAAAGGCCGGCACGGCAAAGATAAGCGTCATGTTTGACATAGACGCGAACGGTATTATAAAGGTTTCGGCAAAGGATGAGGCCACGGGCAAGGAGCAGGCCATAAAGATAACTCCCGATTCGGGTCTCTCCGGCAGCGAGGTCGATAAAATGAAAAAGGACATCGGAGAGGAATTTTCAAAAAAAATGTCGGCGAATGAAAAATTAAAGGCCCCGCAGGATTACAGGGAAGAAAAATCAAAGGGAGCCGAAGGGCTGCCCGGCGAACTGGATTCGAGAAAAAAAGCCTCAATATTCGATATTTTCAAGAAAAAAGAGAGGTAAAAAATGAACAAAGCCAAAAATATGCTTATAGGCGAAATGCTGCTTGAGGAAGGCATCATAACAAAGGAGCAGCTTAAAGACGCGCTTGAAGAGCAGAAAAGGTCCGGGGAAAAAATAGGGCAGATACTTGTAAAGATGAGGTATATTTCAAAAGAGATTCTCTGGACATTTTTGGGCTATCAGATGGGCGTTCCATTCATTAATCTTGACGAGGTCGGCGAAATAAAACAGGACGTGTTAAAGAGCCTTCCGGAACAGCTCATGCGCAACGAGAAACTGGTTCCGGTTAACAGGCAGGGCAGGGTTATAACGGTCGCCATGGCCGATCCGCTGAATTTTCTTGTTGTTGACGATATCAAGGCCACTACCAGAAGCGAGATAGACACAAGGCTGGCTCCGCCGGAGGATATAAAAAAAATCATTGATAAATATTTCGGATTTAAGAGCGAGGAAACAGGCGCCATTGCAAGGGCAAGGGTAGATGAACTTGATGATATACTGGCAGCTCCCATGGGCAACAGGCAGGCCCCCAGGGAAGAACAGCCGCAGATGAAAATCTCGCGCTCGCCTTACGCCGAGGCTCCGGCGCCGCACAGGGATGAAGAGCAAAGGCCGCAGCATTACAATCAGCCGCCTTCATACTCCGCGCCCCAGCCTTCGTTTAACCAGCCACAGACGCCGCCGCAGCCTTCGTATACTCCGCCGGCTTATCAGGAAGCGCCGCAGACTGCGCCTTCATATTCCGCGTCGCAGCCGGTTTCGGCCTCAATGTCCGGCGGCGACACTCCTGTAAATACTTTTTTAACCGCGTTGATTTCCGATGCGTATGATTCTAACGCCACGGACATTCATGTGGAGCCTTTCAACGACAGGTGCAGGATCAGGCGCAGGATAGACGGCGCGCTTTATGAGGTTGACTCGCCTCCAAAAACCCTTTATACGGGGCTTTTAAATAAAATAAAAGAGATGGCCCAGCTTAATGTAAACGAGAAAAACGCGCCGCAGGAATCCAAATTAAAGATACGCGTCGCGGGCCGCGAGATCAATATGGCGGTTTATACTTTCCCGACCATATTCGGGGAGAAAATAGTCCTGCGCATCGTGCGCACCGATTCCACGATTATTCCGCTTAATACAGTCGGAATGGACGACCATGTTTACGAGCTTTTCAGGAAGGAAATACGCCTCCCGTACGGCCTGATACTGATATCAGGGCCGACAAACAGCGGAAAGGCGACGACCATGTATTCAACGCTGGCGGATTTGAATTCGCCCAACGTGAACATATTTACAGTCGACGACACGACATCTAATTATATCCTTCCGGGCTTAAACCAGACAAAAGTATCGAGAAAAAGTTACGGCCAGGTTCTGCGGTACCTCGGCGACCAGGACTGTGATGTAATATCGGTGGGAGATATACCAAATAAAGAAACTGCCGAGGCTGTATTTGACATGATAGCCAGCGGGCACCTGGTAATAGCCAATTTAAGGGCAAACGATCCTTATCAGGCGCTTCAGAATATCATAAACCTGGGCATCGAGCCTTATGTCGTTTATTCGAACACAATGGCGGTAATCACACAGCGTCTTGTCAGGAAAGTCTGCGACCGCTGCAGGGTATCATATGAGGCCACGGAAGATATCCTTAAAATGCTCGGCACTGCTCCATCCAACAAACAGGTCATGCTGCACAAGGGCAACGGCTGCGCGGCGTGCGCCGGGACGGGATACAAGGGCAGGACGGCTGTATTTGAGATGCTGCCCATAACCGAAAAAATAAAGGACCTTTTTACCGCGGGCGAGCCCGTGAAAAAGATAAAAGAAGAAAATAAAAAAGCGGGAATGAATTCATTAAAGGAAGACGCCCTTTTAAAGGTAACGCAGGGGCTTACCACTGTCGACGAGTACATGAAAATATCATAGGGCTTTGTTACACGGGCCGGCATTTAGAAAAGTCAAACAGGAGAATAAAATGAAAAAATTACCTTTGCTTTCCCTGATAATAATAATGGCGTTTTCGGCGGCCTTAAAGGCTGCTGCGCTTGACAGTTTTCAGGTATTTCTCGGCGGCGGACAGGCTATTACAGCCGGCACAACAATTGCCGTTACCATAACCGCCATCGATACAACCTCCGGCATAAAAACCGATTATACGGGCCCGATAGCCCTTACAGCTTCAGTGGGCAATATCATAGTCGCACAGGCTGGAACCACTTTTACCACGGCAGCGGATGCTGGGAATACCCTGACGCAGGCATTCTCCGGCGGGAGATGGACGGGAAATATAACTTTTACCGGCGCAGCGGTTCCGGTTACAATAACATGCGTGGATTATACGGGCGGATATTCCGGCAATGGTACGGCTTTTCAAAACGTTATCCCGGGTAATTTTTCGAATTTTTTAATTTTGACCGAAGGTATGACGTGGGCGCCGGGTACGCCGTCTGATCCAAGCATGCTTCCCGGCGATGGATATACCGGAGCGCCGGTGACGCTTACTACTTATACGGCATTTAATGTGACTGTTCTGGCGGTTGATGCATGGTCAAATACAATAGTTGCGGGCTTTCCTAACGTGACATTATCCACTTCCGCGGCGCATACGGCGCTGACACCCACGAGCGTGGATTTATCTGTAGACTCGAACGCCGACACTGTTTTTGCCGTGACGATATATCCTTCGCCGGACAAAACAGGCGGGCAGTCCATAACAGTCCATAATCTGCCGAGCGTCACGGTCATAGACACACTGCCGCTGTATTTCACATCGCTTTCCGATCATTATATATGGGCGGATGCGCCTTCGTCTGTTGTTGCTGGAGTTCCTTTCAGCGTATCTGTCACTGTTTCACATTTTCCGCCGCCGCCCGATGGAAACGGACAGCCTATATCTGATTTTACAAACCAGGGCGTTAAGATAAGCGGGGTTGATTCGGTGACCAGGAGCCCGCTTGCTCCGGGGCTTTTCCCGTCATCCTCGCTGTCGGGCTACACGAATTCAGGTGTGATGGTGTTGAACGGCGTTACTTACACGAAGTCTTCCGCGACCGGGATACGCATCAGGCCGCTGTACACAGGAACTGATTATATAATGACGAACGAGTCCGACCTTGACAGGGATTCAGGCAACATAATTGTTTACGCGGCCGCGCCTTCCACATTTACCGCGTCGGTATCCTCGGATAAAATATCCGACAGTGAAATTGCGGCGATAAGCGTCAATGTATATGACCGGTACGGCAATTCGGTTTCAAATACAGCGGTTGATTTTGCAATCAATTCCGGCACGGTACAATTCCAGGAAAGCGCGGGCAACACGGCTACAGTGGTTTCCAACGCCAGCGGCACGGCGGTTGTCCATTATTCCAGCCTTTATGATACAAGAGCATATATATCGTTTTCTGTGGAGGGGTTGTCCGGCATCACCGGTTACCAGACCATTGAAGTCGGCTCGATTTTGAGCAGCACGGAGATTTCGAATTTTCCGAATCCGTTTAATCCGGACAGGGGCCCGACAAACATAAAATTTTACCTTACTGACAACGCGCAGGTAAGCCTGAAACTGTATTCTTTCTCGGGACAGACAGTATGGTCAAAAGATTACAATCTTTCATCGGGCGAAAACGTGATACCGTGGAACGGCATGACCAACAGCAATATGACGGTTGGAACCGGGCTTTATACGCTGAAGGTAAAGGTA
>Ga0224555_1004711_pt1 | contig 12216 bp, 9 predicted proteins | sample 714S23034metaG_FD_180687 | JGI IMG/M metagenome (GOLD analysis project Ga0224555, IMG submission 180687) | Peat soil microbial communities from Stordalen Mire, Sweden - 717 S2 30-34 | ecosystem: Environmental > Terrestrial > Soil > Wetlands > Peat | place: Sweden: Norrbotten County, Stordalen...
TAGGCCGACGAAGCAGGCGCCGCGATTATTCGCCACGGCAACGCGCGAGTGTTGCGAGCGCGCTTCAAAGACGCCCGCTTCTTCTGGGACTTCGACCAGAAGACCCCACTTATCGATCGCATGGACAGTCTGAAAAACGTAACCTTCCAGAAAGAACTCGGCAGCTACTTCTGGAAGACTGAAGAGAACAAAAAGATCGTTTGGCGGTTGATAGGACGGCTAAATGTGACGAAACAAGTTCTCCGTCAGGAACTGCCCGATAAGGACGCAGCTCTGGCGGCTGTTCAGCTTGCCAAAACTGACCTTACTACAGAACTCGTCAAAGAGTTTACTGAGTTACAGGGCGTGATCGGCGGTTTGTACGCTAAGAAGCAAGGATATGACTCCAAGGTAGCAGACGCTATTTATTGGCAATACAGGCCCATAAACATGGAGGATGAGATTCCGCCGAGCGCAGAAGGACAGATACTTGGCGTTGCCGATCGAGCACAAACTATCGTCTCGATGTTCTCCAAAGGGTTCATCCCGTCAGGCTCAAAGGATCCGTTTGCTCTGCGACGTGCCGCGAACGCAATGGTTAAGATAATTGCCGAATCAAATCTGCCATTCACCGTTAAGAGGATTTTCGATGTCGCGTTGGAAGAAAGCGGGATATCGAGCGCAAAGCTTCAAGCTGATGTATATGGGTTCATGCGCGAGCGCCTCCACTTTTACCTGAAAGATGTACGCGGGTTTGCCTACGACATTGTTAACGCTGTGTTGGCGGCCGGCACGAACGATGTGGTGGATGCGATCTCACGTGCTGGGGCACTCACCGCTGTGCGCGGTTCGGAGGATTTCATCGCGGTTTGTGAAGCAGCTAAACGCATCAAGAACATTCTCCGACAAGCTGCTGAGAAGGGCACAATCATTTCTGATGAGGTACCGCAGGCATCTGCGCTAACGGAGCCCGAGGAGCGCCAGTTGCTTGATTCGGCGCTCGAACTCCAAGTCAAGTTTTCCGGGCTGCAAGGCGAGCGCGAATACGTAGAGGCGTTAGCGGCGATCGCAACGCTTCGCCCAATCGTGTACGCGTTTTTCGACAAACCGGTCGTTGTTTTTCATCCCGACCCGGCAGTCTGCGCCACTCGCCTGGCTCTGCTGCGGTGGGTACAGTCCGGGTTCCTGCGCATTGCGGACTTTAGCGAGATCGTCACAACGTAGGTGCGGCCCGGGTTAGACGCTCATGGAGCGTCATCGATTCCGAACCTCGGTATCCAAACCCTGAAGACGCTGTGCTCCCGACGCCACTACTTGGCCGATTTATCTTTTGCTCTAGCGTCCAATAGCCGGTGTACTTGGTCGTCGAGGGCAGCAAGCGTCGAGGCCGCGCAATGGTCCGCCTCAGTCTTCGGGCACCATCCGACAGTTGAATATAGATAAGTGGAAGCTCCGAGAAGACCAACCTCAGAATGAGCCATGAATCTGCCGTCCCCTGTGGGGTCGATACTCGTGACGACGATTGAAAGTTTTGGCGGCCCATCAACTGCGCCACCGGTTAGATCGGGGCTGGCCGATTCGATATAGCGCGGACTCTTTGCGAGGAGATCGCGCAAGGCTGTGGCATACAGCTTCCCAACTTCGTCCGCACAATTACACGAGAAAAACACTGGAATTCTCTTGTGGCTTTCTCCGTCTTGCGCTTGAATCTGCGCCAACGGGGCTACACACACGACACTCACGAGAAAAAGGATGAATTTCATATGGTCTTCTCCATGGGACGAAGTCTATACCAAACCCCGGAGCCCCCGGGGCGTTGACCAAGCGATAGCCATGTGACACATCTCGCCCACCCGTCTCGCACCCAAGCTATGCCGTATTCGAATTTGCAATCGAGCCAAATCCCTCGCATCCTCGTCCCCCGCCGCGCGTCTACAATCAGTAGAGATGTCCGACACGTTATATCTAAGTCTCTGGTACCCGAATCTGCGCCTCGAAGCGCTTCCCGCCAAGCTGTCCGCGGTCCTCGGTGAGTTCGCAACCCACGGCGGCGAGCCCCGCGTCTATGCCGCCACCGTCTGGCCCATCCGCTGGACCGAGGCGCCCGTCTTCCAGCGCGTCTACGGCCGCGGCGAGCGCGGCGCCGATCCCCGCTTCGCCGTCGAAGAATCCCTCGAGCTGCTCCACGAAGACTACGCCTACGAATTCCAAATCGGCTGGAGCCTCTGGGAACTGGAAACCCCCGCCGAACCCCAAACAGTTGGCGAACTCCAATTAAGCCAATCCGGGGCCCGCTGGGTCCGCGAGCCGCGCCTGGTCCGCGTCACCGGCTACGGCCCGCTCTTCGACGAAGGCGCCTACGAGGCCGACGGCCACATCCGCATCGACTTCGGCTCCGACGCGCCTTTCCTTGAAGAGGGCGTCGAGTTGAACTCCGCCGCTGCCCGCCACATCGAAGAAAATGTCCGTCAGCTCATCGAGTTGACCGCGGCCGTCGAAAAAGCCTCCGGAGCCACGGCGCGCCTCCTGTGGAGCGAACTGGGCGAAAGTCTTGCCCAGCGGCTCGCGGCACGCTTAGGAGTTGCAAACTGAGCCTACGATTCACCATTGAACGCATGCGTACGCTGGTGCTCTCGGCGGGAATTCTGCTGGTCGTCGCCCTCGTCGTCTTCCTTGCCGTCGGCAGGTGGAAGCGCCATCTCAATACTCCTGAAATCCTCAAGGCCCTTGGAGCCAACATCCAGCAGGAAGCCAACGGCTGGACCTATTCCCACGCCCTCGGCGCGCATGCGCAATACAAGATTCACGCGTCGAAGGAGGTGCAGTTCAAGCAGGGCAATGCCCGCCTCCACGACGTGAAAATCGAGCTCTATGGCGAAGACGGCAGCCGCGTCGATCGCATCGAGGGCAACGAATTCGACTACGACCAGAAACAAGGTTCCATCACCGCCATCGGCCCGGTTGAGATCACGTTGATGCGCCCCAGCGTCGCGCCGGCCATAGCACCCAAAGCGACACCGGGCCACGCCGCAAGCGCCAAGCCCAAATCCACACCACCGAAAAACACTCCCCTTTCCAACGCCGAGAAAGCCGCCTCCTCCGGCGAGATTCACGTAAAGACCAGCGGGTTGACCTTCGATCAGAAGTCCGGCGTGGCCACCACCAAAGAGCACGTCGACTTCTCCATGGCCCAGGGAACCGGCAGCTCCACGGGAGCCACCTACGACTCGCAGAACGGCCACCTGGTCCTCGACCACGCAGTCGAATTGAACACCCCGCGCAATGGCGGAATGGTCGTGCTCCACGCCCAGCACGGGGAGTTCGAGCGCGAGACCGAACTCTGCGATTTGCTCGTCGCCACCGCCGACTACCGGGGCGGGGAAGCGACAGCCGCCGTGGCCAAAATCCTCTTCCGCCCCAACGGCTCGGCCGAGCACCTCGATGTGACCGGCGGCTTCACCCTCACAACCGCAACCGGCGGCCATGTCGCCGCGCCCACTGGCTCAATGGACTTCGACGAGCATAACCAACCCCGCCACGGTCGCCTCGAGGGCGGTGTGGTCATGGACTCCGTCCGTGAAAACGAAACCAAAACCGGCAGCCAGAACCGGCACGTCCATGGAACCTCGCCCACTGCGGAGCTTGACTTCACGCCGAAGGGCGAGCTTCGCCACGTCCACCTCGAACGCGGAGTCGAAATGCACAGCGAAGAGCTGAACACTCCCACCAACTCAAAGGAAAGTCCGCTCCGTGTCGCCCGCACCTGGCGCTCGCCGCTCGCCGACGTAGACTTCCGCGAAGTCGCCCGTGGACAGGTAGAGCCGGCCACAATCCGCGGGACCGAAGGCGTTGTGGTCACCGGCGAAAGCCAGCGCGGTAAGCAGCCGATCATACCCTCCCGTTTAGGGGCCGATGACATGACGGGCGACTTTGGCCCCGCCTCGCAGTTGAGCGCCATGACCGGCATCGGCCACGCCTCCATGGAGGAAACCACCGCCACCGGAACCCTCCAGACCTCCAGCGCCGATCGTCTCGAAACGCATTTTCTCCCGCCGCCGCCGCCGGGCGCCGCGCCAAAATCCCAATCAACCACCGCTTCCAACAGCGCTGCTCAAATCCAGTCCGCGGTCCTTGACGGCCACGTAGTGTTGATCCAGGTCCCTGCCGCCAGACCCGGTGCGCAGCCTCCGGCAACCATGCGCGCCACGGCTGGCCATGCAGTCTACGAGGGCGCAGGCGGATGGCTGCATCTCACCCTCAGCCCCCGCGTCGAAGACGGCGGCCTGCAGCTTACAGCGGAAAAAATCGATGTCTCTCACGACACCGGCGATGCTCTTGCTCACACCAACGTGAAAGCCACCTGGATCGACAACGCCGCCGACACAAAACCAACCCCATCCGGCCACCAGGTCATGCCCGCTCTGCGCCCGGCATCCCAAGGCAGCCTCGCCCTCGGAGGGCGCGAGCCATCGCATGTAATCTCGTCCGAGGCCGAATTGCAACAGGCCACCGGCGTTGCCACCTTCAAGGGCCACGCCCGTCTCTGGCAGCAGGGCAACTCCGTTACCGCGCCGGTGATCGTGCTCGATCGCCAAAAGCAGACCCTCGTCGCCCGCAGCACAGACCCTGCTGAGCCTGTCCGTATCGTGCTGGTCAGCGCCGGCGGCTCTGACCTGGGCAAAGCGCCCTCCAATCAGGCCCACAAGGATTCCAGCAACGCCGCGGAAGGAAAATCGTCCACCCCCTCGGTAATACGAGTGCGAGGAGGCGATTTAAAATACTCCGACGCCGAACACAAGGCCGTGATGCGCGCAGGCGCTTTGGGTCGAGTGGTTGCAGAAACAGGCACGGCGACGTCCGTATCCGATGATGCGGAACTCATCCTCCTGCCGCAGGGTAATCACGCTGGAAAAGGCGGCGCGCAAGGCCAGGTGGACCGGATGACGGCCCGCGGTCACGTCGTGGTCACATCGGAAAGCCGGCGTGGAACAGGGGAGCAATTGGTTTATACCAGCGAAAACGGCGAATATGTTCTTACCGGAACCGCTGCCGCCCCTCCCAAAATGACAGATCCGGTACGGGGAACCGTGACCGGAGAAGCCCTCATCTTCCATAGCTTCGACGACAGCGTCAGCGCCGAAGGCGGCCCAGGCAAGACCACAACGGACACCACGGCGCCAAAATGAGGGCGCCAAATTGAGCGAGCCACGATGACGGAGAAGGAAAGCTGAAGGTAAATGGAAACTCTGTTCGCTGAAGGAATCGGGAAATCCTACAAGGGCCGCCAGGTGGTTCGCGGAGTCGACCTCAAAATCTCCCGCGGCGAGGTGGTCGGCCTGCTTGGCCCCAACGGCGCCGGCAAAACCACCAGCTTCTACATGATCGTCGGACTCGTTGCCCCCGAGACCGGCCGCGTCATGGTCGATGCCACTGACATCACCCGCGTCCCCATGTATCTGCGCGCCCGCAACTTCGGCATCAGCTACCTGCCGCAGGAGCCGTCGGTCTTCCGCAAGCTCACTGTCGAGGAAAACATCCTTGCCGTGCTCGAAGCCCAGCCGCTGGGCAACCGCGAGAGGCGCTCCCGGACCGAGCGCCTGATCCATCAGCTCAACCTCGGCCACATCCGCACCACCCGCGGCTATGCGCTGTCCGGTGGCGAACGCCGCCGCGTCGAGATTGCCCGCTGTCTTTGCATCCAGCCCAGCTTTATCCTCCTCGACGAACCCTTCAGCGGCATCGATCCCATTGCCGTGCTCGAGTTGCAGAAGATCATCTTCGACCTCAAGGCCAGCGGCATCGGCATTCTGATCACCGACCACAACGTCCGCGAGACCCTCAGCGTCACCGACCGCGCCTACATCATCGCCGAGGGGCGCATCTTCCGCGCCGGAACCCCGCACGAGCTGGGTAACGATGTCGATGTCCGCCGCGTCTACCTCGGCGAGGGTTTCTCGCTGGGCTGATCCGCGCAGGCATTCCACGGCGCCACCACGATAGGGCCGTATCCGGGATTCGACCCTGTCAATCCCCCGCTTCGTCTTACCAACTCGTGGGATTCCCAACCGGGATTCCCGAATTGATAATGGACCAGACCGGGAATCATGTCCCGAAATGAGTCAATTTCGCCGTGAGTCCTTTGCGATTACACTTACACTGAGTCCATTCGGGAAACGAGCCTCCATCTATGCCGCTGTTGCAACCAAGATTGAACCTGAAAGTCGCGCAACGACAGATCCTCACTCCGGGCCTGATGCAGATGGTGAGCGTTCTTGCACTGAATAAGGTGGAATTGAAGGAGATGATCGATGCCGAGATGGTGGAAAATCCCGTCCTGGAGGAGATCGATGAATCCGTTCCGATGTTGGATGAGGTCGCCGGCCGCGAGGAGCAACTGGAACGAGGTGTGGAGCAAACCGCGGCTCCGCCTAAGGACGTCTTCACCGAGATCGACTTCGGCTCGTACTTCCAGGATTATCTCGACCCCGGCTACCGTACACAGCCGGAGTTTGACGACAACGAGAAGCCCTCGTTTGAAAATTTTCTCTCCCAACCTACCACTTTGTCCGATCACCTGGCGTGGCAGTTGGGAGCTCTGACCCTCGAATTCAGCCTCCATGAGGCGGTCGAGTTCGTAATCGGTAACTTGGACGAAGGCGGCTACGTTGCCGCCAGCGACGAAGAGCTCGCCGCGGCCTTCATCCACTCTCCCGGAATCACCCTCCCTGACGACCCCTCCACAGAGAATGGCGCCCACAAAATCGATCCCATCGAAGCGGAGGGTCTGGAAAAAGGAACCCTCGAAAAGGATTCCGGCAGCAACCTCCCCACACCGAACGGCCACAGCCCGCAACTCCCGGCCGCCCTTGACCTGATCCGCCGCGCCATTGACCTGGTTCAGCATCTCGATCCCGCTGGAGTTGGAGCCCGCGATCTGCGCGAGTGTCTGCTGATCCAGATCGCCGCCCAGCAACATGAGTTCAACCAGGTGTATGCCCGCCAGGCCTCCGATCCGGAGGAAGACCCGCACGGCGGTTTTCGAGCCGAGGCCGAGGCCCAGTTGGACCAGCGCCGCCGCTCCATGGAGGTGGCGGCGCTGATTGTCGACACGCACCTTCAGTTGCTGCTGAAACGCGATGTGAAAGACCTGGCCCGCGCGGCCCACGTGACACCCGAGGAGGCGCAGGCCGGCGTCGAATTCATTCGCACCCTCGATCCCCACCCCGGCCGCCTTTACAACCGCGAGCAAACCCGCCTCATCGAGCCCGATGTCGTCTTCGTCAAGCGTGGAGCGGAATGGGCCGTCTCCATGAACGAGGAAGATCTGCCCAGCCTCCGTCTCAGCCGGCGCTACCGGCACATGCTGGTCGCCGAAGGCACCGACAAAGAGGTCAAGGACTACGTGAAGGAGCGCTTCCGCTCCGCAATCCAGCTCATGCGCAACATCGCCCAGCGCAAAAGCACCATTCTGCGCACCTGTGAAGTGATTGTCCGCCGCCAGCAGGACTTTCTCGAAATCGGCGTCGAGGGCCTGCGCCCCATGATGATCAAGGAAGTCGCCGAAGAGATCGGAGTTCACCCCTCTACGATCAGCCGCGCTGTGGCCAACAAGTATGCGCACACCCCGCAGGGCGTCATCGAGCTGCGCTTCTTCTTCTCCGAGGGCTCCAATGGCCCCGAGGGCGCGGACACCACGCTGCTGGTGCTCAAACGCAAGGTCAAAAAGTTGATCGAGGATGAAGATGCCAGCCATCCGCTCACCGATGACCAACTCGCCGCCATGCTCCAGTCCCAGGGCATCCAGCTCACCCGCCGCACCGTAGCCAAATACCGCGAAGACATGAATATCCCCTCAACCCACCAGCGCCGACGGCGAAATGGGTGAAAGACAGTCGTGAGTTTTAAGTTGTCAGTTTTCAGCAGCCAGCTCTCGATGGGCGAAAACCCGCTCAGACCACGATTCACCCAGGCTTTGTAACAAGGGCACGGCTTCAGCCGGGCCGCAAAACTCCTACAAAAAGAGCTCGGGCTTTAACCCCTGAGAACTGACAACCTAAAACTGACAAGTGTCTATTCTGGAGGGTGCCCACAATGTAGTTTGGAAGGAACATCGGGACATTGCCACCAGTCCGCCTGGGCAGCTGCTCGCCTATCCGTCAGTAGCCGACCGATTACTACCGAGCCGCCTGTGACTCAGGCGAATGTTTCCGGTCTCTCCCCGAACCTGCAAGGACGGAAAGAAAAAAATGTCAAAACTGGTTTACAATGGCGAAGAAAACAAGAAACAAAGTCTCCGCTAAAGCGGGGACGCCGAGCAGGATGAGCCCGAGAGAGATAAACCCGCAGCCCCAACCCGAGCTTCTCTCGGTGGCGCTCGCCTTGCTAGGTCATGAGCCTGATCTGTCGCCGGGCGAAGCTGCCGCCGTTGCCGGAATCAAACCTTGCACTGACAACGCGCTAGTCGAGCGATTTCGGATCGCCATCGCTAAGGGCAACGACCCCCTCGGTGACTGCTTCTGCAAATTGCGTAACGCTGTGGACCGGCGACGGCATGGCCAGACCTTTACGCCGACAGGGATCGTAAGTGCGATGATCCGGAAGGCGCAAGCTGAGGTCGAGAAAGGCGGTGCATTTGCCCAAGTAGTAGATGGCGGTGCGGGTACCGGGCGTTTTGCCCTCGCGGCTGGTCGTGCTTTCCGGAAAGCTGACATCGTAGCAATCGAGCCGGATCCAGTGTGCGCTGTCCTTCTGCGCGCCAACCTTGCCGTTGCCGGCATGGCTGATCGAGTTACCATCCTAGTGAGCGACTTCCGTGACGTAAAACTCCCCCCTGCAGGTCGCCGGCTCTTTATAGGCAATCCCCCTTATGTGAGACATCACGATATCGAGGAACATTGGAAGAAGTGGTACGCAGCTACTATGCGGACACTTGGGGCAGACAAGGTCAGCAAGTTGGCTGGCCTGCATCTGTACTTCTTTGCGAGGGTAGGCGAAGTCGCGAAGCCTGGCGACGTTGGGGTGTTTGTAACGGCCGCCGAATGGATTGACACTAACTATGGTGCGGCACTACGTGCTTCCCTCTGCGCACGGTTGGGCGGCGTTTCCGTGCAGGTGGTGGATGCTAAGGCAGAGCCCTTTCCCGGCGTTATGACTACCGCTGCAATTACCGTTTTCCATCCTCATCAAGCTCCAAAAGTAATCAAGCTTCAAGCCGTTGCGAATGTCAGCGAACTGGACACACTGGCGGGAGGGGTGATTCGGCCCGCGACCGACCTTGCTTCCGCAAAGAAATGGCACCCTCGCTTCTTTTCCCCAGCCACGATACATGTTCTGAATGCACCGCGGAGCGGCACGCGTGTGGGCTCTCTGTTTCGTGTTTCGCGAGGGCAGGTTACGGGGGCTAATCACATTTGGATCGCAGGGGAAAAAGCTGCGAACTTGCCAGCCCGGTTTCTCTTCCCATGTGTCACAGGGGCCAACGAGTTATTTGCGGCAAGTGAGGATGGGGGTCAACTTAAGCACCTCGATCACCTGAGGCGAGTAGTGAACCTTCCCCGCGACCTCGATACCCTTAGCCGCTGGGAACGCCCCGCAGTCGACGCCTTCCTCACATGGGCCGAACAAGAAGGCGGCAACAGAGGGTACATTGCCACGCACCGTAGCCCGTGGTGGGCAATTCGTCTTTTGCCTGCCGCGCCGATTGTCTGCACCTATATGGCGCGCCGACCACCCGTGTTCATCCGCAACATCGCTGGTGCCTGTTTGCTGAATATCGCCCACGGATTGTACCCTCGTGTGTCAATGTCCGATATCGACTTGGATAACGCGTGTTTAGCTCTCAACAAAGCATCCAGCCTCAATGACGGCCGGGTCTACGCAGGTGGGCTGACTAAATTCGAACCCGGCGCAGTTGAGGACATGTTCATTGACTGGACTTCCTTTACTTGGCTGGAGACCGCAGTATGAGCAAAGGCTGGCCAAAAGGGGCTCGATTCTGGGAGAAGCACGAAATTGTTGCTGACGCCCAAGCCGCTCGCGAGCAATTCCGTCAACGTCGCTTTGGCGAGCCCATGGAAAAGTATCTTGCCGCCTTCGTCGAGCTTGAGCGCGCAAATCAGCAGGTAATTGGTAGTTTGAATGCCCTGGTTGGCGATCCAGTCAATCCTTCGCTGATCGCGAACTGCGTCAGGGATCAGAACCTTTGCACGGCACTCCGATATCTGGGCGCGCCACCAATCTCTGCTGATGACCTGGAGACTCTTACGGGTGCCACGCTCGCGTGGACCTTGATTGAGAAAGATGTAGAACGAGCAATCGCTATCAGGGACGTGATCCGCCAGATTCTCGATCCGAAGCGTTTTCCTTGGATATATGAGAATCGCGCACCTACTTCGACGGAGCGGAAAGCGGCCATTCTGGCCTCCACCGTTGCGGCAAGTTCGCAGCGCCTGCAGACCAGTCGACGCACGGACGATGGTAAAGCCACAGAGGAGGCTGTGCGCGGAGTTCTGATCGGAATGGGAATGACGCCCGTTCCGCTTCGCCGCATCGCAAACCCCATGGTCGATGTCCTGGATATTGGTCATTTCTCTGCCGGTCCGTGCGTGCTTGGGGAGGACGAGGCAGATGTGGTCATCCGCCTATACGACGGGCGCATAATGGCACTTGAATGCAAGGCGTCTAATTCGGAAATCAATAGCAGGAAGCGGATCAACAAAGAGATTGGCCAAAATGCTCAAAACTGGGTCGGACGGTTTGGATCAGACTTGATAGTCCCTGCGGGGGCAATTCAAGGAGTGTTCAAGGCGAGTTATATCCAGGCCGCACAAGAAATCCCAGTAGTGTTCTATTGGGGACATCGCATCAGCGACCTCAGGGATTTTATTTCTTCCACGAAGAACAGTTAAGAAATAGAAGAGATTAGAAATGGGGGTTCACTCCAATACCCATTCCCTAGCGGTTGTGCACGTTTCGAACCAGAGACCTCGGACACTGAGACCAACCGCGATTCCCGACCTGCGCCGCCCACAAACGCGTTGTCAATCCCCATCTCCAACCACCCTCAACCCATCTCCTTTGCCATCAACGCCTTCCGCCGGTAGCCAATTTGCCGATCATTTCCCCCATTTGGTGCACAATGGATGACAGCGCACTCTCCACATCCCGGAACAATACCGGAAGCCGGACCGTAAGCCATTTGTTTTCTTATCGATGCAGTAACCCCTTTGTTATGTTATGGGTAGGCGCAGCAAATCCCTAACTTCATGAAAAGAAGTGTTTTACTCAAATGGGTGGGGGGGGTACCCCTCAACCGCAAGAAAGGACCCTATGATCGCCGAGTGTAGTAATGTCATGCCCAGTGGACTCCATTGCCAGTCGCCCGTCACGCGCGGCGAGTCCTCCTGTTACCTCCACTCCCGCCCCCAGCGCCCCGTCCGCCCCCAAAAAGCCCGTCCCCAGATGGTTGCGATCGAAGTGCCCGACCGTCTCGATCTCAAAGGCACTCAAACTGCCCTCTATCAGGTCACGCAGGCCATGGCCGACGGCGCCATCAGTCTTCGCCGCGCCGGCCAACTCCTCCACGCCATCGATAAAGCCTCCCCCCACGCCAACCGGACAGTTGGCCACCGAAAACTGACAACTGGCGACCGATGGCATTACAATCCGAAGTTCCCACCCAGGATTTTGGTGGGACGTACAAGAAGCGGAGGCTGACCATGGAAGTGGAGTTCACCGCCCGGCAAGTGAAGATCTCCAAGGCGCTGCGCACGCAGGCTGAAGAGGGTATGGAACCCATCGCCCGTATCTTGGGCAAAACCGCGCACGCCAGCATCACTTTTAGTGCGCAGAGGCACCTGCAAATCGTCGAAATCACCGTGCAGGGGCGCGCGCAGAAGATTGCCGCCACCGGCAAAGCCGACACCCTCGATGCGGCCCTGCGCGTGGCCATCGATCATGCTGAAAATCAGGCCCGCCGCTACCGCGACCGCCGTCTCGAAGGCAAGCGCCTGCCCAAAGGCGAAAAAGTGCTCACCGCGCCCCCGGTTTCCCGGCCCAAGACGCGCCCCACCCAATCCGATCCCACCGCCGAAGGCGAGAAACCGGCAAAAACCAAGCCGCGCGCCTCCATCGCGGTACACTCGTTTCCCTCCCGCGCCACGGTGGTCGAGCCGCACATCCTCAAAAGCGCCGAGGCCATTGTCCTTCGCGCCATGACCATCGAAGAGGCGGTCAAGG
>Ga0224555_1004712_pt1 | contig 12213 bp, 12 predicted proteins | sample 714S23034metaG_FD_180687 | JGI IMG/M metagenome (GOLD analysis project Ga0224555, IMG submission 180687) | Peat soil microbial communities from Stordalen Mire, Sweden - 717 S2 30-34 | ecosystem: Environmental > Terrestrial > Soil > Wetlands > Peat | place: Sweden: Norrbotten County, Stordalen...
TTGGCCTTGGCTCCAGTCGCCCTACGGGCTCCTTCCGCCAAGGCCAACACGGAATGACAAATAACATGCCTTCAGGTGGGGCCAGATCAGACCATCAAAAGGGGCCAAGTCAAGTTGACGAAACCAACATCAAGTGCCGGGCAGTGGGCTTCTTTGCAAGGTCTCTCCGTACCGGGGCGCATGAAACCGGTGGGTTTATGTGGCTTTTCGATCACCAGACGACGCCTAGGTCTAGGTGGCGGGAAGCGCCTCCGAGATAGGTAAGGATAGGCGTTGTGGATGCTACGATCAGGTGTAACTTGCAGAAGAACAGCCTCGCCGTGGAGAAAACGAATGATGACTCTCAGCTTGTCGTCGGTATCGACGCCTCGCGCAATCGGTCGGGCGGTGCGCGTGCTCACATTCAAGGGATACTAAATCACTTCGATGCGGAACAAGGCGTAAAAGCCGTCCATCTCTGGGCCTATCGAGTGTTGTTGGACGAGATCGCCGACCGCCCCTGGCTGGTCAAGCACCATCATCGTCTTCTGGAACGCTCCCTGCCTTTTCAACTCGTCTGGCAGGCCGCGTTTCTGAGACGGGCGGTGCTTCGAGTGGGGTGCGACATTCTTTTTGCAACCGATGCCAGTACGCTGTGTCTGTTCCGCCCGTTGGTGGTGCTGAGTCAGGATCTTTTGTCGTACGAGCCGGGAGTGATGCAGAGTTATCCGCACGGCTACACTCATCTGCGCTTGCAGGCCATCAAGATGATTCAGAATATTGCCTTCAGACGGTCGAGGGGCGTTCTATTCCTGACTCAATACGCCGCCGACCTCATTCAGCAATCCTGCGGAAGGTTGTCCCATACGGCCATTGCGCCGCACGGCATTGACGAAGGCTTTCGCCGCATCAACCGGCCAGATGCTTCCGCCGCGCCAGAGAACGCCGAGCAGCCCATTCGCTGCATCTACGTCTCGAACGCCGATTTGTACAAGCATCAATGGCATGTGGTGGAGGCGATCAGGCTGCTGTGGAATCGCGGTTACAGGGCTGAGTTGAAGCTTGTTGGCGGAGGTAGTGGCCTGGCACAGAAGAAACTTGTAGATGCGATAAGGTGCTACGACCCGAAGAGGCAGTTTGTAACGCAGTTGGACTTCGTCAGGCATACCGATCTGCCTCCGCTTCTGGCACAGGCCGACATTTTCATATTTGCCTCGAGTTGCGAGAATCTTCCCGTGACTTTGTTGGAAGGCATGGCGGCAGGGCTGCCGATTGCGTGCTCGGATCGGGGTCCCATGCCGGAAGTTCTTCAAGACGGCGGCGTCTATTTCGATCCCGAAAACAGCGGCTCAATCGCTGCAGCGGTGCAAAGCCTAATCGATTCTGCCGAGCTTCGCGCCCAGGTCGCCAGGAAGGCCCGGCAACTTGCTTTGAAATACACCTGGAAGAATTGCTCACGCGACACCTTCGCATTCCTTCGTGGATGCTGTTTGACCGGTGGATCGGATTCTAGGATTCGCTCCGTCGAATAAGAGAAGAGGTAGGTCTCTTGCTGCGGCCAGGATGGCTCATAGGAAGCGCCTGGAAGAACGACAAGTTTATGTAGGACCCATACAGCGGCATGCAACAAGACAGGATTAGCACATTGCCCTACCAAATCTGCACTCGCTGCATCATGGACACCACGGACCCCAATATTCACTTTGACGATCGTGGTTGGTGTGATTACTGCAATAACTTCGAATCGGCCATAGCGCCCAGCTGGCATACGGATGCCGATGGCCACAGGCAACTGATGCTGTTGGCCGACTCCATCAAGGCATCCAGCAAGCGGCTCGACTTCGACTGCATCATCGGTCTGTCCGGCGGTCTGGATAGTTCCTATGCGGCTTATGTCGCCAAGGAAAAAATGGGGTTGCGTCCCTTGCTGTTCCACGTGGATGCGGGCTGGAACACCGATCAGGCCGTGGGCAACATCGAAAAGCTAGTCGATGGCCTGGGCCTGGATTTGTACACGGAGGTTGTGAACTGGGAGGAGATGAAACGGCTGCAGGTTGCATTTCTCCGCTCCGGCATTCCCGATCAGGATCTGGTACAGGATGCCGCCTTCTTTTCCGCCCTGTATAAATTTGCCCGCAAATATCGCATCAAGCACGTGATCACTGGTTCCAACTTCTCCAACGAGTGCTGCCGCGAGCCAGAGGCCTGGGGAGGATATTTGGGGATCGACAAGCGGTTGTTTAGCGATATTTGGAGGCGGTTTGGCGAAGGCGAACTGACCACCTTTCCGTTGACGGACATCCTTGTTTACAAGATATGGCACCAGAAGGTACTGGGCATGAAGATGCATTACCCGTTGAACCTTGTTCCCTTCATCAAGAAGGATGCCGAAGAGGAGCTGGGACGCCTTTACGGATGGCAGCGGTTCAAGCACAAGCACCACGAGTCGCGTTTTACACGCTTCTACGAAGACTTCTGGCTCCCACGTCGTTTTGGATTCGAAAAGCGGCGTGCTCACTTCTCCAGCCTGATCATGACCGGCCAGATGGATCGCTGCGAGGCGCTGGATCGGATCTCCAGCTCCGAGATGGATGAGCACTTCCTTACCCAGGAGTTCGAGTTCGTGGCCAACAAGCTGAGCATGACCGTGAGCGAACTTGAAGTGCTCTTCAGGATGCCCAAGAAAACCTATCGCGATTACAAGAACAAGCGCTGGTTGATTGGACTGGGCTCCAACATCCTGCGGCGGATGGGTTGGGAGCAGAGGTACTTCCGATGATCAGAATTGTGGATTATGGTGTGGGCAATATTCAGGCGTTTATGACCATGTTCAAACGCCTCGGCATTCCAGCGGAACGGGCCAAGAGGACGGAGGATCTGCAGGGATCAACGCGTTTGATTCTGCCCGGTGTCGGGGCCTTCGATCACGCCATGCAGCTGTTGAATGACTCCGGTCTGCGGCCTTCTCTGGAACGAATGGTGTTGGAGCAGCGGGTTCCGGTTGTTGGTGTGTGCGTGGGCATGCAGATGCTGGCGGCGGGCTCGGATGAAGGTGTTTTGCCGGGTTTGAATTGGGTGCCAGGGCGGGTCCGGGCCTTTGCCACCACTGCTCAGTCATCCCATCTGCCGATGCCGCACATGGGTTGGAATCAGTTGCAGGTGCGCAGGCAGACCGGGCTTTTTGGTCAGGGTTTCGAAGATACTCCGCAGTTTTATTTCTTGCATTCCTATTACTTTGATGCCGAGGACAAAGCACACGTGGCGGCTACGGCCCATTACGGCTTTGACTTCGATGCGGTTGTTTCGCGGGGACACATTCACGGCATTCAGTGTCACCCCGAGAAAAGCCATCATTGGGGTGCTCAACTGCTGAAAAATTATTCGGAGGTTTAATCAATGTTACGCCCACGAATCATTCCCTGTTTACTTGTGCATCAGGGCGGTCTGGTCAAAACGAAGGGCTTCAAGGTGCCCAAGTATGTGGGCGACCCGATCAATGCGGTGAAGATATTTAATGAAAAGGAGTCGGACGAGCTGATGGTACTGGATATCGACGCCTCGGTCGATGGCACGCCACCCAACTACGATCTGATCTCTAAGATGGCACAAGAGTGTCGCATGCCTCTTAGTTATGGCGGGGGCGTTACATCAGCCGAGCAGGCGGCAAGAATCATCGACATGGGGGTGGAGAAGGTGTGCATCAGTTCTGCCGCCATCTCCAATCCGCAACTGCTCCAGGAGATATCCACCGCCATTGGGTGCCAGTCGGTAGTGGCTGTACTGGACGTGCGCAAACGCTCCGGATTGTTAGCGAAGGGCTATGAGGTCTGCACCCACAATGCGCGCAAGAGCGTCAAGGTGGATCCGGTCGAATTAGCCGTTCAACTGCAGGAGGTTGGAGCTGGCGAGATAGTGTTCAACTCCGTAGATCATGACGGAGAGATGAAGGGATATGATCTCGGCTTTGCCCGGCAGGTTCGTACGGCACTCAAAGTTCCCATCACGTTCTTGGGTGGCGCCGGTTCACTCGAGGACATCGGGCGATTGGTTAGTGAGGTAGGGGTCGTTGGAGCTGCCGCAGGAAGTCTGTTCGTTTTTAAGGGGAAGTACCGGGCCGTGCTGATCAATTACCCGACCTTTACTCAAAAAGAACAGCTTTGCCGCACCGCCCTATCGCTTTATTCTAACCCTTCAACGGAAAAGAGCTATGTTCTCTGACAAGATCTTATTGATTTCTGGTGGCACTGGCTCATTTGGAAACGCCGTTCTTCGTCGCTTCTTTGAGTCCGACCTGCGTGAAATCCGCATCCTGAGTCGGGATGAAAAGAAACAGGATGACATGCGCAAGAGATACAACAACCCCAAGTTGAAGTTTTACATCGGGGACGTGCGAGATTATCGGTCGGCGTTGAATGCCGTGCGCGGAGTGGACTTCATCTTTCACGCGGCGGCGCTCAAGCAAGTGCCGTCCTGTGAGTTCCATCCCCTGGAAGCAGTAAAAACTAATGTGCTTGGGACCGACAACATTCTCGAAGCGGCCATGAACTGCGAAGTGAAACGCGTGGTGTGTCTGAGCACGGACAAGGCCGTGTATCCCATCAACGCCATGGGCATTTCCAAGGCGATGATGGAAAAGGTGATGGTTGCCAAATCGAGGTCGGCATCGCGGACCGTGATCTGCGCAACGCGCTACGGAAACGTGATGGGCTCCCGCGGCTCGGTTATTCCGCTTTTCACCAACCAGATTCGTTCCGGCCTGCCCATCACCATTACGGATCCTGATATGACCCGCTTCATGATGACGCTCGATGATGCGGTTGATCTAGTGTTGTATGCGTTCAAGCACGGCCGCCCGGGCGAAATCTTTGTCCAGAAGGCGCCGGCTGCAACCATTGCGACGTTGGTTCAAGCAATGACCGGCTTGCTTCATGTTCCCGACCACCGAGTCAACATCATCGGCACCCGTCATGGCGAAAAGCTCTTCGAGGTGCTTCTGAGCCGCGAAGAGATGGTGGCAGCGCAGGACCTGGGAGACTACTATCGCGTTTCCCCGGATGGGCGCGACCTGAACTATGGTAAATTCGTGGAGCTGGGCGAGGCGAAGATCTCTTCGGCCGTCGAGTATAATTCGCATAACACGACCCGTCTGGATGTTCCCGGCATGCAGGCGCTGCTCATGAAGTTGCGATTCATGCAGGCAACATTGCGCGGCGAGCTTATCGAGCCCGAGGAATAAGCGATGAAAGTGCTGATAACCGGCGCCAACGGGTTTTTGGGCAAAAACCTCCTTCTGCATCTGGCAGAGCGTAGGGATGTGGAGGCTGTCTGCTTCACGCGCCAGCATGACGCGGCACAGCTGCGGTCGTTATTGCGCGGCGTGGATTTTGTCTTTCATCTTGCCGGGGTCAACCGGCCCGACGACCCCCAGGCATTTATAATCGGCAATGTCGAACTGACCGGCACGCTTTGCGCTGCAATCGCCGGATGCGGGCAAAAGGTGCGGGTTGTTTACGCCTCGTCGACACAGGCAGCTCTTGACAATCCGTACGGAACGAGCAAGCGGAGGGCGGAGAATCTACTGTTCGATTTGCAGCGCGCACACGGCACGCCAGTGCATGTGTTTCGTCTGACCAATGTGTTCGGCAAATGGTGCCGGCCAAATTACAATTCAGTCGTAGCCACCTTTTGTAATAATGTGGCTCGCGATCTCCCGATTCAGCTCAACGAACAGAATGCGCTGCTGCGTCTGGTGTATGTAGACGATGTGGTAGAGCGTTTTATCCAGCTGGTGGATGGCGCAGATGGAGCGGCAGACGGCGAAGGCTTCGAGACGATAACCCCGCAGTACACAATCGCGCTGGGAGATCTGGCCCTGCAGATTCAGGCGTTCCGGGAGAGCCGTTTGACCCTGTTAACCGAGCGTGTCGGCGTTGGTTTGACGCGTGCGTTGTACTCGACTTATGTTAGTTACCTACCGACCAGCTCATTTGTATACGACGTTCCGCAGCACGGCGATGCCCGCGGCGTGTTTGTCGAGATGCTGAAGACACCGGACTGCGGACAGTTTTCCTATTTTACGGCGCAACCCGGGGTTACGCGCGGAGGGCACTATCACCACAGCAAGACGGAAAAGTTCCTGGTCATCAAGGGGCAGGCCCGCTTCAGATTTCGTCATCTGAACACGGGTGAAATATTCGAATTGATCACCAGCGGAGATCGAGCTGAGATTGTCGAGACCGTTCCGGGTTGGACACACGACATCACCAATATAGGTGATCAGGAGACGATCGTAATGCTTTGGGCAAATGAGGTATTCGATCGAAGCAAACCCGACACCTATGCCTGCCCGCTATAAGGAAGAGATGAAAAGACTGAGAGTCATGTCAGTGGTTGGTACGCGTCCCGAGGTCATTCGCCTGTCGCGTGTTTTTGCGGCGTTGGACGAGCACTGCGATCATATTCTGGTTCATACCGGCCAGAATTACGATTACGAATTGAATCAAATCTTTTTTGACGATCTTGGGGTTCGCAAACCGGATTATTTCTTGGACAGCGCGGCCGGAAGCAGAAGTGCCGCACACACGATTGGAAACGTGATTATCGCCGTCGACCAGCTTCTAGCCGAGGTCCAGCCGGAGGCGATGCTAGTGCTGGGCGATACCAACAGCTGTCTGTCGGTGCTCCCCGCCAAACGGCGCAGAATTCCCATCTTTCACATGGAGGCGGGAAATCGCTGCTTTGATCAGCGGGTGCCGGAGGAGACCAATCGCCGCATCGTCGATCACACAGCAGACATCAATCTCACCTACAGCTCGATCGCACGGGAATACCTTCTGCGGGAGGGTTTGCCCCCGGACCAGGTGATCAAAACCGGCAGTCCCATGTGTGAGGTCCTGCATCACTACATGCCCAGGATTCAGGCCTCGGAGATCCTGGAGCGCATGCAGGTATCTGCGTATAACTACTTTGTCGTAAGCGTCCACCGTGAGGAGAACATCGAGTCCGAGCGTATGTTTGACAAACTTGTAGACGTGCTCAACGCGGTGGCTGAAGATCACGACCTGCCGGTGATCGTCTCGACTCATCCACGTACGCAGAAGCGGGTGGATGCGTCAGGGGTCAAATTTCACTCCCGAATACGGCTGCTCAAGCCGCTGGGCTTCCACGATTACGTGAAGCTGCAAATGTCGGCTAAGGCGGTACTGTCGGACAGCGGCACCATCAATGAGGAGTCGTCGATATTGAACTTTCCGGCGCTGAATCTGCGCGAGGCGCACGAACGCCCCGAGGGCATGGAGGAAGCTGCAGTCATGATGGTTGGCATGGATGCGAAGCGGGTGAGGCAGGGGCTAGCGATTCTTAACACCCAGAAGCGGGGAGAGTTCCGCAGCCTTCGTTTGGTTGCGGATTACGGCATGACCAATGTGTCAGAGAAAGTTGTGCGTATCCTTCACAGCTATACCGATTACGTAAAACGCGTGGTCTGGAAGCAGTATTGAGGGCTGCCTTGCAAGCTCTGCCGCTGGCGGCTTGCGTTCAACAACCGGGAGGAAGCGGAGCCGCGCGATCGGGCAGCCTAACTTCGCCGACGGATACCAGGTGAGCTTGATCGAGGTGGCCGTTACGCTCTTGGGTCCGGCTTGTAGGTGGGCGCCTTCCAGGGGTCGATTGAAAAAACGAAACGCAGAGTACGTTAGGCTAATTGCTGAACCCCGAGCGGCCTGCCTATCTGAAACGCCGCCGATCTGGCCTGACCCCAAATTCCGCCCAGTTCGGTGTCTGAAATCATAACCCACATTTTTCTGTTTTGTTTTCCTGAAAAGCTTCGTTTGAGGCCGCGGTTGTTGTCGGGCGTAGCGGCGGACGCCTCATGGATTCGCGCCACGCTAACTTCTGCGATACCGATGTGCCCAGAAACGCTAGGCTCGCGCAACCGCAAAGTCCCGCTCTTCCGTGAATCCGGTCCCGGAGACGGTGTGGCGGAGAACATCGATGTCTCCGAGTTCCACCTCCAGCGAGAAGCACTGATTCGCCGCGGAAAGGGCGATAATGACGCTGCACTGATGGCGGAACTCCGTCACGATGCCCTCTACTCCCTGAAAAGCGCCACGGCGCACGCGCACCGGCGTTCCCAGGAATACATTCCGGTGGGGCCGTAACAGGCAGCCGCTCGCCAGCCCGTTGCGGATTCTGTCGATCTCCTCGGCGCTGACCGTATCGCACTCGAAATCGCCCAGGAGGCGAATCACGCCGGGCGTGGAGACGACGGAGAGCTTGGCATGAGGCGAGAAACGGACAAACACATACCCCGCGAAAAGCGGGCGATCCAGGATGACGGACCGGTCAGTCCATTTTGACCGCTCCGTGTAGAGCGGCAGGTAGTGTTCCAAAGAACGCACAGAGAGATGCTGCGCGACTCTCTTTTCGTGGTTCGCAATCACATGTAGAACTTGCCACGGACTCTCATACATGGTTCATTCCCCGCTGTTCAAGTACAGAAAGATTTCCGGTTTTCCATCCCCAACGCCGTTCTGTCATCGAGATCGATGGTGCATGATCCGTCTGACATCCGGGCAAGAGATCGCAACCGTGGAAACGTACGCGAGATCTTTCAGGCAGGGTCTGCTTCTGGGAGTCAGACCAAAGTGTTGCAGGCCATGATGAGCAATGTTTTTATTACTGCAGGTGATTAAATACCGGGAGCTCGCTGCTTGATGTGATCGTGGTCACTCCTAATCGGCATAGGGAGAGCGGGCGACCGCTCCCCCTATGTGTCAACACCGGTTGAAAAATGGTTCTTCCGCATATTTGGTGAAGCTGGGCAGGTTTCCGGATGTTTGTGTAGTGGCTAGGTTTTATGCTGCATTGACCACGCGGAGACGGAGAAGATCGAAGCTCGCCCGACCGTACATGGATCGTTTGATCAGTTTGAGGCGGTGCACATTCCCCTCTACCTTGCCGTTGCTCCAGGCATGCTCCAGGGCAGCTCGAACGGCCGCTTCGTCGCGGCAGAGATGCTTGGCGAACGAAGCAAGTGGAGTCCCTCTTGCTGAGTCCCGCCATTTCGGCCAAGCAGCAATATCCCGCTGCCGCACGATGCGGAAGAACTCTTGCGCCACGGCCGCGGACGCCGCAATCTCAGGTGACCGCCGGTAAAGTTCGTCCAGGTACGGCTGGTTTAATTCGTTCGGCTTCAAGATCTGCCATGTCGTGTGCCGTGAAGAGACTCGAGGCGGTGGTGGAGCGATCGGAGTATAGCGCGAAGCTTTCGGTCCGTGCCGCTGCCGGATCCAGTTGCGCACGATACTGGCCATTCCCGTGAAGCCTTGTTCACGCATCTCACGCCACAGCTGGCTGGCATTGTGACAGCCTTCCTGCCAGCGTTGATCCAGGAATTCCCGATACTGCTCGACAGAGCTGGTCCGGAAGACTGGTTTCCTTTCAGGGAAGCCGCGGGCGCGTACCCAGCGACGAATCGTTCGCCGATCGATGCTCAGCAGACGCGAGGCCACTGCCTGTGACATGCCCTTCCGTATCTGTTCCATCACCAGGTCATAACGGGCCACCCGACGATCACGGCTCCGCTGTTTGGCGCGCTCTGCGCGGGTTGGGTTCGGTGCCCCGATCACTGTCTCGGTCACCGGAGCCGCCGGCATTCGTGAAACGGCGTGGGCAGCCTCTGCCATGAGCCGATGATGAGGCGCCAGAACGCCCGTCAGCGCCTCGCTCAAATTGCGAAGAAGATGCCAACGATCGGCGATTTGGATCGCTCGCGGCACGGCCTTGTCGGCGGCCTCGGCGTATAGACTGGCGCGGTCCCTGCTTACGATCTCAATGCCAGGGTGAGCCTTCAGCCATTCGGCCGTGCTCTCGGCACTTCGATCAGGCAGCAGGTCGATGACGTTGCCCTTCTCAAGATCGCAGAGAATCGTCCCGTATCACTGGCCCTTGCGCCACGCCCAGTCGTCGATGCCCACCACTCGCGGGGACGCTGACGAGACAACCCGCGCCTTTTTTCGCAGCCCACGCAGCAGTGTTGAACCGCTGGCAAGGATACCGAGTTGTTCCGCCAAGCGGGATCCTGCCGATCCTCCCAATGCCAGTGTGATCTGGTTCAGGGCATCAGCCAAACGCCCGGTTCGGCGACCATAACGCTGCACAGTCTTCGGCAGGCGCTCCGTGAAGATGCGCTGACCGCAGCCGTCAGCCCCGCAAAAGAAACGGCGGACAAGGAGCTCGATTCTTACTGGAATCCCTTCCCAAGGAAGATCGCTCAGCCGGCGAGCATATCGGCTATGAACCCGTCGCGATCTCCGCCCGCAACCTGGGCAACTACTCTCCTCGCCGGCTGGACGCAGCACCATCAGCAGCCCACTTCGCCCTACCACCCTCAATTCCTGCAAAATCACCTCTCCGGCATCGGGCACCAAGGTTCGTTGTCCCATGGGGTTTTACCGGAGTCGCCCAGAGCTATCCCTATTGTTCCCTGACCCGACTCAGCTGGGCAGTATCACCAAATATGCGGAAGAACCATTTTTGCACCGGCGCTGACATATGCCGATTAGGAGTGACCTCGATCACATCGAGCAGCGAGCCCCGGTATATAATCTCCTGCAGTAAGCAGAATTGCAGTAATCAGAATATGGCTCATCATGGCCTGCAACACTTTGGTCTGGCTCCCAGAAGCAGACCCTGCCTGAAAGATCTCGCGTACGTTTCCACGTTTGCGATCTCACGCCCAGATGCCAGGTAGATCATGCACCATCGATCTCGATGACAGAACGGCGTTGGGGATGGAAAACCGGAAATCTTTCTGTACTTGAACAGCGGGGAATGAACCATGTATGAGAGTCCGTGGCAAGTTTTACATGTGATTGCGAACCACGAAAAGAGAGTCGCGCAGCATCTCTCTGTGCGTTCTTTGGAACACTACCTGCCTCTCTACTCGGAGCGGTCAAAATGGACTGACCGGTCCGTCATCCTGGATCGCCCGCTTTTCGCGGGGTATGTGTTTGTCCGTTTCTCGCCTCATGCCAAGCTCTCCGTCGTCTCCACGCCCGGTGTGATTCGCCTCCTGGGCGATCGCGAGAGCGATGCGGTCAGCGCCGAGGAGATCGACAGAATCCGCAACGGGCTGGCGAGCGGCTGCCTGTTGCGGCCCCACCCGAATGTTACCCTGGGAACCGCGGTCCGCGTGCGCGGTGGCGCTTTTCAGGGAGTAGAGGGCATCGTGACGGAGTTTCGCCATCAGTGCAGCGTCATTATCGCCCTTTCCGCGGTGAATCAGTGCTTCTCGCTGGAGGTGGAACTCGGAGACATCGATGTTCTCCGCAGGACCGTCTCCGGGACCGGGTTCACGGCAGAGCGGAGCTTTGCGGTTGCGCGAGCCTAACGTTACTGGGAACATCGGTATCGCAGAAGGTAGCGTGGCGCGAATCCGTGAGTCGTCCGCCGCTATGCCAGCTAAGAACCGCGACCCAAAGTACTGGATAAGCGCCTGGTCGCCTGTGGCTCTGGGAATCCTCATCATCGCGGCTGAGTCAACATCGTACTTCGGCGCCGACCGCACTTCCGGTCCGTTGCGGTGGATATTTCAGGCGCTCTTTGGGCCAGTCAACGACGCCCGATGGAGGATTCTGCATGGCGCCATTCGCAAGAGCGGCCACTTTCTCGGCTATGGAGCGATCGGGTTGGCATGGCTGCGCGCCTGGCGGATCACCTGGCCTAGTTTGTCGATCTTTCAGGGCGCCTTGCTCGCGCTCTTTGGCACAGCGCTGATGGCTAGCGCAGACGAGTGGCACCAATCCTACTTGCCCAACCGGACAGGATCGCCACGGGACGTGCTGATCGACTGCTGCGGCGCCCTCACATTGCAAATCCTGATTGGCGTTTTCTTTGCTCTGTTCAGGCCCAGGCTGCTGGCAAGAGCTGTATGAGCACTCCTATGATTGAAAACGTAAGGCCACAGGCCGCCTTGATGACCGCCGAGAAACGGCCATTATCCAAAAGGCTTTAAGTAATCGTCCTCATCGGCGATGACTGATTCAGTGAGCGCCATCTGCGTTGCGCCTCCGCAAACTCAATGGATTGCGGAAACAACGGGTGCAGCTCGATGGTTTAACGATCGCCTGTCGTGCGGAGAAGAACGCCGCTTAGCGCGATCGGCGTATACTGGCGCGAAGCCGGGAAGGCAGAAGGTGAATCCCGGCGCAAAGGAGCTCGTTTGTGAAAGTC
>Ga0224555_1004714_pt1 | contig 12210 bp, 18 predicted proteins | sample 714S23034metaG_FD_180687 | JGI IMG/M metagenome (GOLD analysis project Ga0224555, IMG submission 180687) | Peat soil microbial communities from Stordalen Mire, Sweden - 717 S2 30-34 | ecosystem: Environmental > Terrestrial > Soil > Wetlands > Peat | place: Sweden: Norrbotten County, Stordalen...
AAGCCTTCACGGGGGGATCGTCTTTTTTAAGTCAGCAGCTCCGTTTCAGGATTTTCGAGGGAGATGTTCCGCTTTCCTTCAAACACCGAGACGGAAATCCAGCACCAGAGCATCACCTTCCGAGGCAGTGCTCACATGTCGACGAACTTCGCGGCCCGCTGGAAGAGTTTCAAATTGTCCTCTTGGGGCCGCCGGTGCTTCATCCTCTGGAAGAGCTTGAGCAACATCTTCACGTTGCGCCCTGTGGCATTGGGAATCGTTTGGACCAGATGCTTCCTCTCCTCCTGCGACAGTTGGATATTGTTGATGTCGCAGAGAATGTCCCAGATTTGAAGCAGTTCATCCCGGGTGGGATACTCGTATTTGACGTGCGCCGTGACCCGGCTCATGATGGCGTCGTCGACGATCATTCCCCGGTTAGAAGTGAGAAATAACACACCCTTGTAGTACTCCAGCACGCGAAGGAAGATGCCGACGATGGCGTTCTGCTGCAGGTCCTCGCCGCGGGCCCGGACGTAAACATCGCACTCGTCGATCAGCAGGACCGCCTTCCACCGGGTGGCCCGCTTGAGCACCAGCCGGAGGTTCTTCTCGAGCTTCTCCTCGTCGGTCCCCAGTTGGGAGCACTGGATCACGTAAAGGGCTCGGCCGATATCAACGGCGAAATTGCTTGCAATGACCCCATATCACGGTTCAATTTGCGGTTCGTGACAGGGGCACCAAAAGTTTTTATCAGCCATGCGTCCGAGGACAAGGATCGTTTCGTCATTAAATTTGCCGAGCGGCTCCGGGCCAATGGAATCGACCCGTGGCTGGATAAGTGGGAGATGCTGCCAGGCGACAGTCTGGTAGACAAAATATTCGATGGTATCGAACAGGCACAGGCCGTCATTGTTGTGCTTTCTACAAACAGCGTCTCAAAGCGCTGGGTTCGAGAGGAGATCAACGCCGCTTTCGTTAAGAGAGTCAACGATGCAAGCAAATTGATTCCGGTAATAATCGACGATTGCGCAATCCCAGATTGCCTCAAATCCACTGTTTGGGAGCGAATCACCAATTTGGAGGATTTCGAATCAGCTTTACAGAGTATTATCAGGGCGATTTTCGGACGAGCTGAAAAGCCGTCTATAGGCCCAGTACCGCTTTACATTCAAAACACAATTACCATCGGTTCTCTGAATGCCGTTGACAGCGCTATCTTGTGTTCTCTTTGTGACCATTGCATTGCCCAGAACCTTGAACGTGTTGATGGTCCTGGCCTACTGCAATTATTCAAAGCACTCAAGATCGAGGAGGAACACGCTTGCGATTGCCTGGAGATTTTGCAGAACCGCGGCTATGTTGAGCTTTTGAAAATTCAAGGCATCGACATTGCAAGGGCCGAACCAACGCTTTTCGGGTTCCATGAATATTTGCGTTCGACAAGAGCTGATTACAAAGCCATGCTTAAACGAATTGCGTTGCTGGTTGTGAATGAACATCAAAGGGACGGCGCAAAATTGTGTCAGTGCGCAGGTCTGCCTTTCTTAATCACAAACCGTATTGTTCAATATTTCGAACGCAGAGGCTGGGTGCATGTGTCGTATTCTCAATTGTCCTTGAGCGACTTCAACGTTCACCGAATTTCCCCGGAACTGAAACGATGGCTGCAGGATCAATCGGCCTGATCTCTAGCCAAGCCCTATCAGCCTCGCCACGCGCACAGAAGCGCCTGGACTTGCAGGCCACATTACAGGGTCTACCGAAGGCGGATGTTCTGCAAACTGTTTGGATCAGCAATTATTTTTTCGATGCGTTGCTGAATATCGACATTGCCAGGATGTTTTTCGAGATCATTCATCAATTCTTCAATCAATGCTGTCCATGCAGGGTGTCGCCGGTCTCCGACTTGGCAATCAACATGTCGTCGCAAGCGGCAACAGGCCCACAGCCTTGGAAGTTTCATTGATGGTGCGCGAAAGTGTAGTAGCTCCTCATTAGGATTCTTGCCAAGAATGGTGCGAAGAAAGTCCCTGTTTGAAAATCTCAGATTCCCGTAGCGCCCTATCAACTGTTCAATATCCTTTTCGAAGCTCGGTTCATGAAAATAGACGCGGTCATCCGCAGATTGAACCTGAAGCGAATTTATGATTTCAACGTCTGATTTGGAAACCTCTATCAGGCGATGTCTGCGGGAACCGACCTTGTAAACCTTCGGATCGTAAAACAACAAACAAAGTGCAGGACTGATCGGGAGGAGAGATTGAAAGCCGGAACGACCAAATCCCGCATAACTGCGAAAAGGTTCTACGGCAGAACAGAATTGATTCAGACGGACGACAGGATTGTCGCTGGTGATAAAAAAGGTCCCGCTCTCCGCCTTGAGCAACTTGGCAGCGAGCGTTTGCATTTCCATGGAACAGGGAAGCACAAGTTGGCTTAGAAGAGCGGCCGCCCCTTTGAAATCAATCAATTGTTCTGACCACTTCCCGTCTGGCGGAGGCGGAAGTTCTCCTCTATCAATTGCATATTTGATGACATCGTAGCAAATATATTTTGGGAGCACTTTGGATGCCTCGATGGCCCTTTTCGTCCTGACGTGAAGAGTGGCGACTAACCATCTGAGAGCAACAAGTTCTTGTTCATTAAAATCCTCATTCTGGCTAACTCTTACCAACACAGGCGCAATGTCGTTTTCGGCGCCCCACCAAACCTTGTCCAGAGCCTCGTTGTTTTCATAGAATTCGTCTTCCTGGCACTGTCCGCCAATTCCTTTAGGTCCCAAATACTTGTAAGGGGACACTTTAGCGACGACGATAAGTTCCGATTTATTAATGGAAAAGCGACGCAAATAATGACGGGGAACAAAATGGTCTTTTGCCATAATCAAAATTCAGCAAGCTTGGGTTTCCTTCTAATTCTTGGACTTGTCTGCTTCTGAAGTCTCCACCAATCGTCTGACTTCACCCCCGCAATTGAGGCATTTGCCAAACAAATACACGTCTCCGTCCCGCTCCTCGCCAATAATATTCACGATTCGGACGGAGGTGCGGCAATTCGCACAAAAAACATTCGCCAATATCGTTGTTCGATCCGCTTCTGAAATCGCACTCCACAGGCCGGCAGCTTGTGGAGTAAATTGTCCATCATTCATAGGCAGATATTACCAGCCAATGTCGCACCAGCCAGCCTGATTATTTTGATGCTGCGTCGGTTGTCTATGGTCTGGGCGCCGAGCTTTCAATTCCAGGCACATAAAACCATGACTAAATCCAGGGCATAAACCCGATTGGCGGCGCGTTCTGGGCAATATCCAGCGACGTAAACCCTCCCCTGCTCCTCAAGTTGGAAGGCAAGGGACACATTCACCTTCCTCGGGCTGCCAGGTTTTGATCCACCAAATAGATGAACCCAACCGGCTCATTTTTCAGCATCCCCTCAATGAACATCCGTGGCAGGGGATCATCGGAGGCTAGGACCGGGTGGCGAGGCTTGATCAGCCAATAAAACAGCCGCTCAGGTGGGAACAGCTTTGGGTCAAGACCGATCCTTATGAGGTCTTCGCGTTTGACATTTCTGATATTTTTCATGGTTTGGAGAATATCAGGCTTGGTTGGACAAATGCTGTCCAAGTGCCCGGAAAAAGGACCATCCGGGTTTTGGCATTGTGTCTGAGCAAATCACCCATCATACTGGCATCATGAACGCGCGGTTCTTGCCGACATGGCTCATCTGGTGCCAGTCGGGCGTGACCGCTGCTGGGGGCTGTTCTTTTGCCCGGTTTGAGTGCCTGGGGCGGCGCAAGGCCTTCTGCTGTTTCTCCGGCCCGTTCCCGGTATTTGTCAAAAACAGCTTCCTGGGCCGCAAGGAACTTGTCGAATTTGTCTTCATGCCTTGTGGCACAAAGCTGAATGGCTTCAACGACGCGATCAATCCGCTCGAAGATTTGCATGTAGACGACCTGGCCGTTCCGGCCCTGGGCAAAAACGATTGGATGCCGCTGCATGTTCCACTGGATAACCAGATCCTTGGGATGGGTTTCCGTATCGTTGCAGAATTTGTGGATGATCTCAATTAGGCTGGCCATAACGGGGAGGAGGGAACCGTGGCAGGGGAAGCTTCCTGCAGGCCTTGTTCAAAGCCGTTGAGCCAATTTTTGACGTTGAGCGCATCTGTGGGTGTGGCGGCAAATCCCAGGCCAAAGGCCATGATGCCACGCTGGGTGAGGTCCTTCTCCAATCCCAATTGGCGGCCTTGTTGAAAAGCCCAGGCCACGAAAGGAATTGCTGGGTAAGGCTGTTCCTTTCTTGCTTCTGAGTTGCTAGAGCAGTTCATACGCTTGCATCACTGGGAGTTCCGGCTTGCCGGCTTCGTCGTTGCCGTAGTGCCCCACAGTAACTACGATTCCCTTCCCGTCATTATAGTTTCGAACCAATTCCGTGCGCTCCTTGGATGTTAATCCGCTGCCACAGTTGAATTCCATGGCGGAGTTTCCCAGCTTGGTGATGAGCTTGGCTGGATCAGGATTGACAAAGCCCAGCAGGGCGAACTTCTCTTGGTAAAGAGGCTTCACCTTCCAGGCTCCCCCGCGCGCCTTGTTTTGGCCGGACAGCTTGCAGAAGGTCTTGGCGTTGGCATCCCAGAACACAAATCCTTCGATTTGCTTGGCCCGGGCCGTTTCCACGGCGCCGGCTGCTTCTTGGAGGTTGGTGTAGGGCGCCAGTTCCACCCGCACCAGTTCCGGGATATAAGGCAGCCTGTCCCGGTAAGGCAGCTGATTGGTGGAATGGCCGCTCCAGCTCAGGACATCAAAAGCCTTGAGGGTGGCTGCCGGCGGCGGCGGGTTTGCTGTTCCATCCAGTTTGTTGGCATGCCACGTGTACCATTCCTGGAACGCGGACAGATTCTCAGTGTGAACGCTGGGAATATGGATTTCCCCCAAAAGAACGGTTCCGGGTGGAAGGGACGACATGGTGTCCATCCAGCGAGGAACTTCAGCCCAATGGCTGCTGCCGTGAAGGGTAGTCAAAGGCAGATTGGAAGCCGTAAAGAAGGCCACTCCGTTTTTCTCGACGATGGCTGTGGCGAAGTTTCCGTTGTATTTCCGGCTCCCGATGATTTGGGGATTCCGCTGCAGATCAATTGGCCGGATTTCCCGGATCGGCTTGCTGGGTTGAAATGTTCGCGCACCGACGGCGTTTTTGATGCTGTCAAACGTCATACCGGTTAATCTGGCTCAGCGCAGCTTTTGGGCTTGAACCAACTGAACTGCTTTGCTCGCTCATAAACTTTAGTTTGATAAAGAAAGTGGCAGTGATCCCCAAGGAGGTGCGGGTAGAGGAACCCGGCTGAAAAACGACCACTGCCATCTTGCGGTCTATTCTAGTTTAGCGTCAGCTTATTTTCTACTGCAGCTGCGCCATCTCCTTGGCGCCATGCCAAAGACGTTCCACAAGAGGGGAAAAACATCGGCGCAATGTCTAATGGAGTCTGCACAAATATTGCCATTTTATAGGCAATAATCGAGTAGTCGGTCTCCTCTATTTTGCCGATGATAGCTGCATGATAAGAAGGCCGTTGGGCAAAAGAGACCGGCGCGCATGCGCTGGCATGGCTGGCAGCAGCAAAAAAGAGCTTGATGGTTGTGCTGTGGGAAGTCGCGGTGTTGGCGTTTTCAGTCCCGCTGGGATACGAGGACGAGAACGGCTTTCACTTTGGGGAGAAGCCTACGTCCTCGTTATCGAAGCCTTTTTCGCCAAGGAGGCGGAGGTCTGCAGCCGCACTGAAGAGCCCGTTCCGATTTGAACAGATCGAACGGGCCTGCCAAGGAGGTGCGAGCTGGGGGTCTCGGCTGAAAAAACAGGCCCGTCCGACTTTTGGATGATCTTCTTCAGCGAAGCTGCCGAGGGGCGCTGTAGGACACCAAGAAGCAGCGTTTGCTGCTTTTTCGTGCCAGAAGTTGGTGCCGATTTTTTGGCACCAAACTGCAAAAACTGCGTTTTGGTGCCAGAGAAGCCTTGGAGATTAGGCTGCGACGAATGTGGTCGGGGCTTTTGCTTTGCGGATGGCGCGGATGGATGGGCCAAATTTTTCCATCATCCCTTCCTCTTTTTCAGGGGACAGGATTTCCAGCCGGATGGAATTCTCGCTGGTCACAGTGACCTTCTTGGCCTGCTTGCCCGCTGCAACGGCCGCAGCCAGCTTGGCGTTGGCGGACTTGACTTCCTCCTTGGCCGCCAAAATGGCCTTGATTTCAGGGCTGGTATCCGCCGGGTCAAATTCCGCATGGGCCTGTGGATTGATGTCGCACACCGCCAGGCCGTTCTGCGTCACGATGAGTACACTTTTGTCTTCCCCGAGATACTGCACCAGTTCGCCCAGCGCCTCCTGCTTGGTGCTTTCCTTTCTGGCTTCCTTGGCCTTGAACGTTTTGACAACCGTGAAATAGGCCTGCAGGGCAGCCGGCAGTTTCAAAAGGGATTCAATCTTCATGCTTAATTCAGGTTATTTGGCGAAGCCATACATTTTGTTTTTTAGAAAGCCTTGGGCCGCTGCGAGCTATCCCGGCGGCCCGGCGGGAACGCAAACTCCAGTAGTACCAACTCATCACTGGCTCACATCTCGCTGTAAGGAACGGACGGGAGTTGGACCGTGAATCGCTATTCAACTCCCTGCTTTATTGTTCGGCTCAGTTTTTTGGAGCTGAACCTAGCTTAGTAGCGAGCGATATCGCCCATGTTGGCCGAATGAGCGGCGAGGGGGCTGTTCTTCAGGATGACTGGAGCGAGCGTGGCCATTTCGAGGATACCGTGGATGTGGCCAATTGGAACGTCGCCATACATGCGGCTGTCGTAGCTGCATTTTCGATTATCGCCTAAAACGATGTACTGCGATTTGCCCGCCTTGAGCTTATCACCCAGGCGGTAGTCCCCGTAAGTCCGCACGTTATCCGGCAGGTAGCGCTCTTCCAAACGCAAACCGTTGATGTAAACGTCGCCCCGATGAAACTGCACCGTTTCGCCTGGCAACCCGACGATACGCTTGACAGCTAATCCTCCCATCCCGTCGTTGAGAACAATGATTGTTCCTCTCGTCAGCCAGGACGGCTTTTCGGGAACGGCTTGAAATGTCTGCTCATCATGCAAGGTGGGATACATGGATTTGCCTTCTACCTTGACGAGCCCATGCGCGTTGCGAACAGTTTGGAAGCTGACGACCAGCGTGACGAGGCCAACCGCACATTTGATGAGTATCTTTTTCATTTTGGTTCATCTTTGGCCGCTTTGTTTAGGCACTCTTTAAGGCAGCCAAGCCGGCGTTGCCTGGCTGCCTTGGCTCAGTTCGTTTTTTAGGCCGCGGCGGTTTCCCCCGCTTCCTCCTGGATGGCTTGTTTCAGTTCCGGGATGGAAAGTCCGGCCGCGCGGGCGGCGACTCGGGCGGCCACCCGGGCGATGTTCTCCGCGGTGCGCTGGGCCTGCGGCAGGCTGTTCCGAATCATGCCGTTGACCTGGTTGGTGTAGTAGGCCGCGCGGCGGTCGAGCTCCTGGCGGTAAGCGGCGACGGTTTCCAAAGTGATCAGAGCCTTCAGGGCTTTCGGACACATGCGGGTGGCCATGCGCTCCCCGGTCCATAAAACGGACGACATGACCAGGTTGGTGTTGAGGTTGTGAGCCTTGGCGAAGGCGGCAACGGGCTCTTTGATGGCTTGGCGATTGCGGACGCTGATGCGCCCATTTTTTGTTGTTTTGTTCATTTGTGTTGTTTCCTTTCGGGACTTGCGTTCTGGTTTGTTTAGGCGGCAGCCTTTTTCCCGAGGGCAGCTACCTCTGTGTTAATGACCTGCTTCAAAGCAGGTATGGAAAGCTTCCTGGCGGCGGTGATGACCGCAAAAACACGCCCTGCGACCTCCTCCACGTTTTCCGGAGTTCGTTCGCCGCTGGGCAAGGCGCCCTTGATCATCCCTTTGACTTGAAGCTCTCGAGCGTGCGCGCGGCGGGCAAGTTCCTCCCGGTAGGTTTGGAGGGTTTCTCCGTTGACGAGGCTGAGTATCTGCTCCGGCTTTGTCTCGCCCACCCACAAGACTGCAGCCATGATGAGGCTGACCGGCTGGTTGTGGGCCCGGGCAAATTCCGTCACTGGTTTGACCAAAGCGCGCCTCGTCTCAACGCTGATTTTGCTAGTACTCATCGGATTTTTTCTTTCGTTTGCCTGTCAAATCGGTGGCCATGCCGAATAGTCGTTCAAACAGGTCGCCCACCTCTTTTGCTGCCGGGCTGTCGTTGGTTCCGCTCGTCTGGCCAAAAGCGTGGACAGCGATGCTTCGGATGCTGACCGTGCTGATTGCCACTCTGGCGGTTCGCAGCGCCGGGCTCTTGGCCAGGATTCCCGCCCAAAACGCCTCAAATGGATCGCTTCGATAGCCGTTGCGATGCGCGTGCTGGACAAATCCTCTCAGGCTGACCGTTGTGATTCTGACCCGCACTGCTCCCAGCTGCGGGTTCCGGGCCATCTGCCGACTCCAATAGGCGTCAAATAAGTCCATACACGCTTTCGATGGACGTCTGTCAGCGCCAATGGCCTCGACGCCACACATACCGCCCATGCCACGGTTCCCATTGTCCGCCGATCCAAACTGCTCCTCGCACCGGGGGCCGGCCCCAGTAGCCATGCAGCCATATCCACCCTCCATTCCAGGCCCACCACCCAGGCACCCACACAAAGGCGGGGTTGGGACGGACTGGGATGACTTCTACCTCCGGAGGCGGAGGAGCTCCGGGCGCCACGGACGAGGGGGCGACGGGCGGAGGCGGCACGGGAAGGGATTTGGTGTCCAGATTCGGCGGGACGGGAGGATCCTGGTACTGCGGCGCGTAGCAATTAGGCGCCTGGACGTAAACGTATATGATTTTGTCCTGTTTTTTGTCCCGGTGAGCGCATCCCGCGGCCAGGAGACAGGCCAAGCCTGCGATGGTAAAAATGAGTGAACGCTTGTTCATGTTCGTGTTTTTTCTGTTCTGCTTTGCTGCCGGCTGGTAGATTTGAGCTGCTTCCGTTTCCCGTTCAGCTAAGGGTAAAACCCTTTTCATCTATCACACCTTCTAAGGTATTCTAAGGCTCCTGGGCGTCATTTTCCTGAATGCTGGCAAGTAAAATTTTGGATCGCAGGAGGCACCTCGTCCTCCATTTCCAGGGTGTTATGGTTCAGCGTTAGCTGGGGTCAGGCTGGGCTGGGGGCAAGGAGGTACTCGGACAGCTGGGCCTGATCTTGAGCGGTCAGGTGAAAGTAAATCCGGCCTCCGGCGATAAACGGCTGGCTCATGATGTGGAACTTCCGGCCGTTCGGGAACAGGTGAAGGGCCGCCGTGATCTGCCGGCAAACCTGGGCGTCAAAAATCATGCCGCGCCGGATTAGAAATCGTAAAACGGTCCTTCCCGTGACGGGAACGGCCCGCACCCATAGAGGATGCTCTCGTGTGGCCTCCTTCACCTTGCAGCCCATGTGGCGCTTGATGAATTCGTGGGTGTCGTCGGGGGTTTGAAGAACGGCCTCGTGATAGGGGAAGATGATGCTGGCCAGCGTGACGAGGTGGCAGACGGCCGGATTGAGAACCTGGGGAGGAACGAGGCTGGCCAGGGCTGAGGCTTTGATGCTGCCGCAGGGCGTGTATCCCACCTGCCTGGCCAGTACTTTGTCGTATGCCTCATCTTGCATCATCCTAAAACATTATAGAGCCCAGGATGATGCTTCTCGGTCAGTTCGCTGGTTTAGTACGTCACGGTGGTATCTGCAAGGTTCATTTTCCAGGATGGGGCTAGAGGCGCAGCAGCTTCCGAAACCAGGCGGCCGGCCCCTTTTTAGCCTCTGCTCTCCAGGTGGTCCAATTTCCGCTCTGGTCGCGCCCGCTGATTCCGTCCTCTTTGACGTCCCAGCGGAAGCATGTGACCATGCGGCAATTGCCGCACCGGCCGACGGCCTCCACCCGGTGCATGCCTCGGAAGGTCTCGTGGACGGTGCCGCGGAAATTCTCTTTGGAAATAGGCTGCCTGCAGCTGGCGCAAAAGCCCGTCAGTTCGTTCCACTGGGAGCCATTCGAGTATAGGATTGGGAAATTTTGCGATAGCGGCCCGGCGGCCCACAGGGCCCGGCGCTGCTTTTCGTCGTAAATGGGGGCGTCCTCGCTCACCGGTTGCCTTGTGCCAGTCTCGCCTACAGCTCCTGGATGCGTTTTGAGGCGAGATTTCCAGGCTGAATCAGGGCCTTGGCCCCGTTGTGGGAGGCTGTCTTGTAATCCCCCGAAAGCCCATATACGTAAGCACCCATATGCTTTGATTTTGGTTGTGCGGAGCGCCAGGCCGCGGTCAGGTGCGCGGCCAGGTTTTGAAAGCTCGATGCAGTCTCACCGTGCTGGCGTTTTCGTAGGCATTTTGGCAGTATTTGAATTGCCCGTTCGATAGTTCAGATTTGGGTCTCTGTTGGTCTTCCAACAGTATCCCCAGCGCGTGGACGGCGTCCTGCAGTGTGTTGGCCGCGTGACAGAGATAGAGGGCGTCGGCCAGGGCCATATTCCCGACCGTCACCTCTTTTCCTCCGGTAACAATGGTGATGACTCCTTTGCGCACTCTGACACTCCAAGGCAGGCCGCTGGCGTCGATGAGCAGTTCATTAATATGCATCCCCTTTTTCTGCTTTGCGCTTTTCATAATCTTTCTCCAGTTGCGTTAAGTATAAGGCCTAATGTCGCTATTGGTACTGCTGGTTTGCTCCGACTTGGAGCCGGCCCCTCCAGTTTTGGAAGGGCCACGCTGAGTTCTTTCCTTCGCCATGAATCCTCTACCGCCTGCCGTGCAGATCGTCGTGGCGGTTGAGGTCGGTGACGGAGAAGTTCATGTCGTCGATCTGAGCTTTTGCCTTCCTTACCGTGCCTGCGTGGTCAATCAGCGCGTTGGATAATGAGCTTTTCCGGAGAAATGCGGCCTGCGCACAGGACGCTTCCAACCGTCCTGAGGGAAATGCGCCACTCGGTCTCAGGAATCACAATGTGTCCACCGTGTTTCCACTCTGGGTGCTCGCGCGCCGCTTTTTGCCAGGCTGCCTTGACGCGCTTTTCAATTTCGGCGATGGACTTCCCACCATAGGAGACAGGTTCGTCCATGGAGCTGCCGTCATAGCGCAGAGAACCTGGGTCCGCATCTACTTCGAGAATGACGGGGTTGCCTCCGGCTGCGTCACAAGCCTCTTGGGCGTAGTAGCGCGCCAATTCCTCTTGGTCGGTGAGAAACGGCTCATGAAGCCCTTCCTTCTGGATTTTCTCCAGCAGGCTGCTTGATGTGCCGTGGAGCAACCTCATGCGATGCCGAGCTCTCGCTTGACCTGCGCAATGGCCTCCGGATCACCGGTGTGCTTCCCTGGTTCGTCCGAAAGCTTGACCACCGGGATGGGGCCGCGTCCGTAATCCGCCGTGGCCAGTTTGATGACGATATTCAGCGGTTTAATTCCGTTTGCTTGATCTTCTATCGTGCAGATGTCATTGCTGAAAAAAGTGCCGATCCCACCTACAGGTTGAGCAAATTGCCGAAATTTCAGGTCCAGCGGGATATAATTGTAGGCGTTGCCAATCATTTTCTGATCGGGAGGACCAATTTTGAGTGCGTCGCTAAAGACGAACCGTTTGTTTCCGGTAAGAATCCCCAATCTCTTGTAGTGGGCCAGCATTCTGTCTGCCCACGCGTAGGGATCTTCACTGTCGTGGCGAACTCCGTCATACAGCTTTGCTTGGAACATGTCGAAATCACGTAGGAAAACGTCTGTGGTAAAGGTGTCAGTCAGCGCGATACCCAAGTCGCCAGCATAGTGCTGTGGCGCGTCTGACTCTGCCGTGGGGACAGTGGCTGGTTAATTCATGGTAACGGGTGGTGTAGCTGCGGAGTATCCCGTGGGTGGTGGCGATTTGGTTCGTAGCCCGGTCAGGCCCTGGCCTGATCGGGCTACGGAATGGCCGATGGATTAGAAGGGCAGTTGTTGTTCGCGATAGTCTGGGCGCCTGGGAGCGTGTAACTTTGGGGAACGGCGGGCTCGTTTCATCGCCAAAACCAAGACCAATAATGCCTGGTCCAGATGGAGGTCGTAAAGCTGCGGGGCCTGGCCCAGGACGTCGGCCACCAGATCATAGGCGGTTTGAAGTTTCTCCAGGACGGAGAGGTCCGGTTTCATGAGTCAGATCAGGGGTTGAT
>Ga0224555_1004720_pt1 | contig 12205 bp, 10 predicted proteins | sample 714S23034metaG_FD_180687 | JGI IMG/M metagenome (GOLD analysis project Ga0224555, IMG submission 180687) | Peat soil microbial communities from Stordalen Mire, Sweden - 717 S2 30-34 | ecosystem: Environmental > Terrestrial > Soil > Wetlands > Peat | place: Sweden: Norrbotten County, Stordalen...
TAGACTGGGTAACTAACCAGCCTGTCTGGCACGCTGACATCCTGGACCGTAAACCGAAGAAGGACGAGACAACCACTCCGGCGGGCCCGCAGACGAAGATCTTCGCTCGCGCCATGACCACCGACCAGATTGGGCAGAGAGTTATGGAAAGACTTAGAGAGTACGAGGAGGGGTTGGAGAAGTCTGCGGCTGGAAAGAACTAATCTATTGTTGAGGATTGATTGATGAGAATTGCCATTACCGGTGCGGCGGGATTGTTCGGGCATGCTTTGGTGGAGGCCTTCTCCTCCCGGCACACGGTCTTCCCGATGACTCGGGCCGAGGCCGATATCACAGACGCCGAATCGGTGCGCGCGGCGCTGGGGCGGATGCGGCCGGATGTGGTGGTTCACCCCGCGGGTATTCCTGATTTGGACATCGCCGATGCTGACCCCGCTCAAGCTCATCTGGTAAACGTCCAGGGAACGCGTCACGTGGCGGAGTCGGCGCACGCGGTTGGAGCTGGAGTCGTCTACATTTCTACGGATGCCGTCTTCAATGGACAGAATACGAGGCCTTATGTCGAGTCTGACCCGCCTTGCCCGATCACGGTTTACGGACGGACCAAGCTGGACGGAGAAGCCGTCGTCCAAACCCTCCCGGAGCATTGGATCTTCCGGGTCCCTGTACTGTTCGGACCGGGGAAGACGAATTTCGTCGAAAAAGGCTTGCGCAAGATCGTAAGCGGAGAACAGTACTTCGTTGCGAGTGACCAGGAGGGTTGCGCAACCTACACGCTCGATGCCGCTTACAAGATCATGGAGGTCGTTGAGGCTCGCCGCTACGGCCTCTACCATCTGGCCAATCAGGGAGCGTGCACGCGCTATGAACTCGCCCGGCACGCCGCCGAGTTGGCCGGACTAGACCCCGGCCATGTAGTCGGTGTCCCTGCCGATCAGTTGGGGCGCAGAGCACCCCGCCTGAAATACGCGGTGATGGAAATGGCCGCGCTCAGGGCAGCGGGATTCTCACTGCCTCGGCCTTGGCAAGAGGCGCTTGCGGACTATGTCCGCACCCTCTCTCTTTAATTGGTGATCCTTCACGGGCGCAAAATCAGCAGGCCGAGGAAGCACGCCGCTAGGCGGAGGATGAGTCGATAGACGGATGAGTTGGGGGTGGACGCCGGGAAGTTGAATCGGCAGGGGGTGGTGTGAAGCTCAAGAGGGAACAGAGTCGCCCCCAAAGTTCTTGCATCACCCGCTGCCGGGGGATGTGGGGCCAGCAGTTCGTTCTTATCATCTCCATAGTTTGGGGGTCGGAGACTTTGCCGGTGATGACCAAAATCCTTCCCACCAAATTGGGGCGAAGCTCTTTAATTGCAGAGACCATTTCTCCAGGGGGCATCTCAGAGCACCGGAGATCCAGAAGTACCGCGTCAAAGCTTTCCTTTTCGATCATGGCCAGCGCCTGACGGCCGTCGTGGGCAATGTCGCCTGCGCATCCCAGTCCCGCCAGCAAAACGCAGATGACATTGCGCATGGAGGGTTCGTCCTCGATGATGAGAACATTGCGAAGCTGGTGGACGTTGTTCACCGCATCCTCTATGGGGCCGGATGAAAGGCATAGAGATTGCCCCGTCAAAAAGGTCCCGCCCCTTGGCGCCGACTAAGCGATCCCGCGTAGATTAACGCATTTATTAACCCTAAAGTCAAGAGTGATCCGATTCGAATAGTGGCCCAGTTTGGCGTCCCGATAAGGTCGGGATAGGTTCCGCCTCCTCTACATCAAACTGGCATACTGCCCGGAGTTGAGTCGATGCAATTTCCCATTCGTCCTGCTTGAGGCTGATGCATCGCCCCTTCTTAGGTGGATGAGCTATTTGCGGGATCTGAAAACAGGCGCCAGTTAATTAGACAAGGTCCAGCATATTTAGGAACCGGGCGTCGAGAACCCCGCATCATGTCCGGGGAGGATTCGGGCTCGCATGGCAAGTATGCGCACCCGGTCTTGTTGGAACTGCTCTCGGCGGTGGGGCATCATGGTCAGGACCTTTTCGTCATGCTGGAGGCTGAGCAGAGCGTCTCCGGCAATCACCGTGCACTGCGTTCCCCCGTAGACAATGATGGAAGCGTGTCCGGGAACGTGTCCAGAGGTTCGAAGGCTCTCCAGGTTATCCGGCAGGGCATCCTTTTCAATCCACCGGAACTGGGAAGGGTTGCCCAATCGGTTGGGATCCCACCAGCGCAGCACCAGTTTCCGGAGTTTAGCCATCATGCCCTTTGCATGCTCGTAGTCGAATATTTCAGGATAGTATTTCAAAATAAGAGTTTCCCAATTCTGCTGATCCCGGAGATCAGAATAGACAGCTCGGCACCAGTCATAGGATTCCTGGGAGCCGAAGATTTCACTGCCCGGAAATAGCGCGTTGTTCGACACGTGGTCAATATGGAAATGAGAGTTGATGACCATCTGGATGTCTGTGGGTCTCAGACCGCGGAGTTCCAATGCTTTTGCAATTTGGTGCGCCTCGTGAGGCATTCCGGTGTCCACAATGATGTAATGGCCCCCCTGAGAGAGCAGCACGGAAGTCGCGCCATGCCAACTCCCCGACAAGAGGACATCCACTTTCCATTCACTGTTCTGCATGCGATTCCTTCAACAAAGGCCCCATTCTAACAGGAACGCCATTGCAGCGTGCGCGCAAAATGATGATGGGGTGGCTTGTTTCCACGGGGGCGCAAGGAACCGGAACGCGACACGCCCCACCGTTCGACGCTTCTGCAACCAAGAGGGGCCTGCCGCGACGGATTCCCCAAGCTCGTCGTTCCGCAGCGCGAATCCCACAACGAGTGCAAGCGCAGAGGACATCACCACCGCAGCCTCCAGGGCCTTCCCAAATTCCTTAAACCACCCGGTGCGAGACGCGCGCTGAAACTTTGCTTCAACCATCGGTTGTAATCAGGCTCCCTCAGCCGCCTTAATGAATTGCGGTTTTGCTTTGAGTGCGTTGCCAATGTCAGGCTGAATCCGTTTGAGCTCTTCCATGTGGAGGCCGGCCAGCCTGTTCAAGGTTGTGGTCCCTTGCCGGGTAAGCCGGACGCGCACGAAGCGATGGTCGCCCCCGCGGTGCTCCTTTTGAACCAGTCCCTTCCGGCAAGCCCTCTGTACTAGTCCTACGACGGCGTTGTGGCGGCCCTGCATAAACTCCGCCAATTCGCCAATGGTCGCCCATCCCCGGCCGGTATATCCTGCGATTCCGAGAAGCAGGACGTATTGCTGAGGGGTCAAGCCGTGTTTACGAGTGGCCCTTTCGCTGAAGCGCAGGAAGCGGCGAATATTGTAGCGGAACCAGGCAAGCCGGCGGAGTACGCTCGAGTTTCGGGGCTTGGTTCGGGACAGTGAAGCGTGGCGCGTCATATCCGTAAATTATATCACAGTGTGACTTAGATTTCTGCAACCAGATCTGCGGAGGGTAGTGGGTCAATTTGATGTAGAGGCGGCGGAACCTGTCCCGATCCTATCGGGATGCCGCAATTTGGTCCGTCGGTTGACAAATAAACTCGCCGCTACAAGATCAAATCGACCCACTACGCTCCGGACGTTAGGGCGAGCCATCGCCCCCGCCCTTTGCCTTTTGCTCCTGCCATACAGGAAGATAGAGCTCCCGCAGCCGATTCTTCTGCACCTTGCCCATGGTGTTGCGCGGCAACTCGTTCGCCAGGGCCACCAATTTCGGCTGTTTGTAGTTGGCAAGGCTGCCGCGCAGGAAAAGTTTCATGGCCTGCACGTCAACGGTCGCGCCCGGGCGAGCCACAACCACCGCCATGACTGCCTCGCCGAAGTCGGGATGAGGCATACCGATCACAGCCGATTCTTGCACGCCATCGAGACGATTGATGCAGTCTTCAACCTCTTTCGGATACACGTTATAGCCTCCGGAAATGATGAGGTCATGGGCGCGACCCACGATGGACAGATACCCGTTGCTCTCCAGGCGACCCAAATCGCCCGTGCGGAAGAACTCCTCGGGCGTGAAGCAGGCGCTCGCCAGCTCCGGCCGGCGCCAGTAACCGGCAAAGACGTTGGGACCTCGAACCTGGATTTCACCCACGGTCCCCGCCGCGAGCGGTTGGTCATGCTCGTCTGCGATGCGAACCTCGACCCCTGGCAGCGGCAAGCCAATGGAGCCAGGCAAGCGCGGGCCCTCCAGAGGATTGCTGGTGTTCATAATGGTCTCGGTCAACCCATACCGTTCCAGGATGCTGTGGCCGGTGCGGCGGCGGAACACCTGGAAGGTGTCTGGCAACAGCGGAGCGGAGCCGGAGATGAACAGACGCACTCCTCGGCAGGCTTCTTGGCCAAATTGAGGCAATGCCAACAGGCGGGTGTAGAACGTGGGCACGCCCATGAACACGGTGGCGCGCGGCAGCAGCGAGCAGACCTGAGCGGCCTCGAAGCGCGGCAGGAACAGCAGGCGCGCGCGGCTTAGCAGCGCGCAATGGAAGGCAACAAACAGGCCATGGACATGAAAAATCGGCAAGGCGTGCAACAGCACATCCTGGTGAGTAAAACCCCACACTTGCACCAGCGTCTCGGCGTTGGCGGAAAGATTGCGATGGGTCAGCATCGCGCCCTTGGGTCTCCCTGTTGTTCCGGAGCTGTAGAGAAGCGCCGCGATGTCATTCCCAAGTCCTGACGCGGTGCGGAAGGCCGGTGACATGGCACGGCTTTTCTCGATCAAGCTGCCTTCTCCCGCGGGACCGAGAGTGAATAGGCGCAGGATGTCCCGTCGGCGACAGAGCTCTGCTATCTCTTCATACCGCTCCGGCTGGCAGATCATCGCTTTCGGTTGGGCGTCACCCAGGAAGTAATCCATTTCTTCGCGAGTGTAGGCGGTGTTTAGGGGGAGATAGATAGCGCCGGTGCGCAGGCACGCGAGGTACAGGAAAACCGACTGCGGGGATTTCTCGACTTGAACCGCGACACGATCTCCCGGCACAATTCCGCATGAGACAAGCAGGTTCGCTATCCGCGCGGAGTGTTCATCCAGATCGCAATAGCTGAAGCGCTGTCCATCTGGCGTCTCGATGCAGGTAAGCGAGCGGTCACCAGGAAAATTGCCTGCAACGATGTCGTAAAAACTCTGGCCCATGGGGTTAGGTCCCTTTTGGAGTTCCGATTACTGCTTGTCCCGCCACGGCGGGGTGCTGGTGTCATTTGCGAGACATGGGCGTTGCAAGCCGCGGTCATTCCCGCGAAAGCGGGAATCTGCTAGGGAAACCTTCGGAAATGCGCTGCCGACGGACTGGATTCCCGCTTTCGCGGGAATGACCGGCGTTTCGAAAGGCATCACATCCGAAATGACACCACCACCCACGCCACGTCGCTGTTCCTTGGTCAGTCGCCTGTGGTCACGCCACGGCGGGTTGCGCCATCTTCGGCCCGCAGTCTTCTGATTCCTGCCTTCTCTTTTCTCCATCCACCACTTGCCACATATCGCGATAGTCGTGATTTCGCAATTGACAGTCGGCAGTTGATGGCGACGTTCCCTTACCTACTGCCTACCAGCTACTAACTACCTGTATTTTCATCGACATTCCCGTTTAAAGCAGATAACAACCTTTGTTTTCTATTACATTCCCGCTTTGTTTCCGAGTTTTCAACAGCGGTCCTTTGTTTTCAAGGACATTCGCGAGTCGTTCCGTCATTTTTTAAGTTACCATGTTTCTTCTTTACCCTGTCCCAAGCGACATCTTGTCTAAAAGAAGCAAAGGTGCTCGTTGCCGTTGTCGCGCCGGTTTGCAAGTTCTCAGCCTCAGTTTCCTGCTTTTCTGGCTCCTGAACCCGGAATCCAGAATCCTGATTGAGCCCCTGACGCCTGGAAGCTGTTCTTCGGCTACCTGACTCCTGCGCCATCCGCTTACTACACTAGCCTATCTCTTCTCGGTTGTCAAGAGACGCAGCGCAGGGGCAGTGTCTCAGTTTAACGCCAATGACTCCGAGGTTTTAATGACGTGAGCCCTCACCCGCCTGCGGGCCGAAGCCGATGTTGTTCACGGCTCGCCGCTTCCCCTCCGGCGGGCGTAGGCCCGTCCCGTGCCGGCTGGTGAAAGCGCCGGGCACGGTCCACCCTCTCCCCTTTGGAGAGGGTCAGGGATCGCAAGCCGTAGCCTTCTCCCAGGGGAGTCCGATTTCTGGACCCCGATGGGGTCCATCGGACCCCAGAAATCGGGGAAGGTGGCCGACGGAGGTCCGTACCGTCCGGTACAGACCGGAGGAGGCCGGATGAGGGGTTACTTGCTCACACCAGCGCGGCGTCCCCAATGCACGACAATCTCCTGGTTCGATCAACCGAAAAGGCAAAATGAGTCACTACCAGTGCCGGGGCAGGGAATTGGCTTGGCCCGATTTAGGATGGGCAGAATCTTCCGAAAAGGTCATTCCAGGCTAGAATAAACTAGTTGAAACTGGTTTGGTGGTGACACATGGAAAGTATCGGCGCATTTGATGCCAAGACGCACCTGTCGGCTCTGCTCGATCGGGTGGCGAGAGGCGAAAGGATCACGATTACAAGGCACGGCGTTCCGGCGGCGATGCTGGTGCCTGTCGGAGAGGCGAGGTCAAAGCTGACGCACGAGGAGATTGTCGAGGGCATGCGAGGGTTGCGCAAGCGTGTGAAGTTCGGCACAATGAGCGTGCGCGAAATGGTAAATGAAGCACGGCGATTTTGAGCGAGAGCGTCAGCAATTTTCTGCCCCTGGCGTGCGGTTGTGGTTTTTCGGCATACGATGCCGGGTATCTGGAACTCTCGATCCGCCACGGCGTTCCGCTCGCCACCGTCGACGCGAAGTTGCGGGAAGCAGCGCAACGGGCTGGCGTGAAGATCTTCGGGAAAGAAACCGCCTGATTATGACTGGTCAAAATTCACCTTTAGGCGGCCTGAACCACGAAGACCGGTGGAAGAGTCGAAAGTTGAAGGTTGAAAGTTACCACCTGCTGACGGATCAAGATGTCCGCCTAATGATAGTAGAAGCCCGCCCGATAATTCTGGAGAAGGCGAAGCAGATGGGAAAGTAGAGTCTGCCCTGGGGTATTCGACCTGAAGCAGAAAGACAAACCCAGCGGCGATCGAACACAGTTCGTAAACTCAGGAGGACAGGAATGCTTGGACGAAGGCGGTTCATCGAATTGATCTCGGGGCTGGTGGTTTCGCTTCGCACCAGGCTGGCGGCGAGCAGTGCGTGTCCGTTGGGATATCAGGCGGCTCAGGGCACTTTGGGGGGGGGGGATTTCCGGTTACGGTTCAACTGTCGCCCTTGCCGGATCCCCGCGGTTGGAATCCCGGCGGTCCGCCACCCGCAATGGGGAATTTGCGCGCCATAATCGACGATGTCATCGCGCACGGCTTTACGGGGCTCGAGTTTCCGTTCCACCTGCCTCCCACCGACACCTGCGAGGCCATGAACTACGCGCAGTCGCACGGAATGTATATGACTTGCAACGCCTCGTTCGCAGAGGGCGGAGTGGAGGGCTTTGGCCGTGATGCACCGCCGCTAATTTCGGTGTACTCACCGCAATACGCCCCGGCCGTCCGGGAAAAAGTCGTCGCCGCGCTCGCCGAAATCAAGGGTGTCCCGCGTCCGTACAACATGTTCTGCTATCAGGATGAGCCCTTCCATGCCGGCCCGGAATCGTTTGGCTACACGGAGGAAGTCCGGCAGGAGTTCAAGAGGCGTTTTGGTTACGAGTTGCCACCCAATATCGAATCGGCCCGCGAAGACCCAAAGGTCTGGCGGGACGTCATCAATTTTCGTTCCGATGAATTTCCCGCTGGCTGGCGGCAGGTTTACAAGATCATCAAAGAGGTCAATCCGCACGTTAAGGTGATCCTGACCCACGACAGCCACAGCACATTCGGCGCCGGCGTCAGGTCAAACTCGAAGCTCGCCGTTGATGATGTCTTCCATTGGGGAGCAGACTTCGCCGATACGTTCGTTTTCGACATTTACCCGTACATGATGTTCGACTTCCGCTACGGGGAGTGCGGCAAGCTGTGCAAGCCGCGCCTCAGCCAGATGCATTACGCCTTCGGTCAGATCCGAAACCTGGCCTACACCTATGGAAAGGACTTTGGTTTCTGGTTCGGTACATTCAACCGGGAGTGGTTTCGGGACTTCATGGGGCCAGAACTGAAGGCGCAATACTGGGCTGAAAGGGAAACGACTCTGACGGCGGTTGCACAAGGAGCTAATTTCCTGATCAGCGGATACAAAATCCCCGAGGACTCTAGGCATTGGGAATCGCTGGGCGAGGGGCTGCGCACGATTCAGAAAGCCGCTCCCGGCCTGCTCGAGTGTCCAAAGGTGAAGGCAAAGGCGTGTTTCTTGTTCCCCCGCACGCAGTATATACAGCTTCAGGAGGAATACTGGAATGTCGGACTTGCCTACGAACTGTTTCTCCGCGCCTTTGGCGAACTCGATGTGCTGCACGAAGAGCAGGTGAAGGATGAACGACTCGGGGGATACCAGGTTCTGGTTCTCTTCGACGTCAGGCTGCTTCCGGATGAAGTGGCCCATCGCATCGTGTCTTTTGTGCAGGGGGGTGGCGTGGTCATCGCTGACTGTGTCGCCAGCCTGGAAGCCTACAAGAATGCCTCCGTCATCATGCAGGATCTGTTCGGAGTTCGTGACTCTATGACGCAACGCATCATGCGAAGTGGAGTCTGGGTGCCCTCGCTCAAGAATCCCAAGTGGGCCTTTCCTCCAGATTCGCCAGACGCTGAATCGGTGGTCATCAGGCGTACGGTGCGGGGCACCGCATTTGGCCTTGATTTCAATTTCAGCGCGGTTAGTCCGCGTCCCTGTGTAACAACCAGCAGTGAGGTGGTCTTGAAGACAGTTTCGGGTGAGCCAGCGTTGGTTCGTCGGCGCGTGGGAAAAGGGCAGGTGTTCCTGCTCGGCTTTTGCGTGCAAGACTCTTACTTCCAGACCTGGAAGGACAACGATGAGACATCCAGGGAGCAATTGCGAAGGCTTTTGCACAGCCTGACTGAGGATGCGGGCCTGCATGCTCATGTGTACTCGTCCAATCCGGACATCGAAGCGGCGCTCAGGACAAATGGCAAGGAAGGATTCGTTTTCGTCATCAATCACGAAGCCGAGAAGCCCGAGACGCAGGTTCGTATGGCCGACCTGGGATTCAGGGTCGGGCGGATCATCGACGTCGCCGACGAACATGCGATCGAGTTCCACGAGATAGGTGACGTTATCACCCTTAGCGTTGCGGCGTCTCAGGACAAGCCACGGTTGCTCCGCCTTCTCCCTCGCTAGGCGGAGCAATGAGCAAGCAGCAGTGCAGCGGTTCCACGGAGGTTTCTGTGGGAGATGTTTCCCATTCAATTTCACGGGAGGGCGGTCCGACTCTTTGAGCATGCATAGCTGAAGAAGGCTATCCGTGATGTCAGAAACGGGGCGCCGAGGGGTAAGACCGAAGGGTAGGTTTTTGGTGCCCTGCAAGGGCACAAGATAGTAGCCGGGGGCAACGCCTCCGGAAAGCCCCAGGCTCGTTCCCCGACCCTGAAGGGGTCGCATTACCCTGAATCGCGGGAGGCAAGACCGGCGTGACGCTACCCGGATTCGACCCTTTCAGGGTCGAACCTTGTTGGGGGCGCGTTTTCCGGGGGCGTTGCCCCCGGCTACTCTATCGCTCCCCTCCGGGGATCAAAGATGGGCAGTGTCGAGGACGTTTTCTCCACCGCCGTCCAGCCTCAAGGCGTCGTGACCAGAGGAAGTTCAATGAAGCTCGCCTGGGCGGGCGTGTGGTAGATCCGCTGCGTGGCCTTTCGGTAATCGCCCGGTTTAGCCCAAAAGATATTAGGCACGAAGGTCTGCGGATTGCGGTCGTAGAGGGGGAACCAACTCGACTGGATCTGCACCATCATCCGGTGGCCCGGCAGGAAGACGTGGTTCGCCGTGGGCAAGGCGAAGCGGTAGAGCAGGGGGATGGCAGGCGCAATGGGTTTGGGTGTTTCCAGGCTCTCGCGATAGCGGCCGCGGAAGATATTGGCCGACACCATCAATTGATAGCCACCCAGCTTCGGCTGGCCCGCCACCTCGTCGGGATAAACATCGATCACCTTGACCACCCAATCGGAGTCCGTGCCGCTGGTGGAGGCGACCAAATTGGCCACCGGCTCCCCACTGATCTTCATCGGCGCGATTAAAACGTCAGAGACGAACACCGCCACATCCGGGCGGCCGGAGGCTTCCCGCTGGTCTTCCACCAGCCAATGGGGCCAGGGGTGATCCTGGTCGTAGCCCATGGGCCGAATGGGCCGCGAGACGTAGGGGACGGGTTTGGCGGGGTCAGAGACATATTCGTCGAACGCCGCCTCGCCTTGGTTCGGCGGTACAAACCTCAGCTTCAGGCCGGTATTGAGATAGAGCGGCGTGGGGCGGATTGTGCAGCCGCTCGCGCAACCCGCCGGCCAGCCGGGCAGGCGTCGCCAAGCATTCGTTCCTGTCTCGAAGATAACCACGGGTGGGGTGTCGGCCTTGGGCGCGTCATCCTTGAGGTATTGGTCGAGGAACGGTTGCAGGATCTCGCGGCGGAAGTAGAGCCCGGTGTCGCTGTTGAACCGTAAGGGGCCGAGCGTGCTGCCGTCACCGTCCTCCCCCCCGTGATTCCAGGGGCCCATCACCAGGAAGACCTTGTCATTGCGGGTGTCTTTCGGCTTGATCGCTTTGTAGACGGCCATGCCGCCGTAAATGTCTTCCTGGTCCCAGAGGCTGGTCACCAGCATCACCGGCACTTTCAGCGGTTGGTCAGCCAGCACCCGGTCCACGGCCTGATCGCGCCAGAAGGAGTCGTAGCTCGGATGCTCCAAGATCTTGCGCCAGAAGCCGGCCTGTTCAAGCCCGTGCAGCCGCCCGAGCTCGCCCGCCGATCCGGCCTGCATGTACATGTCATAGTCGTCGAAGTAACTCGTCCACCACTTCGCGTCCGAGGAGCGCGTCGCCTCCTGCTCGTAGATGTAAGGCATGTTTGCCTGGCGGAAGGCGCCATAGTGAAACCAGTCGTCGCCCATCCAACCGTCGACCATGGGGTTCATGGGCACGGACACTTTGAGCGCCGGGTGAGGGTTGACGAGCGCCATCAAAGGCAGAAACCCGTCGTAGGAAATGCCGATGATGCCGACCTTGCCGTTCGATTCCGGAACGTTTTTCACCAGCCAGTCGATGGTGTCGTAGGTGTCGGTGGCGTGATCGACCGGGGTCGGGTTCTGCGGCCCGTGCAGGGGGCGGTTCATCACGTAGTCGCCCTCGGAGCCGTACTTGCCGCGTACGTCCTGGATGGCGCGGATGTAGCCACCTTCCACGATGACGTCAGTGAGGTTGTCGTAGCCTTCCAGGATCGGACCGAGGTGAGAACTTTCCGCGTGGCTGGCCATGCTCGCCGCGTTGTACGGCGTGCGCGTCAGGAGGATCGGCGCGCGCTTGGCGCCCTTCGGGACAATGATGACGGTGCGCAGCTTCACCCCGTCACGCATGGGGATCATCACATCGCGCTTGACATAGTCGAAGCTGGTCGTAACGGGCTCGAGCTTGGGCGACGTTTCGCTCAGTAAGTCGGGGTACTTGGGCGCGACGGTCTGAGCTGCCGAGGGTATTACGAACAAAAGGGCGCCGAGCATCGGCGCGAGCAAGGTCAACGCGCCGACACGGTCGATCGCCTTCGTGATAGTACCCAAGGCGCCAGCAGCGGGCTCGCCGTTGAGTAGTACTTTCAGGTATGCCACTGTTGCACCTCCTGCACTGGCAACGCAGCGCAGAGCCCGCGCGGAGATTGCCGAGCTCAGGATCTGGCTGACTTGGATATGTCCGGTTCCGGCCAGCATAAGACGAAACTTCTGGCGGCCAGTCGGAGCGGCAACTGTCCAGGGAATAGGCCCAGTGGCGAGCGACGGTCTGCGAAGGGTTTGCTCATGACGCCCCGCTCCAAGTAACTTTTGGCGCTGCGAAGCGAGAATACTTCCACTAAAACGCCCTGTCAACTGGCCTCAACCAAAATGGGCTTCTCCGTGTTCTCCGTAGCCAGAAGAGATTCAACACAGAGGTCACTGAGACGCTCCGTGTGCTCTGTGTTGAGGCTGGAAAGGCACGGAGGACACAGAGAATTTCGTTTTGGTTGCAGGCAACGGCCGAGCTGCGTTGAGTTTTTCCGGGTT
>Ga0224555_1004721_pt1 | contig 12195 bp, 13 predicted proteins | sample 714S23034metaG_FD_180687 | JGI IMG/M metagenome (GOLD analysis project Ga0224555, IMG submission 180687) | Peat soil microbial communities from Stordalen Mire, Sweden - 717 S2 30-34 | ecosystem: Environmental > Terrestrial > Soil > Wetlands > Peat | place: Sweden: Norrbotten County, Stordalen...
TAAAGGACATGATTGATTACGGTAAAGCGTTGAATTTAAAACTTGAAATTGGATACAGAAAACCAACTGTAAAAATTGTTGATTTGATAAAATACCACGCAGGCAAGATAAGTTTTTATTTAAATCAGCTTGTTGAAATTGCCAGAGACAAAGACGACGAATCAATAAATGAAGGCGTTTTTAATTTCTTTAAAGAAGCCATTGTGAATATAAACGCCCTTATATTGAAACCATATTCAAAGCTGACTTTTCCGGGAAAATCCGATAAAAATATCATTCATATATCAGCCCCGCTGGATGCCATGGAAAGCATATCAAACGGGGCCGATAATACCAACAAAGCGTCAAAATAAACAGCTCCATCCATTAACTTAAAATAAATTGCCGGGATCATGGCCGGCGGCCGGGTGAAAACGGCGGCAAAACCTCTGGGCGAAACGCGGTAAAAAAAGATTAAAAAAAGATTAAAATAATCCTTGAAAGAATAGCTGCAATTATCTATAATATTATTAACATACCCGCCGCGCCTCTGCTGCAAAGCATGCGAAATCCGGCGGGTTTTCTTTTTTGGGGGGGATAATTTGCAGTATACCAAACCTGCGCTCACTTTTGAAGAACAAGCTGATTTGATTATTTCACGGGGTTTAGTGGTTGATAGAGCCATTCTTATTGATGTCCTTAAAAATGTCAACTATTACCGATTGAGCGGATATCTATACCCGTATAGAACTTTGCCGGGAGATGAATTCAAACCCGGAACAACTTTTGACCAAGTTTGGCGGCATTATACTTTTGACAGGCAGTTAAGGGTTATAACAATGGACGCGCTGGAAAGATTTGAAGTGTCCATAAAAAACCAAATAATAAACTTTATTTCAAAATCTTTCGGGCCTTTTGGCTATATAGAACATACAAACTTTCCCTATTTATCTGCAGATGATCACGCGACATTGCTTAAGACTATAGCCGTTGAATCGGAAAGAAGCAAGGAAGAGTTTGTCAGACATTTTCGCTTAAAATATGGCGATACCCATCCAAATCTACCCCTGTGGATGTCGGGCGAGATAATTTCATTCGGCTGTTCTATTACAATGTTCAGGGGAATTAAAGATAAAAGCATAATAGTTGACCACTATGGAGTGCCGAAAGATGTTTTGATTTCCTGGCTTAAAACATTAAACGTCATCAGGAATATTTGCGCTCATCATGGACGTCTTTGGAACAGAGAGCTTGGAGTAAAACCCTATATACCAAGAAAAAAAGATTTTCCCCAATGGCATGAACCTGTAACGATAAATAATAACAGGGTGTTTGGAATTCTGACAATACTGAATTACCTGCTAAAAATAGCAGCTCCAAAAAGCAATTGGAAATTACGTCTTTTTACTCTTTTGGATGAATACTCTGAAATATCAAAACGAAGCATGGGATTTACTGATAATTGGAAAGATTCTATCCTTTGGAAATGAGGAAAAATGAGCAAAATCAACGAAGGGCTTTTGAATAATCCATATAAGAATCCTTAACCTCCGGCGGCCGGGTGAAATCAGCGGCAAAACCTCTGGGCGAAACGCGGTATCAAATTTTCCTTGAAAAAATAAATAAACTGTTGTAATATCCTTTTTGACTTTTTGAGATTGTAAATCGGGCGTTTTTAAGGAGTTTTATTATATGATAGAAATGAAGGTCAACGGGCTCGCTATTGACAGCGCTTCGAAAATGCCGGTCGTTATTCTTACCGACAAGGATGAAAAACGGTTTCTACCCATCTGGATAGGCGTTTATGAAGCCGACGCCATACTTGTGGCCCTTGAAAATATTGACGTTCCCAGGCCCATGACCCATGACCTTATCAGAACCATGCTGGATACGCTGGAAATTACCATTGACAGGGTTGTTATTCATGATATAAAGAATAATACTTTTTTCGCGAAGATACATCTCATAAAGGACGGCAAGGAATACGAGATTGATTCCAGGCCATCCGACGCCATCGCGATGGCATTAAGGATGGAAGCTTCAATATTTGTTTCCGAACATGTCATCATGGAAGCGACCATCATGGACAAGGATAAGTACGAAAAGGAAATGAAGGAATTCAAGGAGTTCTTAAAAGACATCAAACCCTCGGATTTCATTAACTATAAGGAATAGTTCCTTATAATCCCGGGGAAGGTGATAAATGAAGCAGGATAGCAGGGATACGATGCGTTCCTTTGGCATGCTGGGTTCGCTGGGTTTTACCCTTGTGATGTGCACTTTTGCCGGGCTTGCCGCGGGTTACTTTCTTGACAGGATCCTGCATACATCCCCGGTATTCACGATAATCATGCTTCTGCTCGGCATTGCCGCCGGGTTCATTTACATCATATATAAGTTCGGCCAAAATGGAAAAAATTAGGAATTTTTTGCTGATCTCTTCCGCGGCGGCGCTGGCAATATGCGTGGCGTTGTTTGCCGTGGATAAAAAGATTTCTCTCGGCCTGGCGGCCGGTTATGCGACGGGAATGGTTGACTATTTTTTGATAACGTCGCAGGTGCGTAAAATCACCTCGTCGCCGGGAAAGACCGCCGGAAAAGTTATGGCGGGCGGTTTTTTTTATATGCTCAGGTTTGCGGGGGCGGCGGCTATAATCGCGGTCGTCCTGAAAAACGGCGGCTCCGTTTCAATCGGAGGATTTCTGGCCGGGTTTACCGTGTGTGTGGCGGTTGAAATGGCCGCGCACAGACTAAACCCGTAGACTACATAAAAAAGGTGGTCCTATGGAAGAAGCACTGACATTAAACGGCAAGTTACTGCTTTTTGGCCTTGATTCCGAAGCGTCAATGAAGATATACATGATGCTTCTGGATATGCTCATAGTTGTATTTATAGTCTGGCTCGGCAGCGTCGGCAGGAAAAGAAAACCGGGCGGGCCCCAGAACCTTGTGGAATGGACCGTGACTTACCTTTGTAATTACGCCGATTCCATAATCGGCGAAAAAGACGCGCCGCGTTATTACCCCCTTATAGTGATGCTCTTCCTTTATATATTTGTCGGCAACCTCCTGGGCCTTATTCCCGGGCTGGTTTCCCCGACGGCTTCTTTTTCCGTTACGGTGACGCTTGCAGTAATGGTGTGGGTTTACACCTGGATAGACGGCATTGCCCACAAGGGACCGGCAAAATATTTTGCACATTACGCCGGTGGGCCGTCGGTTCCAATGGCAATAAAACCACTCCTGTTTTTTGTTGAGCTTCTTTCAGACTTTTCCAGGCCTATATCGCTCTCGTTCAGGCTTTTCGGCAACATAGTGGCAAAGGAAATTCTCCTTTCGGTTCTTGTAATGCTTATACTGCTTTTCGGGCCGGGTTTTATAGACAACCTCAAGCACGCGAACGCGATAGGGGCGGGTATTGACGGTTTCATATTTATACTGGTGGCGGTTTTAAGGCCGCTGGTGGTGCTTCTCGGCGTGCTGGTCAGCCTCATACAGGCCGGCGTATTCACGATACTTACGGCCATTTACATCGCCGGCGCGTCGGTTTCGCATGAGGAACATTCCACAGATGATGAAAAACATCACGTTAACGTATAAAAAACAAACCAGGAGGTGAAAGAATGAAAAAGTTTGCAAAGGTATTGCTTGCAGTGATCGTTGTACTTTCGATCGCATCTTTTGTCATGGCGGCTGATCAGCCGGCATCGGCACAGGCAGCAACCGCCGCCGGCAAGGCAACCAACGAAAGCGTACAGTTTTTTGCTTTCTCGGCGCTTGCGGCAGCGCTTGGAGTCGGCATCGGGGCTCTCGGATGCGGCATCGGCCAGGGAATGGCGACAGCCAAGGCCTGCGAGGGAGTGGCGCGCCAGCCGGAAGCAATGTCAAAGATTCAGAACGTCCTGATCTTAGGTCTTGCCATGATCGAGTCGCTCACGATTTATGCCCTCGTTATTGGCCTGATCCTTTTATTCGCAAATCCGTTCAAAGGCCTCTTCATAGGCTGATTTTATTCGGCGGGTGAAAACCCGCCAGCACTTATAGAAACAACGGGCGCGCCTCCGTGATTTTTACGGACGGATGGTTCAACCCTGACAAAACCGGATTTTATGAAGAAAAGCCGGTAATAAACGGAGGAAATAAATGGTAAGCATTGAATGGCCCATAGTAATTGTCCAGTTGATTACGTTCATACTGGGAATGATACTTGTCTGGAACACAATGATAAAAGCCCTGAGGGACACCCTGAAAAGCAGGGAGGCCTTTATTGGCACGACCCTCGACAAAATAGAAAAAGACAAGAAAGAAATCGAGGATATAAAGGCCGATTATGAAAAGAAGGCGCATGAAATGCAGGCGCAGTCAGCTGCCGCCCTCAATAAGGCCATCGCCGACGGTGAAAAAATAAGGGAATCAATGGCCGAAGAGGCGAAAAAAGAGGGCGCGAAAATTATTGTCGAGGCAAGGGCCGAGATTGAAATTGAAAAAAGGAAGGCTATCGGCGAAGTAAAGGACGCCATTGTCGAAATATCAATGATGGCCGCGGAAAAGGCCATACGGAAAAAAGTCACCAAAAAGGACCAGCTGTCAATGGTTGATGATTATATAAAAGAAATCGGAAAGTCCTCAAACTAAGGAGCAAACATGGCAAACATGGTACTGCCTTCGAAATACGCACAGGCGCTTTATAACGCGGCGGTCGAGTCGAATAATTTAAACGCCGTCACAGAGGAATTAAGGTCCATAAAAAAGATAATAGACACGACGCCGAAATTCAAACAGGTGCTGTACCATCCGGGCATAGACAAACATGAGAAAACCGAACTGGTAACGAATGTTTTTGGCGAAAAGGTCACGAAGCTGTCTTTAAGGCTCATGCTTCTTTTGATAGAAAAGAAAAGGGAATCCATATTCAACGACATCTGCGACATATTCTTCGGCAAGGTCGATGAGTTGAGCGGGCTGAAAAGAATAACGATTGAGACCGCCTTCCCCCTGGAACAGCAGGAAAAGGCAAAGCTCATAGCCAAACTTGAAAAGGCCATGGACAAAAAACTCACCGTGGACACAAAGGTAAACCCCGAAATCCTGGGCGGTATTATAATAAGGGAACGCGTGAAACAGATAGACGCCTCGGTCATCCAGTTTTTAAGGTCCATGAAAACGAATTTGAATTCCGTGAAGGCTGACGGAAAGGTAAGGGCGCCGGGGATAAAAAAAGCCGCAAAGAAACCGGCGGCCAAAAAAGCCGTTAAAAAAACCGCCGCGGTAAAAAAACCGAAAAAAGCGGCAAAAAAGAAAAAACAGGAACTTTAAAAATATAACTCTAAAAATATTCAAGGAGGATTTATGCAGATCAGGCCGGAAGAGATAACAAATATCATAAAGAACCAGCTGGAAAAGTACGAGTCAAAAATCGAACTCACCGAAGTCGGCCAGGTTATCCAGGTCGGAGACGGAATAGCCAGGGTGTACGGGCTCGAGGGGTGTATGTCACTCGAATTGCTGGAGTTTCCGGGATCCGTATTCGGCGTTGCATTGAACCTTGAAAAGGACAACGTCGGCGTCGTTTTGATGGGCGATGATAAAGGCATAAAAGAAGGCGACACTGTAAAACGCACGGGCAGGATCATATCGGTGCCGGTCGGCGATGAATTGATAGGAAGGGTTGTCGACCCGCTCGGCCAGCCCCTTGACGGAAAAGGGCCGATCTCGACAACAAAATTCAGGCCGGTGGAAATAAAGGCGCAGGGCGTCGTGGACAGGAGCCCGGTAAAAGAGCCGCTTCAGACCGGAATAAAAGCAATAGACGCGATGATTCCCATAGGGCGCGGGCAGAGGGAGCTCATAATCGGCGACAGGCAGACCGGAAAAACAGCGGTGGCCATTGACGCCATAATAAACCAGCGCGATTCGGGTGTAATATGTATTTATGTGGCCATCGGGCAGAAGCAGTCGACCGTGGCAAAAGTGGTAAAAACCCTTGAAGAGCACGGCGCCATGAAATACACAATAGTTGTTTCAGCGGGCGCGGCCGAGCCGGCGCCGCTTCTTTACATAGCCCCTTACGCGGGATGCGCCATGGGCGAAGAATTCCAGTTCGCGGGAAAACACGTGCTGTGCGTATACGACGACCTTTCAAAACACGCCGTGGCATACAGGCAGATGTCGCTTCTTCTGCGCAGGCCGCCGGGCCGCGAAGCTTACCCGGGCGATGTGTTTTATCTCCACTCAAGGCTTCTGGAGAGGGCGTCAAAATTAAATGAAAAACTGGGCGGCGGGTCGCTTACCGCGCTTCCTATCATAGAAACGCAGGCCGGCGACATATCGGCTTACATCCCGACCAACGTAATTTCGATTACCGACGGGCAGATATTCCTTGAAGCCAATCTTTTCTTCGCGGGCGTCAGGCCGGCCATTAACGTCGGGCTCTCGGTCTCCCGCGTCGGCGGAAACGCGCAGACAAAGGCCATGAAACAGGTTGCCGGAAAAATGAAGCTTGATATGGCGCAGTACCGCGAGCTTGCGGCCTTCGCGCAGTTCGGATCAGAACTCGACAAAACATCCCAGGACCAGCTGAACCTCGGGCGCAGGATGGAAGAGATATTAAAGCAGGGGCAGTATACGCCATTTGATGTCGCGGACCAGATTCTGGTCATATACGCCGCCACCAACAGGTTCCTTGACGACATAGCGGTGGCGGATGTGTCCAAATTCGAGGAAGGGCTGATAAAATTCACGGATATAAGCTATGCCGCGGTAAAAAAAGAGATCAAGGAAAAAAAGGTATTGAGCGACGATATAAAGAAAACAATGGACAAGGCCATACTGGAATTCAAGGCAACTTTCAAAAAATAAGATGAGCAGCGGGCCCGGTTTTTAAGGGCTTTTAAAGGAGCTTTTATGGCGACATTAAGAACGATTAAAAAAAGGATAAAGAGCGCCGGAAATATACAGCAGATAACAAAGGCCATGAAAATGGTCTCGGCCTCGAAACTGCGCAGGGCGCAGGAACGCATCCTTCAGGCCAGGCCGTACGCGGCGAAAATCGAGGAAGTAATAGACGAGCTTATCGTGAACGCGAAGGCTGAAAAGGGCAAATACCCCCTGCTCGAGGAAAACACGGGGGCGCCGAAGGAAGCTGTAGTTCTCATTACGGCGGATAAGGGGCTGTGCGGAAGTTTCAACACAAACCTTTTTAAGGCCGCAGCGGCAAAACTCAGGGAAACGCCGAACGCCTCCTTCTTTTGTATCGGAAAAAAAGGCATGGAGGGCATGAGGAAGCTCGGCCTTGAGATAGAGAAATTCAAATTCAACGACAGGAAGATAAACTGGATAGACATCGAGGAAATTAGCGGCCTTATGATAAAGAATTTTTCCGCAAAAAAGTACTCGAAGATAACGATGATATTCAGCGAATTCCAGAATTCGCTCCAGCAAAAAATAGTGAACAAACAGCTGGTGCCGGTGGTGTTCGAAACTAAAGGGGCCAGGGCAAGGAGCTTTATTTACGAGCCGTCGGAAACAACGGTGCTAAATTCCCTGCTGTTAAGATATATAAAAACCCAGCTTTTCAGGGCCGTGCTTGAGAGCCAGACGGCGGAGCAGGGAGTGAAGATGGTATCCATGGAAATGGCTACCAACAACGCGAAGGAAATGATAAGGTCGCTCACGCTTCTGGCGAACAATACGCGCCAGGCGCAGATAACAAAGGAAATACTCGAGATTGTATCCGGGGCGGAAGCCATAAAGTAAGCGTTGTCAATTATTGAAAATAAAGGGACGTGGAGCATCCGCGGCCCGTATTAAAACAGGAGGCATTGATATGAATGAAGGTAAAGTTGTCCAGGTTATAGGCCCCATCATAGACATTGAGTTTGGCGAGGGCCAACTGCCGAACATTTACAACGCGATAAAAGTTCAGGGCGAGTACTCTGTCGGCAATGATAAATTTAAGATAGACCTTGTTTCCGAAGTGGCAATGCATACCGGCGACAATACGGTGCGCACGGTGGCCATGTCGTCCACCGACGGAATTTCCAGGGGGATGAAAGCTCTCGACACTGGCGCGCCAATCACCGTGCCGGTCGGAGCCGGGGCCCTTGGAAGGGTAATGAACGTTTTGGGGCAGCCAGTTGATTACAAAGGCGAAATAAAGGCGGAAAAAACATCCGCCATAAGAAGGCGTCCGCCTGCGTTCGAGGATCTGTCCACCAAGACAGAGATGTTCGAGACCGGCATAAAGGTCATAGACCTTCTTTGCCCGTATCCGAAAGGCGGAAAGGTCGGGCTCTTCGGCGGCGCGGGAGTCGGAAAAACAGTCGTCATAATGGAGCTTATCAATAATATAGCAAAACAGCACGGCGGACTCTCGGTATTCGCGGGAGTCGGCGAAAGGACAAGGGAAGGAACTGACCTCATGATTGAAATGCAGGAATCCGGGGTCATATCAAAAACAGCGCTCGTATACGGGCAGATGAACGAGCCGCCGGGAGCCAGGCTCAGGATAGGCCTCACGGCTCTCACTCAGGCGGAATATTTCAGGGATGAGGAAGGAAAAGACGTTCTTCTTTTCATAGACAACATATTCAGGTTCACGCAGGCGGGTTCCGAAGTCTCCGCGCTGCTGGGAAGGATGCCCTCGGCCGTCGGTTATCAGCCGAACCTTTCGACTGAAATGGCGGAACTGCAGGAGAGGATTACCTCGACGAAAAAAGGTTCAATAACATCGGTGCAGGCCATATACGTCCCGGCCGACGATTTGACCGACCCGGCGCCTGCGACGGCTTTCGCGCATCTTGACGCCACGACCGTTCTGTCGCGCGCGCTCACGGAACTTGCCATATATCCGGCGGTCGACCCGCTTGATTCGACATCAAGGCTGCTCGACCCGCAGGTTATCGGACAGGAACATTACGAAACAGCGAGAAAAGTACAGGGAATCCTCCAGAGGTACAAGGACCTCCAGGATATCATAGCCATCCTCGGCATAGACGAACTCGGTGACGAGGATAAGCTCGTGGTCGCCAGGGCCAGAAGGATACAGAAATTCCTTTCACAGCCCTTCTCGGTCGCCGCGCAGTTTACCGGCAGGGACGGGAAATACGTCACAATAAAAGAGACCATCCGCGGCTTCAAGATGCTCGCGGACGGAGAGCTTGACACACTGCCGGAACAGGCCTTTTACATGGCCGGCGGCATCGATGAAGTAATCGAGAGATCCAAGGCAATGGCATAAGGCGGATTAAAAATGGCAAAATTATTGGCGATGGATATTGTTACACCCGAGAAGAGGGTATTTGAAGGCATGGTGAAGGAACTCACGGCGCCCGGTTCCGACGGAGAATTCGGAGTATTGCCGGAACACGCCCCTTTTGCGACGGCGCTTGTACCGGGAGTCGTTTCCATCATAAAGGAAACAGGCGAGCGCGAACTTATGGCCGTATCCGGAGGTTACATAGAGGTAACAGGGGATAAGGTCGTACTGCTGGTGGAGACCGCGGAGCGCGAAGGTGAAATTGACATTGAGACTATCAAACGCAGGAAAGAGGAGAAGGAAAAGCTGCTGAGTTCAATGACAAAAGAGGATGTTGATTATGACATGCTCCAGACATCGCTGTTAAAGGAAATATCAATGCTGAAAGCTGTGGAGCTTCTTCAGAAAAGAAAAAAATAGAAGTTTTATATCGGGATCAAAGGGCCGCGGATAACCTCCGCGGCCCTTTTTTTTGGCGGGGACAATGATATCTATTGCATTAAATATGGAATGTTTTCCATAAACCGCAATTTTTTCATATAAATAAAATCGTATATTCCGGCACGGATATTGCTGTTCAATAATGTACTATAAAGTAAATTTTAGCGCGTAGGAGATAATGATGAAGCCTATGGATGAAAATTTTTCCGTCCAAACGCCGGGGAACAACTGCGAAGAGGAAAAGATGCGGGATTTAACCCTTATAACATGCTCATATAATACGCCCATTGTTGTTGAGATTATGCTGAAATCCTTCGTTTCATTTCACGGCGTACCGCAGAGACTTATCCTCTTTGAAAATTCAACAAATGATGAAACCGCTAAACTGCTGGATAAAAGCAATGTACCTTATATCAGGACGCGGGGCGGAACGCATCCAAAATCTGTTGATGAGGCTCTTAAAATATGCGCGACAAAATATGCCCTTGTGGTTGATTCTGACATCGTTTTTAAAAGTCCGGTTTTACCTTTATTTGACGCGATGAAAAAAAATGACGGGGCAATAATGGGCGAAGTTTGCGGAGATCGCGGAGGTTATATGCTTTATGAAAGGGTACATCCCTGGTTTATGTTCGTCAACGTAGAAAAAATTAATGGCGCTGGTATATCATTTTTTGATTGGGAAAGGGTTGTAAAAACAGGCTCGGAAGGTTTCTACAGGAATATACCGCTGCAGCAGAACGACGAGAAAACAAGATATTACGATGTTGGATCCACATTTTTTGAGGACATAAAAAAGGCTGGTTTGAAAATAATAAATTGCAAAGCCAATCCTTATTTTTTTGTCCATTACGAAGGAATGTCCTGGAAAAAATTGAGCGGCATAGAGGTCCTGGTAAGTATTGAAAAAAGGAACATGGAATTATACAGGGATGAGGTGAAAAAACACGGCAATACGGATATAAAAAACTTTTTTTTAAAAGGGTTTAAAGAAAGGTTGAAAACGGAAAAAAATGAAGGCTGCGAACGCCGCGGGGATGGAAAAAGGCCGGTCCTAAGCGCGGTTATGGCCGTGCCGGATGTTAACGACACATCCCTTGAGGCGGCAGGAAAATTGACGCTGGAAATGGGACCGGGTGATGAAACAATAATAGTGGCTGCGGGAAGCTCGCAGGCCGGGTTGATAAAAAAGGCGCTGCCGGAGAAAACAGGGTTGAAGATCATTGAATCATCCCCGGGTGATTCAATTGCGGCGATGTACAATGCGGGTATAGCCGCTGCGGGTGGCGATATAATAATATTTACCAGGGATGACATTGTTTGCGGAAATGGATTTTTTGAGGCGCACAGGGCCGTGCATATGGATAATCCAGGCGATAATTTTGCGGCAATGGGAAATATTGATGCTCCTAATGTTCCGGGTCACGGGTATATTAATTCGTACCTGAACGGCGGCGGCATTGAACAGGCGGATTTTGGGGCGCTTTCAGGGGTAAAATGCAGCGTGGGTCCGGGATTTTTTAATAATTCCAATGTTTCTTTAAAACGTTCAATCCTCGCGGACAATATGCTTTTTGATGAGTTTTTTACGGATATAATTACACCCGCCCGGGAGTTCGGGCGCCGATTATTTGACAGGGGCATGGACCTGGTTTTCATTCCCGAAATAAAAGCAAAGTGGGAGCATCCATTAAAATTCAGGGAATATGCGGAGATACGGTACCGCGAGGGAAAATTTTATCCGTATTTTGCGGACAAAATGCTTCATTTCAGGAACGAGGCAAGATTTAAGGAACCTATAGATGGAGATGACCTTTCATGGCATGAACTTATAGGTGAAAGATCCGATATGCTGGAAAGATTAATGAAAACAGGTAAAAAAGATTATATCGAACAATATGTTTCGACAATGCTGATGGTTGCGTTCTTCCGCGGCGCAAAGGACGCGGCTGCTGAAAATTCAGGCGCGGAAAAACTGTTTTTTGAAAAAGGGAAATGGGGCGTTTATAAAACAGGAAAGAACGGTGGCTGTGTAAGCGTCAACAGCGAATACGGCCCTGAACGAGAGGCGAAGATAATAATCTCCCCGCTTCCTGCGGATAAAAATATTGTCTTTATAGGCGCCGGTATGGGCTGGCACATAAAGGAGTATCTTGGCGCAAACCCGTCCATGATGGCCGTGCTTTATGAGCCGCACAGTGTGTTGTTTAATTACCTGAAAACTAAAATCAATATGGACAGGGTGTCCAGGATAACAGACAGGGAAGAATTGAGAAAGTATAAGAAAATGGGTTATGCGGCTGTAATATTGCCGTCGCTGAAAAATCCGCCGAATGAGTATTCCGGAGCCTATAATGATTTTATTTGCCAGGAAGAGCAGCCCGTAAATAAATAAGGATGATTTAACCTTATGAACCCTGCCATCCCTTCTGTTGAAAAATCAAGCAATTTAATGTAAAATATGGGGTAAAAATAATTTACCCCGGAGGCTGCAATTGAAAAAAACCATGGTATTGTTC
>Ga0224555_1004722_pt1 | contig 12194 bp, 11 predicted proteins | sample 714S23034metaG_FD_180687 | JGI IMG/M metagenome (GOLD analysis project Ga0224555, IMG submission 180687) | Peat soil microbial communities from Stordalen Mire, Sweden - 717 S2 30-34 | ecosystem: Environmental > Terrestrial > Soil > Wetlands > Peat | place: Sweden: Norrbotten County, Stordalen...
CCCGTCTACTCGATCTACGTCGCCATCGGCCAGAAGAACTCGAACATCGTGCGCACGATATCGGCGCTCGAGGCCGCGGGCGCGCTTGAGTTCACGATCATCGTCGCGGCTCCCGCCGCCGACAACCCGGCGAACCTGTACATAGCGCCGTATTCGGGCGCCGCCATGGGCGAATGGTTCATGGAGAACGGAATGGACGCCTTGATCGTCTACGACGACCTCTCCAAGCATGCCGTCGCATACCGCCAGATTTCGCTGATCCTCAAGCGCCCGTCAGGGCGCGAGGCGTACCCGGGCGACGTGTTCTACCTCCACAGCCGGCTTCTCGAGCGCGCCGCGCGCCTCGAGGGGAAGGGCTCGCTGACGGCGCTCCCGATCATCGAGACCCTCGCGGGCGACGTCTCGGCCTACATCTCGACAAACGTCATCTCGATCACGGACGGGCAGATATTCCTCGAGACGGACCTGTTCAACCAGGGCATCCGGCCCGCCATTTCCGTGGGCCTGTCGGTATCCCGCGTGGGCTCGGCCGCCCAGATCAAGGCGACAAAGCAGGTGGGCGGAAAGCTCAAGGGCGAGCTCGCCCAGTTCCGCGAGCTCGCCGCCTTCGCGCAGTTCGGCTCGGACCTCGATGCGAAGACCAAGGCGCAGCTGGACCGCGGCAACCGCATCGTCGAGTTGTTCAAGCAGCCGGCGTACTCGCCGCTGCCGATCGAGCTCCAGGTCGCCGTCCTCTTTGCGATGCAGAAGGGCTTCTTCGAGCCTGTCGAGATCAAGAGGGTCGTCGACGCGGCCTCCTCGCTGAAGAGCTTCTTCACCACGCGCAAGGACCCCCTTCTCTCGGAGATTCGCACCAAGGCGGTTCTCGACAAGGACCTCGAGGCCAAGCTGCAGGCGGCGTGCGAGGAGTGGAAGTCGTCCTACACGGCCTAATCGAACTGGAGCCCGGCACCCCCAACAACGACCCCTTCCGATGGCCAGCACCCGCGACATCCGCCGACGCATAAAGTCGGTTAAGAACACCCGCCAGATAACGAAGGCGATGGAGCTTGTCGCGGCTTCGAAGATGAAGAAGGCGCAGCAGGTGGCCCTCGCGGGCCTGGCCTACGCGAATCTCCTTGCGGACGTCCTGGCGGCGCTCGCAAACAAGATCGACGAGGCCGCCCATCCCTTCCTTGTGCAGCGCGAGTTGAGAACGCGCGGGATTCTGCTCATCACGACGGACAGGGGCCTGTGCGGGTCGCTGAACGCCAACCTGTTCAAGCTCGTCCAGGAAGTTCGCACGCCAGCGAAGTTCTACTCGATCGGCCGCAAGGGGACGCAGTTTCTGGCCCGCTCAAAGAGGGCGATGGTCGCCGACTTCCAGGTCCACGACCGCGTCCCGTTCACCGAGGTCAAGGTGGCCGCGGAGTTCATGGTCAAGGAGTACCTCGAGGGCTCCATCGACACGATCGAGGTCATCTATTCGCGTTTCAAGAACACGATGGTGCAGGTGCCGATCCAGTGGCCGGTCCTGCCGCTTCCCAGCCTGAAGGAATTCCTCGAGCAGCTGGGCAGGGACACGGGCACCGTGCGCGTTCCCCATGCCGACGACCGCGAGGTGCTCTTCGAGCCCAATGCGCCGGAGGTGCTCAGGGCGCTGCTTCCGTACTACGTCAATTACCAGATCCACCAGCTCGCCCTTTCTGCCAAGGCCTCGGAGCACAGCGCCCGCATGGTCGCCATGAAGACCGCGACGGACAACGCGACCGAGCTGCTGGATAAATTGACCCTCGAATACAACAAGGCCCGCCAGGCCTCGATCACCCAGGAGATTCTGGAGATCGCCGCGGCCCAGTACAGCGCGGCCTGACCCCCTCCTTTGCAAAGGCAAACCCTCCCATTACCCGCTTCCATGAACACCGGTAAAATAGTCCAAGTGATCGGCCCCGTGGTCGACGTCCAGTTCGCCGAGCACGCGATCCCGCCGATCTACCAGGCGCTCACGATCGAATTCGAGGTGTCGGGCAAGAAGTCGATTCTCACCCTGGAAATCCAGCAGCACCTTGGCGGAGGGGTCGCGCGCGCCATTGCGATGTCGTCCGTCGAGGGCCTCAAGCGGGGAATGTCGGTCACGGACACCGGCAGCACGATCACCGTTCCGGTCGGGGACGGGGTCCTGGGCCGCATCTTCAATGTGACCGGCGACACCGTTGACGGCCGCGGCCCGGTGAAGTTCGAGAAGAGGTATCCGATACACCGGCCCGCGCCCGCGCTCGTGGATCAGAACACCAAGGCCGAGATCCTCGAAACGGGCATCAAGGTGATCGACCTCATCTGCCCCTTCATCAAGGGCGGCAAGGCGGGGGCCTTCGGCGGAGCCGGGGTGGGAAAGACCGTCGTCATCCTCGAGCTGATCAACAACATCGCCAAGGCGCACGGCGGATTCTCGGTGTTCGCGGGCGTCGGCGAGCGCTCGCGCGAGGGCAACGACCTCTACCACGAGATGTCCGAGGCCGGCGTCATCAACCAGAAGGACCTCTCGAAGTCGAAGGTCGCGCTCGTGTACGGCCAGATGAACGAGCCCCCGGGCGCCCGCATGCGCGTCGGCCTTTCGGCCCTCGCAATGACGGAGTACTTCCGCGACGAGAAGAACCAGGACGTGCTCCTCTTCATAGACAACATCTTCAGGTTCTCACAGGCCGGCTCCGAGGTCTCCGCGCTCCTGGGCCGCTCGCCGTCGGCCGTCGGCTACCAGCCGACGCTCGCGAACGAGATGGGCGTCCTTCAGGAGAGGATCACCTCAACGAACAAGGGCTCCATCACCTCGGTGCAGGCGATCTATGTCCCCGCCGACGATCTCACCGATCCGGCGCCCGCGAACACCTTCGCCCACCTTGACTCAACCATCGTCCTCGAGCGCTCCATAGCCGAGCTCGGGATTTACCCGGCCGTGGACCCGCTGGCCTCGGTCTCGAAGGCCCTGGAGATATCAATCGTCGGCGAGGAGCACTACAACGTGACGCGCGAGCTTCAGCGCGTGCTCCAGCGCTACAAGGACCTTCAGGACATCATCGCGATCCTCGGCCTCGACGAGCTCTCGGCCGAGGACAAGCTCACCGTCTACCGCGCCCGCAAGATCCAGCGCTTCCTTTCCCAGCCGTTCTCCGTGGCCGAGGTCTTCACGGGAACCCCCGGCAAGTACGTCCCCGTCAAGGAAACCATCCGCGGATTCAAGATGATCCTCGACGGCCAGCTCGACGACGTGCCCGAGAGCGACTTCTACATGAAGGGCGGGATCGAGGAGGTCATCGCGGCCTCAAAGAAATAGCCCATGACCCTCACCCTTGAGATCGTCACGCCCGAGGCGCGGGTGTACTCCGACACGGTCGACACGGTCGTCGTGCCGACCGTGGAGGGGGAGATCGGCGTCCTGCCGGGGCACATCCCGCTCGTCGCCCAGCTTGGGGCGGGGGAGCTGCGCGCCACCAAGGGCGGCGTCACCGAGCTGCTCGTGGTGGGCGGCGGATTCGTCCAGGTTTCCGGCGAAAAGGTTTCGATACTGGCCGACAGCGCGATCGAGGAGGAGAAGATCGACCCGAACGCGGTCGCCGACGCCATGCGCAGGGCGGAGGACGCCCTTCGCCGAAAGGACACCTTGTCGCAGGCGGACGTGGAGCGCTTGGAAGCGCTTGTGCGCTTCTCCGTTGCTCAGCTGGGTGTGAAGCAGCGACGCAGGTAGCCCGTTCAGGCTGCTCTGGTTCGGGCCATTGGCCGGTGTGGGATCCGCTGGGAATTCGCGTCCAATTATGGGCGTTTTTGGCCATTTTATAGGGCTTTATGGGCAAGAAACGCCCAATTAAAGGCAAAATCGGCCTATTCTTGGCCCTATACAGATTAGGGTATTTAATGGATATTGGGCTAAGAAATTCTTGAAACTGAGTCTCAGTTTACTTACCTTGCTCGCCACATGTCCGAATCGCCCTTCCATCACCTGATGCCCCTCTGCCAGCTGCCCGCTCGGGCGACGGGCAGGATCTGCGAGCTGACGGGTGACTCGGAATTCTGCCAGCGCATACGCGAGATGGGCTTCGGCGAATCCGTCTACGTGACCAAGATCGCCGGAAACGGCACCATCCTCTGCCAGCTGAACGGCACCCGGATCGGACTGAGCCATGACGCGGCAAGGCAAATCCTGGTTGAGCGGGTCGGCTCGCGGTAGGCGGGCATCGCCATGGCGGCGACGGTGAAGCTGTCCGCGCTCCCCGTGGGCGCCTCCGCGGTCGTCCGCGACATCCAGAAGACGGACTCCTCCTCGGTGCGGCTGAGGGAGATGGGCCTGCTCGTGGGCACCGAGTTGACGCTCGTGAGGTGCGCGCCGCTCGGCGACCCCCTGGAGATCAAGATGCGCGGCTACCACCTGACCCTGCGAAAGAGCGAGGCGTCCCTGGTGACGGTCGAGCCCAAGGAGCCGTGATCCCTACCGCCGCAAGGCCCCCGGGGGTGGCAAAGGCCCCGGTCTACGCGATCGTCGGCAACCCGAACTGCGGAAAGAGCACGCTCTTCAACGCCCTCACGGGCCTCAAGCAGAAGGTCGGCAACTACCCCGGGGTCACGGTCGAGAAGAAGACCGGGACCCTGTACTCGCAGCACGGCCAGCCCATCACGATCATCGACCTTCCCGGCGCGTATTCGCTCGCAGCGCGCTCGCCGGACGAGGCCGTGACGCGCGACGTCCTGCTCGGCCGGCGCGAAGACACGGCGCAGCCGGACCGCGTCCTGTGCATCGTCGACGCGACGAACCTCGAGAGGAACCTCTACCTCGTCCACCAGGTCCTGGACCTCGGCAGGCCTGTCATCCTTATCCTCAACATGATGGACCTGGCGGCTCAGGCGGGGATTTCGATCCGGGTCGCCCGCCTGAGCCAGATGCTCGGCATCCCGGTGATCCCCTGCGAGGCCGTGAACGGCAAAGGGATCATCGAGCTCAAGCTCGCGATAAGCCGCCACGACCTTCCGCTGTCGCGCCACGCGTGGGACATACCGGCCCCGATAGCCCCTGCGGTCGCCGAGCTGCAGGCGTCCCTCGTGTCCAACGGCGGAAAGGCCCCGCTGATCGCGCGCGCCGAGGCGCTGCTCCTGCTCACCGACCAGGACTCCGTGCGCGTCGCCGGGTCAGCCCCCCTGGACGCGAAGACCCAGGAGATCCTGAGGTCATGGCAGTCGCGCTGGGAGGCCCAGGGCGTGGACTGGGCGGGGACGCTCGTCAGCTCGAGGTACGAGGCGATAGGCCGGCTGGCCTCCGAGGTCGCGCAGTCCGCCAAGCCGTCGGCGCAGACGCTCAGTGACCGGATCGACGCCGTGGTCATCCATCCCCTTTGGGGCTGGGTGGTCCTCGCCTTGGTGATGACGCTCCTCTTCTTCAGCATCTTCAAGTTCGCCCAGGCCCCGATGGACTGGATCGGGGACGGCAACGCCGCGCTGGCGGGCTGGATCAGGGGCCTGATGCCCGACGGCGACCTGCGCAACCTCCTCACGGACGGGGTGATCGGGGGCGTGGGCACGATCGTCACGTTCCTTCCGCAGATCCTGATCCTCTTCTTCTTCATCGGGCTGCTCGAGAGCACGGGCTACATGGCCCGGGCCGCGTTCATCATGGACCGGCTGATGGGCCACGTGGGCCTGAACGGAAAGTCGTTCATCCCGCTCTTGAGCTCCTACGCCTGCGCCATCCCGGGGATCATGGCCACCCGCACGATCGAGGACCCCAAGGACCGGCTGGTCACGATCCTCGTGGCGCCGCTCATGAGCTGCTCGGCGAGGCTGCCCGTCTACCTGCTGATGATCGCCGCCCTGTTCCCGGGCCCGACCTACCCCATCGCCGCCAAGGTCGGGATCATGGTGCTCATGTACGCCCTGGGGACGATCGGGGCGTTCGGCTTCGCGTGGCTCTTCAAGCGCACGCTCCTCAGGGGCAAGCCCCCCCTCATGATCATGGAGCTGCCGCCCTACCGCCTGCCGCGGATCAAGGACGTGCTCCTGCAGATGACCGAGCGCGCCGGCCTCTTCCTGAAGAACGCCGGCACCGTGATCCTCGCGATCAGCATCGTCCTGTGGCTCCTGGCCGCATACCCGAAGTCTCCCGCGGGGGCGACGGCGACCGAGCAGCTCGCGCACAGCTTCGCGGGCCGCGCCGGACACCTGCTTGAGCCCGTGATCAAGCCGATCGGATTCGACTGGCATATCGGCATCGGCCTTATCAGCTCCTTCGCCGCGAGGGAGGTTTTCGTGAGCACGATGGGCGTCGTCTTCAGCGCGGAGAGCGGCGGCGAGGACACGACGTCTCTGCGGCACGCCCTGAACGCGGCGCGCTGGCCGGACGGCCGCGTCCTGTTCACGCCGCTCGTCTGCATAACCCTCATGGTCTTCTACGTGTTCGCGATGCAGTGCATGAGCACGATCGCCGTCGTGCGCAGGGAGACCAATTCGTGGCGCTGGCCCCTCTTCCAGACCGCCTACATGACTGGCGCCGCCTGGATTATATGCTTCATTGTGTACCAGTCGGGCACCGCCCTCGGATTCTAGAGCCATGTCCCCAACCCTGCAGACCGCCGTCGCCCTCGCCATCGTCGCCGTGGCGGTCGCGTGGCTCGTCGTCCGCGCGCTCTCGCGCAGGCGCCGGGAGGGGTGCGGGGGCGACTGCGGGTGCCCGTCCTCCGACCTGAAGGAGAAGCTCGCGCGCAAAGCGCGCGACTAGCGAACCCCGAACCTTCGCGTTTGACGAGGGCCGGGGGAGGCAGACGCTTGGGGGAGAGCCCGGCGGCCCAATCGGCCGCCCCACTGCAATGCTTGTCATCCACGACCCCCGCTGCGCCGACTACGGCTTGCTTCCCCATCCGGAGAGGCCGGAGCGCGTGACGGACACCGCCGCCCACCTGCGCAAGGCGTTCCCGTCATGGCAGTGGAGCGCGCAGGCGGAAGGCGCCCCGGACGAGACGCTGCTCCTCGCCCACACCGCGGAGCACCTGGCCCGCCTCGACGTGCCGTGGGACTTCGACGCCGACACGTCGTACCACCCCGATATCGCCCAGCACGCGCGCCGCTCGGTGGGGGCGGCCCTGGCCGCCGCCCGCCACGCGCGCTCCGGCATGGGGCCCGCCTTCGCCCTCATGCGGCCGCCAGGCCACCACGCCACGCAGGACGAGGCCATGGGATTCTGCTACCTGAACCAGGTGGCGATTGCGGCGCTCGCGGCGCGCAGGGACATGGGCGCGCGCAGGGTCGCCATCTGGGACTTCGACGCGCACCACTGCAACGGGACCGAGGCCATCCTGCGGGGCCGCGAGGGCTTCTTGGTCTGCTCGGTCCACCAGAACCCGGGCTACCCCGGGACGGGCCTCGAGGACTCGGGCAACAGCCGCAACTGGCCCGTGCCGCCGGCGGCCCCGCGCGAGCGGCACATGCGGGCGCTTCGCGAGTCGCTGGACGCGGTGGTCTCGTTTCGCCCGGACCTCGTGCTCGTCTCGGCGGGGTTCGACGCCTACGCGCGCGACCCGATAACGGACATGACTCTCGAGGCAGAGGACTTCGCGGCGCTCGGGGGCTGGCTGCGCGAAAGCGGGCTCGCGGCGGCGGCCTCGCTCGAGGGCGGCTACAGCAAGGACCTGCCGAAGCTTGTCGCCGCCTTCCTGGGGGCCTGGGCGGCGCAGCCGGCCTGAAGGCGCGCGAGCTTTTAAGATTCGCCCTTTGCGGCCCCGCGCGTACACGCTTCGCTAGACTCATAGATGATCTCACGCTTCCTGCCGCACCCGGTCCGCCGCCTGCTCGGGGTAAAGACCCAGCATCCCCGGATCTCGGGTTTCCGCCTGGTTGACCAGCCCGGGCAGATCCAGCCGCTGCTGGGCGCGATCGAGCGCGCGGGGGAGGTGGTCATGGACACCGAGGCGGACAACATGTACCGCTTCCGCGTCCGCATCTGCCTGCTGCAGTTCTACCTGGACCGCGAGGTGTACCTCGTGGACGCCCTGGCGCCGGTCAACCTCGACCCGCTCTGGCCGCTCCTGGCCAGGAAACACCTGGTGATGCACGGCAGCGACTTCGACCTGCGCCTCCTCTACGACCTGTGCCGGTTCAAGGCGAAGAGCCTCTTCGACACGATGCTCGCGGCCCAGCTGCTCGGCAGGAGCCGCATCGGGCTCGCCTCGCTGATAGAGGAGAACTTCGGGGTAAAGCTGGACAAGGACGGGCAGAAGGCCAACTGGTCGAAGCGCCCGCTGACGCAGAAGCTGCTCGACTATGCTGCGCTGGACGTCTGGTACCTGCCGGCCCTGAGGGACATCCTGAAGGGTGAGCTCAAGCGGCTGGGGCGCCTCGAGTGGATGGAGCAGCAGTGCCGGGCCCAGATCGAGTCCGGGACCACCGGTTTCGCCCCTCCCGACCCGAACGACTGGCGCATCGGCAAGTCCGAGAGGCTGCGCCCCCGCGGCCTGTGCGCCCTGCACGCCGTCTGGCACTGGCGCCAGGACCAGGCCCTGCGCCTCGACACACCGCCGTTCAAGGTCTGCTCGAACGAGCTGCTCCTGCGGCTCGCCTCCGCGGCGGACGCCGGCGCCTCCGAGGAGGAGGTCCTCTCCAGCGTCAACCTGGGAAAGCGCCACTCCCGCCTCATCGGCTCGCTCGGCGCAGCGGTGCGCTCCGGGATCGAGCACGACCCGCGCACGCTTCCGCGCCGGCCCGGCCGCGACCGCAGCCAAGTGCCCCTGACGCAGGCAGAGATCGAGTTGCTCGACCGCATAAAGGAGGACCGCGACAAGATCGCCTCGAAGATCTCCATCGAGCCGACGCTGATCGCGAACCGCTCCCAGCTTTCACTGATCGCGCGCGAGCCGGGCAAGCTGGGCGAGATTCTCCTGCCGTGGCAGGCCTCTCTGCTTTCCGGCGCCCCGTCGCTCAACGCGTGAACGCCAACATAGCCCGCCATCTCGACCGGATGGCCGCTGCGCAACCCGGGGCGACGGCGCTCAAGGTCGCGCGGGGGAGGTCCCCCTCGGGAGGGATTGACTACCTCTCGCTCACCTTCGCGCAGCTCCTCGAGGAGACCGGCGCCTGGTGCGGGCGGCTCCGGGCCAAGGGCGTGCGCCGCGGCGACCGCGTCCTCGTGGTGGTCCGGCCGGGCCTGCCGCTCGTCGCCTCGGCCTTCGCCCTCTTCAAGGTGGGCGCCGTTCCGGTGATCATCGACCCAGGAATGGGGCTTCGCAGCTTCCTTGCGTGCGTCGAGCGCTCGCGCCCCAGGGCGCTCGTCGGAATCCCGCTGGCGCAGGCCGTATCGAGGGTCTTCAGACGCACCTTCCGCTCGGTCGAGGCCCGCGTCAGCGTGAGCGGCTCGCTCACGGCGCGGCTCGCGGGGCCCGCGCGCGGATCCGAGCCGGCGCAGGCGGAGCCGTCGGACCTGGCGGCGATCCTCTTCACCTCCGGCTCGACCGGCGCCCCGAAGGGCGTGTGCTACGAGCACGGGATGTTCGAGGCCCAGGTCCGCCTCGTGCGCGACACCTACGGGATCGAGCCCGGCGAGGTCGACCTTCCCCTGCTTCCGATCTTCGCCCTCTTCAACCCGGCCCTCGGGATGACGAGCGTCATCCCGGAGATGGACCCGCGCAGCCCAGCCAAGGCCGACCCGGCCAGGATAGTCCAGGCGATCCGCCAGGAAAATGTGACGAATTCCTTCGGCTCGCCGACCCTGTGGCGCAAGGTCGCCGGGTACTGCCGGGAGCATAAGGTCACGCTTCCAAGCCTGCGGCGGGTGCTCTGCGCAGGCGCCCCGGTCCCCGCCGACCTATGGGAGGCGTCCCGATCCTTCCTGACCGGCGGCAGCCTCCACAGCCCTTACGGGGCGACCGAGGCCCTCCCGGTCAGCACGGTCTCGGCCGACGAGATCGAGGCTGGCTCGACGCGGGGCGCCTGCGTCGGGCGGCCCGTCGCGGAAGTCGAGGTGAGGATCATCCCCATCCGCGACACCCCGATCGCCTCGATTGACGCCGCGGGCCGGGTCCCGGCGGGCCAGCCCGGGGAAATCATCGTTCGCGGGCCCGTCGTCACCCGCTCCTACGATGCGCTGCCCGAGGCGACGGCGGCCTCGAAGATCCTGGATCCTGCAGCCCCGGGCGGAGTCTGGCACCGGATGGGGGACTGCGGCCTGGTCGACGCCGACGGAAGGCTCTGGTTTCTCGGCCGCAAGGCCGAGCGGGTCGAGACCGCCGAAGGCACCCTGTTCACCGAGCCGTGCGAGCAGGTGTTCCGGGAGCACCCGAGGGCGCGCCGATGCGCCCTGGTGGGGCTGGGATCCGAGCCGGCCCTAGTCGTCGAGGCTGAGCCGCGCGGCGCGCGCGACGCGCAGGGCCTGGCCTCCGAGCTGGGCGCCCTGGCGCGGCGCTATCCGCACACGGCACGCATCAGGAAGTTCCTCTTCAGGCGCCGCCTTCCCGTCGACGTGCGCCACAACGCCAAGATCCACAGGCTTGCCCTCGCAAGGTGGGCTTCGTCGGCGCGCGTATTCCAGGCCGTGGACGCGGCTCAGCCATGAGCGGCGCGCTCCCAGGAGACCCGTCCCGTGAGCCGGCGCTCGTCACCGGCGGAACGGGCTTTCTGGGCCGCAGGATCGTCGAGCGGCTGCTGGGGCAGGGGCGCCCCGTTTGGGTGGTCGCCCGTAACCCGGCCCCCGACCTTGAGGCGCGCGGCGTGAGGTTCATCCGCGCCGACCTGGAGGACACGGACGCGATCAGGGCCTCCTGCGCGGGCGCGCGCACCGTCTTCCACGTGGCGGCCAAGATCGGCGTATGGGGCCCCTACGGCGACTATTTCCGGGCCAATGTCCTCGGCACGCGGGCGGTCATCGCGGGGTGCAGGGAGCACGGCGTGGCGCGCCTGGTGCACACGAGCACGCCGAGCGTGGTTTACAACGGCCGCGACATCTCGGGGGCCGACGAGTCGCTTCCGCTGACGCGGGCCTGCCCGTGCCCGTACCCCCCGACGAAGGCCGTTGCCGAGGCCGAGGTCCTCGCCGCCAACGGTCCGGGGCTGGCGACGGTGGCGCTTCGCCCCCACCTGATCTGGGGTCCAAAGGATCCCCACCTCGTCCCTGGAATCCTGCGGGCGGCCCGCTCCGGAAGGCTGCGGATCGTCGGCGGAGGAAGGAACCGGGTGTCCATGGTCCACGTCGAGAACGCCGCGGACGCCCATATCGCGGCCGAGCAGGCGCTGCGCAGGCCGGGCGCCGCGGCGGCGGGAAGGGCCTACTTCGTCACGGACGGCGAGCCCGTGGTGCTTTGGGAGTGGGTCAACGCCCTGTTGGCCGCGCTGGGGGAGCCCCCGATCACAAGGAGTATCCCGCTCGGGGCCGCGCACGCGGTCGGCGCGGCATGCGAGGCGGCCTGGTGGCTCCTTCGACTTCGGGGGCAGCCTCCGATGACCCGATTCGTGGCGGCCGAGCTCGCCAGGGACCACTGGTTCGACATCACCGCCGCGCGCCGCGACCTGGGATACGCTCCCAGGGTCTCCCCAAAGGAGGCCATGGCGGAGCTGGTCGCGTCCCTCAGGGTCGCCGCCCGGAGCGCTGCCTGACCGCCTCGAAGAGGGTTATCAGGGCCGCCATCGCCACGTTCAGCGAGTCGGCCTGGCCGGCCATCGGTATGCGCACGGGAAGGTCCGCGTTGCTGAGCCAGAACTCGCTCAGCCCGTACTGCTCGCTGCCCATGATCACGGCCAGCGGCCCGGTAAGGTCGCAGTCCGTGTAGAGCTTCCCTGCGGCGGGGCTCGTCGCGACGATGCGGATCCCGCGCGCGCGAAGCCACGAGAGCACGGCCGGTCCCTCCTCGACGACGCAGGGCACGGAGAAGAGCACGCCGGTCGACGCGCGAACGACGTTCGGGTTGAAGAGGTCCGTCACGGGGTCGCACACGATGACGGCGTGGCACCCCGCGGCATCGGCGCTGCGAAGGATGGTTCCCAGGTTGCCCGGCTTCTCAATCGCCTCCACCACGAGCACGAAGGGCTCCGCGGGAAGGGAGAGCCCCGCCAGGCCGCGCCTCCACTGCGGAGCCACCGCGAGGATCCCATCGGGTCGCTCCCTGTAGGCCACCTTCGCGAACGCCTCCTTCGACAGCTCGAAGAGCCGCGCCCCGGCCGCCTCGGCGGCCGAGAGGAGCGCCGCCTCGTTCTCG
>Ga0224555_1004724_pt1 | contig 12193 bp, 10 predicted proteins | sample 714S23034metaG_FD_180687 | JGI IMG/M metagenome (GOLD analysis project Ga0224555, IMG submission 180687) | Peat soil microbial communities from Stordalen Mire, Sweden - 717 S2 30-34 | ecosystem: Environmental > Terrestrial > Soil > Wetlands > Peat | place: Sweden: Norrbotten County, Stordalen...
AGGTGGTGCGCGAGGGCGGAAGCGAAAGCCTCCTGAAATCCGTCACCATCACCTTTCCGCACGGCAGCCGCGTCATGGCCGTGCCCGGCAAGCCGGAGACGGTGCGCGGCTTTAGCGCCAACGTGCTCTTCACCGAGTTCGCCTTTTTCGAGCAACCGGAGCAGACGTGGCGCGCGGTCAAACGCAAGAAAAACAAGTATCCTCGACTGAACGCGCCGCGCCGTAAATTCCGCGATCATCCCAAGCGCGGAGTCCGCCGTAAATTGGCGCGCCTGCGGAGGCAGGGTCTTATGTAAGCGCCATTCCCCTGAATGGGTTGAATACAGGGCCGCCCCGGCGGCGTCTGACTTTGAACGACATTGACATCATGCCAACCAGAAAATCCCTTTCCATGATGGCCGCGCTGCTGCTGGCCGGCCTGGCGCCGGCGGCGGCGGCGGCCGAGCACGAAATTCCGCCCGCCTTCGGCCCCTTCCTTCATCCCTCCCAGGCTGATTTCGCGGGCGCCACCACCTTCAAAACGGGCGACCGGATTGTGGGGACGTACTATTTTTATTGGTACGACGCGCCCAGCAAGACCCACCTCATCAATGCCCCGCAAGGCACCGACGCGCTGACCGACCACCCGCCGACGCTGGAGGATTTCTCCTGGAAATCGGTTTCCTGGCACAAGAAACAATTGCGCGACATGGAAGAAGCGGGCATAGACGTGGCGCTGCCGGTTTTTTGGGGCGCGCCCTCGGAGCATCAGCCGGGAGCCCGGCTTTACTGGAGTTTGGAGGGCCTCCAACCCATGGTGGCCGCGCGCGAGGAACTCCTGCGCGAAGGCCGGCATCCCCCCGTCCTCGGACTGTTCTACGACACCAGCACGCTGGCCAATAATTCCTGGGACGAGCACATTGATTTGACCACCGACTACGGGCGGCAATGGTTTTACGCCACCGTGCGCGATTTCTTCTCCTGCATTCCGGCCCGGCATTGGGCCATGATGGACGGCCGGCCCATCGTGCTGCTCTACGCCTCCGCCTTTGCCAAGGCGCACGACCAGAGTTTTATGGACGACACCAAAGCCCACTTCGCGGCGGATTTCAGCGGGCGCGCGCCTTACCTTGCGCCGCAGGATTCCTGGGGCGTGAAGGGCGACACCTCGTGCGCCTGGGGCGGCGCGCTGGGGCTGCGCCGCGCCGGCATTGGCGAACTGGGACCCGGCTACGATCATTCCGCCGTGCCGGGCCGCGCGCCGCTGGTGGTCCCGCGCGAAGGCGGCAAGTTTTACGAGCGGAATTGGCAGGCCTTCCTGCGCCAGCCTACCGACATGGTCATGCTCGAGACATGGAACGAATTCCACGAAGGCACCGACCTCTGCGAATCCAGGGAATACGGCCGGCAGTACATAGAATTGACAAAGAAGTACACCCGCCTTTTCAAGAGCGGAGCGAAGCCAGCCCCGGCGCATTAGAGCGTTAAAAATGGGCGTAAAAGTGTTGCACTGGCTCTCGTTTGCCGTGTATTTTTCCAACATGAGCAGAGCGGACATCATCTCGGAAATACCGAAGCTGTCGCATGAAGCACGACGGGAAATCATGCGCTGCCTCATGGAAGCAGAGGAGGAGGCCATGACCCTGGCCGAGTGCGACCAACGGGCGCTGGAGCGCTTCCAAATGCTCGACCAGATGGAAGCCGAGGATGAAAAGAACGCTGCCCGGTGAAATAGGGTGGGTGGATTTCGGCCTGGCCGCAAAAGTCCGGCCCGCTCTCATTTTGAGTGATTATCCTCAAGACGACGAATTGGCCTTGCTCGTCGTAATCCCGCATACTACCGCAGTGCGCGGCAATCGTTGGGAACTTGACGTGCGGAAGCCTTTTCTTAAAAACCCCGGAGTCTTTCACCTTCAACAAATCCAACCCATTTCACTCGCCCGTTTTGAATCCCGGCTTGGAGGGTTGACGCCGGATGAGTTCAAACGGGTCAAAGACACTTTGATTCGGCTGTTGAATCTCGGCGGTTGAACCCTGAACTCCAGTTTGGCTCGGGCCACGCCCCTGTGAATCCGTTTAAAAAGTGAGAACCGGCACGAATGAATATATGACACGCATGGATACGCGACGTAAAAAAATCGTTTTTTTCATGGCCGCGCTTTTACCAGGACCCGCCGCCGACTAATCGGGGGACCCCGCTTCACTGCTTCACCCTCCCAAGGCCGTCGAAAAGGTTGGTTTAGACGTGTTGGAAGGGTGTTGCAACACGGCTAATCGAAGCTAATCGAACCTTGCGCTTTTTACGGCGAAGCCGTCAAAAGGGCCGGCATCCACCACCTTTTGTGACGGGTTGTGCCGTCACATGTGACGGGTTGAACTTTTGTAAGTTGTTGATTGTAAACACTTGTTACGGTGTGACGGCTGTACAGGGGGGTGCCCGGCAAGGACATGATTTAGCCTTTAGCCTTTAGCCTTGCCGGGAGCGGTGGCACACTGCGGTTGTGGCAGAACCACTACAACCATCCGGGACCAAACCCAGCCTTCGCCTCCGCGTCACGGCGGCGGCGGAAACGATCGTGCGCGGCGGGCACCCGTGGGTCTTCGCGCAAAGCGTGCGCGCGCTAAACCGCCCCGGCCAAACGGGCGAGCTGGCGGTGATCTTCGACCGCAAGGACCGGTTCCTGGCCGTCGGGTTGTACGACGCGGAGTCACCCATCCGGGTGCGCATCCTGCGCGCCGGCAAGCCGCGGGGCATCGGGCCGGACTTTTGGGAAGGGCGCCTGGCGGAGGCCCTGGGACGGCGGGAAGGCTTGTTTGACGGCAACACCACCGGCTATCGCTGCATCCACGGCGAAAGCGACGGCTGGCCTGGACTGGTGCTGGATTGTTACGGGGACACTCGCGTCGTGAAGCTCTATACGGCGGCGTGGCTGCCGTGGCTGGAGGAACTGGCGCCCCGCCTGGCGCGAAACGGCCGGCTGGTGTTGCGCCTCAGTCGCAATATCCAGGAAACGGCCGCCGCGCGTTTCAACGTCCATGACGGCCAGGCGTTGCGCGGCCAGCCGCCGGCCGGTCCGGTGGAGTTCCTGGAACATGGGTTGCGGTTCGAGGCGGACGTGGTCCGCGGCCAGAAAACCGGCTTCTTCCTGGATCAACGGGAAAACCGCCGCCAAGTCCGGGAATTGGCGGACAGACGCGACGTGCTGAATCTGTTCAGTTTCACGGGCGGATTCTCGCTCTACGCGGCCGAGGGCGGCGCGGCTTCGGTGTGCAGCGTGGACATCAGCGCGCGCGCGCTGGCGGGCGCGCGGCGGAATTTCGCGCTCAACATGGAGCGGCCGCCCGTCGCGCGCTGCCGGCACGAAACCATCCAGGCGGATGTGTTTGACTGGCTCCGCCAGCCGCCCCGGCAACGGTTTGGCATGGTCGTGCTGGACCCGCCGTCGCTGGCCAAAAAGGAGTCGGAACGCGCGGAGGCCGTGGGCGCCTACGCCAGGCTCATCGAGGGAGTCCTGCCCCGGTTGAAGAAAGACGGCATTCTGGCGGCGGCGTCGTGTTCGGCGCACGTTTCGGCGGATGAGTTTTTTAACTTGACACTGGAGGCGGCGCGGAAAAGCGGGCGGCGGTTCGACACGTTGCGGACGACCCGCCACCCGGCGGACCATCCGGCCGCCTTCGCCGAGGCGGAGTATCTGAAGTGCCTCTACTTGCGCTTCCAGTAATTTATTCCGCGGGTTTGGGCGGCTCCGGCGGGCGCGTGAGCGTGAGGCGGGCGACTCTCATGCCGTCGAGGCGGTCCACGCGCAGGGTGTACGCGCCCAAAGTGAGCGTGTCGCCGTTTTTGGGGAAACCGCCCAGGCGCTGGGTGACCCAGCCGCTGGTGGTGGCGACGTTGTCGTCGGAAAGGTCTTGCCCCGCCAACTCGGCCAATTCGCGCAAGGGGAGCGCGCCGTCAACTTCCCATTGGTCCGGGCCGCGGCGCAGGAGCAGCGGTTTTTCCTGGTCGAATTCGTCCTGAATCTGCCCGACCAGTTCCTCCAGGACGTTTTCCAAAGTGACCATGCCGACGGTGCCGCCGTATTCATCCACCACGATGGCAAAGTGCAGTTTGCGGTCCAGGAAAAGCTGGAGGAGTTTTTCCAGGCGGGTGGTTTCGGGCACGTAGATCAATTTGCGGGCCACCGGCGCCAGGTCCTTGCCACGGGCGGCCTGGTCGCGAAAGGCGAAGAGGTCCTTGATATGGACCACGCCGAGGGTTTTGTCCAGGTCGCCTCCCTGGCAGAGCGGGAAACGCGAATAGCGGGTTTTTTCGGCCAGCTCGCGGCATTCGTTCAAGCCGGCCTCGGTGTCGAAGGCGGCGATTTCCATGCGCGGGCGCATGACATTGCGGACGAAGCGATGGCTCAAGTCCAGCGCGTTCAAGATGATTTCGTGGCCGAGGCGCGTGGCGCCGGCGCGGCTTTGGCTGAGCATCAGGCGCAGTTCCTCCTCGGAGTGAATGGAAATGGACGAGACGGACGACTCAATGCCCGCGCGGCGAAGAAGCCCCTGGGCGGAGCGGTTCAGGAGCCAGTTGAAGGGATAGGAAAGGCGGTAAAACCATTGCAGCGGCGCGGCCACGGCCAGCGCGACCGGCAGCGCCCGTTGAATGGCGTACCATTTGGGACCCAGTTCGCCCAGCACGATTTGCAGGAAGGTGGCGGTGGTGAAGCCGATGGCGAAGGCGGCGGATTGCTGGACGTGCGGCGAGGCCACGCCGAGCCATTGCAAAGGCGGCCCCAGCACGGAAAGGAACACCGGCTCGGCCAGCCAGCCCAAGCCGAGGCTGGCCATGGTGATGCCCAGTTGGGTGGCGCTGAGATAGGAAGTCAGATGGCGCAGAATATGCCGGGCCAGCGGCGCGCGGCGATGGCCCGCCAGAATCAAAGCGTCCAGTTGCGTGTCGCGCAGTTTGACAAAGGCAAATTCGGCCGCGACAAAGAAGCCGTTGAGCAGGACGATGGCCAGGATGCCCAGCAGATGAAGCGCGTTGGCGGCCAGGGTGTTGCCGTTCATAGGGTGACGTCGCCAAAAATCACTTTCAGCACGTCCTGCAAAGTCAGGAGGCCGGTTTCTTTGTTGTCCCGCCCCAGCACCACGGCCAGACGCCAGCCGGTGTGCTGCATGCGTTTGAGCGCTTCCTCCACGTGCAAGTCTTCCGGCAAATAGAAGGCGGGTTGCACGTAATCCCGCGCCGGGCGGGCGGGTTGGACCTCGGTGGAGAAGAGGACGTGTTCCAGATTGACGATGCCGGTGATGCGCCGTGTGACGGGGTCCAGAGCGGGCACGCGCGTCAGGTTGCGCTGGCGGCACAGGGCAATGGCTTCGGAGATCGGTTTGTCGGCCCCGATGGTGGCAGCGTTGGCCATGGGCACCATGAGATGGCGCACGCGCAAATTAGGCAGGTCCAGGACGCGGTTGATCATGATCCGTTCCTCGGTGGTGAGGTTGGGAGCGGCCTCCTGCATGACGAAGCGCAGTTCATCGCGGCTGCCGAAGAGCCGTCCAGTGTGGGCCTGCCCGCCGGTCCAATGCAGCAGGCCGCGCGCAAACCAGGCCACCACCGCCACCAAGGGCGCCAGCAGCCGGTGGATGAGCCGGAACGGCACGGCCCAGGCCAGCGACAGCCGATTAGGAGAGCGTTGGAACAGCGTTTTGGGAGCCAGTTCGCAAAGGATGTAAAAGGTAAATACTCCCGCCATCAACACCGACGCCTCCGCCACCGGACGGCGTCCGAGCCAATGGCGCAATTGAATGACGCCGAGGCTGAAAATGACAAAGTTGACGACGGTGTTTCCCACCAGGACGGTCCAGAGGAAATCCTCCGGGTTTTGCAGGAAACCGTGCAAGACGGCCGCCCGCCGGTCGCCGCTGCGCATGCGCTGGCGGATGCGAAAACGGTTCAAGGCCAGCACGCCCGTCTCCATGCCCGAAAACAGGAAGGAGAGCGCGACGCACAGCAGCGCCGCCAACAAAACCAGGATGTCGCCGTCTTTCATCGCTTTTTGACCGCTTCGACCAGCAGGTCGTGAATACGGCGTTCATCGGCCGCCTGCACCGTCAACCGCAAGCCGGCCACCGTGACCGATTCCCCGGCGGCGGGGACGACCTCGAATTGCTGGAGCGCCAGGCCGGCCATGGTTTCGCAGCCGGGGATTTCGGGCAATTGGGGATACTCGCGGCGGAAATTGTCCAGGCGCAATCCGCCGCTGACCTTCCAGCGGTTGTCCCCCAGCTTTTCCAGGACGGCGCGCTCGGTGGCGTGTTCGCTGTGAATCTCGCCCAAGACCTCCGCCAGGATGTCCTCGATGGTGACGATGCCGGCCGTGCCGCCAAATTCGTCCAGCACGATGGCCAGGCCGCGTTGCTGGCGCTGGAGGGCTTTGAGCAATTGCAACAAGTTCATGCTCTCCGGGACAAACGACGGAAACTCAATGGCCAGGGCCAGGTCCGCTTCCGGGTCCAGCAGGAACTCGCGCGTGTTGAGGACGCCGACAATCGTATCCACCGATTCATCGTAGATGGGCAGCCGGCGATGTTTGAAACGGCGGGCGGCCTCCATCATTTCCGGCACGGAGAGTTCGTCCGAGATGCAGGCCATTTGCGCAGGCGCCTTCATCACGTCGCGGGCATGACGGCGGTCCAGATTGATGATTTGGAGGATGATTTCCTTTTCGCCCGCCGCCAGCGCGCCCTGCTGAAAGGCCATTTCGAGCAGTTCCTGATACTCGGCGTCGGAAAGCCCGGCGGCTTGCGCGGGGGGGGTGGGGAAGGCGCGCAGGCACAGATTGGTCAGCCCCTGCGCCACGCGCCGCAAGGGGCGGCTTAAGCTTTGCAAATAAAGCATGAGGCGGGCGACGCGCAAGGCCCCCTGCTCCGGGGCGCGGACGGCCAGAGCCTTGGGGGCCACCTCGCCGCCAAAGAGGATCAGCGCCAGCACCGCCGGCAGCACCGCCGCCAGCGGCCAGCCGCGGCGCAAGGCCAGGAAAAGGGCAATGGCCACGATGCCGGCGTTGGCGAAGCTGTTGCCCAGCACCAGCGTGGCCAGCAAGTCCTGCGGCTCGGACAACAGCCGGCTGATGATTCTGGCCAGCGCGGGGGCGCGTCCTTCCAACTGGCGCAACTGCCATTTGCCCAGTGAAAACAGAGACGTCTCGGCCAGCGCGAAGAAGAAACTGGCGCCGGCAAAGAGTGCCAGGACGACTAATGCCAAGGTCGGCGTCATGGCCGGGAAAGTAGCGCGGAACAACCCGCCATGAAAGGCAAAAAAAAGGCGCCCCACCCGGGGCGCCCCATGAAAACTAACTCTACTGCGGAACCAAGTGTATCGGCGCGCGGCTGAGTTGTCTGCAAGGCGAAATACGGATTTTATTGTAGGGCGATACCCTACAACCAAAATCCCGTCCATTTCCAGCGTGACCAGACGGCCCATTGGTGTATTTTGCGGGCATTGTGACTACTGAAGATGCCATCAAACTTCTGGAAAAGTTTCGCGCCGGCAAAATGAGTTTGACCGACACGGTGCGGAAGTTTCAGGCGCCGCCGGTGGCGGATTTGGGCTTCGCCCAGGTGGACCTGCACCGGGCGTTGCGCAAGGGGTTTGCCGAGGTCATTTACGGCGCGGGCAAGACGGCGGCGCAAGTGGTGGAGATCGCGCGCCATATTCGCCGGCGCGAGGAGCGCCTCTTGATAACGCGGCTGGACCGGGCGCAGGCGCAAGCCGTAACCAGGAAGTTCAAGCACGCGCGCCATCATCCGGCCGCCCGTTGCGTCACCATTGATCCCAACCCGCTGCCCAAGCGCCCGGGCGTCATCGCGGTGGTGTGCGCCGGCACCAGCGATCTGCCGGTGGCCGAGGAAGCCGCCGTCACGGCGGACATCATGGGCAACCAGGTCGAGCGCGTGTATGACGTTGGCGTGGCGGGATTGCACCGGCTGCTCAACAAATTGGAGTTGCTCCAACGGGCGCGGGTGCTGATTGTGGTGGCGGGCATGGAGGGCGCGTTGCCCAGCGTGGTGGCCGGCTTGGTAAGCCAGCCGATCATTGCCGTGCCAACCAGCGTGGGCTACGGCGCGAATTTTGCGGGATTGACGCCGCTGCTGGGCATGCTCAACTCTTGCGGCAGCGGGGTGACGGTCGTCAATATTGACAACGGCTTTGGCGCCGGTTACGCCGCCAGCCAAATCAACGCCCTTTGAAAGTGAAAACGCTTTATCTGGATGTCTTCAGCGGCCTGAGCGGCGATATGTTCCTCGGCGCCATGCTCGATCTTGGCCTGGGGCTGGATCACCTGGAGCGGGAGTTGGCCAAATTGGGCGTGGAGGGATACCACTTGCACGCCTCGCGCGCCAAACGCTTCCAAATCGAGGGGACAAAGTTTGACGTGCATCTGGGGCGTCCCCACGAGCACGAGCACCAACACCAGCATGAGCCTGAACATGAACATGCCCGCGCTTATTCGGACATCCGGCAGTTGATCGCCCGGAGCGGCCTTTCGGAATGGGCCAAGACCAAAGCCACGGCCGTCTTTGAGCGCCTCGCGGTGGCGGAGGGCAAAATCCACGGGCAGCCCGCCGCGCAGGTTCATTTTCATGAAGTCGGCGCGGTGGATTCCATTGTGGACATCGTCGGCGCGTGCGTGGCCCTGGAATTTTTCGGCCGGCCCCGCGTGCTGGCTTCCGCCCTGGTGGACGGATCGGGATGGATGGATTGCGCCCACGGACGGTTTCCCATTCCCGCGCCGGCGACCCTGGAAATTCTGGCGGCGCGCGGCGCGCCCATCTCCCAGTGCGACGAACCGCACGAATTGATCACGCCCACCGGCGCCGCTTTGCTGGCGGAGTTTGTGGAAACTTTCGGGCCGATGACGGAATTTGTGCCGGAGCGAATCGGTTTCGGCGTCGGCGGGCGGGAGAACAAAACCCGGCCCAACGTGGTGCGCGCCATCCTGGGCCGCAGCGCCGCCGCCGCCGCGCACGACTGGGAAACAGACACGGTGGCGGTGCTGGAAACCAATTTGGACGACGCCAGCCCGGAATGGCTGGGGCATTTCATGGACAAAGTCATGGCGGCGGGCGCCCTGGATGTCTGTTTGACACCGGCCCAAATGAAGAAGAACCGCCCCGGCGTGCTGCTGACGGTCCTGTGCGCGCCGGCGGAGGCGGACAAGTTCAGCGAATGGATGTTGCGGCACACCAGCGCGTTTGGCGTGCGGCGCACGGTGGCGCAACGGCGCAAGTTGCGCCGGCGGTTCCGCGCGGTGCAAACTCCTTACGGCGAGGTGTCGGTCAAAATCGGCGAATTGGATGGCCAGGTCGTCCAGACCGCGCCGGAATATGAGTCGTGCAGAAAATTGTCCGAAGAAAAGAACGTGCCCTTGAAGACTGTGTATGAAGCCGCCCTGGCGGCGGCGCAATCGGCAAGCCATCCAACCCCCGAATGATCGAATCCGACACAACCATCGCCGCCCACGCCGAGCCTTGTCTGGCCGTGGTCATTCCGGTTTACAACGAGGCGGCCACCATCTCGGGAGTCGTCAAGGCGGTCGCCGCCCAGCCTCTGGTGCGGGAGATCATCATCGTGGATGATGCCTCGCGGGACGGCACCTGGGATGTCTTGCAACGGGTGGCGAAGGAAACGCCCGCGGTGCGCCTGTTTCAACACACGGCCAACCAGGGCAAAGGAGCCGCCTTGCGCACCGGCTTCGCGCAGGCGATGGCCCCGCTGGTCATCGTGCAGGACGCCGACCTGGAGTACGACCCGGCGGATTACAGCAAGCTGTGCCGGCCCATTCTCACGGGCAAGGCGGACGTGGTCATGGGCTCGCGCTTTCTGGGCACCGGGGAGCATCGAGTGCTTTACTACTGGCATTCAGTGGGCAACCGGCTGCTGACCACGCTTTCCAACATGGCCACCGGCATCAACCTGAGCGACATGGAAACCGGCTACAAAGTCTTCCGGCGCGAGGTCATCCAGGGCATCCGCATCGAGGAGAGCCGTTTTGGTTTTGAACCGGAGATCGTGGCCAAAGTAAGCAAAATGAAGGTCTCCATTTACGAGGTGCCCATCTCCTACTACGGCCGCACCTACGCCGAAGGCAAAAAGATCGGCTGGCGCGACGGCCTGAGCGCCCTGCGCTGCATCATCAAGTATAATTTATGAAAATGTTCCGTAACGCGCTCCTAGTGGCCCTCCTGGCGACACCGAACTTCATCGTCGCAGGCGCCAACGAATTCGATTCGACGTCCGAACGTGTCGGGTGGAAAACGAACGGGTACGAAACACCTGTCAATCAATTCCTCTCTCCCACGGGCACGCAGGTGCAACTGCCCGGCGTGCGCCCCAACGCGCTGGCGATTAGCCCGGATGGCAAAAGGCTTGTCGTTTCGGGGCTTAAGGCGGAATTGCTCGTTCTTGATCCAGCCGGCGGAAGAACGCTTCAGAAGGTGCCGATGCCCGCCAGCGAGCAGACCGCTCCACCATCCTCTGTTTCGTCGTTAATTGTGAAGCCGAATCTCAAGGATAAACTGAGTTACACAGGCTTGATATTCTCCCCGGACGGACGCCGCATCTATCTTTCTGACGTCAATGGCGATCTCAAGGTTTTCTCGGTGGACAAGGATGACGTTGTCGCGCCTTCGTTCTCTATTCCGTTGCCTCCGGCCAACGCGACCGGACGAAAAGACGACATCCCGGCTGGCTTGGCGGTTTCGCCTGATGGCAAAAAGCTATATGTGGCGTTGAATGTGGCCAATCGCCTGGCTGAACTCAACACCACGACCGGCGAAATCTTGCGAAGTTGGGATGTCGGTGTCGCGCCTTTCGGCGTCGCCCTCGCCCAACATAAAGTCTATGTCAGCAATTGGGGAGGCCGGCGGCCGGACGCGCACAGCGTCATTGGCCCCATCGGCCGCAACGGCGTGGTGCGAGTGGATGCGCGCTCCATTGCCAGTGAGGGATCCGTCTCGGTCATTCATTTGGATTCGCCGGCGAATACGGCCAGCCTGGAATTATTAACCGGGCCGCACGCCTGCGCGCTGGCGGCTTCCCCGGATTCCCGGTTTGTCGTTTGCGCCAACGCGGGAAACGACACCTTGAGCATCATTGACACGCAAACAGATCAAATCACGGAAACGGTTTCCGCGAAACTTGACCCCGGAGATTTATTCGGCGCGCAGCCAGACGCCATGGCCTTTGATCCACGGGGGCGAAGGCTCTTTGTCTGCAACAGTTCACAAAATGCGGTGGCGGTTTTCGATTTCAAACTTGGACAAGCGACCATGCGCGGGTTAATTCCAGTGGGCTGGTTTCCCGGCTCCATCGTTTACGATAGGAACCGCAACAGGATTGACGTGGCCAACATCATTGGCGTGGCGCAGACAAAGGAACGGGCGCCCAAAGGCAAAGGCAACGGCGAAGGTTTCAACACGAAACAGTGGTACGGGTCATTATCGCTGGTCCCGGCGCTATCCGGCAGCCGGTTAAAAAAAGCGACCACCCTCGCGATGGACGACTTGCGGTACCCGTTGCTCAAGGAGGCTGCTTTGCCGCCGCGCCCGAATCGCGCGCCACAGCCTGTCCCCGAACGAGTGGGAGAGCCTAGCGTGTTCCAGCACGTTCTGTATATCATCAAGGAGAATCGCACTTACGACGAAGTCCTTGGCGATATAGCAGAAGGCGACGGCGATCCAGATCTCTGCGTCTATGGGGACCGCGTCACGCCCAATCAACACAAGTTTTGCCGTGATTTCGTTCTTTTGGATAACACGTATTGTTGCGGCAACATGAGCGCGGAGGGGCATCAGTGGACCGACAGCAGTTTGGCCAACGAATATATCCAGCGTTCCTATGCCGGTTGGCCGCGAAGTTACCCCGGAGGCGGCTCCGACCCATCCGGGCGCGATGCTCTGGCCTATGCCTCTTCAGGCTTTATCTGGAATGACGCGGTCGAGCACGGAAAAACATTTTTGGATTTCGGTGAATACGTCACCGGCCATCATTACCGGACAGGCACGCGCAAGTCCACGACTTGGCTGGAAAATTACCAGGACTTCATCAGCCACTCCAACGAAGTTGCTTATTCGACGGAACCCGATCTCGCCTTTGTCGCTCCGTATTTTGCCTCTAATTATTTGGGATTCGATTTGACAGTGCCCGACGTTTATCGAATCCCAA
>Ga0224555_1004726_pt1 | contig 12189 bp, 10 predicted proteins | sample 714S23034metaG_FD_180687 | JGI IMG/M metagenome (GOLD analysis project Ga0224555, IMG submission 180687) | Peat soil microbial communities from Stordalen Mire, Sweden - 717 S2 30-34 | ecosystem: Environmental > Terrestrial > Soil > Wetlands > Peat | place: Sweden: Norrbotten County, Stordalen...
GAATGCCGTCGCGGCGGGCGATGGCGGCCAGCATCTCGCGGCGGATGGTGCGCTTGCCGTGCCAGAACGGCGACGAGGAAAGGTTGATGTGCAGCGCGGGCTTCTGGCGCATCAGCTCTTCCACGGGATCGACGGTGTAGATGCGGCGCGGCCAGAAGTTCTTGTCGTTCCACGCATCCTCGCAGATGGTGATGGCAAGGCGAACGCCATCCAGCTCGATCACCTTCTGGGCTTCAGCCGCCGAGAAGTACCGCTGCTCGTCAAAGACGTCGTAAAACGGCAGGAGTCGCTTGTGCTGCTCGAGGAGCAATTGGCCCTTGTCGAGGAGGACTGCGGCGTTGAAGGCCGGCTTTCCATCCTTTCCGTCTGCAGGAAGGGCGACTCCGGTGAGAACCGCGGTGGGTAATTCACGCGTCGCCGCGGCCAGTTCGTCCACGGCCGATCGGCACCGCACCAGGAAGCTGGGTTTCTCAAGGAAGTCGGCGGGAGGATAGCCGCAGATTGCGAGCTCGGAGAAGACCGCAAGTCGCGCGCCCATCTCCGCTGCGCGGCGGCTGGCGGCAACGATTTTCTCGAGGTTACCGGTAAAATCACCGACCGTGGGATCGATCTGGGCCAGCGCAATCTTCACAATTCCAGTTTAAATCGCGAGGCATGCCAGCCCGCGTTTTTTAGAACGCCAGGCTGCGGGTAGTGTCCTAATTTCATCCCTACTCCCTCGGACGCTTGAATATGGCGTGGTACATCCAAGGATTAGCAACTGAAATGTCCTGACAGTCAGAGGGAGATGTGGATGGATGTGCGGGCATTAGAGCAACAAGCTCCCACCCGTCATTTCCCTCCATCTCCAGCCTGAATCGGATGATGTCGCAACTCCTTGCTGCCTCGGAAAGACGAGTTCCTGTGATGGTCTCGCGGAGGAGTGCATCCGCCATGGTTTCATATTCCGTGTTGAACGTGATGGCGCGGTATTCCCAAACCATTCCAAAATCCTCAACTTTCCACATTACAAAGGTGAATTGCTTGGCATCCCCTTTAATTGAGAGACGAGAGTAACGCCATGTTTTTTGATCGGATGCCTTCCGCCTCTAAGGTCTATCAAGGTCAATTCAATCGAGCTTGCCGATCTTGTGGTCGGGGGCATTCCGTCAACGTAAAACCCGACTAGACCGGGGACCGTATACGCGCTCAAGTAACGAATCTCCCGCAATCCCTCTCTGCCTAACTCGATGTTTTTAATTCCCTGGGGGAAAAAGAGATTCACTCTCCATCCCTTTTGCGTCCCTGTGAACGATTGAGCAAAGTCTCCTTCGCCTACGGTGATAGTCAATTCGTATCTGTGGATAGTCACGTCCGGCATTTGGACCTTATTCCAGGCTTTAACCCCGAACAAAACTACCGAACTCTTTTCGCAGTCGGGTGAAAATGTAACCTCCCCGATGAACGCATCGATAATTTCGCCTTCTATGTCAGGCTTTTGGTTTCGATCCCTTTCTCGCAGGAGCAATTTGTGCTCGTCTCGCCACGCCAAATAACACGCGATAAAGACGGAAACCACGGCGAGCGTAAAGCTAGCCTCGACGGCCCATCCGTTGCTCTTGTTGGCAATTAGAACGTAGATTCCGAGGGCGGTGAACAGGGCGCAACTCATGAGCGCCCACCAGTGGACTAGAACCGCCTTGATAAATGGCCAGACTTCCTTCATGGTAGGGAATCCTCTCACCGCTTCCTGCGTCCCAGCAAGAGGTATTTGTGATACATTTCCGCCATGCGTAAACGACTGGTGATACTCGCCTTGTTCTTGATGGCAATGTCCCCAATCCCAGGGCAAACAGCCAATAATCCCGCTGGCAGTAGCGGCAATGTTCAAAAGCAGCAAGGAAACGGCAAGGGCAATAGTCAGTCTGCGGCGCCCCCGCTCCCGCAGAACGGCGCAAGGCCAGCCACCCAAGATGCAGAGAAGCCAGACACCGAGAATACAGGGAATTCCGTAACGGTCAGCAAACTTCCCACCGTGTCGGTAGGTAAGGACTGGGCGGATTGGTCGTATTGGGGATTTGGTGGGCTCTTGGTCATAGTCGGCGGATCGCAGGTTTTGTTTTTGTACCGGACCCTGAAGGCGATTCAAACTCAGGCCGGACACATGGAGCGCCAGACCAAGGCGCTAGACGATTCCGTTGCCGTTGCCCAAAAAGCTGCCGATGCCGCTGAAAAATCGGCTACGGCTGCTATGGGGGTTGCTGTTCCAACCCTGGCTATCGATAAGTTTTCCTTCATCAACGAAGGGAGAGAGAATCCGGTGGCCTTCTACGAATACCCGCGAGTCAGACTTAAATTGAGGAACTACGGGCAAAGCCCAGCTTTCTTGCGGAAATACGCTATCGGCTATTCGTGGGATGAAAACTCTCCCAAGAAGTTCACTTGGTATCCATTTGAAGACCAAGTGATTGATGCTGGGGCTACTTACGGATTGGGCGAAGCTGACCTTGGGGTGCTTGAGTCTCCTCCGCAGGAAGTCATTGAAGACCTCGTAAGCGGCAAGAGGCATCTCGTCTTTTCGGGATGGATAAGCTATACGGACGTGTTCAATTCCCCCGCGAGGAAGCTCCATTTTTGTAGAGAGTTGGTTGACTACCACCCCAACCCGGTAGAGATGATGGTCGTGGATATTTCCGACCTTAACCTTTGGACCGATCCAAGCGAAGACTAGAAGCAGAAACCAAATTAGGACACTACCAGGCTGCGCTCGAGTTTCCGGAATTAACTCGCCCCATTTGGTCGACCTATCTATCTGATTCAACATGGCCTGCGCGGTTTTCCTGCAGGAGTGAAGCTCGGCGCCCCGGGGCATGGTATCTGGCCGCACCCAAATCCCGCATTGACCGAAAACGCGACAGTCCGGTGACTCTGCCCCCCAAAAGAGGGATTTTTTACCTGTGATTCACCACTTAAACTATAGTGACCCGAAGGCTGCCTTCGCGTGGTGCCGTCCGCGATGCCGCTGGAGCCTGGGGCGTTCGGCCATAATCGGCCTAAGGGCAGGAAGATTGCCGGGGGGATACCATCGACTCGCGAGTGCGGCTGGGCGATCTATTGATCCGCGCAAAGCTGATCACCGAAAGGGATGTGGCGGCGGCGCTGGAGCGGCTGAAGACGCACGGCGGACGTTTGGGCGACAACCTTGTCGCCATCGGCGCCATAGACCAGGCGGTGTTGGATGGGTTTATCCACCGCATTCCGAAGGAACCCAAGGACATTGCGGCCACCGGCATCGAGGAAACCGAACTGCTGGCCCTGCTGATGAAGGTGATTTATTCCTTCGGTCTGACCACCATCGCCCAGTTTGCGGATGCAATCAAGCTGCCGCTTCCGATCATGATCGACCTGACTCATCTTGCGATCGAGCGGCAGTTGCTGTACACGCTGGGATCGCGCAACTCCGAAAGTCCCATTGGCATGACCTATGCGCTGACCGACGAAGGCAAGCGCTGGACGCAGGAGGCGATCAAGCGCTCGGGCTACATCGGGCCCGCTCCGGTGCCCCTGGCGGATTTTATTTACCGCGTAAGTCTGCAGAAACCGACCAACGAACGCGTTACCGGGGAGCGAATCCTCAAGGCGCTCAGTGAGCTGACACTCGCAGACAGTATCGTGGAACAAACCGGGCCGGCATTGAATTCGGGCAGGGCCATCCTGCTCTACGGTCCGCCGGGGAACGGCAAAACCTCCGTCGCGCTGAGCTTCGCCAGCGTCTTCCAGGATATGATCTACGTGCCTTACGCCATCATGGTGGAGGGCCAGATCATCCGCTTCCACGATCCCAGCGTGCATATTCCCATCGGCCCGTTGGTGGAGGGCGAAGACGATGGCCCATCTTTTATCCGCCACGAGACCTACGACATGCGCTGGGTCACGTGCCGCAGGCCCTTCGTGATCACCGGCGGCGAACTGACGCTGGAAATGCTCGAGCTGCGCTACGACAGCGAGGCCCGCTCCTACGAAGCCCCGTTGCACATGAAGGCTTTGGGCGGGTGCTTCTTCATCGACGACTTCGGCCGGCAGCTGGTGAGTCCCACCAATCTGCTCAATCGCTGGATCGTGCCGCTGGAGAGCCGCGTTGACTATCTCAAGCTGCACACCGGCAAGACCATCAGTATTCCGTTTGAGGAACTGGTGATCTTCTCAACAAATCTGGAGCCGGAAGACCTGATGGATCCCGCTTTCCTGCGCCGTCTTCCCTACAAGATCGAGGTGGGTCCGCCGGACCTGGAGCACTACCGGACCATCTTCGAGAGAGAGTGCGCGCGCAAAGGCCTGACGCTGCGCGACGATGTGTTCAACTTCATCGTGTACATGGTGAGGGAAGAGATGGGCCTCGAGCTTGCCGCCTACCATCCGCGGTTCATCGTGGACCAGGTGGTGGCGACCTGCCAGTTCCTGGGACGGAACCCCGAGCTCAAGTCACCCTATATCGATTACGCGATTAACAACCTGGGAGTCCGCCGGAAATCCAAATCCGAAGGCAATTCGGATCAGCCGCCGGGGCCCGCGAAAAAGCAGTCGGGCCTCAACCTGCCGTCCGGGGTCTTTGACGAGTCCTAGAGCAAGAGCCACACGCGAGACAGTCTACGAGCCGGTGCCGGCAAAGACCACGGCAATCGTGCGCAGGATGATCTTGAAGTCCAGCCAGATGCTCCAGTTCTCGATGTAGGTAACGTCGAGAGAGACATAGCTGGCAAACGATGGATCCTGGCGGCCCTGCACCTGCCATAGACCGGTAATCCCCGGAGTGACATCCAGGCGGCGCAGGTGGCTGAGGTCGTATTTGCGCACTTCGCCGGCCAACGGTGGGCGCGGGCCGACGATGCTCATGTCGCCAACCAGAACGTTGAAAAATTGCGGCAGCTCATCCACCGAATATTTGCGCAGGAACCGTCCCAGGCGCGTGATGCGCGGGTCGTTTGAGATCTTGAAGAGCACGTCGTCGCGCTCGTTCATGTGCATGACCTCGGCGCGCCGGGTATCTGCGTCCAGAACCATGGTGCGGAACTTGATGCAGCGGAAGACCACTCCCTTTTTGCCGATGCGCTCCGAAGTGTAGAAAACCGGGCCCGGTGAATCGAGCTTGACGGCGATGGCGAGGGCCACCAGAAGGGGTGACATGAAAATAAGCGCCAGGACGGAGAATACGGTATCGAAGACGCGTTTGAAGAAGAGTTCCAGTTCCGGCACTTGGCCGCGATGCAGCGGCATGGTGGGAAACTGGCCGATGTACTCGATGGGGCTGTCCCAGGCCACGGCGTCGTAAATCTCGGGAACCACGCGCAGGTCCACGCCGTGAACGCGGGACTGCTCCAGCACCTCCTGAACGATGTGGCGCTCGCAGGGCGTGGTGAAAAAAATCTCGTCGATAAACTGCTTGCGGGCATTCTGGAAGAGAGAGTCGAGCGTGCCCACGACGTCGCCTGGCGGCAACGGTGCGCGAGAAACGGAACCGGGAAGCTCGATAAAGCCTTTGAAGGTGTATCCCAGATGCCGGATGCTGTCGAGATGGTGGCGCAGGGCTTGCGCCTCAGGTCCGGTGCCGACAATGAGCACGTTGCGCGTATCCAGACCCCGGTCGAAGCGCCGATAGAGAAGTACGCGATAGATGAACCGCCGCAAGCCCAGGGCGATTGCGACCAGGAGCACCGTGCTGATCACGATGCCGCGAGGGATGTCGTTGGCATGCACCAGGTAAAGCGCGCCGGTGAGCAGCAGGCCCGATGTGAGGCATGCCTGCGCACTGAGTCTTTGCTCGTGCAGGAAGTTGGTGAGACGCGCCGGCGTGTACAAGTGCAGACGGCGGCTGGTGGCGATGAGCGTAAAGGTGAAACCGCACAGCAGGGCCAGCAATATCCCCATCGAACGGCCGTGAATCAGGGTCCCGTGCCAAAATCCTCTCGCTTCATCCAGGGGAGTGGTGTGAAGCTCAAAGATCGTGGTCACAGCCGCAGCAAGGCAAACCGTCAGGATATCCAGGTATATCCAGAGTTTGGCCGTGCCACGAGTGGACCGTGCGGGGCCACCCGAGGCGCTCGATTCCCATTCGGCCGACAAAGCCAGGGAAGACGACAGCCTTTGCCAAAAATCCGAACTCGCCATAGGAGAAACGCAGACCTCAAGTTTTCAAAAGCGCCTGGACGGCGCGCTGTTGAGATTGATTCGCAAGGGAATAGAAGCAAAGCAAAAATGCATCACAACGTCACCAATGAGTAAACGGACCCGCTTCCCCAATGCCGATCCTTCAAAGAAGTGCACAGGAAAAGCCAGAGAGTTGCGCTTGGTTAATTTCTCCGGGCCGCCCCGGCGCCCCAGGGAGGCCAGCCTCTGCAGTGCATCATGCCACCGTAACACACACATACCAATGCACTTACCATCGCGAGCCAGAAAAGTCTGACGCCCACGGAGCTTGATCCAAGCAAACATTTGCATCAAAGAAGAACCGTATTGCGTGGTTTTGAGGTCTTTCAGGCGATGAAAAACATTCGCAATAAAGCAACCTGTAAAGCTTCTTGCAAGCACAGCACGTGGGAAGCCCATGAATTGTTGCCCCACCAGTTTTGGCACATTTCTAACGTAATTGGTTTTCTTAAGCTTGGCCCAATAAAGTCAGGGCTGCAAGAAAATTGCACAGCCGATGGGTTACGAGAGAGCGCAACAACGTAGTTACCGAGTCGTCTCTCTATCTTAATAATTCTCTTATCTTACAGCACAGTGGTTACAAAAACAATAAAGTCTTTATCCCGTGGGCAATAGGTAGGCGTCCAGGGTCAAAAACAACTGAATGTCAGGATCTTTGGAAGCGAGAAACGCCTTGAGGGGACCGAAGAAGAGCGCCCTGCCTTGATGCAAAAAGAGGACGGTATCCGCCAGCTGGCGGGCGAAACGAGTGTCGTGCGTGACCACGATGCTGGTAAAGCCCAGTTGATGCTTGAGACGTTGAATGAGGCCGCCCAAACGGCGGCCTATCAGGGGATCGACCATGGTGGTGGGCTCGTCGTAGAGCACAACTTCAGGCTGCGCGGCCAGCGCGCGCGCCATAGCCACCGCGCGCTTGCGTCCAGTGGACAGGCTGGCCGGCAAGACATCGGTCACATCGTCTGCCCCGACCAGGCCGATCAACCGGCCGACGATCTGATCCACCTGGTCATCGTCCAGGCCTCCGCGCTCGCGCAAAGGGAAGGCCACGTTTTCGCGCACGCTGAGCGAGTCGAATAATGCGCCATTCTGAAAGACCATGGTGACGCGCTTGCGGATGGCGCGCATGCCCTCTTCGCCAAGGCTGGTGATCTCCTGGCCCTCGACGTGAATGGAACCTGAATCGGGCTTGAGAAACCCCATGATCATGCGCAGAGCCACCGATTTGCCCACGCCGCTGCGGCCAAGAATGCATAGGGTCTCGCCACGCTCGACGGAAAAACTGACGTCCTCGAGAACGGGCCGGCCGTCGAACGCGATCGAAACCCGATCGAACTGGATGATGGGACCTAAGGGAGGAGGTCCCGGCGGAGCGATGGAGAGCGGAACGTCGGAGTCAGGCGGCTGCGCCAGCGCTTCGAGCTCCGCCTCCAGCGGCTGCAGGGGATCGGGTTGGGAGGATGCGTTCGACATGCCTTTCAGATCAGATTACGCGATGCGCCGCCCCCGGAGCGTAACGCGAAGCGCTTCGGCCCGCTCAAGATCGTCCGGCGTATTCAAATTGAGAAACCAGTCAATCGGTGGCAGCCCCATCTGATCGGAAACCTCGCCGGTCTGGGCGAGCAGTTCGACGGCGACGCTGCTGACGGACTGGCCCGCGGCTGCGGAAGCCGCCTGGAACGCGGAAAAACACCCGTACCGCTGCGAGTCGAGCTCGTTTTGGAGCGCCGGCAGCAAGGCGCGGTCGAGAACCGCGGGAAAAGTCTGCGTAAAACCCGAAACCGAGGGAACGGTGACGGCGGAGCCGGTGATTCGGGCGTGGCGGAGAAGGAAAACAATCAGTGAGGGCGGAAGCAGAGGTAGATCGACCGGCAGAAACACAGCGTAGCGCGAGGAGATCATCGAGAGTGCCGCGCAAATGCCGGAAAGAGGACCGAGGCCGGGCGATGCATCTTCGACAATCCGCGTGAAAACCGGAAGAGACCTGAGGGCGGGCGAGGCGGCGCCCGCGATCATGGCCGGAATGCCGGCCTCCTGAAGGAGGTCGAGCGAGCGCGAGACCAAAGGCCTGCCGGCAAACTCCAGGAGCGCCTTGTCCCGGCCCATGCGGGTGGATTGGCCGCCCGCGAGCACGAATCCAAGCGCGTCAGGTTCCGACGCATCCATGGAACACACCGCACGAGTTGAACGTTTTTCAGGGGCTAAAGCCCCTTCTCTTTTGGGGTCGGGTTCGGCACGACTGAAGTCGTGCCCTTTCGCGTTTCGATCCGCGCTTCCCAGCCTTTCGTCCGCCGCGGCGGACGAAAAGGATGGGGCAACCCACTGTCGCGGCGGGTCGGCCGGATTCAACTGCCGACCTCCTCCAGGAAGCGGATGAGCGAGGTAAGGCCCAAATCGAAATTCTTCAGATTGAACTTCTCATTGGGCGCGTGAATGCTGTCGTCGGGTAAGCTGAAGCCCATCATCACGCTGGGCAGGCCCAGGTTGCGATCGAAGTCGCCGACGATGGGAATGGATCCGCCGGAGCGGATAAAGACGGTGTCTTTGCCCCAAACCTCATGCAGGGCGCGCGTAGCGGCCTGGATGTAGCGGTTGTTCACCGGAATCAGGCAAGCGTCGCCCGCGTGAATCAATCGCACTTCCACATCGACACCCTCGGGAGCGATCTTCTCCACGTAGCTCTTGTAGAGCTCGAAGGCTTTGGCCGGGGTCATGCCGGGAACCAGGCGCATGGAGACCTTGGCAACAGCCTTGGCGGGTATGACGGTTTTGGCGCCCGCGCCGATAAAGCCGCCGGGAATGCCGTGCACTTCGACCGTGGGCCGCGCCCAGGTACGCTCCAGCACGCTGTAGCCGGCCTCGCCGACCAGTTGCTTCGAGCCCACTTCGGTCTTGCGATATTCCTCCTCGTCGAAGGGAAGGCTTTGCCATGCGGCCAGCTCTTCGGGGCTGGGAGGAATGATGCCGTCGTAAAAGCCGGGGATGAGGATGTGGCCGTTCTCATCCTTGAGTTTGGCGATGATGTGGCAGATCGAGACGAACGGATTAGGCGCCGCGCCGCCGTACATGCCGGAGTGCAGATCGGTCTTCGCTCCGCGCACCTCGAGCTCGGTGTAGATCATGCCGCGCAGACCCACACAGAGCGTGGGCAGGCCGGGCGCAAAGAGCTCGGTGTCAGAAACCAGCGCGAAGTCGGCCTTGAGGTTGGCGGGCTTGGAGGCGACGTACTTTTCGATGGTCTCTCCTCCCACTTCCTCTTCGCCCTCGAAGAGGACGCGCACATTGAGGGGCAACGAGCCGGTGGCTGCCATCAGCGATTCGAGGGCCTTGACCTGCGCCCATATTTGCCCCTTGTCGTCAGCCGATCCCCGGGCGTAAAGATTGCCGTTGCGCTCGGTGGGCTCGAATGGCGGCGAGAGCCACTCGTCGAGCGGATCGGGCGGCTGCACATCGTAGTGGCCGTAGATGAGCACGGTCGGCTTGCCGGCGGCATGCAGCCAATCGGCGTAGACCAGCGGATGGCCTTCGCCCTCAATCAGGCGCGCATTCTCCATGCCGATGCGCTTCAGTTCGGCGAGCAGCACTTCGGCGGCCTTGCGGCAATCGTCCTTGTGCTCGGGCTCCGTGGAGATGGACGGAATGCGCAGCAGGGCCTTCAGTTCATCCAGAAAACGGGGTTGGTTTTGGCGGGCAAAAGCAACGGCGGAAGAAGACATGAATTGCTCCCTTCAAGAATCAGACAGATGAGAGTATAGACCGGCGAGGCGGGGAGAGGCGCTGACGGGTAGTGTCTTAAATCTGCGTTGACTGGATTTCACCCCTTCGAGTGTTCTTCGGGATCGCAATCGTCCAGCGGCTGCGTCTTGTTCGTTAGATTATCCAATGTTGGCAGTTTTTCTAATCCAAGTTGTGCGGTTGGAGTACTGCCTTTTGAAGAGTTTACCGTTCTGGAATCACCTGTTTGTTGCACAACTAATTGTTGCATTAGGCTCAAGTGGTGGTACTATTCTAGGTGTTGCCTACAGTTGGGCAACATTGATTCCGCCACTGGCGGTCCTTACAAAAGAGTTGAGTTGTAAGTACCTTTTCAAAACAGAGCGTATGTATTTCACAGAGAGCCCCGTCCTTTCGGACGGGGCTTTAGTCTGGGAGACACCATGCAAGTGCAGACCTATAAATCCCTGTTCAACAAATACAAGGGTCAACCGGAAGGAGAGGTATTCGCTCACTTTCATCCCGACAAAGACCCTCTCACTGGCGCTTTCGACTTCGATGCGCCGTTCAAGAAGATCGCCGCAAAGACTTTGGAAGGACCAGACGCATGGGACTTCACTCAGGCGAAGTACCAAAACAAGTACCATACTCGTCCGCCCAAATTGCGCAACTATCTTCTTTACACATTTGCCCGACTGCGCGATCTGGAATTGAGCGAACCGGGTAAATATTTCCTCATCTCAGACGATGGGCAGTGGTCTTGTTTTAATAGTGGGCTTCAGGATAAGCATTCGGCTGATCTCTTTATGATTTATCAGAAGTATCAGCCTCTTCCTTCGCATGCGGCTGGTACGGTCCGTTCTGATTGGGTGTATCGGGGAACAGTAACCTCTCGGGAGCAGGCGTATAGAGGCCATTTCGGTACACTACATCCCGAGCTTGCTTGGTACTCGAATAACAGTCAGGATTACATCTTCAATACGCAATACACGATGGATACTGATATCTTCGATCATATGTTTGATCGGGCGAAAGAGCGGTCAGGTTTTGCGCAAGATGCAAGTGACGAATCTGTTCGCAACTATCTGCGTGGGTGCATAGAGAATTTGATCCCGAAGATAAAGCGGAACTACAAGACCGCAATCCCAGTGTATTTCATCGAGGAACGCCGGATGCAAATGCTTTTGCCCTTTCACTCTTCCAACGGTCGGGATATATCATGTTTCTTAGTCGAACGGGATGATGTAAATTCCTGCTACAAGATCAAAACAATTCTTGACATGGATCAAGCATTCTTTGCCGCTCGGTTGATCACCCGTCCCGATAAGGAATGGCTCAACCCCTGATAGCCCCATCAGCGCAAATTTCAGACATTACCCGTTGACGGCGGCGTCAGTATCGCGCTACGCCGGGATCAACTTCCATTGACCAGGCGTCGATGCCGCCGCGCAGCGATTGGGCCTTTTCAAAGCCCTGCCGGCGCAGCCACGCGGTAACGTTCATCGATCGCACGCCGTGATGGCAGACGATGACGAGCCGCTCGTCGATATCGAGTTCCTTATGCGCGCGGGTCGGCACCTCGCCCATCGGGATGGGCAGACTGCCTTCGATATGCGTGGTGGCGAACTCCCATGGCTCGCGCACGTCCACGAGCCGGACGCCCTTTTCGCGCAGGATCTGCGCAGCTTCAGTGGGGGAGATTTCGTAGCCCAGCATGGTTCCAGTTTAGATGTTGCGCCTTACGCCGCGAACCGCTCTTAGCCGGATGGCATGGCAAAAAGGTAAGCTAAGGGATGAGCGGAACGCCCCTATGCAGAACGCGGTAAAGGTGTTGATCGCCGAAGACGAGCCCAACGCGCTAGCCGGGCTGGCGGAGTTGATCTCCGGATGGGGATACCGCACCGAGACCGCGCGCGACGGCGTGGAGGCGTGGGAAAAGGCGCTGGCGTGGGATCCGGCCATTGTGGTGACGGACCTGAAGATGCCGCGCCTGGACGGCATGGGGCTGCTGGCCAAGCTCGCCGAAGGCGGCGTGGGCTTGAGCGCCAACATGGCCGTGGTGGTGCTCACCGCGATGGGGTCTATTGCACTGGCCGTCGAAGCCATGAAGCTGGGCGCGTACGATTTTCTGCCGAAGCCGGTGGACGCGACGCGGCTGAAGACCATCCTGGCCAACGCCACGCGGCAACGGGAAACCACGATTGAACTCGAAGTGGCGCGGCGCCGGCTGCGCGAATCGGGCGTGCTCGGCGCGCTGGTGGGCAGTTCGCCGCAGATGCGCGAGATCTTCGGACT
>Ga0224555_1004727_pt1 | contig 12188 bp, 11 predicted proteins | sample 714S23034metaG_FD_180687 | JGI IMG/M metagenome (GOLD analysis project Ga0224555, IMG submission 180687) | Peat soil microbial communities from Stordalen Mire, Sweden - 717 S2 30-34 | ecosystem: Environmental > Terrestrial > Soil > Wetlands > Peat | place: Sweden: Norrbotten County, Stordalen...
CCACAATCAGCGCCGCCAGAATAATGCCGGTGGTGACTCGATTGGCGATTTTTTCGAAGCCATTCAGCAAATGGCGCGCGTCCGGCGTTTTGACATTCACTTCCAATTCCGAATTGCCGATGACATCCAGAATCTTGTTCACGCGCTCCGGCAGGCCGCCGACGAAATCCTTCATCTCCATCAAGGATGCGAATAGGCGTCCTGGGGTGGCGCCTTGGCGCATCCGGGTCCTCACGATTTCGCCGACATTCCGACGCACCGAGGCATTGGGATTAAAAGCCGGGCATAAACTCTTCCCTATCTGCTCCAACTGCAGCAGCGTTTTTCCCAGCAGGGTCAATTCCGTTGGAACGTAGATTCCGGTTTGGGCCGCCGTTCGTGATACGTCCATCAGGGCTTTGCCCACGTCCTGGCGGTTCAACGTCTGGTTCCGCTGCTCGGACACAAATTCCGTCGCTTTTTTGGTGAACTCCTCCTCGTCAAAGTCATCCGCGATTTCGCTGATCCGCAGCACAATTTTCACCGCTTCATCGCCGTCGCCTTCGCTGATGGCCAGCAACAACCGCAACAAATTCTCCTGCATGTTCGAATTCACCCGCCCGGTCATGCCCAAATCCAGCAACGCGACCCGGCCATCGTCCGTCAGGAAAACATTGCCCGGATGCGGATCCGCATGGAAAAAGCCGTCAATCAACACCTGTTTCAGATAGGCCTTGAAAAGCTCCTCGGCCAGAACATCGCCGTTGATGTCCATTTGCGCAATGGGGCTCAACGTGGTGATCTTTGTCCCGCTGATGTAATCCATCGTCAACACGTTGCGCGTACTGTAGTCAAGCACAGGCAGCGGAACCAGAATGTGGGGAAAATCCTTCAGATTAACTGCCAGCGTGGTCAGGTTCGATGCTTCCCGTTGATAATCCAGTTCCTGCAAAATGGAACTTTTGAATTCCTCGAGAATTTTGCCGAAACGATAACGGCGGCCAATCTCCGTATGTTCGTCGAAAAAGCCCGCGATGTCTTCGAGCACCTCAAAATCCTCGGCGATTTGCTGGCGGATTTCCGGGCGTTGCACCTTCACCACGACGGGACGGCCGTCCCGCAAGGAAGCGCGATGGACCTGTCCGAGGGACGCGGCGGCCAGATGCTTTTCTTCAAAATGAGAAAAGGCTTTGGAGATGCGGACGCCGAGTTCGCTGGCGATGATTTCTTCCACCTGTTGGTATGGGAAGGGTTTGACCTTGTCCTGCAAACGCGTCAGCGCCTTCAGATAAGGTTCCGGCAAAAGATCGGCGCGACCGGAGAGCAATTGGCCGAACTTGATAAACGTCGGCCCCATTTTTTCCAAATCGTCCGCCAGATCTTCCGGAGCGGGCTGGCCGGGTTTAGCGGTCGCGAGTCTTTCTTTATCGGCCTCCTCAGGTTCGAATTCCTTGGCCAAATCAGAAGTGCCATACTTCCAGAATAGCATGGCGATGTCCTTGTAGCGCTTGAGGTGATGCGGTTTTAAGGACAGTTTCACAAATGAATTTGATCAAAACATGGATTTCGTTTTGCGCATACAAGATGGTTTTGCGCGGGCCAGCGCCACAAGGGCAGCCAGCCGCAATGGCTGCCTGATTGCGCAACCACGGCAGGGTCCGGCAGAGGATCGCCTACGAGCGCCTCGGACGGAATCCGCCCAGAAAATATATGACAAGGCATATCACCAGAATTAGGCCGAGGCCGCCGCCGCCGACGGCGGGCCCTCCAAAGTAAAAACCGCCGCCGCCGAACACGAGAAGCAGAACAAGGATAAGGAGTAATGGATTCATGGCTTAAAAGATAATCCATCGCTCCCACGGCTCCAATAAGGTCTTCACCCCATTGATATCGCCAGGTTCACTCGCGTATGTTTGGGGCACTTTTATGAACAACCACGAAGGACAGACCGTTTCAATCTGGATGAAGACGGTACGGCGATGCTTGGACCTTGGGCGCAGGCATCGCGAGGCTGTCCCCGTGCGCTTTTGTGAACGACGCTGCTTTAACTCAATGAAATACACGCCGCCCATTTCGGTGATCGCACAGCCATGGAGGGGGAACAATTTGTAGAGGCGACTTTTCCGAAGCAAAAACAACAGAAACAAAAACAACAGAAAAGGGAACAACATGAAAAAAGAAACGACAGAAGTCCTTCACGCAAACCGCGATCCAATTACAGGCGCCCTCGGGGCTCATCCCGTCGGAACCGGCATTGGCGCAGCAGCAGGCGGAGCCGCCGCAGGAGCGGCGATCGGGACCGTTGCAGGGCCTGTGGGAACGGCTATTGGCATGGCGGCAGGAGCCATCGTTGGCGGCCTCGCTGGGAAAGGTGTTGCCGAAAAAATCGATCCGACTATAGAGGATTCCTATTGGCGCACGACCTACATCTCACGTTCCTACGTGGACAAGGATAGCCCGTACGACCTTTATCAGTCTGCGTATCGAACCGGCTACGAAGGCTATGGCCGCTACACCGGCAAGAGATACGAGGAGGTCGAAACCGATCTGCGTCGCGACTATGAAAAGACGCGGCGGACCTCAGGACTCGAATGGAGCAAGGCAAAACACGCCACGAGAGACGCCTGGCTGCGTTTAGAAGATCGGCAGAAGCAAAACGCTTAATTTCCGCAGCGAGTAACTGGCCAGGGGGACGTGAAACTCAAAGTGGGTTCACAAAACCCTGGCCGGGATCCGGTCGGGCTGGCGCCGGGGCCTGAGAGCGGGAGTTGAAAGTGCCGTTATTACTTCAATCTGGCGTCAATCCCGCCAGTTCTTGTTGAAAATGGCCCAAAACGCGGATTTTTTGCGATTCATTATTGCAGCAATCGATCAATTGTCAGTGTATCGCTCTCAGACATCCAGCGGTTTGAGTCTGTGGACGCCCAACAAATGGTGCGCTTGGCGATAAACTCTCGCTGGGTGGTGGTGCGGGGTTCATCGCATTTTTTGATTTCTGCCCCCAAGGGAAGGACCGGCTAAACGCGCCGACGGTCCGATCCAGGGAGTGTTGAAGGCGGCGCCCGGGAAATGACGCTGGCTGCCTCGGCGTCTGATCCGTTATGGACAATGGGGGCGCGCGAAAATCCACAAGCATGGATGAATTGGACGGACTTGAAACAGAGAAATTATAGCTGGCTTGCCCCATGAAATCTTATGACTGCTCATCCACTTTTTCAGCCATTCCAGTTGAAGTCTCTTGATCTTAAGAACCGGATTGTCATGGCCCCCATGACCCGCTCGTTTTCTCCCGGCGGCGTGCCAAATTCAAATGTGGCTGGCTATTATGGCCGCCGCGCGGAAGGGGAAGTCGGGCTGATCCTGTCAGAGGGCACCGTGGTAAATCGGCCGGCTTCATCCAAATGCTGCCCCGTCAAAAGACGTTAGGGTTATACCCTATAGCGAAAGACCGGCCCATCGCGTAACGTATCCCAAAAGTGATGGTGAACACATTGCCATCAAAAACGAAATCCACATTATGATTGCAGCACTAATAATTCCACCCATGTTTGCCGCCGCTGGTTACTCCTTGATATATCTCCTCGGAGGCGGAGGCCTTGTCGGAGCCTTCGTCATCTTCGTGATTGCAAAAATGCTCGGTAAATGAGTTTCGCCAGTGGCGCACTGTCCGGAATCATTTCAAGGACGGATCATTCGGGGTGCAGATCATAAAGGAGAGGGGCGCCAAGGTCATTGCTCAAGCCCGGCCCACGTCGCAAGATTTCAGCATGCCGTCCAAAAGTCTCTTTATCCCGAGGCGCTGGGTGCTGGTCGGTTCGCCGAGATTGGGATTTCCGCGCCGGGGGTGATGGGGCCATTCGTTGGCATGGTGGAAACCGTTTGTGGCGCGCTACTGCTTGTCGGCTTTTTCAGCCGTTTGGCGGCGATCGCGCTGCTCGTCAACATCTCCGTGGCGATCCTCTCGACGAAAATCCCGATCCTGCTCGGACACGGATTCTGGACCTTCACGCTGGCCGAGCTTCCGCGCTACGGATTCCTGAGCATGATGCACGAAGCGTGCACCGATTTCTCGATGCTGCTGGGGTTGATCTTTCTGGTAATCATGGGTGCGGGCGCGTGGTCGCTGGATGCTATGTTCGCGCGCGGGAGGATGAACCGTGAGGCAGCCAAGACGAACGCGCCAATAATCGGAGGACAAAGATGAAGAATTCATACACCCCAAAGCCCTCCTGTTGCCATGGAATCGTCCATTTCCGCGTATTTTCTCAGCACCTCGGTGCGATAATCCGCTGAGATCGACACGGCCTGCGCGGCAATCCGATCGCAATAACCGCAAGCCCGGCAGTCCATGGAGGCGCAGTCGCGGTTGCGAAAACCATCCAGGAAATCCTCTGGAATCTGCCGCGCATCCACCCGAATGGGACACTCCGGCAGCGGCGAGAGCCAGCCTTGCAGGCGCGCCAAGTCGAGCATCGGTTTCAGTCGAATGGGATTCACCTGCCGCGGTTTCCAGAAGTGACGCAGACCCCAGAGCGATTCCTTGCGGACCGGTTGCGCGAAGCCATACGACAGGAGCAGTTCCGCCAAATTTCCATCGAATCGCCGCTCACTGTAGGCTTTGACGCGCCGAAGCAGTTCCGCCGACGGAATTCCCCGTTCCAGCAGCTTGAATGTCGTGTATCCCATCGCTTCATAGACAGCGAGGTCTTCCGGACGGATCCAGGCGGACTTGATGAACTGCGACGGATCCGCCAAGCGCACCCGCGAACAGCGCAGGAAGCAGTAGTCGAGGAAGAGCGTGCTGGTGTCGTCCGAGGCATGGGCAAAACCGTTCTGATGATAGGTTTGCATCGGGCAGTTCATGAGGCAGACGTGGTTGGCGATCAGTTCCAGATCGCAACGGACGGCCTGGCGGATACCGGCCAGACGGGGAAAGTTCCGGTTGATCGAGAAGCTCTCCAGAACGATGGCATCCGCCCCGAGTTCTTCCCAGAAGCGGGCGCGCCGGGGCGTGTCCACTTGGGCAAAAATCCCAACTCTCACCTTGAACTCGGGGAAACGGCGTTTGACCAATTCCAAAAGAAAAGGGGTGGAGACGGTGACCCGACGCACGCCCAAATCTCCCAGCTTGGTCAGCAAGGCCATCACCCGTTTCTGCCATGGGCGTGTCCATTCGCGGTTGCCGAAACAGGCGCCGTTGAGGAGATAATTGAAGGCAATGCCATGACGATCGAGCCGCCGGATGTAGTTCCGCAGATCTGTTTCCGAGAGTGGTGTCGCCAGGTAGCGGGGACGGCCGCCGCTGACGCCGTCGGTGGGGAACTTGCCGTAAACTTCATCGACCGGGTAGGAGGCGAGGGCCGGAACCAGTTCCGGATCGTAGTTCGCCGCCAGCGAGAACTTGAGCGGTCGGGGCGTGGTATGAACGGCGGCCTGATCGGAACCGGTTGTTTTCATAACATTAGCAGTTGAGGCCAGGGCTTGAGCCAATCCTGCTCTTTTAGGTTCTGCCATGAAATCGATCTTCCGTATTCGGGAACAGATAATCAATGGGGTAAACACCCCATAGCGCCCGTCCGTTGTTATGGTTAATTTTTACTTTAAAGATGGAAGCAGAACCCATGAGCCCCCGCTCAAAAGAAGGGACCAGCGATGTCCCAAGGCGAGAAATCCAGTTATACTGACAAACAGAAACGTCAGGCGGAACACATCGAAGCCGGCTACGAGAAAAAAGGTGTCGACGTGAAAAATGCGGAAGCTCGTGCTTGGGCCACCGTCAACAAACTCGACGGCGGCGGCAAAAAGAGCGGCTCCGGCCGGAAGAGAACCAATTGAAATTATGCCAGCATTAACCACCAAACAAATCAGCCTTCATTTAATGGACGTCCCGAATTGGTCGAAACGCGCTCAAACCATTTTCCGGACATTTAAGTTTGAGGGGTTCTTAAGAAGCGTTGATTTTGTCAACCGGATCGCCAGGAGAGCGCAAAAAATCAACCGCCATCCGGATATTGATATTCGTTTTGACAAGGTGACGTTGACGCTCACCACGCATGATGAAGGGGGAATCACCGAAAAAGACTTTTCTCTTGCCCGGAAGTGCGATGAGGTCTTCGCCCGGTTTTTGGTGACGTGATCAACGCGGATTCCAAGCCAAAACCAAACCAACCGAGTTAAGGTATATGAACACACCCATCTACAGCTATTGCCATGAAATCCTTCGGCTCCTCCCCAAGAACAACATTGAAAGCTAAAAATTATGGCCTATCAAAGTGTCAACCCCTACAACGGCAGAGTCCTGAAGACGTTCAAGGAACTCACCAACCAGCAGCTTGAGAAGGCGATTAAAACCGCCGCCACCTGCTTCGAAACCTGGCGGGACGCGACCTGCGCCAGTCGAGCCGCCGTGGCCGCAAAAGCCGCCGCCATCATGCGCGCGCATGTGGACGAGTTCGGCCGCCCGGTGACGCTCGAAATGGGCAAGCTCATCGCCGAGGCCCGCGGCGAAGTGGCGCTCAGCGCGGACATCATTGATTACTACGCCAGGAACGCCAAGCGCTTCCTCGCACCCCAATACACAAAGAAAACTCCCATGAAACGTTTCCTACTGGCCTTTGTCTTCGCCGGCCTTGTGCTCGGCTCGCTGTCGTCCGCCAAGGCGACCGTCGAAACCTACGACATTGACCCTGTGCATACCTGGGTCGGCTTCACCGTATCACATTTTTTCACCCAGGTGCCCGGCTATTTCAGCAAGGTGAAAGGGACCATTGTCGTGAATCGCGATCAACTCACCAACAGCACCGCCGAGGCCGTCATTGAAGTGGCCAGTATCACCTCGAACACGAAGATGCGCGACGACGATTTGCGCTCCACCAATTTCTTTGCCGCAGCCACATTTCCAACCATGACCTTCAAGAGCCAGGCGTGGAAAAGCACCGGCGGCGACACCTACGCCGTCACGGGCGTGCTCACGATGAAAAACGTGGCGAAGGAAGTCGTGCTCAAGGTCACATCGCTGGGCTTTGGTCCGGGCATGAAGGGGGCCGCGATCTCCGGTTGGGAAGCCTCGATCACGCTGGATCGGCGCGATTTCGACATCGCGGCGGACCAAGGCATGATCGGCAACAGCGTGGATGTCGTCATCCATGTTGAAGCCGATCTCCGAAAGCCCGCACCAGCTAAACCGTGAACGCCATCGCCGGCATAACCACAATCTTTGCAACCTGACTGGGGAACTTCCGACTATGACAACAAAGAATAGACAATCCGCGACCGCCGAAAAACCCGTTTGGTTTATTACGGGCTGTTCGACCGGCTTCGGCCGCGAGCTTGCCAAGCATGCGTTGGAGTGCGGTTGCCGCGTGGTCGTGACCGCACGGCATCCCGCCGAAGTGAACGACTTGGCAGGGGTGGGAGAGTCTTTCGTGCTCAAGCTCGACGTCACGAATCAGGGCCAGATCAACGCGGCCATCAAGGCGGCGGAGAAGAAATTCGGACGCATTGATGTGCTCGTGAACAACGCGGGCATCGGCTATTTCGCGGCCGTCGAAGAGAGTGAAGAAAAAGAGGTGCGCCGCATGTTCGAGATCAATGTGTTTGGTTTGAGCCGGATGATCCATGCGGTGCTGCCGGGAATGCGCAAACGTCGCCAAGGATTTATTGTCAATTTTTCCTCCATCGGCGGATTGCGTTCCTTCCCGTCGGTCGGCTACTACAACGCGACGAAATTTGCGGTCGAAGGTTTGTCCGAGGCTCTCTGGCAGGAGGTGGAACCGCTGGGCATCAAAGTGATGCTCGTCGAGCCGAGTGGCTTCCGCACCGATTGGGCCGGACGTTCGGCGAACGAAAGCAAACGGCAGATTGACGATTACGCGATGACGGCGGGCGCGTGGCGAAAACAAGCGCGCGCCATCTCCGGCAAACAACCGGGTGATCCGGTTCGCGCGGCACAAGCGATCGTTAAAGCGGTCGAGTCCCCTAAACCGCCGCATCATCTGCTGCTGGGCAACGATGCATACGAAGGAGCTAAGGCGAAGCTCGAAGTCCTGCGGAAGGAGTTTGTGACCTGGGAGGCGGTTTCGCGTGGAGCCGATTTCCCGAAGGGAGTGCGATGACCGCCGTTTTGAATTGTCACCGTGCGTTCACGAACCAGCTTCGAATTGATCAATTAACCGTGAAACCGAACCTATGCTAATCAAATTATCTACCCATAAAACTGTGAATGAAGCGGCGGCGGCGTTGCAGGCTGCCGTCGAGGCCAATCATTTTGGCGTCATGCACGTTCACAACCTCAAGGAGACCATGGCCAAGAAGGGCGTCGCGTTTGCTCGCGAATGTCTGATCTTTGAAGTCTGCCAGCCAGAGCAAGCGAAGAAAGTGCTGGAGGAAAATATGAGCGTCTCCACCGCGCTGCCTTGCCGCATTTCGATATACGAGGAGGCCGGCAAAACCATTCTGGCGGCCTTGAAACCAACCACGTTGCTGGCGCTGTTCAACACACCCCAACTGGCCGGGGTGGCGCAGGAAGTGGAGGATACAATGGATAAAATCATGAAGACGGCGGCCGGTAGCAGTGTCTAAAGCCCACACGTCGTGGAATGAGCGTCAGCGCAAACCCATCATGAACCCAAAACCACAAGCAACCGAAAAGGACCACACCAAAAACCTGAGAGCGTTTGAATGACTCCCTTCCAAAGCCGGAGCCTCCCCAATGATTCATGGTCGGGTTATACCCCATGTCAAACCCCAGGACCGGACCGTAATTTGAGCGGAAATATTAATCCCGACAACAACTTGCCGTCCACGAAACTTAAACCACCAACCGGAAAAACATGAAAACATCCATTAAGAATCAAAACATGAAAACATCCGTTTCAAAAAGTATGACATATGAATATGAATTACCGCCTCTGCCCTATCCCAAGGAAGCTTTGGAACCATACATTGACGCGCTGACGATGGAAATCCATCACGACCGCCATCACAAGGCCTACGTGGACAATCTCAACAAGGCCATCGCTGGCAACGCCGGGTTGGAGGCCAAATCGTTGGAGGCGCTCATCGGCCACCTCGCGTCCGTGCCGGACAACATCCGCGGCCTGATCCGTAATAACGGCGGCGGCCATTGGAACCATTCGTTCTTGTGGAAAATTCTCGCGCCCAAGGCCGGCGGCGCGCCGTCCGGCAAGCTCGGCGACGCCATCAACAGCACGTTCGGCTCGTTCACCGATTTTCAAGCGAAGTTCGAGGCGGCGGGCCTCGGGCGTTTCGGCAGCGGCTGGGCGTGGCTCGTTTCCAACGGCGGGAAGCTGGAGATAGTTTCCACCGCGAATCAGGACAATCCGCTCATGGGAAAGGCCATTGCCGGTTGCGAAGGCAAACCGATCCTCGGCGTGGATGTCTGGGAACACGCGTATTATCTGAAATACCAGAACAAGCGCGCGGATTATCTGAAAGCCGTGTGGAATGTGATCGACTGGAACGCCGTCGCGAAGGGGTTCTAAACGAAATTCGAAGGAGCCATGAACACGATCAATACCAAGGACGGAACCACAATCTATTTTAAGGACTGGGGCGCGGGGCAACCCGTTGTCTTCAGCCATGGCTGGCCATTGAGTGCGGATGCTTTTGAAGACCAGATGTTGTTTTTGGCCTCGCGAGGCTACCGTTGCATTGCTCACGACCGCCGCGGCCATGGTCGTTCCAGCCAACCGTGGATTGGCTACGATTACAACACCTTCGCCGACGACCTCGCAATGCTCGTCCAGACACTTGATCTGAACGATGTAATCCATGTCGGCCATTCCATGGGCGGTGGTGAAGTCGCGCGTTACATTGGGCGCCACGGCACGAAGCGGGTCGCCAAGGCTGTGCTGATCGCTGCAGTGACACCGCTGATGCTGAAAACGGACGCTAATCCGGGGGGCTCGCCGATTGAAGCGTTCGACAAAATCCGCGCCGCTGTCCTTGCCGACCGTTCGCAGTTCTTCAAGGATTTGACCATGGCGTTCTACGGCTACAACCGGAGAGGCGCGATGATTTCTGAAGGCGTGCGCGACTCGTTCTGGCTGCAAGGGATGCTTGCGAGTCTCAAAGGCACATTTGACTGCATCAAGGCCTTCTCCGAGACGGATTTCACCGAAGACCTCAAGAAGTTCGACGTGCCGACGTTCGTCCTTCACGGCGACGACGACCAGATCGTGCCGATTGCCGACTCGGCTCTGCTGTCGGCCAAGCTCGTAAGAAAAGCGACGCTCAAGATTTACAAGAGCGCGCCGCATGGCTTATGCACGACGCTCAAGCAGCAGGTCAACGAGGATTTGCTGGCCTTCATCAAGGGCCAAGGTGCGTGATCAAAACAGATTCCAAGCCAAAACCATGAAGCACTGAAACCCTCGAGAAATAGGAAGATTATGAACATCAAAAACGCAGCGACAGACTATCCCATCCTGCAGGTTCTTGCCGAACGGTGGAGTCCCTATGGCTTCGATGACCGTCCGGTGCCGGAAGCCGACCTCTGTTCGTTGTTTGAGGCGGCGCGCTGGGCGGCGTCCTCCTACAACGAACAGCCTTGGAACTATCTGGTGGCGACCAAGGGAAACCTCCAGGAGTTCGGACGACTCCTTTCCTGTCTGGTGGAAGCAAACCAGGCGTGGGCCAAGGCCGCGCCGGTCCTGGTCTTGGGCGTCGTCAATTTGCGATTCGCCAAGAACAATAAAGACAATCGGGCCGCCGTTCACGACCTGGGTCTGGCCGCCGGAAATCTGGTGGCCGAGGCCACGGCGCGAGGTCTTTCCGTCCACCAGATGATCGGCATCCTCCCCGACAAGGCGCGGGAGATTTACCAGATACCGGAGCATTTCGAAGCCTGGACGGCCATGGCCATCGGGTACAAAGCCGACCCGGCCAAACTGCCGGATGCTCTGAAAGAGCGCGACCTGACGCTCCGGCAGCGAAAGCCCTTGGGCAAGTTCGTGTTCACCGGAAAGTGGGGACAATCGTTACCGCTTGTGCTGAAACGTGACCCATGACACCGTGTCCAAGTCCCATTTGATTTCAATAAAGGAGAGCGATTATGAGAAAGAAAGCGACAACGAGTAATTCCACAAAACGCAAACAGAAAAAGGGCGAGGGTTCCGCGGGAGGCTTGCCACGGGCTGCCGGCGGCGAGATCCACCAGATCGGTGGCGGGGAGCACCCGGCGCTGACCACGAACCAGGGCGTCGCGCTTTCCGATAATCAAAACTCGCTCAAGGCCAATCCACGCGGCCCTGCGCTTCTGGAGGATTTCATCCTTCGCGAAAAAATCACGCATTTCGATCACGAGCGTATTCCCGAGCGCATCGTTCACGCGCGAGCGACCGGGGCGCATGGTTTTTTTGAGCTGACCGCCTCGTTGAAACGATACACGACCGCCCGGATACTCACCGAGATTGGGGGAAAGACGCCCGTGTTCACTCGCATATCCACCGTTGCCGGCGGCGCGGGTTCGGTGGATACCCCGCGTGACATACGCGGATTTGCCGTCAAGTTTTACACCAAGGATGGCAATTGGGACCTGGTCGGCAACAACATCCCGGTTTTCTTCATCCAGGATGCCATCAAATTCCCCGACCTGATCCATGCCGTAAAAATGGAACCGGACCGAGGTTTCCCGCAATCGGCGACCTGCCACGACACGTTCTGGGATTTCATTTCGCTCACGCCGGAATCCATGCATACGGTGATGTGGATCATGTCTGATCGCACGCTACCGCGTTCGCTCCGCATGATCGAAGGCTTTGGGGTGCATAGTTTCCGGCTGATTAACGCTGCCGGCCAATCCACCTTCGTCAAATTCCACTGGCGTCCCATCCTCGGCTTGCAGTCCACCATTTGGGATGAGACGGTCAAGATTGCCGGCGCGGATCAAGACTTTCATCGCCGCGATATGTTTGAGGCCATCACGACGGGACATTTCCCCGAGTGGCAGTTCGCGGTTCAGCTTTTCACGCAGGAGCAAGCGGACAAATTTCCGTTCGATCATCTGGACGCGACCAAGCTGATTCCCGAAGAACTGGTGCCGTTGAAAGTGATCGGCCGCATGGTGCTGGATCGCTGGCCGGCCAATTTCTTCGCTGAAACCGAACAGGTTGCTTACTGTCCGGCCAATGTCGTGCCCGGCATTGATTTTTCGAATGATCCACTGTTGCAAGGCCGTTTATTCTCCT
>Ga0224555_1004728_pt1 | contig 12187 bp, 9 predicted proteins | sample 714S23034metaG_FD_180687 | JGI IMG/M metagenome (GOLD analysis project Ga0224555, IMG submission 180687) | Peat soil microbial communities from Stordalen Mire, Sweden - 717 S2 30-34 | ecosystem: Environmental > Terrestrial > Soil > Wetlands > Peat | place: Sweden: Norrbotten County, Stordalen...
ATGCCCACATCTTGCGGGCCTCGTCCTCCACCGTCTGGGCGTGGGTGTCAAACCGGCCCGCCATCGACCGCATCTCGTGCGGGTCAGTCATAAAACGTGTAGGCATATCTCTCTCCTTGTCGTGAATTGATACTGGTCGAGATGATTGATGACTGGTCTCAGGTAGGCGGCACCGCCTCCCTAGTCATCAGACGAACACCTGTTTGGGCATCACTTTGGGCTTGACGCCGTAGCGCGGTCCGGATAAGCCCATGCCGGACTTGCCGCCGGCGGAGGCCATTCCCGGCATGACGCCTTGCATGCCGCCACCACCGCCTGACATCCCGCCGACGTCATCGGCGGCGGCGGTCCAGCCCGAGCCCGCCAGCGTGGCGTCGCCGATGGCGGCCGCCGGGGTGGCCGCAGACCAGGCGGCCGGCACCGACATTCCGCCGACCCCGGACGCCGCGCCCATGCTGGCGCTGGCCAACGTTGCCCCACCGACGCCGGAAGACGCGCCCGCCAGGGTGGAGCCGAAGCCCAAACCGGCGCCGAGGGGGGTGGTGTCGCTGATCATGACGCCGAACGGGGAGCCGGCAAGGAAGTGGCCGAGAAGTGGCAACGTCGCGGTCATCATCGCGCTGTTCCAGGCCAGGGTGACACCGATGTTGTAAATGCCATTGCTCACGATCGGTACGCCGAGCAAACCGTTGATAGCTGACAGCAAGCTCCCGGTGGGCAGCGACTGCGCCGAAACGGCTGCCGGGTTGGCGGCCGAACCCACCGCGCTTTGCAAGCTACCGAGCGTGTTGTTGAGCGTCGCTGTGGTCCCGTTGCTGCCGACGGCGTTGCTGACCGCGGCGGCTTGCTGCCCCTGCCCGGCCGGGTTGGTGGTCTCGGCCGGCGGGGTCAATGGTGACAGCGTCGCGGCTGCTGCCGAGGCGCTGGCGTAGCCGTACATCGCGGCGGCGTCCTGCGCCCAGAACTCGCCGTACAGGGCCTCGTTGGCCGCGATCGCCGGGGTGTTTTGGCCCAGGATGTTGGTCGCGACGAGCGCCGCCAGCGCCGTCCGGTTGGCGGCGATGACCGGGGGCGGGATGCTGGCAGAAAAGGCCGTCTCGTACGCCGCCGCCGAGGCGGTGGCCTGGGTGGCTGCTTCCCGCAGCTGCCCGGAGGTGGTGCCCAGCCAGGTGATGTAGGGCTGGGCCGCGGCGGCCATCGCCTCTGATGACGGCCCCTGCCACTCCGAGCCGGTGAGCTGAGAGATCACCGACTCATAGGACGCCGCGTTCGAGCTCAATTCCGAGCTCAGGTTGTTGAACGCCGAAGAGGCGGCCATCAGCGGTCCCGCTCCGGCACCGGAGTAGATGAGTGCGGAGTTGATCTCCGGGGGTCGCGCTGCGAAATCAAAAACCATTTTTAATCCCGTCTCTCAATTGATCGGACTGTGTTTGAGGTTTAACCGGCCACCGTTGGCCGCCCGGATTCCTAGGTGATCGTCGGCTTGGGAATCGGCGGCATGACCTTCGGTTTGACGCCGTAGCGCGGGGCTCCGAAGCTGGAGCCGCCGCGACCGCCGTTGGCGACCGCGGGCATGCCGGCAATGCCGGTCGGAGACCCGGTCGACATCCCCCCGGTGGGCGCGGTCCAGCCCTGAGACGCCAGCGTGACGGGCGTGCTCGCCGCCGGGATTCCGGCCCCGCCGGCCCAGCTGGGCGGCACCGACAGTGGGCCGATGGACGACCCCGTGCCGGCCGCGGCCAATACCGGCGCAGCGCCGACTCCGCCGAGGCCGCCGGCTCCGCCGACGGCCGCTGCCGGACCGACGTCTCCAGCCAAGGCACTTCCCAGGCCCCCGAGGTCGGCGGACGCGGTCGAGGGACCCGCTAGCGCGGTCAGCAGACCGCCACCGCCCATACCGATCAAGTCGGAGTAGCCGGAGGTGAAGTTCCCAATCTCATCCAGCGGTACGCTGACGAGGTTCGTCGACACGATGCCGCCGGTACCGCCGGGGGTAAGGAAGGCCGTGATGTCGGTGATGAGGTTGGTGAGGGGGCCTGCCGCGGGCGACGCGGCGGCCGACGACCCGCTGCCGGCCAGCGAGGACGCGGCGGCCCCGGCCTGGTTGGCCGACTCGGTGTCCTGGTAGGAGCCAGACGAGCTCTGCAGCAGGTTCACGAACTGCTGGTGAATGGCCTGGGCGTCGGCGCTGACCGTTTGGTAGAGCTGCCCGTAGGTAGAGAACACACCGGCCTGCAGGGTCGACACCTCGTCGGAGGCCGCCGGGGCGATAGCTGTGGTCGGGGTTGCGGCGGCCGTGCTCTCGGCGGTAAACGAGTTGCCGATCCCTTCGAGCTGGGTCGCGGCCGCCGCGATCGCAGCGGGCGCTGTACTCACGTATGCCATGTATCTCTCCTGGTGGAAAGCGGCCGGCCCAGACGGGTCGGCCACAGTGGTCAGTGTCGGTGTGTGCTGGAATCCGGCGTCGGGTCCACGGCTCTACCTTGGCGTAACCTGAGCGCGACCGCATACCGCGTTAATGGCTTCTTAACGTTCGGGCGGAACTTTTAACACACGGCTCGTCGCGACCGGCTGTTTCGGACGCCCGGTCAGGGTTCTCGCAGCCACGCGCTACATTCGTCGCTGGCCCCCATAGCCCAATCGGCAGAGGCAGCGGACTTAAAATCCGCCCAGTGTGGGTTCGAATCCCACTGGGGGCACGGCGGAAGGCGCGTACGTGGTCTCAGGGTTGTCTCAGGGTCCTCTCAGGGGTCACGGTGTACTGGAGGTGGACGACGAGTCCACGGCTCCACCTTGGCAATACCGGTGGTGGTTGGCATAGCGCATTGACGGTTTCTTAACGGCCCGTACGTCGCCGGCCGCGGATCAGCGAATCGGGCCAGGCGGTCCACCCGGGCCGCCAGTGTCAAGCAAATCGAGTTGCATCCACGCCACGTCGTGCCAGCTGTCGTGCTTCCATGCCACGCGGCGGTATAAGCCGGCGTCCTGGAACCCGAAGGATCGATGAAAGCCGTTGCTGGCCTCGTTGGGTTGAGTGATGCCGGCGAAGGCGTGCCGATAGCCCCGCTCGGTGAGCCGGCGCAGCAGTCGCGTGTAGAGCTCGCGTCCTCCGCCGGCGCGGCGATGGTGGACGTCGACATAGATCCCGGTCTCGGCCGACCATTGGAAGGTAGCCAGGCGCTTCAGTGGCTGCCCGTACGCAAAGCCGATGATCTGATCATCTCGCTCGAGGACGAGCCATTCGTGGGTGGCACGAAGCCCATCGATGCGCGCAGCCATTTCGGCAACGGTCGGGACGTCGACTGACACAAATTCAGCGCGGTCAGCGGTGTGCTTGTGAAAACCGTTCGGTAGCCAACACGATCAGGTGATCGGCGCGGGCGCGTGCTTGCCGATATCGCCCCGACTTCCACAGCCCGCCACGACAACTTTCATCGGCGCAACCTAACTCGCGGTGACGCCTACACGTCCACGCGCCCCAGCGTCTTCCAGCAGATCGGCGGCGCTGGCAACGCTTACAGCAGGTTTGGTCGTCTGGGCGGCGACCTCACGGGCTCGACTGATGCACTGCGGATCAAGGATGGAACGCAGGTCGGCGACCAGCGAACCCAGGTTACTGGCCGAGAAGGCCCGCCCTAAGCCGACTTTCAGCCGCGTGACGGCATCTGCCCAGATCTGCTGATCGTTGATCGGGTGCCAGAGGATCAAGGTGGGTATTCCGGCCCGCATGCCTGCGGCCGTGGTACCGGCGCCCCCTTGATGAACCACCGCGCGGCAAGCCGGAAAAACGGCCGAGTGGTTCACCGCGCCGACAATTTTCACCTGGTCAGAATGCGGGGCATCGGCGAAGTCACTTGCCCCAGAGCAAATCAATGCCCGCTCGCCCAACCGCGCGCAGGCCACGCTGATCAGGCCGAACGTCTCAGCGGGGTATGGGAGCCACACGCCGCTGCCAAAGCCGAAGTAGATCGGCGGCGTTCCCTCGGCGATCCAGGACAAGACCTCTTCGTCGGCTTCGGTCGGCAACTCCAGCGTCAGCGCCCCGACGAAGGGCCGCCAACCACCTTCGTCCACCCACACGGCTGCCAGCTCGGGAAAATAGAGCGCGTCGTAGGCCTGAATCTCCAGGGATCGCGTCGAGGGTCCCGTCGCGTCAGCCAGGCCCAGTGCGCGGCGTTGGGCGTTTTCAGCCTCCTCTGTTGTGTCACCGGCCCAGCCACTCAGGCGTGAATGCGCTCCCGGGAAGAAGTGCAGCGCCGCGTGCGGAATGCCGTAATACTCCGCGACGTTGGCGGCCAGCCCCTGCTCGATTCTGCCCGTAATTAGCAGGTCGGCCCCGTTTGCCAGCGCCGTCAGCGTCGTGCCCCACTCCGCCATGGCCCGGGACAGGTACTCCTTCTCGTCTACCACCGCGCTGACTGGATCCTGGATCATCCGGTTGCGGCTGGACGCGAGCGACTCCGGGCCGAAGGGGACCGCAGCAAGTCCCGCCAACTCAAGGAACCCAACCATCTCGGGCGCGACCGCCATGCACACGTCGTGACCTCGGCGCAGCAGCTCCCGACCGACGGCGGCGAAAGGCTCGGTGTCGCCGCGAGTTCCGTAGGCGGCGAGTACCATTTTCATCGGCGGAGCCTAACTGACGGTGTGCCTAAACGTCCGAGCAGTCGCTCGATCCGGTAATGATCGCCACCACCATGACCCCGCTCGTGGGCGCGGCGTCACACAGCTTCACGTGCGATCCTGCCGGGGCTCCGATCCCGTAGTGGCGACGTAATGCCGCAATCGTAAGGGGGAAGCGGTGTTTCGGCCTTAGCGGCCCCCGCCCCCGCTGCCGACGCATCGTCCACCGCCCCCGCCGATGTTTGTTTTCACGGTACTGGTCTTCAGTGTGAACCAGGCACTATCGCTGAATCTGCTGGGGGACAAAACGGTTCACAGTGAACAACGCCCGTTCTGTTGCGTAAAACAGAGGCGCCAATATCTCCTGCGTACTCGTCGGAGTGCTGGAAGTCGACGGCTGCTGACCGTGATCGCCGCACCCCGATGACCTGCTCCGCAGTCCGTGCGCGATTAAGGCGGAGTCAAAAACCATCAGGTACCGTTCCAAGGATTCGGGACACCTGGAGGGAGTCATGTCGTCCGCTGAGCCGATCATTGTGGTGCTGGGCCCGTGGTGCGGCGGTACGTCGGCCGTTGCCGGCGTGCTGCACCACCTCGGAGTATTCATGGGCGCAGATTTCGTGTGGGCCTATCGCGGACCACATGAGACCTGGGAGGACTCGCACCTTAGCAAGTTATGCGTACGTGCCTTCACCGAACCTGGCGCTCAGCTGCAAGTGGATGCTCGTTCTTTCGAGGCGCAACTTCGCATTTGGGCTGACAATCACCGCGGTGCCGCCCGCGCGGCGGGGCGTTGGCCCGGCGTCAAGCACCCACTTCTCTGCGTTGCGATGGATCACATCCGTGAAGCCTGGGGCCCGGTTGTGCCGGTAGTGGTGGACCGACCGGTACCAAACGTGATCGCGTCGCTGAACAGACTCGGCTGGTGGAAGGACGAACAGGAGCGGGCTGAGTCAACGGCACATCTGATCGCCGCACGCGACCAAGCGCTAGCCGGCACTGCGACGGTCAGGGTTGACTTCGAGGAGTTGCGCGCTGCGCCTGCGGTTGTGATCCGCCGCCTCGCCGACGAGTTGGGCCTCGAGGTAACAGAGGCCCAACTGAAAGCGGCCGCGGACAGCGTTATGAAATCCGCCGATGTGCCCCGCGACGTGGATCCCAACCAACGTTTCATCGATCTACTGCGCCCCGAGGTGGCACACAACCCAGAAGATGTGCGACAGGTGTCGATGCTGGCCCAGGTCTACTTCCAGGCGGGCGATTTCGCCAACGCGCGCAAGTGGTTTGCGCGGATGATCGAGATCGGCGGCTCGGACGAGGGGACCTTCTGGGCGATGCTGCGGGTCGCGCAATCGATGGAGATGCTCGGTGAACCGTGGCCCGATGTTCACGAGGCTTACCTGCGGGCATGGGAGTTCCGGCCGACCCGCGCGGAGCCACTATACGACATCGCCCGCCATTACATTGCCGAGAAGCGCGCCCGGCTCGGCTACCTATATGCCCAGCGCGCCGCCGAAATCCCACTGCCCGAAGACGACATGACGATACCGAACCCAGACCTCTACGCTTGGCGCACAACGTTTCAGCAACTGGTGTGCGCGTACCACATAGACGAGCAAGCCGAGGCGTTGACGCTGTCGCGGCGCCTGCTGGCCCGCCCCGATATCCCCGACGGGGATCGACAAGGAATCGCGAGCATTCGAGACTTGACGGTGCCGACGATGCTCGAGGCGGCATCGTCGTACCCAGATGTGCTGGCGCGCAACCTCATCGCTGGACCGCGCGAGGCCGAGGTCACCGTCAGCCTGGTCGCCGGAGCGGATCGAGCTGTCACCGAGCAGACGCTGAACTCGTTTCTGCACTGCTGCACCGACGTGTCACGGGTCGGACGCTTCCTGGTGGTCGATGCCGGCCTGTCGGCCCACGATCGCGCGACACTGCAAGAGGGATACACGTTCCTCGAGTTTGCCGACTGCGCCCCCGGCACCCAGCTCCGCGATCACATCCACGGACGGTACTGGCTGCATCTGGGCCAAGGCTGGCGGTTTTTTGCCCCCGAGAATCTCATCGCGCGCCTCACCGCGGTCCTCGACGTCGAAACCCAGGTGTTCCAAGTCGGAATCAACCTCGACGACGCGGTCACGCTCACCGGCACCAGCGCACCCGAACAGACGGTGCGCCGAACGCCCGATGCCAGCCGCTACGTCCTGGCCGACGTACAGGCCAAAGGCCCGGCGATGTTCGACACCACACGACTGGATCAGCCCGGCGGCACCGCCACCCTCGACGAAGTGCTCTGCATCGCCGCCGTCTGACGGGTTTATAACAGGGCGATCTACCTGCGCGTTTTCGCTAATTACGAAACCGCGCGAAGTTTCCTCAATGGCCAAATGTGATGTCTGCCTCTTTTCGTCCCAAAGGGTAAGAAACACTTATTCGCGAACAATCGCGCTCGTAATCCTTTTGAGTTAGCGAAAATCGAGAAACACCTGGCGAAACCGTCTGTACCGTTTGCTGTTTGGAACGGAGGTCGGCGCTGACTGAATATCGCTTAAGGACACCTGAGTTACCGACGTGACGTGAGCGACAATCGGGGAAGCGACACTATTTTGTGCCAAATTCAGCCGCTAGACTCGGCCGAAGCGGCGCTAGAGCCGCGCACACCCGAGAATTCTGGGTCTGAACCAGCGGAAGCGTTTGATTGTCGGACGTCCAACGTCCGCCCGCCACCGAGCAACGAGTAGAGGCTGGTACCACTGTGAACGATGTTAGCCGTGTGAGCGGAAGCATGCGAACCGACCGTGGACGTCCCGAAAGCGATGCGGCCCCGGGTTTCAAGGTGACCGGCGAGATCGCCGTCCAGTCCGGCGCCGCGAGCGGCATCGCCGTCAGCCACGATGGCGCCCTGCTCGTGATCACCCACTTCGGCGCTGACAGCTTCTCGCTGATCGACACCGCGAATGGTGCCGTCACGCAGACGGTCGTCGACATCGACGAACCGTTCGCCGTAGCCATGTCCGACACGTCGGCGGGCCGCGCCTACGTCAGCAGCGCGTCGGCGGCCTATGACTCGGTGCTGGCCTTCGACACCGATGCGAACCGGGTCGTCGCGACGTACCCACTGGCGTTCAGCGTCACCGACCTAGCGGTCAGCCCGGACGGGCGGCACGTATACGCCGGACGGACTGCGGTCGACGGCGCCGATGTCGCGATCCTCGACACCGCGACCGGTCACGACAACACGATCAGCGTCGCGACCACCGCCGGAACCACCACCGCATGTGTGCGGGTGAGCCCGGACGGCCGCCGACTCTACGTCGCGGCCAACAGCGCATCCGCCGCGGAACTCGTGGTGATCGACACCGGGCAGAACCGTGTCACGAGCACCGTCGAAATCGGTTCGCCTATCAGGGATATCGCGCTCAGCGCGGACGGCGCCACCGCCTACGTCGGCAGTTGCGGTCCCGACTTCGGCACAGTGCTCGACGTCGTGGACGTCCGGGCCACCCGGGCGTCTGCCGTCACCAACACCTACAAGATCGGCGACGCCGCGGGGGTTCTTGCCCAGCTGACGATGAGCCACAACGGTCAGCGGGCGTATCTGGTCGGCGACCAGAGCGTGACAGTCCTGTCCACCTCCACGCGGGACGTCATCGGCCGCATCGAGATCGGTGGCCAGCCGTCATGCGTGATCGAGAGCCCAGACGGCAAGCGGTTGTACATCGCCGACTACGCCGGCACGGTCACCGTTCTGGGGATCGCTGCGGCAACCGCGCCGGCCGATGCGCTGACATCGGACGACGAAGCGACCACCCAGCATCCGTGGGCAATCCCCGACCTGTGGGTACTCGAGCCGACGCTGGCGTAGCCAAGCATCAGGTCACATCGCCGGTAAGGCGATTGACCGGGCGTGGGATGATCGCCACCAGGGCGGGCGTCTGGCGGGCCGGCCCCGGATAGCAGGCGGCGGAACCAAAGGCGGTCCATCGATGTACAGCACCATGCCGAGCTTCCCCCTGACGATCGCCGCGATCCTGCGGCATGCCTGCCATGTCCATGGAGCACGCAAGGTCACCACGGCGACCGGCGACGGTTACCGCGACACCACCTACGCCGAACTCGGAGGGCAGGCGGCCCAACTGGCGAACGCGTTGCGGCGCCTCGGTGTCACCGGTGACCAGCGGGTCGCCACCTTCATGTGGAACAACACCGAACACCTGACGGCGTATCTGGCGGTACCGGCGATGGGTGCGGTGCTGCACACCCTCAACATCCGGCTTTTCCCCGAGCAGATCGTGTATGTCGCCAACGAGGCCGAGGACCAGGTGGTGTTGGTCGACGTGTCGTTGGCCAAGCTCCTGGCGCCGATACTGGCAGAGCTCGACAGCGTGCACACCGTGATCGCGGTCGGAGATGGCGACTCGGCGGCACTCGGCGAATCGGGCAAGACGGTGCTGCGCTACTCCGAGGTGATCGACAACGAGCCGAGCGAGTTCGACTGGCCGGAAATCGACGAAAATTCCGCGGCCGCAATGTGTTACACCAGCGGCACCACCGGCAACCCGAAAGGCGTTGTCTACAGCCACCGTTCAAGCTATCTGCACACTATGGCGACGTGCACCGTAAACGGCATTGGAATCGGGTCCAGTGATTGCGTGCTGCCGATCGTGCCGATGTTTCATGCCAACGCGTGGGGCCTGCCGTATGCGTCTCTGATGGCGGGTGCCGACCTGGTGCTGCCCGACAAGCATCTGGACCCCAAGTCGCTGATCGACATGATCGAGAAGTTGCACCCCACTGTCGCCGGCGCGGTGCCGACCATCTGGAACGACGTCATGCACTACCTCGAGAAGAACCCAGGCCACGACGTGTCCTCGCTGCGCATCGTTCCCTGCGGCGGCTCGGCCGTGCCGGTGTCGCTGATGCGCACCTTCGAGGAAAGGCACGGCGTCCAGATCCGCCAGCTGTGGGGCATGACCGAAACCTCGCCGATGGCCACCATGGCGTGGCCGCCGCCGGGCATTCCGGAGGAGCAGCACTGGACGTTCCGCGCGACCCAGGGTCAACCGATCTGCGGCGTGGAAGCCCGCCTCGTCGACGACGACGGACAGGTGCTGCCCAACGACAACCAGGCCGTCGGCGAGATAGAAGTCCGCGGACCGTGGATCACCAGTTCCTACTACCTAGGCCACGACGAGTCGAAATTCGACTCCGGCTGGTTGCGCACCGGCGACGTGGGCCGCATGGACGAACGCGGCTTCATCACGCTGACCGATCGCTCTAAAGACGTGATCAAGTCGGGCGGGGAATGGATTTCGTCGGTCGACTTGGAGAACTGCCTGATCGCGCACCCGGATGTGGTCGAGGCCGCCGTGGTCGGGGTTCCCGACGAGCGCTGGCAGGAACGGCCGCTGGCCGTCGTCGTCCCCAGGGAAGGGGTCGACATCAAAGCCGACGAGCTGCGAACCTTCCTGGCGGACAAGGTCGTTCGCTGGTGGCTGCCGGAACGTTGGACGTTTGTCGATAAAATTCCCCGTACCAGCGTCGGCAAGTACGACAAGAAGGCCATCCGGTCCCGATACGCCGACAACGTTTACAAGGTCAGCGAAGCGCGAGACTGAAAGGGAGCGCGGTTATGAGCCTGCGGGTCGTTCAATGGGCGACGGGGTCGGTCGGTGTTGCCGCGATCAAGGGTGTGCTGGAGCACCCCGAGTTGGAACTCGCCGGCTGCTGGGTGCATTCGGAAGCCAAGAGCGGCAAGGACGTCGGCGAGATCATCGGCACACCGGCGCTCGGCGTGACCGCGACCAACAGCCTCGACGACATTCTCGCGCTGGATGCCGATGCGGTGATCTACGCGCCGCTGCTGCCCAACGCCGACGAGGTCGCGGCGCTGCTGCGCTCGGGCAAGAACGTGGTCACGCCGGTCGGCTGGTTCTACCCCGGTGAGAAAGAGGCCGCGCCGCTGGAGGTCGCCGCCCAAACCGGCAACGCCACGCTGCACGGCGCAGGCATCGGTCCGGGCGCGGCGACCGAGTTGTTTCCGTTGCTGCTCTCGGTGATGTCCACCGGTGTGACTTTTGTTCGCTCCGAAGAGTTTTCCGACCTGCGGACCTACGGCGCCCCCGACGTCCTGCGCTATCTGATGGGCTTCGGCGGCACGCCGGACAAGGCGCTGACCGGACCGATGCAGAAAATTCTCGACGGCGGATTCTTTCAGTCGGTTCGGCTGTGCGTCGACCGGCTGGGCTTCGCCGCGGAGCGCGAGATCCGCAGCTCGCAGGAGGTGGCGGTGGCGACCGGTCCCATCGATTCGCCGATCGGGGTGATCGAGCCGGGGCAGGTCGCCGGGCGACGCTTCGGATGGGAGGCGCTGGTCGGCGACACCGTGGTCGTCCGGATCACGGTGAACTGGTTGATGGGTGAGGAAAACCTCGATCCGCCTTGGTCGTTCGGGCCGGCCGGGGAACGCTACGAAATCGAGGTCCGCGGGAACCCAGACACCTTCGTCACGGTCAAGGGCTGGCAGCCGGAAAGTGTGGAAGCCGGGCTGAAAAGCAATCCCGGGGTCGTCGCGACCGCGGCCCACTGCGTCAACGCCGTTCCGGCGACCTGCGCCGCCCCGCCGGGCATCCAAAGCTTTTTCGACCTACCGCTGATCACCGCTCGGGCCGCACCCGGGCTGTCGCGGTAGCCTGCCCGCATGGCAAGCACTCTGGCGGTCCAGCAATCGCGCGTCATTCCGGTCAGCGTCGACGATGCCTTCGCCGGCACATTGCCGATACCGCTTACCACGATTTTCAGCCGCTGGTACGGACCCATCCCGCCGATCAGAGAAGTGCGCGACCAGGTTGGCGAGTGGGGCACTGTTGGCCAGACCCGCGTCGTACTGCTGACTGGCGGGGGCAGCATGCACGAAGAGTTGACCAGCATTGACCCGCCACGGTCGTTCGGCTATGTCTTGACCGACATCAGCGGTCCGATGGCATTGCTGGTCGGCCGGGCCGATGGCGAGTGGACCTTTACCCCGAGCGGCGCGGCGACCACGGTCACCTGGCGCTGGAACATCCATTCCCGTTGGGCGCTGACCGCGCCGCTGCTGCCGGTGTTGGGCCGGTTGTGGAAGGGCTATGCCCGCCAAGCGCTGGAGCAACTTTCCGCGCAACTGGTGGGCTGAACACCGCAACGTCGCAATCGTCGCCTAACCTCGAAGGCCATGTGCCGACTTTTCGGGCTGCACGCCGGGACCAACGTTGTTACCGCCACGTTTTGGCTGCTGGACGCCCCGGACAACCTTGCCGCGCAGAGCAAAAAGAACCCGGACGGCACCGGTCTGGGCGTCTTCGACGGCCAGGGTCGCCCGCAGGTGCGCAAGCAGCCGATCGCGGCCTGGCAGGACACCGACTTCGCCACCGAAGCGCACGACATGACCGGTACCACCTTCGTTGCGCATGTCCGCTACGCGACCACCGGAGCCCACAAGGCCGTCAACACCCATCCCTTCCTGCAGGACGGCCGGATCTTCGCGCACAACGGTGTGGTGGAAGGCCTCGATGTGCTCGAC
>Ga0224555_1004729_pt1 | contig 12185 bp, 6 predicted proteins | sample 714S23034metaG_FD_180687 | JGI IMG/M metagenome (GOLD analysis project Ga0224555, IMG submission 180687) | Peat soil microbial communities from Stordalen Mire, Sweden - 717 S2 30-34 | ecosystem: Environmental > Terrestrial > Soil > Wetlands > Peat | place: Sweden: Norrbotten County, Stordalen...
AACACTTTGTATCAAGCGATGGATGCTCCGAAAGGGAATGCTGGGCGTGCGAACCCAGTGTTCATCATTCCTTTTAGAGCATCCTTACTTTTTTGGCTAGAGACTTCGTGAATAATCCAGGCTAGAGTTACCTTGAGCCCGAGTTGTTGGAGCCGCTTGACTAAGTACCGCTTTAGACCGTCGGAGTGGATGCGATCGAAGTAGCTTCCGCCAAGATCGTCGTAGTTGCTCTGGTTCTTCTGTAAGTGATAGGCAATAACGATGAGAGTATGCGCCACGGCGATAATGGCTCAGGGCGAGGGAGGCGAGGTGTTCGGGATCATCTTTCTCGACGATAACATCCTCCAGCATTGCTCGCCCACTCTTGCCGAGAACGTTGGTCGCCACGCTCGCCAGTTTTACGTTTGCGTCTTCTAACACCGTCTGAATTCGACTACTGAGGCGCGAAGCTTCCTGGGACAGACTCGCCCGCATTCTCGTCAGGTCGCGTAGATCGCGGATGATTTCGCGGGGTACATAGCTGGGCCGCAGAAGGCCGTACTGCAGCAACTGCGCAATCCATTCCGCATCCTTCTGGTCAGTCTTGCGACCCGGCACATTCTTAATGTGCTGCGCATTCGTCAAAACTATCGTGAACTCTCTCTCCAGAATGTTCCACACTGGTTTCCAGTAAACACCGCTGGATTCCATCGCTACCTGAGTCACACCGAACTGCCGTAGCCATTCGGCAAGCTCGCGCAGATCTTGGGTCATTGCACCAAATCGCCGTTGGTGCTTTTGCACTCGTCCCGCTTCCCGCAGCAAAATGCAAGCAGAAATCGAGCTCTTATGTACATCCAACCCGCAACATCTCCCATGCAACACGTCCATGATTACACCTCCATTGACGTGTGATCCAGGACGCGCCGATAGGGTGAATCTCCCTCGCGTGCTCTCCCCTTACGAAGAGGCTACAGTCCGTTGTACCAAAGCGCATCCCGGGTCAAACTCATCCACGGGCTCTCAAGCACCAGTAAGGCCGAAGACCTCTGGACCACACGCCGCGTCACAGCATACTGCCAACGGAGCCCGTTTTCATTCGTCGTTGTGGCGCTGCGCGCCGTGTAAAACTCATCCCATCTGTTTACGTAAACAACCAAATCTAGTCGGCGACGGATGACCATTATTGTTATATTCGAGGAGCCGTGAAATACCCCAGACAAGACCGCTTAAGCTACGGGCACGAGCTTCTGCGACATAGTGGAGTTGAAAGCGATCGCAAATTTTGGTCAGGTGAACGGCCTCTTTCGATCGTGCAGTGGATAGGGGTGATGCTAATGCTCATCACCCTTGGCGTCGGCATAGCGATGTGGGGTGACTATCTAGCCGTTATCGTGGTTCTGGATGGTCTCGCTCTCTTCGTGGTGCTGGGAAATCTCCGCGCCCGTCGCTCCCCAAGAAAGTGATCTGAATGGGTTGGCGAAACATCCCGATGTCACTGGTTGACCAGCGGTCAAAACGTGTAAACGCCTGGTCACAACAGCCATCGCGCCGACGACGCTGGAAAGGGCGTTCATTGCGTCGTAGAAGAGGTTCCCTTTGAGGGAAGCCTGACGCGTTCTCGACACTCGCCACCGAATGTGCCTCGGACTTCACGTGCGGGTTCGTCATCTGCTTGGAATGGAACCACGGCTCGCCCCCACGGAACTCCCGCGACCATGGTTTGGCAACAACTGATGTGCAACCCCGTTTGACGGCTGAGCTCATCCGCCATGAGCTTCGCGTGCTCGGCGATGGGCCGTGAATCCGGCGAGATACTCACATGACGATCAAGGATAGGTTGCACCTCTTCGAGTTCGCCCGCCGAGTTCCGCGTCTTTGTGGGGACGAGCACGTATTCGCCGTCTTGCAAATCGAGACGATAGGCGTAAGGCAGCGCTTTGTTTGCCGAGTTCGCCAGTTGAAGCAGCAGCCCATGAAGATCTGCTGGAGCCGCATCACCAACTGCCGGAAACCGGATCTGAACGACATGAGGCTTCATCGCCAGATAGTGAGCGTTGTGGTGTTGTGCGCTGAATTGCGGGTCAGCGACAGCCACGTCCTCGGCGTCGCCGGGGAAAGCCCATTGCGGGCTCTCAACGCTCACGCTGACGCCGTAACGATCGGCCAAGAAATTTTTGGCTTAACTTTGGCTTAGCAGATCTCTCAAGTGAGCGCGGGTTCGTTTCTCACCGCTAAAGCGAACATAAAGGGAAAGTGCCGCAAATTTTGGCTTAATTTGGCTTAGCACCCCGCAAAGTGACCAACTGGCGCACCAAACACAAGCAATAGAATCAGCTAGTTGCTTTGTTTGCAACACGCGGCCTTGTTCAATTCTCACCCGCGCCTCCAGCCTTTCTCTGCCTTGAGCTGTGGTCATGGGTTTGTTTTCGCTCCCTCGTCGATCTTGGGCATGGTACGCGCCTTGCCCTAACGCTGCCGACCTGCGTATTGTTACGGAGTGAAATTTCCGCGATGTAGTGGAATCCTGCTCCACTTCACTTCTCTGCCCGGCCGCTTCGGCATCGGTGATCTCGGTCCCTGCGCCTACGAATTCGCGGACTTCCTGTTCGACGCCGGACAGAAGTTGTGGCAAGTTCTGCCGCTGAATCCCACCGGATACGGCGATTCCCCGTACCAGTGCTTCTCGGCTTTTGCCGGCAACCCGCTGTTGCTCAGTCTGGAGCGCTTGCGCGATCAGGGCTTGCTCCAAGAGTCAGACCTGGACCTCGCTCAATCGCCGGCGTTTCCCGAAGACTTTGTCGACTACGGGCCGGTGATCGAGTTCAAGATGGCCACTTTGCGCCGAGCGGCCCAGGTTTTCTTTGCCGACGGTTCGCGCGCCGAGCGTGCGGCATTCGACCACTTTTGCGAAAGCGCCAGTCCATGGCTCGACGACTACGCGCTCTTCATGGCCTGCAAAGATGCGCACCACGGAACCATTTGGACCTCGTGGGACGCGCCAATACGCAAGCGAGACGCGCGTGCGATGAGTGAGTGGTCGAGGAAACTGGCGCCGGAACTGAAAGCTTACAAGTATTGGCAATTCGAATTCTTTCAGCAGTGGGAAGATCTCAAGACCTATTGCCAGCAGCGCGGGCTGCGTTTGATGGGTGACATCCCAATCTATGTTGCGCACGACAGCGCGGACGTGTGGGCTCATCCCGATCTGTTCTATCTCGACGATCAGGGGCGCCCGACGGTGGTCTCCGGCGTGCCGCCGGATTATTTCAGCGCCACCGGACAGCTTTGGGGGAATCCTATTTATCGCTGGGACTTGCTGGCGGCCAGCGGATACAAGTGGTGGATCGAACGCTTCCGAGCCGCGCTCGCGCTTTTCGATATGGTGCGGCTCGATCACTTCCGCGGCTTTGAATCTTATTGGGAGGTTCCCGCCAGCGAAACGACCGCCATCAACGGGCGCTGGATCAAAGGGCCGGGAGAAGATTTTCTGTCGGCCATGCAGAACGCATTTGGCGGATTGCCGATTGTGGCGGAGAATCTGGGCGTGATCACTCCGCCGGTGGAGAAACTGCGGCAGCAGTTCGGGTTGCCGGGCATGAGCCTCTTACAATTCGCGTTCGGCAATGATCCGCAGGGCCCATCGTTTCGTCCGCATAATTACAGTCGTGATCTGGTCGCCTACACCGGCGGCCACGACAATGACACGACGGTGGGCTGGTGGTCGAGTTCGGGCGCCGGCGACAGCACACGCACTGCTGAAGATGTTCGCAGGGAACACGATTTCGCGCGCGCGTATCTCAATTTTCATGACGATTCCGAGATCAACTGGGTCATGATTCGAGCAGTGCTGGCTTCGGTCGCTGAGGTTGCGATTGTCCCGTTGCAGGATGTGCTGAGCCTGGGGAGCGCGGCGCGCATGAATCTTCCCGGCACGGTCAGCGGAAACTGGAAATGGCGTTATCGTCCGGGAGCATTGAGCGGCGAACTGAGCGCGAGACTTCGATCCCTGGTCACGCTTTACGATCGGTAGAAGAATCTTCGGCAGGTAAGAATTCATGGACAAACCACCACGCACGTTCTGGCAGATTTGGAACATGAGCTTCGGCTTCCTCGGCATCCAGTTTGGCTGGGGATTGCAGATGGCGAACATGAGCGCCATCTACGAATACCTGGGCGCGCGGGCCGATCAGATTCCGATTCTGTGGCTGGCCGCGCCACTGACTGGATTGATCGTACAGCCGATCATCGGCCATGCCAGCGACCGCACCTGGGGCCGGCTGGGCCGGCGCCGTCCTTACTTTCTGGCGGGCGCGATTCTGAGTTCGATCGCGCTCGTCCTGATGCCGCGCAGTTCCGCACTGTGGATGGCAGCGGGTCTGCTATGGGTTCTCGACGCTTGCATCAACATCAGCATGGAGCCCTTTCGTGCATTTGTGGCCGACCTGCTGCCGGAATTTCAGCGCACTCGCGGCTTTGCCATGCAGAGCCTTTTCATTGGGCTGGGCGCAGTCATTGCCTCGGCACTGCCTTATTTGCTGACCAATGTTTTTCACGTGACGGGAACCAGGGCGGCGGGGACGATTCCTTTCACCGTGCGCCTTTCTTTTTACATTGGCGCCGCGGCGTTCCTGGGTGCCGTACTTTGGACCATTTTTACGACGAAGGAGTATCCGCCGGAAAATCTTGCGGAATTTCAGAAACAAAAGACAGCACACGCAGGCTTCGGCGCAGGGGCGCGCGAAATCGTGGCGTCAATCCGCGAGATGCCCCGCACCATGCGGCAACTCGCCTGGGTTCAGATCTGTACCTGGCTGGGGTTGTTCTGCATGTGGCTTTACTTTCCGGTGGCGGTGGCGCGCAATGTGTTCGGCGCCTCCGATACGAATTCTCCTCTGTATTCCGAGGGCGTGGAATGGGCTGGCGTTTGTTTCGGAATGTACTCGCTGGTGTGTTTCGGATTTTCATTCCTGCTGCCCGCGCTCGCCCGGCGGTACGGGCGCAAGGCAACCCACAGCTTGTGCCTGATATGCGGCGGCCTGGGTCTGCTTTCCGTCGTCATAATTCACAGCAAGTATCTGTTGTTGCTCTCGATGGTGGGAGTCGGAGTTGCCTGGTCCAGCACGCTTTCGATGCCCTACTCCATTCTTGCCGGATCGCTGCCTTACGGAAAGACCGGAGTCTACATGGGGATCTTCAACTTCTTCATCGTGATTCCGGAGATCACAGCATCGCTTGGATTCGGCTGGGTCATGGGCCATCTGCTGGACAATAATCGGATTTCCGCGGTGGTGGCGGGCGGGATTTTTTTTATACTGGCGGCGGTGCTGACGCAACGCGTGGAGGATTTGTACGACCTGCGGCATCCGAGCGGCTCGATTCCGGGCAATGCCGTCACGGCCAAGTCTTGAGTCTTGGCGTGGAGGGACGGGCGTCTCGCCCGTCTTGCAGTACGGCGGCCGGGCGGGGACGCCCGGCTCTCCACCAGCAATAGCTTACCTTGCGCGTACGGCGACGAGTTCGGTCGCCACGGGCACTCCGCGAGCGATCTTCACTCGAACCAGCGCTTCGAAAGGCCTTATCGGTCCCGCACCAGAGCCCGGAATCTCATGCAGCAGTTTTTCCACCGAATCCTGGCGGCAAACAAACTCCACTGCGCCTTGCGTCCCGAACGTGGTCGTTCCCGCCAGAATCATTACGAAGCGAGCGGACCCGATTCCCGGTACGAGTCCGACGACCGCATAATCTTCCGTCAGCAGGGCATTGGAAGGACTGGCGAGGTAGGTGCCCGGTTCGCCCGCTTTCGGATGTCTGCTGACGATCGAAAGATCGCCTTGACGCGGCCCCGACGCCACCCTTTGAAAAACGAATTCCTGCGTGCCGGGAATGTCGAGCAAGGAAAGATTTTCTGAAGGAGAACCAACAAAGATCAGGTTGTTATTCCTCACGTCGTCGAGCGTGAACAAGCTGCCGCGCTTCACCCGAATCCTCCGTCCCAGCGTGCCGAAGGCATCATCGAGCGCGTGGATGGCCAAGACTTCTCCCACACCCGTGTAATGGTCGTACACGGTGGTCTTCGAATCCTGACGCGAATTGTAGTAACGCATGCCCGTCTCTGGTCGTCCGACGAAGGCGGCATTGCTGAAGATCACCCAAGGCTCCTCGACTCCGGAGGTAAAGGGACGCCAAAACGCGGCGAGCGGACCGAGGGCTCGCGGTGAACTGGGCGCCGCCATCGCGGGCTCGGGAAGTTTCCGGTTCCACAGCAGGCTCCCCAAAACAATCAGCGAGACAATGAGGCCGACTAACAGAAAAACGACAGCAATTCGCCAGCGTACCGGAACGGTTTCGACCACAACGCTGCGCGGCGCCTCGGGCGGGGGTACGGCCTGAGGCTGAGCGTGCGGCTCAACCGGTCTCGCCTCGAAGGTGAGGTGATAACTTCCTTTTGGAATTTTGACCAGGATGGGGTCTGCCGCTCCCTCCCCGGCGTAGTACTCGGCCAGCTTCAGACGAAGACGTCCGGCTTGTACTCGAATGGTGGAGTCAGTTTGCGGATCGAAATCCGCATGCCGCCCGTACACTTCGGTGGCAATCTGATACTCCTTCAACGGCGCGTCGGGATGATAGAAAGCCTGATTTGCGAGATATTGCAAAAGCTTACAGAGGGACTCGGAGCCACGCAGGCTATGACTTTTAATAATGTTATCTATTTGTTGGAAGAATTGATCGTGTCCAGCGCCGAAAGTGTGTGTCACAGCCATTTAACATCGAAGTAACAGGGGATCGTATCCTGGTGCAACAACAGCATTTTACTCCAGTAACCGTTTAAAAACCTAGTGAAACGTCCAGCCGAGATCGCTTTGTACTAGAACTTGCAGGCCGTAACTGGACGTGCGTAGCAAAAGCGACCCGTCCCGCGGTCTCCGCATTGGAGGAAAGATCATGAAAAGTAGATTCTTTTGGGCGCTCATGGTTGTGGTGTGCCTTACTGGTTTGGCGTTGGCGCAGACGGATACAGCCCGTCTCATCGGAACTATTACAGACGCTACCGGCGCGGTTATACCGGGTGCCGCGGTTACGGTAACCAACACCGCGAATGCCCGTACCGTGACGACACAAACCGGTGGTGCAGGCGAGTATGTTGTGAACGCGTTGACCGCGGGCAGATACCACATCGACGTAAAGGCGCCAGGCTTCAAGAGTGCGGCGGCCGATTTCACCCTGGAAGTTTCTCAGGTCCAGGAGATCAGCCTGAAGCTGCAACTAGGCGAGGCCACCACCACCGTCGACGTGACGGGCGCAGTGCCGGTGGTTGACACTGCCACATCGAGTATGGGCGAAGTGATTCAGGGACGACAAGTAACCGAGCTTCCTTTGAACGGCCGCAACTTCACGCAACTGGCGCTACTGACTCCGGGCGTGACGCGCGGTGCGTATGGCGACATCGCCTCCGGCGGCGGTTCAGGAACAAACGCCGAGACGTTCCGTAACTCCGAGACCGGCGGCGCTGCGCTTTCGGCGAACGGCTTGCGCCCGCAAGCGGACAATTTCATTCTGGACGGCGTTGACAACAACGACGCCTTCGTCAACGGCATCATCTTCTTCCCGCCAGCGGAAGCCATCCAGGAATTCCGCGTGAATACCAGCGTGGCGCCGGCTGAGTTCGGGAAGGGCGGTGGCGCGATCGTTCAGACCAGCATCAAGTCGGGCAGCAACGAACTGCACGGATCGGCTTTCCTGTTCCGCCGCAGCGGTTTTGCTGACGCCCACGACTACGGTTCAACCGGGCCGATCCAGTTCCGGCAGGCCCAGTTTGGCGGGACGCTTGGTGGGGCCATTTGGAAGAACAAGCTGTTTGCCTTTGGCGACTTCCAGGGCCGCCGTCAGAGCCAACCGAACGGCACCGAATACGACACCGTCCCCACCGACATGATGAAAGGAACGGCGAGCGGGGAGGCAGGGATCAGCGATTTTTCCCAACTGCTTGGTCTGACCACGCCGAGTGTTCCGCAGTGCGCGCTGTCGACCCCGGCCTACTACAACGGCACGGACGCGAAGGGGAATCCGATTTCAAAGGGCTTCATCTTTGATCCGACCACTTGCACCCCGTTTGGCTGGAACGGCACAACCGCAACTAACCTGATCACCAACCCGAATCCGGTAGGTTTGAAATATCTGCAGACTTTTCCCGAGCCCAACACTGCACCATCGGCGGGGACAATGATCAACAACTATGTCACCGACCGCCAGCAAGTCCGTAATTTCAACGATTTCGATATTCGGGTTGACTTTAATGCGACGCAAAAGGACCAGATCTTCTTCCGCTACAGCTACGGGCAAGACAATTTCACGGTCACGAATAGTCTTGGACCGAACAATCCTTCAGGATTCGGCTCCGGCGACAACATCAATCATCCCCGAGGAGTTGCGGCAGGCTATACGCGCACCATCGGCCCGAATCTGGTGAACGAATTCCGCTTTGGTTACATCAGCTCGGTTTACGGCTACAATCCGCCAGACATCGGCGAGAAGCTGGGATTGGGAATCGGAATTCCGGGTGCGAACCCAACCCCGCTGCTGGGCGGCCAGGTTCTGATCGGCGGCAACGCCCAAGAGATTACCTATCAAGGTGACGGCGGTCCTTACAACGTAGACCAAAAGCTCTACCAGTTCGAGGACGCGCTCTCTTATGTCCATGGCCACCATGTTTTCAAGTTTGGAGGTACGGTCGGGCAAAGGCAGCTTGGCTACGTGCAGGGCAACGACGCCAAAGGCTCTTTCATTCTTGGCGGCAACGATTACCCCGGCACCGGAAGGTTTACCGGATACGAAGCCTCTGAGATTGTGGCAGGCTTCCCGGACTACGAGGTTGGACAATTCAACGGCTTGTACGAGACACACAGCTGGGAAACCGGCTACTTTGGGCAGGACGACTGGCGCGTGAACAACCGGCTGACGGTGAACCTGGGCCTCCGCTACGATTACTATACTTGGCCTTACGAGACCGGCAACCGGCTGTCCAACTGGGTTCCAGTTAACCCGGCGGATGCGGGCTCAGGAATTCTGATCACGCCCGGTAGCCCTGGGGCAGCCGGGCTGCCGAAGAGCCTGATCAACAACGACAAGAAGGATTGGGCGCCGCGCATCGGGTTTGCCTATGATCTGTATGGCGATGGCAAGAGTGTGCTGCGCGGTGGATATGGAATTTTCTACTACCTTGATCGTGGTGGTGTAGGCGAACAACTGAGCAACAATCCGGACTTCAACGGAACTTCAAGCTACGAGGCTTGCCCGGGTGCGAACAGTAACTGCTCCACGCAAAGTCCAGACGGCTTTCGCATCACGCTGAGCGGCCAGATCCCGAGCGGCCCTCCTTATAGCCCTATTAACAACAACTGGCTCCAGGCCACCGGGCCGCTGCCCCCGGCCACCAGCACGGTGAATGTCAACGACCCAAAGAACGTAAACGTGATCTACTGGCCGAGCAACAGCAAGAACTCGAGCGTACAACAATGGAACGTCCAGCTCGAACGGCAAGTGGGGTCAAATATGTCCTTCGACATCGCCTACGTGGGCACCAGGATGAACCACCTGGCGACGGCCTTCAACGCCAACAATGTGCAACTTGGCGATCTGCAAGTTGGCGGCGTTAATCAGCGCTGGTACAACCTGGGCGGGGCCGTCAACGAGTACGCTTTCGTAGGGACCGGAACCTATAACGGGTTACAAACGAGCTTCAAGCGGCGCCTCTCGAGGGGCTTGACGTTCACGAGCGCCTATACCTGGTCCCACACCATCGACAACTCGAGTGGCGCCTTCGATAACAACAGCGCCGCCAATCCAATTTTCGTGGACGTGAATGGGAACCCGCTACTGAACCTGAACAAAGGAAATGCGAATCAGGATATCCGCAACAATTTTGTGTTCGGATCAATGTACGAACTTCCTTTCGGAAAGGGGAAGCAGTACGGCGGGGATGTGCCGGCGGCCCTCGATTACATTATCGGGGGATGGCAGTGGAACAACATCATCATGTTGCAATCCGGCACTCCTTTTGATCTTTACTATTCCAGCACCTCGCCCCAAGATCGTCCGGACGTTACCGGGCCGATTTCGGCGGGCATCGACCGCGCCACCGGACGAGGCGTAATCAGCGGGGATTTCTCCAAACCTCCGTTAGTCAACGGAGACTTCGCTCGTCCGGGTACGCTGGGAAGGAATGCCCTGTACGGCCCCGGATTCCATAGCTGGGATACGGGCATGATGAAGGACTTCACGTTGCACGAGCGTCTCAAGGCTGAGTTCCGTGTCGACGCTTTCAACGTGCTCAACCATCCGCAATTCCAAAACGGCAGCTTCCAAGCGAATCTCGGTAACGGAACGGTGTTGGGCAACATCACGACGACTAGCAACCCCGCATTGACGCGCCTCTCATCCGAGCGCGAGTTGCAGTTCGCCGTGCGCATTATGTTCTGATCCATGGCCCGGGAGCAGGGAACCGACGATCCGTTCCCTGCTCCGTTTCAAACTCGGTTCGTGCGCAGGGATCCCTGAATCTGGCCGTTTTGCCTTGATCGTCTGGATGCCATGAAAATCCAACGCACCTTCGCGTTCTTGTTGCTCCTGGTATGCCTCGACCTGGTATGCCTGAACACCGTATGCCTCAACACGGTGTGGGCCTCGCCGCAGCCGACAACTGCGGCCGTAGCCGGCAGCCCGGTGTCAGACAGTCCGGTGGTTCGCAAGATCGATCCGCCGAACTGGTGGGTGAACTACACGCCCGAGCTGACGCTGCTGCTCGCCGGCGAAAATCTTTCCGGGGCGCAGGTGGTGAGCGCTTCGCAAAGCGTGGTGGTCCTGGGGGCAGACGCTTCATCAAACGGGCACTATCTCTTCGTGCGGTTGAAGGTTTCGTCCTCGCGCCCTGAGACCGCCCAACTTGAGTTGAGCACGGCTTCTGGTTCGACCTCGGTGCAATTGCCGCTGCTGGCTCGCGCCGATTCCCGCGGCCGTTTCGAAGGGTTCTCTCGCGACGACGTCATTTACCTGATCATGCCCGACCGCTTCGCGGATGGTGATCCGTCGAACGACCGGCCTCCGGGTTCGACCGGCGTGTATGACCGCAGCAATCCGATGGCATATCACGGCGGTGATTTGCGCGGGATTCGAGATCATCTTGAATATCTGCACGACCTCGGTGTTACTACGCTGTGGCTCACTCCAGTCTGGAAAAACACCGACTCCGACTACCACGGTTATCACGTCGTTGACTTCTATGCCCTCGACGACCACATGGGATCCATGCAGGAATACCAGGCGCTGGTGGCCGACGCTCACAAGCTCGGCATGAAGGTGCTGATCGATTACGTCGTCAATCACACGGGTCCGCATGATCCCTGGGCCAACGACCCCCCGACGCCCACCTGGCTGCACGGCACGCCGGCACATCATCTGGAGCCATCTTATAACTTCTCCGGATTGGTCGATTCGCACGCTTCGCCGCGCGAGTATCTCAACACGCTCGACGGCTGGTTTGCCAACAAGTTGCCTGATTTGAATCAGGACGATCCCGCGCTCGCCCTTTACCTGGCACAGAATGCGATGTGGTGGACGGAGATTGCGCAACTGGATGGATTCCGCCTGGATACGTTTCCCTACTCCTCGCGCCAGTTCTGGAGCGGATGGCACGAGCGACTGCGCCAGGTTTATCCACAGATCGTTTATCCGCAGATCATGGACGTTGGCGAAGTGGCGGACGGCGATTCGACCATCACGTCATTTTTTGAAGGCGGACGAACGCAGTTCGATGGCATCGACTCCGGCCTCGCCACGGTCTTCGACTTCCCGCTTTGCTATGCCTTGCGCGACGTGGTCATCAAGGGCGCATCGATGGAAAAGATCGTTGAGGTTCTTCGGCACGACGAACTCTACCCGCATCCGGAGATGCTGGTCACCTTCATCGGCAATCACGACGACCGGCGCTTCGTGAGTGAAGCAGGCAGCAACCCGGCGAAACTAAAGGCCGCATTGTCACTGCTGCTGACGTTGCGCGGGATTCCACAAATTTATTCCGGCGACGAAATTGGGATGCCGGGCGGCGACGACCCCGACAACCGGCGCGACTTTCCGGGAGGCTTCCCCGGCGACGCGCGCAACGCCTTCACCGCCAGCGGCCGCACCGCCGAACAACAGGATGTATTCGC
>Ga0224555_1004730_pt1 | contig 12182 bp, 15 predicted proteins | sample 714S23034metaG_FD_180687 | JGI IMG/M metagenome (GOLD analysis project Ga0224555, IMG submission 180687) | Peat soil microbial communities from Stordalen Mire, Sweden - 717 S2 30-34 | ecosystem: Environmental > Terrestrial > Soil > Wetlands > Peat | place: Sweden: Norrbotten County, Stordalen...
TGGGTGGACCCTGCCACAGACGCGTCGTGAGATCCAACGCCTGTTGTTTACCTGGACCGGAGAGTGCGCGTATTGTGGCAGCGTAATTCGCAAACGAAACCGTCCACCTTAACGTAACGTAGTAGTATTAGAGGGTGAACACCAATGCCGCACATTGCGCCTGACGGACGAAATCAGTCTGAACATCGGTGAAGGCGAGACGCTGGTGGGCATTGAGGTTCTTGACGCCAAAGAGGTGCTGGGCCATGGCAACCTCCCGACAGTCGTCCTCGAAAATGTCCCCAGCGTGGAAGCCTGAGTGAACGATCCCACTAACGGACATGTTGGTCGAGATCAGGTTGCCCATATAGGTCTCCGTTTCGATTCATCTGGCATCCGACAGCAGCGCGTTTCAGGGCGACTGACGGGCGCCAGCAATTCCCCCAGTGATACGAATGGCCAACTGTTGGGCATGTGATTTCAGGAATGGTAGCGCAAGGCTCGCAATTCAGCCTTGCGGCTTTTCCACTTCTTCCGAAGATTTCCATTCTCTCGATCAAAGACAAGTCATGGTTTGAACCTGCGCGAAGCGCCTTAGAGTGCGGTAGCAGCAGCTACCGCCTTCTGGGTCTGGTTAATACTCCGCTGGCGACAAGAGAAGAACAAAAATGGCGCCAGCGGTCGTTGGCGGTCGTCCGACCGGATGCCGCCGGCTCGTCTGCGGCAGTGCAAAGTGGCCATCTTACAGCAGCCTACGAAGACGAAAAGGCGGTAGCTGCTGCTACCGCACTCCAAAGGCGCTTCGCGCAAGTTTTAAGGGGAGTACAGCAACGATTGCATCTCGTTTATAGCGGAACGCAACTGTTCTGCCCCACCGAACATCTCAGCAACTTCCATTACGGTCCCGCGGTCGGAGAAAGTGCAGCGCAGACCTCCGCCTTTGAGGTCTGCGCTACTTCCTTGCGTTCCCGAACCTGAGGGCAGGCGTCCGTCTTTGAGATTCCAGGTCTTTGCAAGAGAAGAGCCGCGCCCGCCTTGTCCGGCGAATCGACCTGAAGTATGATCCCTCGACGGGTTCGAGGGATGATCCTTTGTAACAGTCTGGCCAGTGCGTTGCCCAACATGGAGGGCTCGGCCGGCCCGAGGAGAGATCATGCGATGGTTTGTTCACAATTCCACTCTGGTGGTGATGGCGGTGTGCACCTTGGCGATTCTATACGCCTCGACCGCCAGGGCGGGCCAAGCCTTGGATCAGCCCCTGATTCTACCCCAGTTCCGCCTACCCGCCCATGAGGTTGAGCCGGTCCGTTACCGCGTGGACCTGACGGTGGTCCCGGACCAGGACACCTTCGCGGGAGCAATTGAAATTGAACTCCAGCTCGCCAAGTCCACTTCGGTCTTGTGGCTAAACGGCGAAAGGCTCACCGTGAAGGATGCAACCCTGACAATAGACCGTGAGAAGCTGGCAGCCAAGGTCATCGGCGACCCGCAAGACTACGTCGGCTTTGCCTTCGACCATCCCGTGGGGCCCGGCGAAGCGACGCTCCGCGTCGTTTACCAGGGGGAGATCAGTCGCAAGGATCAGCAGGGGATCTTTCAGATGAAAGATGGGGGCCGCTGGTACGTCTACTCGCAGTTCGAGGCGATTTGGGCTCGACGGGCGTTCCCCTGTTTCGACGAGCCGGCTTACAAAGTGCCGTGGCAATTGACTCTGCGGGTCAAGAAGGACCAGGTGGCGCTTTCGAATGCACCTATAGTGTCTGAGACCGATAGCGGCGATGGCATGAAAGTAGTGAAATTCGCCGAGACCAAGCCTCTGCCGAGCTACCTGGTGGCCATTGCCGTCGGCGACCTGGAATTTGTCGACGCAGGCGCCGCCGGAAAGAAAAACACCCGCGTGCGCATCGTAGTCCCCCGCGGCCGCGGCTCAGAAGCGAAATACGCGGCCGAGACGACTCCTGCCATCGTCAACTTGCTGGAGAGTTACTTCGATATTCCCTATCCCTACGACAAGCTCGATGAAGTCGCCATTCCGCTTTTCGACGGGGCCATGGAGAATGCGGGTCTCGTCACCTATGCAAGCAGTATTATTCTCGCCAAACCCGATCAAGACACCACGTCGCGGCAGCGCGATTGGGTATGGACGGCTGCCCACGAGCTGGCTCATCAGTGGTTCGGCGACCTCGTGACCACTGCCTGGTGGGACGATATCTGGCTCAATGAGGGCTTTGCCTCCTGGACGGCGAACAAAATCGTGAATGAGTACCACCCCGAATGGATGACGGACGTAGCGGCGTTGAACAGCTATCAGGCCGCGATGCAAAGCGACAGCTTGGTGAGCGCGCGCAGGGTGCGGCAGCCCATCGAGTCGAACGACGACATTGTGAACGCGTTTGACTCCATCACCTACGACAAAGGCTCCGCGCTACTGAATATGTTCGAGTCCTATATGGGCGGGGAGAGATTCCGGGCAGGAATTCGCCGCTATCTCACGAAGTACTCCTGGAAGAATGCCACCTCGGCTGAGTTTCTAACGGCGCTCGCCGGCGAGGATGCCAGCGTTGCTCCGGCTTTTTCGACCTTTCTCGACCAGCCGGGTGTGCCACTGGTTACGGCCGCGCTGGACTGCAGCGGCGGCGCGGCCAAGCTGAAACTCTCCCAGCAGCGTTACCTGCCGCTGGGTTCTGTGGGTTCGGCGGACCAAATCTGGGAAATTCCCCTCTGCGTTCGCTATCCGGCTGGGCAGCATGAGGCGCGGCAGTGTGAGCTGCTTTCGCACCCATCGGCCCAGTTGCAGTTCCCGCAGGGTGACGGCTGCCCGGCCTGGGTCGAGGCCAACGCCGGGGCGGCTGGCTACTTTTTCGGGTTTTACGAGGGCAACCTGCTCAATGCCCTCCTCAAAGACGACGTGCGTGCGCTCACGCTCCCCGAGAGGGTCGCACTCGTCGGCAACATCGACTTTCTCACACGCAATGGCAAGATTCCGTTAGGCGCGGCGCTAGCTCTGGAACCGAGTCTCGCCCGGGACCCTGCTCGCCAGGTGGTCACCAAGACTATGGACACTACATCAGGATCAGGCATGCAAGACAACCTGGTTCCGGAAGGCCTGCTGCCCCGGTACCGGCAGTATCTCTTGGACGTCTATGGCGGACGAACTCGCGACCTGGGTTGGGTGACGAAGGCGGGCGAGAGCGAAGATGCCCGCCTCCTCCGCCCGGCGCTTCTCAATGTGCTGGCCAATCAGGCCCAGGACCCGGAGTTGATCGCCCAAGCGAAGAAATTGGCCCTGGCGTGGCTGGACGATCATAAGGCGGTCGCCCCTGACATGGTCGGTGTTGTCCTTACCACCGCTGCCCGCCACGGAGACCGCGATCTGTTCGATCGCATGCGCAATGCGGCCAAGAACGAAACCGAAGAGAATTTCCGCGGAAAGTTGATCCTCAGCCTCGGCTCGTTCCAGGATCCCGAAATTCTTAAAGCCGCTCTGTCTATCGTGCTGAGCGATGAATTTGACAGCCGGGAATCATTGGGCATCCTCTTCGCTCCCGCCCAGTGGCGCCCGACGCGCGACCTCGCCTATGATTTTGTGAAACAGAATTGGGATCGCTTGATTGCCAGGCTTCCCAGCGATTCAGGGGCCTCCCTGCCTTACGTGGCCGCAGGCTCTTGCGACTCTCAGCATCGTCAGGACGTGGAGAATTTCTTTAGCGGCCGGTCGACGAAATACACGGGAGGGCCTCGCATCCTCACTCAAGTACTCGAGGGCATCGACCTGTGCGTCGCCTATAAGAACGCCCAGGAGGCCAGCGTCGCTGAATTCCTCGAGACCTACAAACCGGCCCCGAGCGTGGGCGCCGGAAGCCCTTAGAAATAGGCAGGCCAGTAGCTCGCATGACTCCTCCGGCATTCTGTGGCAAGATCTTCTTCATGACATCACGCACGGCGATTTGGGCCTTAGCAGGCTGCGGAAAAACTCTTCGAAACTGTCATTCTGAGCGAAGCCCCGTACCGTACGGTGCAGGGCGAAGCGAAGAATCTGGCCCTGTGCATTTTCAAGAAGATACGCAGAGCGAGATCCTTCGCTGCGCTCAGGATGACACCCGTGAAGAGTTTTTCCGCAACCTGTTAGAGGATGAGCAATGAAACTAAACGATCTACTTTTCGGGAGGCCGTTGCGTTCTTCGGAGGAAGCGGGAGAGAAGCTGGGGCCGGTAGGAGGCCTCTCCGTCTTTGGCTTGGACGCACTCAGCTCCGCTGCGTATGGGCCGGAGGCGGCACTCACGCTGCTTATCCCGCTGGCCGCAGCGGGAATTGCTTACCTTGTGCCGATCACGGCCAGCATCATCATCCTGCTGGCAATCGTCTATTTCTCGTACCGGCAAACCATTGAAGCTTACCCGACCGGCGGCGGCTCCTACACGGTGGCTCGCCAGAACCTGGGAGACTTTTCCGGGCTGCTTGCGGCCGCTGCCCTTATGATCGACTACGTTCTGACTGCTGCGGTAGGAATCTCGGCAGGGGTTGGGGCGCTCGTCTCCGCAGTGCCGGCGCTCCAGCCGCACACGCTACTGATTTGTCTGGTGATCTTGCTGGTCATCACCCTCGTCAACCTGCGCGGCGTTCGCCAGACTGGCGCAATGTTTATAGTCCCAACCTATCTATTTGTTGGAAGCTTGCTCGTCACCTTGGCGCTCGGACTGGTCAAGACGCTCGCCGCCGGCGGTCATCCCTCGCCCGTCGTTGTTCCGCCGCATTTGCCCTTGCCCACGGCCGCGGTTGGCATTTGGCTTTTGCTCAAGGCTTTTTCCAGCGGCTGTACCGCAATGACCGGCGTGGAGGCGATCAGCAACGGCGTTAAGGCTTTCCGGGAACCGCTGGTGAAATCCGCACAGCGAGCCTTGACGGCCATCATTGCGATTCTCATTGTGCTGTTGGCGGGAATCGCCTACTTGGTTCGTGCCTACCACATTGGCGCCACCGACCCCGGGAAAGCAGGGTACCAGAGTGTGCTTTCACAGCTCACCGCCGCTGTGGCAGGGCAGGGCGTTTTCTACTACATCACCATGGGCTCAATCCTGCTCGTGCTGGCGCTCTCGGCCAACACCGCCTTTGCGGACTTTCCGCGACTCTGCCGCGCCGTCGCTGAGGACGGGTTTCTTCCACAGGGCTTCGCCTCGCGCGGAAGGCGTCTGGTGTACTCGCAAGGGATCTGGGTGCTCGCGGTGCTGTGCGCCTCGCTGCTGATCTTGTTTGGCGGGGTCACGGACCGGTTGATTCCGCTCTTTGCCGTGGGCGCTTTCCTGGCGTTCACGCTGTCCCAAGCCGGCATGGTAGCCCACTGGAAACGGACCGGAGGCAAAGGATCGCGGCGCAGCATGTTCGTCAACGGATTGGGATCGGTGGCGACCGCAACCACAGTCATGGTGGTAACTGTGGCAAAGTTCGCTGAAGGGGCCTGGGTAACGGTGTTGCTCATTCCCGCCATAATGATTGTGATGGTTGCCATCCGCAGGCACTATCGTCGTGTTGAGGCAGAGGTGGCGAACCCTGTCCCTCTGGATTTGAGCGACTTGCGTGCTCCGCTGGTAGTCGTTCCGATCCTCTCTTGGAACCGGATCGCCCAGAAAGGCCTGCGGTTTGCCCTCACTCTCTCTTCCGAGGTACAGGCTCTGCACGTCGAAAGTGAAAAGGACAGCGGGAATTTTTGCCAAACATGGCAACGCGATGTGGAGGAGTCGGCAAAACGAGCGGGCCGGGTGGCGCCGCGCCTGGTGGTGCTGCCGTCGCCCTACCGCTTCGTGATCACCCCGATATTGGACTATATTCTGGAACTCGAGCGAAGCAACCCCGGCCGGCAGATCGCCGTATTGATTCCGGAGTTAGTGGAGCGGCATTGGTATCATTACTTCCTGCACAATCAACGAGCTGAATGGCTAAGGGCGCTCTTGCTGGCCAAAGGGAACCAGCGGGTTTTCCTCGTCAATGTGCCGTGGTACACGAATTCCTGATGGAGGCCGGCCCAGCTTGACCGTTGCCGACGGCAGACGTGGGCTGGCGCGGATTTCTCACCACTCTCTGCGGTTTTGTGCCGGGCGTTCGGAAGGGCCGGGCTTTACAGGCTGCGGAAAAACTCTCCACGGGTGTCATCCTGATCCCGCCTTGCGGGAGAAGGATCTCGCTCTTCGTATCTTCTTGAAAATGCACAGGGCCAGATTCTTCTCCCGCAAGGCGGGATCAGAATGACAGTTTCGAAGAGTTTTTCCGCAGCCTGTTTAACCCCGCCCGCGAGTTTCTACATTCTCCCCCCTTGGCGGCTGATCTTTTCCCATATCCCTCGCTGGACACCGGGAGCTCCGCGGGATGCATGCATTCAGCCCCAAAGGGGCGGCCTATCCCGCCCTGCGGGACCAGGCCGACGGCCCATAAGCGTTAACTTAAGGGGTTCGGCATCGTCCGAAGCCGCGTTAGCAGCGTCATAATGTGGCCCACGGCGAAAGCCGTGGGAGCGTGCGGCGCAGACTAGGACGTGAGCCCGCTGCTGCGGGCGACATAAGAATCGCGCTCGGCCCGTCGTGATTATGTCTCCCCTGCCGGGGCTTGAGACGTATTTCCACTTCTCTATTTCCCCGCGGCTTCCGAAGCTGTGAAAAAATCCCCGGAAGAGCAAAAGCATTTCATCCCGCGAGGCGGGACAAAGTGCAAGAAGGCGCAATGAAAAGAAAGCAGTTGTTCTTTGCGAGTCTTTGCGCCTTGGTCCCGCCTCGCGGGATGAGATTGTTTATTTTTTCACAGCTTGTTCCGCCGTGGGCCATCCCGCTCTGCGGGACCGCCCGCCCAGGCGGGCTTTCGGGCACATCTGGCGGTCAGGTTAACGCTCATGGGCCAACGGCCTGGGTCAGAAAGTTCACCCTCTTTCCGGTTCTCAAGCCCTGAAAGGGCGTGATAAATCCACCGGCCGGGCTCAGGTGGCCGTCCGCGCGTCTCCCCCAATGCTATTTCGCCCTTTCAGGGATTACCGGCAAGAAAAAGACGGATTCTCGGACCCAGGCCGTTGGCCCATAAGCGCTAACTTAAGCTGCTTGGGCTTGAAGTGCCCTGGCAACTTCCCGGAACCCCGTATCCGGGGAGTTTGAATGGGTGAGCCACTTCAACGGTTTAAACCCATGACAGATTGTTTACGCCTCGCACACCAGATATACTGGCGCCATGGGATCACGGGTGGTAGAGGCTGAATGCGAGAAGGACATGCTCAAGCCGAGCACGCTGTTGACGCTTCGTCCTGGAGAGCGTGTCCATCTGATCGTCATGCGGCAGCCGGATCCGAAGCGATGGGACCTTTCCCGTCTGGCCGAGAGCCCTGCGGCCGATGAAGCGGTTTTCGCCGAGCAGGGCCTGGAGGGCTGGGCGGCGAACCTCGATGCAGAGGATCGCCAGTCAGTTATGTGCAATTCCCCAGTCGGCTCTCCAGAAAAAATCCGGGACTTAACCGAAGAGGAAACGGCTGAACTCGAACTGGCCACCGACGAGGCTCTCGGTAGGGTCGAGCCGCCGCCCAAGTAGCAGCACCTAAACCCCGGGGAGGAGAAAGGGTACCTGGCACCGTTCCGTCGGGGTAATCCCTCGTTGTTCCGAAGTGAAGCCGGGGCCGGGGAGCCAAGGGACGACGCCTCGTGAAGCTCAGAACCCTGAACGACGGCCACAGGAAATAGGAAATATCGTGCCTGCTTTCTCTCGTGATGGCCGGACTGGGCTCAAAAACCCGTAGCGATGACCCATGAAGTGGCGTAGAATCCTTGGTGGGTGAGGAACATGAGCAACATCGAGGAAATTGAGCAGGCGGTGGAAAAACTCCCCATCCAGGACTTCGTTAGACTGGCTGCCTGGGTTGACCAGCGCCGCCGGCAGCTTGAAGTTGTTCCTTCGGCGGCCGCCAACGGCTGCATGGCCGCACGTGACCACAGCGCCTTCCTGAACAGCTATGCCCCGCAAGATGAGGGGCTCTACGATGATACCGCAGCCGGGTGAAGTCTGGATCGCTGACATCCCTTTCACCAGCGGCACTGCCTCGAAACTGCGTCCGGTGCTGGTGCTGTGGACGGACGCCGCCGACGTTGTGGTGGCGGCCGTTACGTCGGCCCCGTCCCGTTCGAGGACGGGCGTCGCCTTGCAAAACTGGCCGGCGGCCGGTTTGCGTGTGGCTTCCACGGTAAGGCTATCCCGACTGGACTGCTTGGAACAAAACCTCCTACGCCGTCGGCTCGGCATGGTTGATCAAAGTGATGCCGGGCAATTGAAGCAGGTTTGGGCGAATGAAATCCGGCTGCGTTTCTGATTCGACGCGTGCGGCCGGGCGCAGGCTCGCCGAAGCTTACCAAACCGCGCTCGCCAACTTTGGAAGCCAGGCGCGGCAGCCCTCACCAGTCCCGCTTTTCGAAAGAAAATGGTTCCTGACACCATTTCCCCCACAGCAATATCGCATTGCGGCGGTGGGGAACCTAAAGGCGTTCCACGTAAGGGCTTTGATCCGGCAAGGCGAAGGAAGAATCCGGCTCGCGCCGTGCAAACAGAAAAAAGGTAGAGCGGAAACCGGGATGCTATCTTGAACGGGGGAATGAAGATGTTTTCCGACAATTGGCTGGTAAATATCCTTCTCGGCATCGTCTTTGTATTCGTTATCGTCCCGCTCATAAACATGATCCTGAGACGCGTTGGCCTTCCCGAAGTCTTTGGCGATCACGGAAGCAAGAAGCGCAAATGACACTAGACGAATACTTTGCATTACCTACTTCACCCATGCCGAACTCACCGGTGGGTCGCCTAATTCGCCTGCGAAAGGCCCGGCCCGGTAAATGCGAGACCCCCAGCCTTGCCAGCTATGCGTCTCCCGCCGCAAGTAGCGCAGCATCAACTGTTTAACTATGGCAGAGGGCGCGTATCCACAAGAACATCCACAAATAACAGTAGAACCGGCGATCTGGCGCAGCGGGGTGGCTGGCGCAGAGCGAAGCTCTGCGGTGTTGAAGCACGACAACTGGCCAAACGCAGAGCTGGCGCTCTGCGCCAGCCGGCGGGAGGTATGACAGATGGAAAACTCTGTAATTGACCCAGAAAAGATGGCCGCCGCCGAAAGGCTCAAGAAAGATTTCAGGGTCATAGCGAGAAACGCGGCCCGTGTAGGCAGGAGTGTATCCGAATACCTGACCGACATCGGTTTTGACCCGGACACAGCAAAATATTTCGCGGCATGGGCGAAGGAATCAGGCAAAGGACAGGAGCAGGTCGCTCCGCCTCCTCCAGAGCTTCGCGTCAACCTTAACGGAATCGCCAACACAGAAAGCGTCAATACAGGGGATAAACCAACGAAAAACGCTGTGATCGATTTTATAGTCCGGCAGTTTCGTGGCGTGGATTCGGTATTGAAGACGCTCGCTGTCGTGGCCCTGGTTCTGTCGATAGTCTGCATGGTCTACTGGCTCGTGGAAAGGCCGGGGAGGTATCAGAGAGCGGGGCGCTACCAGATGGTAGCTATGAGCGTCGGTTATGTGAACGATGCCGTGGTAAGGCTCGATACGGTAAGCGGAAAACTTGAGGCGTTCGTCCCCGATCCGAACAGACCGGGGAAGTTTGAAACATTGACGCAGTACTACGAAGATTTGAAACCGGCTGCTGAAGGATCACGGCGCTAAGGAAGGATGAGGGCGTCGGGAGAAATGGTGTCAGGAACCATTTCTCGGGCGCCTACTCGCCTCGCTCTGCCCATAACCGAAAATAAAATGGTTCCTGGCACCATTCCCACCCGACGATCCCGATCAACGGAAGTAATTTCGATTTAGACTTTTTTGTCATCGGCTAATATGATCTCTGGTCTTACTTCAATGCTAACCACGCAATTCACGTTGTTGGTGCCATCACTCACCTGTTTCAAGGCGGTTATGAGTTGATTCAGCCACTCGAAAAACCTCTTGTGAAGTTCGGTTCTATTCTGCACAAGCCAAGGATCGGCGCAAAATGGGCAGGCAGACGGCATGCGCGCTTGCGCTGAGATAGGGACATTTATTTTTACATTGCATTGTCGGCATTCAAATTGAAGGCCAATAATCTCATCAAGCGATATGGCATTTGTTTTTCTAATGGTCATGACTACTTCGCTCCGTTCAGGCATCCTACCTTCTGACGAGAACTGTATCAAGCATTTCCTCGATTGTCGAGACATGATCGGTGAGGCCGGCTTCCCGCGAGGGGGTTATTTAATGATCTGGGCATGGCGAAAAAGCTCCCCCCGGAAGTCCGAGAATATTTTGTAAAACAGGGCCGCAGGGGTGGTAAATTAGGAGGACCAGCGCGGGCCGCTAAAATGACTGCGGAAGAGCGCAGCGATAGCGCAAGAAAAGCGGGGTAGCGCAGACTTTGTGCCGTTCAAAGTCCGCGGCTCTTAACATGGTAAACGTCCACTTTTTGTGAACATGCGGCTACGGCGATCAAAGCCTGGAACCGCGGGTCGTGGGAGGGGGAAAGCCGCAGACTCTCTGAGATGCGAGAGTTTGCGCTACCCTGCTCCAGAAAAAAATCCGGGACTTAACCGAAGAGGAAACGCCTGAACTCGAACTGGCCACCGACGAGGCTCTCGGTAGGGTCGAGCCGCCACCCAAGTAGCAGCACCTAAACCCCGGGAAGGAGAAAGGGTACCTGACACCGTTTCCGATCCGGCTATCGCCGCGTAAAGTCCCGTCGATGAGTGGCTTTACACACTAAAATGACGAGTACAGTCGAGGCGCACAGCGCGATTAGAGAACTGAAGGACTAGAAGAAGCCCTAACGGCCAATAGCTGAACAGAAGGAAGGGATAGAGAATGACCAAATCAACGCACGCGCTTTCTGCCTCCGTCGTTAGGGATTTCTGTACGCTTTGCGATAAGGCGCATGAGTACTGGCTTAATCATCTCGAACTATTTGACAATAACCCGCGCAATACTGAACTTATGAAGTCGATTGCCAGAGACGAATGGGAACGCCTTTCTATCATCAGCCATGAGTATTCGCTACTTCAAGTAAGGAAACTCCATGACAGAGCCGTTACGAGTGGCAAAATCACGCTTGGGATTGACTATATGCTCAAGTATGGCGGCTGGTCTGATTCCGTACGCTCTCGCCTTGAGGGGCTGGCAAACGAACTAGATGGTTTGGCAGATAAACTTGAGGACGTTCGCAACAAGATATTGTCACACAACGATCTCGCCACAATCGTGGCAGGCGCTAGGCTTGGAGGGTTTGCCGATGGCGCTGATGAGAAGTACTTCAAGGATCTCCAAGAGTTTGTAAATACGGTTCATGACGAGGTTATTGGAGGTCCTTGGCAGTTTGACGATCGCGTAAAAAACGACGTAGCTGCGTTCTTGGCTACGATCAAACCTACCTCGCCGCCCACGCCGGACGCTTGACAGCACGATATGTGGCAGGCTGGCGCAGAGTCTCGCAAGCAGAGACTCTGCGCTACCTTGCTTTGTTGGATGATGCACAAAATATTACAATCGTCGTCTAAAAAGAAAGGTAACAACCAATGAATGAGCAAGATGCTAAAGCCATATGCGAGAAGCATGGTTCATCTTTTCTCAGTTACACATTGGGCAGGGCCGCTTATATTGTTTTACCGTCTAATGAACACGTAATCATAAGCATCGGCACGTTAACCGCAAAAGTGTTAACCAAGCGCCGAATCCTTGGATGGTGGTTTCCAAAAGTCATCACATCTCAGTCTATCGCTATCTGGCAGCCGACCTTTGATAAGCTTGACCGCCTTCGTCGTTTTGCATGCGGTGCAATGGTTTTAGATGGGCTTCTTAGTCTTGTCTCAAAATGCAAGTCGATTGATGAACTTCGCCTTGTTTGGCCTGTTATAAGAAATCCTCTCGATGTTTCGGCTGCTGACATGATTGAGAGGGAGTTCAATCTCCAACCCCATAGTGAGTAGCCACGGCAGCCAGGTAGCGCAGAGTTTGTGCACCTCAAACTCTGCGGCTTGTAATATTGAAGATGATTATGTATCTGTGCAATATGTACTTTACCGATGGGACGAACCGCAGAGTCTCAAAGGCAGAGACTCTGCGCTTGTATCTTTGCTTCGCCGCTGATTTCGGGTGTAAAACAGTCCCTGGAGTTAGCGGTGTCCGGCGGCGGAGGCCGATCTGCGCTGAGGCCGGGAGGGA